>Ga0114950_10001884_pt1 | contig 16039 bp, 15 predicted proteins | sample N075metaG_FD_83503 | JGI IMG/M metagenome (GOLD analysis project Ga0114950, IMG submission 83503) | Deep subsurface microbial communities from Kermadec Trench to uncover new lineages of life (NeLLi) - N075 metaG | ecosystem: Environmental > Aquatic > Marine > Ocean trench > Sediment | place... | reverse complement strand
AGCTTCTCGGCGGCCGACTCGGTGTCTATTGCGACCTGGGTTACATTCTCTGGGGACTGGCTGCCGAGACCCGGCTCCAAGCGTCTCTGGGCGAGATCTTCGAGATGCATCTTGCGAGGCCCATGAGCCTGGCGAGGATCAGGAGCGGGCCCGTTGCGCGAGGCGATGTAGCACCGTGTGAGTGCGGGAACGCCAAGGAGGTCGAGCTCGCACAAGCTATGGGGCTGGAGATCGAGCCGAGATCGGGGCCGAGGCGGGGCCGTGTTCAAGACGGCAACGCTGGTTTTCTCGGAAGCCTCGGGGGGCATGCCGGACTCTTCGGGTGTGCGACGGACCTACTTCGCTTCGCCAACCACTGGCTTACGACCCTTGCCGGCGGCGACTCTCTGTTGCGCCGGAAAGGGGCGACAGCGGCTCTCGCCGCCGTCGGTGGACGTCGGCTGGGTTGGAGCACACGACTCATCCGCGGCTCTGCCGGTCGCTCATTGAGCCCTTCATCCTTCGGACACGACGGATTCACCGGGACGAGTCTGTGGATCGACCCCGAGACCGAAGCCGTGATGATCCTGCTCGCTCACCGGCGATCGCCGTTCTCGAACCTCAACGTCAGTCGACGACGTTTTCACCGTCTCGCGGCCGACCTGATCGCACACTCGAGTGCTGGAGCTTGACGTGAAGCTGCGTGTTCTGACCTACAACATCCATCGCGCAATCGGCGTGGACCGGCGGTTCCGACTCGACCGGATCTGTCAGATTCTGGCTCACTACGACGCCGACGTCGTTCTCCTGCAAGAGGTCGACGAGGGAGCACCGCGGTCTCGCGGCATGAATCTAGCCGCCGAGATCGCCGCCCGTCTCGACTATCCGAACTATGCCTTGGGTAGCAATCATCGAATGCGCCGGGGCAGCTACGGCAACGCGACCCTCAGTCGCCTTCCGCTGCTGAGCGAGCGCAACATCGATCTGACGATCGAGGGAAGAAAGCAACGCGGCTGCCAGTTCACGACTCTCGAGCTACGTGGAAACGGAGAGCCGAGGACTCTCGACGTGTTCAATCTTCATCTTGGCCTGTTGGCTCGGGAGCGTGAGCGTCAGATCGGAATTCTGGTGCACTGCGGTGAGTTTCCCGGTCTCGACGGCGATAGACCCTGCCTCGTGGCCGGCGACTTCAACGACTGGCGGTCACGAATCCGACCTATCTTCACCGAGGTGTTTCGCTTCGGCTCCGCGACCGATCTGCGAAGCCGATGGAACTCGGCGATGAGCACCTATCCGTCGTTCTCGCCCCGTGCGCCGCTCGACAGGATCTACTACCGCGGCCTGGTGCTCGAAGGCGTGCGTCGCTGTCGCCTGCCGATTTCGCGCGTCGCCAGTGATCATCTGCCGGTGATCGCCGACTTCGAAACTTCGTAGATCTACGCCGGTTCTGGGTGCGCAGTCGCCACCTTCAAGTATCGCGGGCGCGCTTCTTGGCGGCGATGAACTCGGCATGGGGGACGTGCAGGAGATTCGCGACCTTGCGTACCAGGTGCTCCTCGTGCTTGTCGACGTAGGAGTCCGCCATGGCGACTTCCCACAGCCGCTGGACGACCTCTGCCTTCTGCTCTGCGGAGAATTCTCGATCGACTAGACGCGTAAACTGAAAGAGCTCGACGGCTTCGGATGCTTCCTCCTTGGCGAGTTGGAGCAGCTCACGAGCCCGGTCGCCGGCGATCCCCAGGGTGGTTTCGATCGAGCGCACTACGGCGTCGTCCTCGACTTTACTCACCTCGAAGTCGGCGCGGGTCATCTCGACGAAGAGGGCCGCTGTCGCCAGACGGAGACGATCTTCGGTGTCGTCAGCCGCACCTGTGTCTGTTGCGACGTTTCGGGAAAAGAAGTCTTGTAGGGAGCGCAGCATGACGTGTTGACCTCGTCTCAGGATTTGATTGCTAGTACTGAAGGACGGCCGCGGCCCAGTGGAAGCCCGCGCCGAAAGCGGTCAGAAGCACGAGGTCGCCTTCCTTGATCACGCCTTTCGTCTCCGCTTCCCAGAGAGCCAGCGGCACCGAGGCTGAGCCGGTGTTGCCGTAGTTCTGAAGGTTGGTGTAGACCCGATCCATCTCCACGTCCAGGTTCTTCGCGACCGCCTTGATGATCCTCAGGTTGGCCTGATGTGGAACTACCAGGTCGACGTCGCTGAGCTTCTTTCCGGCTCGCCGGAGGGCGTCCTTGCCAGCCTGCGACATGCGAAACACCGCTTGTTTGAAGACTTCGCGACCATTCATATCAAGGGCGAGATGCTCACCTCGGTTTGCGCGTTCCGGGGTGACGGGGGTGCGGGTGCCGCCGACCTCGATCTTTAGGATTTCGGTCTTGCTGCCGTCGGTTCCACTCACCCCGCTGAGAAGCTCGGCTCGGATGTCTTCTTTGGCCACGATCGCCGCCGCTGCGGCGTCGCCGAAGAGAACAACGTTGCGGTCCTCCCAGCTGACGATTCGACTCAGGATCTCGACTCCGATCACGAGGATTCGATCGTGAGAGGTACGGAGTCTGGAGGCGGCGATATCCAACGCCTGCACGAAACCCGCGCAACCACTGCCTCCGAGGGTAAAAGATGAGATGTTGCGAGCTCCCAGCGCCTCTTGCACGAAGCAGGAGGTGTCGGGTAGGTAGACCTCAGGGGTATCGGTAGCCACGATGATCTCATCAATGTCGTCGGGGCCAAGGCCGGAGCGGTCGAGCGCCTCCTGCGCTGCCGCCACGGCGAGGCTGGCGGTCGTGTCTTCCGGGGCTACGATGTGCCGACGCTCGATTCCGGTCCGAGTTCGGATCCACTCATCCGAAGTGTCCACGTACTTCGACCACTCGTCGTTCTCCATGACACGATCGGGCACCTTGGCGCCGAGCGACACGATTCCGACTTTCTCCAGGCTCATTCTCTTCTTTTCGGGCGTCCGAGCCTGCAGAAAGTAGGAGTCATCGTCGTTCTTGGGAGGTGGTAGATCGGCATGCGTGGCACGGGAGCAACCGGGTCTTCCTTTCTACCACAGCTTCAGCCAGAGCCGCGGACGTCGGAGGCCAACCCTTTGGCGCCTCCTTTGACGACCTCGGCAGGGTCGACTATCCTCGCCCGATCATGCTGATGGGAGCCAGTTCGTCAGAGCTCACCGTCTTCGAACGACGCCGGGAGCAGGTTTTCCTGATTCTTGCCGGGCTGTTTCTGGGATCGATGACGATGCTCAATATTCTGGGCGTCAGCCGCTTTCTCGATTTCAGCTTCGACTTCCTGGGGGTGCACATACCCATGCCTCTCGCGGTCGGGGTCCTGCCCTATCCGCTCACATTTCTGTGTACCGACTTCATCTCCGAGCTCTACGGCCGGCGGCGAGCGAATTTCGTTGTCTACGTGGGTCTGTTGCTCAACCTGTGGCTGGTTCTGATCCTGTGGCTCGGCGGCCTCCTACCAGGCTTCGACCAGCCGGTGCCGGACGAGGTCGGTCGGCTGCCTCTATTCTTCGAGATCCGGCATCTGGCCCTGGGAACGGTTGCGGCTTCGATGCTCGCTTATCTCGCCGCCCAGCTCTGCGACGTTCAGCTCTTTCACTTTTGGAAACGACTCACGAAGGGCCGCCATCTCTGGCTTCGGAACAACGGATCGACTCTCGGCAGCCAGATGATCGACTCGTTCGCGGTCATTACCGTGACTCATTTCTACTCCGGTAGCCTGCCGATCGATGACAGTCGATCTCTGTGGCCGCAGCTCTGGGTCTTCATCCTGACGAGCTATGTCTTCAAAGCCGTGGCTGCCCTCGCGGACACACTTCCCTTTTACCTCGGCGTCCGGTGGTTGAGTCGCTATCTCGGGCTCGAGGCTTCGGAGGAGGCTGGGTAGACACGGCTCGGACCGTGCTACCATCTTCGGCCCGCACGCCGGAGGCGTAGAGCCATGCAGAATTGGGACCCACTTTCTTGGAAGCAAATGGAGGCTGCGCAGCAGCCTACCTATCCTGACGCCGCGCGGGTGGCCGAAGCGGTGGAGCAGCTCTCCAAGCTGCCTCCGCTGGTCACATCGTGGGAGATCGAGACTCTGAAGGAAGGCCTCGCGAAGGCCGCCGAGGGCAGTTGCTTTCTGCTGCAGGGCGGTGACTGCGCCGAGAGCTTTGCCGATTGCACCTCCGACGTGATCACCAGCAAGCTGAAGATTCTCCTGCAAATGAGCCTCGTGCTCGTGCACAGCTCGAAGCGTCCGGTCATTCGAGTCGGCCGCTTCGCAGGCCAGTACTGCAAGCCGCGCTCCGAGGATATGGAGGTGATCGACGGAGTTGAGCTGCCCAGCTATCGAGGAGACCTCGTCAACGGTGTGGAGTTCACCGAGGAGGCAAGGGTTCCGGACCCAATGCGAATGGTTCATGGTTTCGAGAAGTCCGCTCTGACCCTCAACTTCATCCGCTCTCTGATCGATGGCGGCTTCGCCGACTTGCACCATCCTGAGTACTGGGACCTCGGCTTTGTCGAGCATTCTCCGGATGCAGCCGAGTATCAGCGCATCGTCAGCTCGATTGGCGAGTCGCTGCGGTTCATGGAGACTCTCGCCGGTGAAGATGTCGGCGCGATCAGCCGAGTCGACTTCTACACCAGCCACGAAGGCCTGCACCTTCTCTACGAGAGCGCTCTCACTCGCCAGGTTCCGAGGCGGGAGGGGTGGTACAACCTGTCGACGCACATGCCATGGATCGGAATGCGCACTGCGACCCTCGGCAGCGCTCATCTCGAGTTCTTTCGTGGTCTGCGCAACCCGATCGGGATCAAGATCGGTCCACCCATGACGCCGCAGACTTTGACGACGATCCTCGAGACTCTCGATCCGGAGCACGAGCCCGGGCGGATCACCTTGATCCATCGGTTTGGAGTAAAAGACATCGCCATCTCCCTTGCGCCCTTGATCGACGCAGTTGGCTCGACGGGACGGAAGGTGGTGTGGGTGTGCGACCCGATGCACGGCAACACGACCACGACTCAGTCGGGCCTCAAGACGCGGCGGTTCGAAGACATTCTCGCCGAGCTCGAGTGGGCCTTCGACATCCACGCCGCTCAGGGAAGCTCTCTTGGCGGAGTCCACTTCGAGCTCACTGGAGAAGACGTCACGGAATGCATTGGCGGAGCAAGGAATCTGAAGGAAGTGGACCTGAAGCGCGCCTACCGCAGCCAGGTCGATCCGCGTCTCAACTACGAACAGGCCCTCGAGATGGCGTTACTAGTCGGCCGAAAAATGAGCAGCCTCTGACGCCAATCGCACGCCATCTCACCACGTGCTCGTCGCCTCGCTTGTGCGGCGTACCCGGAGTACGCCTCCGCGCTCGCCTCCTGCGCTGTGGCGATATGACGCACGCTTGACGCCAGAGCACATCTCTCAGAGTAGTCTTCGTGAAAGACTGACTCATTTGTTGTGCATTCGGGGAAAGAGTGGGGAGGGTGCTCGGGCTCTGCACGAGGACGGAAGGACGTGAGCCGTCGTCATCGAGTAGCACAGGTCGTCGTCGGCATTCTGTCGAGCCGGGTCAGTGGGCTCGTGCGGACCCGGGTGTTGGCCCACTTCTTCGGCGTTTCGGCGCTCGGCGATGTGTGGACAGCGGCTCTTCGGGGGCCGAACGTGGTGCAGAATCTGCTCGGCGAGCAGGCGCTGTCTGCGGCCTTCATTCCGATCTATGTTCGCAAGCTCGCCGGTGGCGATGAGCGCGAGGCGAGTCGGTTCGCCGGAGCGATTCTGTCGCTGCTCCTGGTGACGCTGAGCCTGGTTGCACTGCTCGGCGTGCTGCTGGCGAGGCCGATCGTCGCCGTCTTGAATTTTGGCCTTCTTCAGGACGCGGCGGCGATCGAGCTCGGAAGCGCGGAGATCGATCGCTACGAGCTGGCCGTTCGAGCGGTGCGCGTTATTTTTCCGATGACTTGCATTCTGGTGCTCTCGGCGTGGTGCTTGGCCATTCTCAACAGTCACGAACGCTTCTTTCTTTCCTACTTTGCTCCGGTGTTCTGGAACGCGGCGATCATCGTCAGCGTTGTCTGGATCGGCCGCAGCGTTGGTGGTGCAGAGGATCTCCTTCTCGCCGCCTGTGGCGGAGCGCTCGTAGGGGCAGTGCTGCAGGTTGCGATACAGCTGCCATTGGTTCTTCGACTGGTGGGTAGACTTCGCCTGTCACTGTCCCTTCGAGTGGACCGTGTGCGCGAGACGCTGCGGCTGTTCGGACCGGCCGTCGCCGGACGTAGCGCCGCGCAGCTCTCGGGTTACGTGGATCTCTCCATCGCCTCGTTTCTCGCGGTCGGCAGCATGGCGGCACTGGGGTGGGCCCAGACTCTGTATCTGCTACCCATCGCGCTCTTCGGTCTGTCGGTCGCAGCCGTCGAGCTACCTGCTCTGTCGCGTGAGGTCGGCGAAGGCAGGGGGTCGGAGGAGGAGATCGTAGAACGGGTCCGGGCCAATTTCGAGAGAGTTTGTTTCTTCACCGTAGCCACCTCGATCGCCTATCTCCTGTTCGGTTTTCTGGTGGTCGGCGGGTTGTATCGCAGCGGGCGATTCGGCCTGGCGGAGAACTGGCTGGTGTATCTCGTGTTGGCGGGCTATACCCTCGGACTCCTGGCATCGACGACCTCGCGAGTCTTACAGAGTGTCTTCTTCGCCTTGCAAGACACTCGGACACCGGCGCGTGCAGCTGCTCTTCGACTGGTGGTCGCGGGGGTCCTGGGCGGCGCGTTGAGCCTGTGGCTGGATCGGATCGAGCTGGGAGCGATCATCGAGTCGGCCGGGGCGAGCGCCCTCGCGCTTGGCGCGGTGGGACTGGCTCTCGGCAGTGCGATGTCTGCGTGGTCGGAGCTGGCCTTTCTGCAACGGCGCCTGGCGGCTCGGATCCCGTCTCTTCGACTTCCCTGGCGTGGCGTGGGCGTGCTCCTCGGAGCGGGGCTCGGCGCCGGCCTGCCCGGAACGCTCCTATGGTGGTCGCTGGCTGATTGGCCGCCTCTGTTGGCGGTGGGGCCTGTTCTCGCCGTATTCGGCATTGCCTACCTCGCCTTGGCGCGCGCCGCCGGGTACCGGGAAGCAGAGGAGCTTTGGAGGAGGGTCTCGGCTCGTTTCCGGTGAGCTGAACTTTTCGCAAGGTCGGCCCGTAGTACTATTCGAAGCCGAGCCCGGAAAACTACGGTAGAGAGGCGATACACCCATGGAAACTGTGCTGAGCATTGGCCTTGGTCTTGGTCTCAGCGCGGCCTGTGGATTCCGCGTGTTCGTTCCTCTTCTGGCACTAGGAATCGCTGCGGCCACGGGCCAAGTCACCCTGGCGGGAGGCTTCGAGTGGCTGGGTTCGGTCGCCGCTCTCATCATCCTCTCGGTGGCGACTGTGGCCGAGATCGCTGCCTACTATGTTCCGTGGGTGGACAACCTTCTCGACACCCTCGCTTCGCCGGTCGCTGTTCTTGCGGGCGTCGTGGTGACGGCTTCGCTCATGACGGACGTGAACCCCGCCTTTCAGTGGACCACTGCGGTGATCGGGGGCGGCGGAGTCGCGGGTCTCGGTCAGTTGACGACGGTCACGCTACGGGCTGCGTCCAGCGCGATGACTGCTGGCTTCGGTAATCCGTTTCTTGCCAGCGCCGAACTGGGAGCCGCTGTGGGGCTCTCTCTCTTGACCCTGATGCTCCCCTTGGTAGGGCTCCTGGCGGTGGCTGTTCTAGCGGTTGTTCTCGCAGTCCTCCTGAACCGGCGACACGCTTCGCGGGCCACGAAAGGCAGCTTGACTGCAGCATGAAGCGGCTCGCGGTACTCTGCCTGGTGGCCCTCGGCTGGTCGTGCACAGGACAGCCTGCGGCTCGTAACGTCACCGATCTTCATCTCGCCGAGTTGGTTCGGAGCCGTGGCGTCGTAGCGCCGGCTATCGTCGTTCCCTATCGACTCTCGGGAGAGATGAGGCGGTGGGCCCACGAGCGAGTTCCGAGCGTTCTCGGATCCGATCAAGAGAGGCTCCTCTATCTCACCCAGGCGCTTTTCGATCCGAAAGATTTCGGCCTGATCTACGACAATCGCCACACCGGCACTGCAATCGAGGTTTTCGATACGCGCAGAGCGAATTGCCTAGCCTTTACACATCTATTTGTCGGGATGGCGCGTGAGGTCTCGGCGGACGTTTTCTTTCTCGAGGTACGCGATGTCGAGACCTACTCCAGGCAGGGAGATCTGATTGTCGTCTCGGATCATGTTGCAGTCGGCTACGGCCCCGACCACGCCATCAAGGTGATCGACTTCGGTGTCTCTCCCGGCGAGCAGCAGTACCGCAGAGTGTCGAGAATCTCGGACTATCGCGCGATCGCCATGTACTACTCGAATCGAGGCGCCGAGTTTCTGCGTGAAGGCGACGCGGCGACTGCGCAAGGCTGGTTGCGGACCGCCGTGGCAATCGATCCCGGCTACGCTGCGTCGTGGGTCAATCTGGGCGTCAGTTTCCGCCGCACCGGCAATCTCGACGCCGCGGAGGCGGCTTATCATCGGGCGTTGGAGGTCGATCTGAGATCGGGCTCTGCCTTGCAGAACCTCGCAGCACTTATGAATTTTCGCGGCGAGGCGGAGGAGGCCCTCGATCTTCTTGCCCTGAGCGATACCTCTGAGAACCGAAACCCCTTCACCTATCTGAGCCTCGGCGACCTGAGCATGCATCACGGTCGGACTGAGGCAGCGGGTCGTTACTACCGCAAGGCGCTCCGCCGCCGGGATGAGAACGCCGAGCCGCTGGCGGCGATGGGGTTGTGGGCGCTCAGCCAGGGGGACCACCGCAAGGCGCAGCGCCTGCTGAGGAAGGCCGAGGAGATCGATGCGAGCTCCAAGCGGGTCTCCTTGCTCCGCTTTCGCCTGACCGGGGCCCAGACCTGACCCCTCGGGTGCTTTGCGAACTCTGGCTCCAATCGCCGTGCTGCTGGCCCTCAGCGGTTGCACTGTCAATCCCGCGACCGGGAGTCGGCAGTTCGCGCAGCACCTCGGGCAGCTCGGTTTTGCTGGAGACCCTGGCTCTGATCAATGGTGTTGACGCCGATGAGACGCTTGTGCGCGGTCGGCTGATGAAGACGGGTCGAAGGGCCACTTTGATGGACGAGGCTGGGATGGGCGGCAGGCTACGCCCTCTCCTCGAGCCAGCGCTCAGCATCGATTGCGGCCTGACAGCCGCTGCCGGCGGCAGTGATCGCTTGTCGGTAGTGAGGATCCATGACGTCGCCGGCGGCGAACACACCCTCGACATTGGTGCGCGTCGAGGGATGCTGAACACGGAGATAGCCGACGTCATCCGTTTCCAGAACTCCTCGGAAGAGGTCGGTGTTCGGGGTATGACCGATCGCGGTGAACACTCCTTGGCAGGCGAGCTCCTCTGTCTGACCCGTTGACGGATCTTCGAGTGTGACACCCCGCACGCCGCTGTCCTCGGAGCCGTGAATAGCCACCACGATTCGGTTCAGGGCCCACTCGATCTTGGGGTTGGCCTTGGCGCGATCCTCCATGATTCGCGACGCGCGAAGCTCTTCCCGGCGATGTACCACCGTCACCTTGGACCCGAATTTCGTGAGAAAGAGAGCTTCCTCCATCGCCGTGTCACCGCCTCCTATGACGACGATTTCTTTGTCGCGGAAAAAGAAGCCATCGCAGGTCGCACAGGCGGAGACTCCGTGGCCCATGAGCCTCAGTTCGTCTGCAAGGCCGAGGAGTTTCGCCGTCGCACCCGTGGCGACGATCAGCGACTCGCACCGGTACTCCGCACCGCTGTCCGTCTCGATCACGAAGGGATGTTGCTCCAGATCGACGGATGTTCCGGTCTCGAACTTCGCCTCGGCTCCGAAGCGTTTCGCCTGATCACGCATCTTGTCGATGAGATCCGGTCCCATGATGCCGTTTACGAAGCCGGGGTAGTTCTCTACGTCGGTCGTGATCGTGAGCTGGCCGCCAGGCTCCGAGCCCTCGAGGATCAGCGGTGAGAGGTCGGCACGGGCTGCGTAGAGCGCCGCGGTAAGCCCGGCGGGGCCTGAGCCGAGGATCAAGACCTTCGAGACAAGTTGTGTCATTCGTCTCTCCATCAACGGGCGCTGGTGATGCAGCGGCCGAGTAGGGGCGGCAGTATACAACCGGGTTGCTACCGAGTATCCTCCCGTCGAGCGGTACGATCGGCTCCGAGGAGGCACCCATGTTCGCTAGTGATACGTTGATAGCTGCCCTGAATCGTCAGATCGGCCACGAGCTCGAAGCGTCGGTCCAGTACACCTCGATCGCCTGTTTTCTTGCGAGCCAGACGCTGCCGGAGCTCGCCGCGGTGTTCTACGATCAAGCCGACGAAGAGCGCGGCCATGCGATGCGATTCGTGAAGTTTATTCTCGCCGTTGGCGGTAAGGTCGCGATCCCTGCTCGGCCGGCTCCGCGAAGCGATTTCGACTCGGTCGAGGCTTGCGTCGAGAAGTCCCTCGATTCGGAGCGAGCCGTGACCGACCAGGTCAATGAGCTGGTCGACCTGGCTGGCGCAGACTCGAACCACGTGGCGCTTCGGTTTCTCGACTACTTCGTCGTCGAGCAGCTCGAAGAGGTCAACAAGATGTCCTCGTTGCTGACCCTCGTTCGGCGCGCCGGCCCCGAGGCCCTGCACTGGGTCGAAGACTACCTGTCTCGCCAGACCGCCGACCGCTGAGACGGCTCGGAGCTTCGGCGTGCTGCGATGCGAGAGCGCAGCCAGCCTACCGGTCCGGAACAGGTGTAGAGCGATCCCACCGACACGAAGAACGCCGGCGGGTGGTACGCCACGAGCAGCACCACTCCGGCGGTTAGCAGCACGATACGGTATGACCAGACGCGTCGTCGGGCGAAGGGCTGCGGGTTTAGATAGCGAAAGGTCGACACCATCAGGAGTGCCAGAGCAATCACGACTCCGAGCAGCAGGAGGTTCAGCCAACCCTTCCAGCTGTTGTCGGGTGCGATAAAGAGCACGGAAGCTAGCATTCCGCCGGCGGCCGGCATCGGCAGCCCGACAAAGAACCGGCTTTGCCCTTCCTTCTTCTGGATGTTGAAGCGAGCCAAGCGAGCGGCAGAGCAGACGAGAAAGAAGAACGGAACCAACCAGCCGATGCGACCGAGCTCGTTGAGCCCCCAGAGGTAGGCCAGAAGGGCGGGGGCGACACCGAAGGTCGCAAAGTCAGCAAGCGAATCGTACTGCTTGCCGAAGTCGCTCTCTGAGCCCGTTTGGCGGGCCAACCACCCGTCGAGTCCGTCGAGAACTCCGGCTACGAAGATCAGCAGCGCGGCGTTGACGAAGTGCGAGTCGAGTCCCTGGACGATGGCCAAGAATCCCAGGAAGAGGTTGCCGGTCGTGAAGGCGCTCGGCAAGAGAAACGCACCGCGAATCGGCCGTCGTCGACGAGGTCTCTTAGTCGGCACGGGCTCCTCCTGGCCGCGCTACGATGGTCTCGCCGGCCCGTAGTTTGTCGCCGGGCTGAACCAGCACCTCGTAGTCGAGAGGCACATAGAGGTCGACTCGAGAGCCGAAGCGAATCAGGCCCATCGACTCGCCGCGCTCGATCCTCTGGCCCGGCTCGAGGTAGCAGACGATTCGGCGAGCGATGAGCCCCACGATTTGCTGCACGGCGAATGTTTGCCCGGCCGGTCCCTCGATGACCGAGATCTCGCTCTCGTTGACCTCATTGGCGTCTTTGCGGAAAGCTGCGACTTTACGCCCTGAGAAATGGCTCCGTTCCTTTACACGTCCCGAGACCGGGCAGCGTTGAATGTGGACGTCGAACACCGACAAGAAGGTAACGATGCGCTGAAACTCCTGGTCGCCGAGAGTGGGCGCTCGAGTCCGATCGACCGCGGTGACGCGGCCGAAGGCGGCTGCCAGCACCAGGTCAGGCTCTGCTGTCCCCTTGATCCGTGGCACACGAAAGAAGAGGAGGACGCTCAGAGCGAGAAGTGCCAGACCTCCGGCCCAGGCGACCTGGCCTAGGGCGACCAGCACCACCGCCAGCAACAGCGGGGGGACAACGAAGGGCAAGGATTCCCTTGCAAAGCTCATCGAGTGGTGTTGTTCGAGCGGCGGGATCAGCTTCCGACATGCCGCTCAGAATCTCAAAGACGGGTGCGAATCAGGGCTTCCATCCTATCCTTCAGATGGAGCTTTTGAACCTTGATGCCCTTCACGATGCCCGCGTCATTGACTGCCGAAGCGCCGTTCCTGGTTAGTACTTCCAACCGCCGCTCGTGATCCTGATGGATTTGCCACAAGCGACGGAACTCCTCATCGGTCTCGATCAAATCCTCCTTAACCTCACGGCGGCTCGTCAATACGCCGACACCTTTCTACGCCCTGAGCCACGGCACGGCATCGCTACTTCGGCGTCGAGGGTCGGGAACGGCGGTGGGCCTGTAAGGCTGGGCTGATTCGAGGTGCTTTGAATCGGTGCCAAGAGACATCAAAACTGCAATCGAGGGTAGCACCTAGAGTCCTAGTGAGCAACTGGTGGAGGGGTCGTTGCGGGCTCCCGCAGGTACATCGGCTGCAGCAGGTCAGAGACCTCCCACTGCGACCAGGCCGACGCCATTCGGGCGGCATGTTTCGCCAGCGGTGTCGCTTCGTGCAGAGTGAGGTGCTGCGATTGGAGGCAGCGAGCGAGCGGTTCGAGGCCGAATCCGACCACTGTCGCCGGACCTAGAGCTCCTATTTCCTCCGATCGGCACCGTCGGACTGTGCCAGCCTCGCGACCCGAGTCCGAGGAGTCGAAGCGCTGGGTAAACCACTCGCCGCGAAGGGCGTCGACCACCGCCAACAGCGGCCCCTGCTCGGAGGCGACTGAATGACCGAGCACCTCGAGAGTCGGAAGGGCCGCGACCGGCACACCGAGCGCCTGGTGAAAGCCAAGAGCGGTCGACATGCCGATCCGAAGGCCCGTGAAACTACCGGGTCCTCGCAAGGCGACGATTCCGGCCAGCTCCGAGAGGCGGAGGCTCGCCTCGGTGAGAACCGAGTCGATCATCTCGATCAGCAGAGCTGAGGAGCGGCGCATTTCGGTGACCTGCTCACAGACCCTCGAGGAGGGGCCGCGCGCCAAGGCTACGCTGAGAACCGGGGAGCCGGTATCGATGGCGAGAAAGGGCCGTAAGAGCTCACATCCGGTGTCCATCGGTCGGCAGTATACGTGGGATACTGCCGGCGGAATGCCCCGCACATCGCAGCTGACGCCGATGCTCCGACACTATCTGGAGGTCAAGGCGGAGAACCCGGACGCGATCCTCGTCTACAGAATGGGCGACTTCTACGAGATGTTCTTCGAGGATGCTCTGCGCGCCGCACCGGTTCTGGAGATAACCCTTACTGCTCGCCAGAAAGGCAGCGACAGCGAGGCCCCGATGTGCGGAATTCCTCATCACGCTCTAGAGCCCTACCTCGGCAAGCTCGTGCGGGCCGGTTTCAAAGTGGCGATTTGCGAGCAGATGGAGGATCCGGCCGAAGCCAAAGGACTGGTTCGCCGAGAGGTCATTCGAGTCGTCACTCCCGGCACCTTGAGTGAGCCGGCGTTGCTCAACGGGAAGAGCGCCAACCTTCTGTGCGGAATCCGTTGGCATGGTCTTGCGGGCGCTGGCGCCTTCGTGGACGTCTCCACAGGCAAGCTGGACGTCTATCGCTGGCCTGCCGCCGAACGCGCCCTCGAAGACCTGATGCTGATGCGGCCGCAAGAGATCCTGTTCGAGGAGGGAGAGCTCCCCGCGGAGCTCCAGCGCTGGATCCAGACCGAAGAGCTGTGCAGCACCGCCATACCGCCGGATCAGGCGGTATCGGCAAGTCGGGCCGAGAGACTCTTGACCGACCAGTTCAAAGTCGGGTCGCTGCGCGGACTCGGGTTGATCGGTGGAGAACCGGCCGTTCTGGCGACCGCGACCGCCCTTTCCTACGTGCACGACACCCAGCACAACGTTGCAAGCCATATTCACGATCTCAGCCTTCACGAAGAGCGCAACTTCTTGTTTCTCGACGAAACCACGGTGAGAAATCTCGATCTCTTCCGCAATCAACGCGACGGCGGTTCCAAAGCGACGCTCCTGGGCCTGCTCGATCGTACGAAGACGTCGATGGGTGGCAGAGCCTTGCGACAGTGGTTGCTGCGACCGTTGACAGACCGGCGGCGAATCGCAGATCGCCACGACGCGGTCGAAGAGTTGCTCGAGGAGCTGGCGCTGCGCAACAGGGTTCGCGAGCGTCTCGGGCGAATCGCAGACTTGGAGCGGATCGTATCGCGAGCCGTGCTGGGTTCGTTGACGCCGCGGGAAGCGGCTGCACTACGCGATTCGCTGGCCGAAGTGCCGGCTCTCATCGCCGACCTGTCCTCTTCGCGTGCCGAGATTCTGGCTTCGGCGGCCGAGGTCGATCCGGCCGCGGACCTGGCGAAGGATCTCGAGACCACTCTGGAGCGAGAGCCCAAGAGTTCGCTGAAGCAGGGTGGAGTCATCGCTGCCGGCGTCAACGTGGAGCTCGATGAGAATCGATCTCTCGCCCAGGGCGGCAAGCGGCACATCCTGGATCTCGAAGAACGCGAGCGCCAGGCAACCGGAATCAGATCGCTCAAGGTAGGGTTCAATCGGGTCTTCGGGTACTACCTCGAGGTAACCAAGAGTCATCAAGACCGGGTGCCCGAGAGCTACGTTCGCAAGCAGACCTTGGCCAATGCAGAGCGCTTCTTCACGCCTGAGCTCAAAGAACTCGAAGAAAGGATCCTCGGGGCCGAGACCCGGCAGCTCGCCCTCGAGGCCGAGGAGTTTCAACGGCTCAGGGAGCGTATCTCGACGCAGTCGTCGGTCGTTCAGAGGCTCGCCGACCTGGTGGCGCACGTCGATGTCTTGGCGGCCTTTGCGGACGTCGCCGCTGATCGGTCCTATGTGAGGCCCAAGATGGGGGAGGCCGGGGACGCGATCCGCATCCGCGGGGGAAGGCACCCGATCGTAGAGCAGGCGCGGTCCGAAGCCTTCGTACCCAACGATTGTCTCCTCGACCGGGAGACCTCGCAGATCGTGCTTCTCACCGGCCCGAACATGGGCGGCAAATCAACCTATCTTCGCCAGATCGCATTGACGGTGTTGATGGCCCAGGCGGGCAGTCTGGTCGCGGCCGACGAGGCCGAGCTCGGCCTGGTCGATCGCATCTTCACGCGGGTGGGCGCGAGCGACGACCTGGCGCGGGGAGAGTCGACGTTCATGGTCGAAATGATCGAGACCGCCAACATCCTTCGCTATGCCACTGCCGACAGCCTGGTGATTCTCGATGAGGTCGGCCGGGGCACGGCCACCTTCGACGGACTCTCACTCGCCTGGGCGATCATCGAGCATCTTCATTCCGAAGAGGGGCCGAAGACGGTGTTCGCCACCCATTATCACGAGCTCACCGAGCTGGCGGCGATTCTGCCGCGCGTCGTCAACTCCACTCTGGCCGTTAAGGAATGGGACGACAAGATCGTATTCCTACGACGCGTCATCCCGGGCAGCGCCGACAAGTCGTATGGACTGCACGTAGCGCGGCTCGCGGGCCTGCCTGCCGAGGTGCTGCAGCGTGCCTCCGAGATCCTGGCCAATCTCGAGCGCCAGGAGTACGATCTGCTCGGCCGGCCCCGCCTCGCTGAGGGCGACGCGGCTCCAGTCAGTGAGGGCCCCGATCAACTGGCACTTTTCACTCCCCCTGAGCAACTGGTCGCTTCGATCCTCCGCGATGTCGACGACGATCAGCTCACACCGCTGGCAGCACTCAACCTGGTCCACAGCCTCAAGGCAAGACTAAACGGCTAGGGGTTTCGGGTCTTCCGGCTCTCAGGCCGGAAGAGGGAGAAAAAGCAGTTTGTTCGCTTTGCGCCTACGATTCGTGGTGCGTTGTAGGCGCGGGTTCCGATTGCGAGCACGCAGAGGAGGGACGGGAGAGGTGAGGCGCTGCGGTCACTCGTCTCTCGAGGGTTCGAGGTTCCTGCGCGTTGTACCACTGGAGCCCCGCCCTATCTCTTCAGATCGATCCTT
>Ga0114950_10001882_pt1 | contig 16044 bp, 13 predicted proteins | sample N075metaG_FD_83503 | JGI IMG/M metagenome (GOLD analysis project Ga0114950, IMG submission 83503) | Deep subsurface microbial communities from Kermadec Trench to uncover new lineages of life (NeLLi) - N075 metaG | ecosystem: Environmental > Aquatic > Marine > Ocean trench > Sediment | place... | reverse complement strand
TCACGCAAACCACCGTTCTTCGGTCTCCGCATCGTACCGTGCCGCAACGTGGTCGGGCCAGCGTTACCAGCCCGGTAATTATTGCCGCTGGGCAGGCGTGGCGGCACGCCGGCGGCCGACAACACTGGGCATCGGCCGGCCGCGACAAGATATCATCGGTGCATCCCGACGTTGTTCCCGTGAATCACAGCTTCCAGGATCCACGCAATGAACAGTTGCTGCCGAGCCCCCCGGTCGTCAAGCCTCCTGATAACGGTATGCGTCGCGCTCGCCGGCGCCGCGATCGGCTGCGCCGGCGAGCCGGGAGAACCGGCGGCAACCGTCGAGCCCGGGCCGGCGACCGGCGGCATCACGGCCGAAGATCTGGCCACCTATACACGGGAGCTTTCCGACGATTCGCTGCAAGGGCGTGGCCCGGCAGGCGCCGGAGAGATGCCGACGCTCGAGTACATACAGGCCGCCTACGAACGCATCGGGCTCGAACCGATGGGTGATTCCGCGCTGCCCAGTGCGCCCGCCGGAGCCCCGCGGTTCTTCCAGGAGGTCGGCCTGATAACGATCGCCGCCAATGCGTCGACGGCTTACCTGACATTCGTCGGCACGACCGCAGCGGCGCAGTTGGAAGCCAGCTACGGCGACGACTTCGTCACCTGGACGACGACTCCGCAGGAGGTCGTCGATGTCGCCGGCGGCCTGGTCTTCGCCGGCTACGGCGTCGATGCTCCCGAAGAAAACTGGGACGACTTTGCCGGTATGGACATGACCGGCAAGATCCTGCTGATGCTGGTCAACGACCCGCCGCTGGCCGACGAAGACCGTTTCGGCGGCGACGCCATGACCTACTACGGCCGCTGGACCTACAAGTTCGAGGAGGGCGCCCGGCAGGGCGCCGCCGGCGTGTTGCTCATCCATGACACCGAGGCAGCGGGCTACGGCTGGAACGTGATCCAGGGGTGGACCGGCGAGCAAATCCATGTGCCGCAAGCGAGCGGGTCGACGCCGCCAACGACGCTCCAGGGTTGGATTTCGTGGCAGACCGCCGAGCGCCTCCTCGCCGCAGCCGGCCGCAACCTCGACGAGATGGCCGCCGCTGCCGCAACCGCAGGATTCGAGCCCGTCGACCTCGGACTGATCGCGGCCGCCCACCTCGACAACACGTTGCGAACCGTCACCTCGTACAACGTTGTCGGCGCGGTCGCCGGATCCGATCCCGGGTACGCCGACGACTACATCATCTTCACGGCTCATTGGGACCACTTCGGCGTCGGTGAGCCGATCGACGGCGATGATATCTACAACGGTGCCTTCGACAACGCGACCGGCGTCGCCGGCCTGCTCGAGATCGCCGAGGCGTGGAACAACACCACCCCCGCACCGCGGCGATCGGCGCTGTTCATCGCCACCACCGCCGAGGAATCGGGGCTGCTCGGCTCAGCTTTCTACGTGGAGAACCCCATCGTGCCGCTCGACAAGACGCTCGCGGTCATCAACATGGACGGCGCCAACGTCTGGGGCAAGACCGCCGACCTGACGATCATCGGCCTGGGCAACTCCACACTCGACGATGCCTTGACCGCCGTGCTCGCCGACCAGGGGCGCACGGTTGTACCCGACCCGGAGCCCGAGAAGGGGTTCTTCTACCGCTCCGACCACTTCCCGTTTGCTCGCGCCGGTGTTCCCGCGCTCTATATCGACTTCGGTACCGTTTTCGTCGGCAAGCCGCCCGAGTTTTCCCAGCAGATCCGCGACGACTACAACACGAATCGCTACCACCAGCCGTCCGACGAGTTCGATCCGACGTGGGATTTCAGCGGCGCCGCGCTCGACTTCGAGGCCTTGTTTCAAGTGGCCCTCGGGATCTCCGCCGCCGACGCCTGGCCGGAATGGCGAGAGGGCAATGAGTTCAAGGCGACGCGGGATGCGATGCTGGGGCGGCAATCGGGCTAGCAGCCCGGACATCTCAACGGGCTGTTGCTGACGTTCGATCCTGTTGCGAATTGGAAGTCGGCCGGGATTATGCGACCATCGCGCCGAACAACTTCTCCAGGCTTTCGGCTCTCCGAACACCCGTTCACAACCCCTGACGGAGGAACCCATGGCGTACGAACTCCCTGACCTGCCCTACCCGTACGACGCGCTTGAACCCCATATCGACGCGCGGACGATGGAAATCCACCACGACAAGCACCACGCCGCGTATATCGCCAACGTCAACGCGGCCCTGGAAACTCATCCCGACCTCGCCGCCAAGAGCGTCGAGGACCTGGTCTCCGACCTCGCCGGCGTCCCTGACGACATCCGCGGCGCGGTGCGCAACAACGGCGGCGGCCACGCCAACCACTCGCTGTTCTGGACCGTCATGAGCCCGAACGGCGGCGGCGAGCCGAGCGGCGACCTGGCGGCGGCGATCGACGCCGCCTGCGGTAGCTTCGACGGGTTCAAGGAACAGTTCCACAAGGCCGGCATGACGCGCTTCGGGTCTGGGTGGGCTTGGCTGTCGGTCAACGGCGGCAACCTCGTCGTCGAGAGCACCCCGAACCAGGACAGCCCCTTGATGGAGGGTCGCACGCCGATTCTCGGCTGTGACGTCTGGGAGCACGCCTACTACCTGAACTACCAGAACCTGCGCGCCGACTACATCAACGCGTTTTTCAACGTGGTTGATTGGGACGCGGTGGCGGCGAGGCTGGCGGCGGCTGGGTAGCGTTCGGAGCGGAGAGGGCTGGAAAGGGTCGGCGCCGCTCAACTTCTGTCGTCGCTCGAGACTTCCGGTTTGCGACCGGCTGAACCGTCAGGCCGGATCGAGGGTAGGTCCGGTCTTGCCCGAAAACTTGGCCCGAAGCCACTCCCGGGCGTCCATCGTCAGCGAGAACACCGCCGGCACCAGCAGCAATGTGAAGACGGTGGATACCAGCAGGCCGCCGACCACTACGCTGCCGAGACCGCGGTAGATCTCGGAGCCTGGGCCGGTAATCAGAATCAGCGGCGCCATTCCGATCACCGACGTCGTCGTGCTCATGAAGATCGGGCGCAGGCGGTCGGAGACAGCCTCGCGCAGGGCATCCCGGTGCGCGAGGCCGCGCTCGCGCATGTAATTGAGCGTCTGGTGGACGATCAAGATGGCGTTGTTGACCACGATGCCGACCAGGATGACGAACCCGAGCATGGCGACGACGTCGAGCGATTGGACGGCGACGAACTTGTTCACCACCGCCAGGCCGAGAAAGCCGCCGACCGCGGCGAACGGTACCGAGAAGAGAATCACGAAGGGGTACACGAACGATTCGAAGAGCGCCGCCATCAGCAGGTAAGTCACCAGTACCGCGAGGATGAAGTTCCCCTGCAAGGCGCGCCGGGTCTCGGTGAGGTCGTCGGCGGCGCCCGACAGCGTCGCGCTATACGGCGGCGCCAACGAACCGTCGGCCCGCATGGGGCCGAGGATGTCGTTCTCGATGATCGTCATCGCGGTCTCGATCGCGACCTCGCGCGGCGGCGTGACCCGGATGGTGATGGCGCGCTGGCGCTCGATGCGGTTGATCTGCGGCGGCCCACTCGTGACGACGACACGGCCGATGTCGCCGATCGTCACGGCTCCGCCCGAGGGCGACGCGATCACCAGGTTCGCGATGTCCTGGGTGCGATGGTCGCGGTACCTCGTTCGACCCCGCAGCACCAAATCGATGGCGCGCCCCTCGTACTGATATTCACTGACCTTGACACCGTCGATCAGAGCGTTGAGCGTGAAGCCGATCTCCTGCGCCGTGAATCCGACCTCGGCGGCGCGCACACGATCGGGCACGACGCGGACCTCGGGATTGCCGAGCTCGAGGCCGGGAATGGGCTGCGGCTGGGCTCCGGGTATCGACACCAAAACGCTACTGAACACCCGCCTGCCGAGCTCGAGGAGACGTTCGAGATCGGGGCCGACCAGGTCGATGTCGATGCCCCTCGAGGCCGTCGGACCCTGGTCGAAGATCGAGCTCTGTTGGACGATGGCGATCGTTCCCGGGATGCCGCCGACCGCGCCTTGTATCACCGGAATCAGCTGGTATGCGTTTTCCACCTCATCCGGATGGACGCGCGAGCCCATGAACACGAAACCGGCACCGGCAACAAAAAAGAACTGGTCGATCGGCGGCCCATCGAGCGCCGCGGCCGCGGGCGTGGACGGCTTCGCCTCCCAGTAGGGGCGCAGGCTGCCCTCGATGCGCTCGGCGATCGACACGTACTCGTCGGTGTTGTAGCCGGCCGGCGCCACCAGGATGCCTCGGATGAAGTTCTGGTTGCCCGACGGCAAATACTCGGTCGCCGGCACGAGGCCGTAGGCGAGAACGACCGCACCGCCCGCCAAGACAACGACCAGCGCGAGCCGCGCCGCCACCGAACCCGACATGGCGTAGACGAACGCACCGAACCCTTCGGCCGCACCTTGCCCGAGGCGCGCTATTCCCCACAGGTGACGCCAATCCCGCCACCGCCGAGGCCCCCCCTCGGCCACCCCGTCGTCGGCCTCCTCTTCGCGGTCCTTCGAGCTCGGGACCGCGCGCAACACACGGGCCGCCAGGCTTGGAATCAGCGTGATCGAAACGACCAGCGAGATCAGCACCGCGGCGCTGACCGCCACGGCGATGTCCCGGAATAGCTGTCCGGCTTTTTCCTGGACAAAGAACACCGGCAAGAACACCGCCACCGTGGTGAGTCCCGAGGCGAGCACCGCGCCCCAAACTTCGCGGGCGCCGTCGTAGGCCGCCTGGCGGCGGCTCTTGCCGAGCTGCTGGTGCCGGTAGATGTTCTCGAGGACGACGATCGACGCGTCGACGATCATGCCGACCGCGAACGCCAGGCCCGCCAGGCTGACGACGTTGATGTTGCGGCCCAGCAACGACATCGCCAGGAACGTGCCGATGATCGATACCGGAATGGCGAGCGCAATGACCAGCGTGCTCGAAAAGCTGCGCAGGAAGAGCAGCAAGACGGCGATCGCCAGGATCCCGCCGACCACGATATTGCGCTGCACGAGTGCAATCGCGCCCTCGATGTAGTCGCTCTGCGCGAAGGCGACTTCCATGACCATGTTGCGCTCGGCCAGCGGGCCGGCGTTGAGCTCGGCGACGGCGTCGCGCAACCCGTCCATGACGACGATCGTGTTGGAGCCGAGCTGGCGCGAGGCGTTGATGGCGATGGTGTCGATGCCGCGGTTGCGGACGATCTGGGTCGGGTCCTTGAAATCCAGCCTGACCGTGGCGACGTCCTTCACGTACACCGGGGCGCCGTCGCGCCAGGCGAGAACGACGTTCTCGACGTCCTCCGGCGAGGCGTACTGGCCGACCGTGCGAACGACGTAGCTGCGCTTGCCCTCGTCGAAGTCGCCGGCCGAGACGTTGCGGTTCTCGGCGTCGAGCGCCTCGCCGAGCTGGCTGAGCGTCAGTCCCCGCCCGACCAAGGCCTGGACGTCGACATCGACGCGAAGCTCGCGCTCGCGGCCGCCGAACAGCCCACTCGCCGAAACGCCGGGGACGCGCTCGAGCCGCGCCTTGATCACTTCCTCGACAAAGTCACGCTGATCGGCGATATGGATGTCGGACCCGTCGGCGCTGCGCAAGACGAACCAGGCGATCGCACCCTCAGCGCCGCCGAACTGCGACGTCGAAAGTACGGGCTTGAGCGCGTTTCGGGGGTACGAGGGAACCTGCTGGAGGGCGTTGTTGACCCGCAACATCGCGGCATCGATGTCGGTGCCGGTCTGGAACCGGAGGACGACGGAGCCGACCGACTGGTTGCTCGAGCTCGTCATCCGGACCAGCCCCTCGAGGGTCTTGAGCTGCTCTTCCTGCTCCTGGACGATCTCGGTCTCGACTTCCGTCGGCGAAGCGCCGGGCCAGACCGTACTGACAAAAACCTGCGGCTCCTCGGTGTCGGGGATCATCTGCACCGGGATGCGGAACAGGGCGATAAAGCCGAACAGCACGACGAGCAATACGCCCACCGTGACGCTGACCGGGTACTTGATCGAAGCCTCGACGAGCCTCATCGCGAGTCGCTCTTCGCCCGCTCCACCGAGGGAATGCCGGCCGACGGGGTCGGCGGCGGGTCCATGGCGAACTCGCCGACGACCGCGACGGCGGCCCCCGGGCGCAGGCTCTCGTTGCCCCGAACGACGACGATGTCGCCAATCCGGATGCCTCCGACGATGACCTGCCAAGCGCCGTAGCCCGCCCCGATCTCGACCTCGATCTCTTGCACTGTCGGCGGGGCGGCACCGTCGCCGGCAGACGCGGGCTCGACCACTCGGAACACGAACGTGCGGCCCGAGCGCAGCACCAATGCATCCTTGGGAATCAAAACGGTCGGCCCCGGCGTTCCGATCTGGGCCTGAATGCGGGCGAACATACCGCCTCGAATGGCGCCGCTGGGGTTGTCGACCGAAACGATGACCGGGAACGTTCGCGTTTGCGCGTTGGCCTGCGGCAATACCGCTCGAATCGAGCCCGGATAGCTGCGGCCTGGCAGCGCGTCGAACACGACGTCGAGCACGATGCCTTGCACGCGCGCCGCCTCCGCCTGCGCGACGTAACGCTCCGGCACCGCCACCGTGACCTCGACGCGCGACAGGTCCACGAGGGTGGCGACGTCGCCACCCCGCGCCGTCCACTCACCGACCTCCGCGTGCACGGCGGCAATCAGACCGTCGAACGGGGCGAGAATCTCAGCCCTCGCGATGAGCTCCTCGAGGCGCGCCGCCTCCGACTCGAAGCGCACCACGGCCTGGGTCTGGGCATCACGATCGGCGATCCCCTGCTCGTACTCACGCTCCGAGATGGCGCCGCGCTCGCGTAGATCGGTCAGCCGAGCGACCTCCGACTCGAACCGCACCAGGCGCGCCTCTGCCTCGGCGCGGCTGGCTCGCGCCGCCGCCAGATCAAGCTCCATCGTGGTAGTGCGCAAGCGGACGAGGACGGACCCCTGGGCGACGCGATCACCTTCGTCGACCAACACCGCGGACACCACACCCTCGACTTCGCTGGCAACGATCGCTTCGCGCGCCGGCGCCACCGAACCGAGAAGCTCCACCGGCTCCGCCGCGATCATCTCGACCGCGGTCACCACCTCGACCGGCGACGGGCCGAAACCGAAACCTCCGCCGGGAGGCGCGCCGGAAGATCCACCCACCGCAGGGCCGCCCCGCGGCCAGAATACGAGGAACGCCATCGCCACGATCGCCAGACAAGCGACCGCACCGAACAGCGCGTAGACAATCGGTGACCGAGCCTGGGGGCGGCTCGAGCCTACACCTACAGAGGACATGAAGAACCTCGGAACACACCGCCGGGAGGTGTGAAATCTGGCTTGGGAAGAGGAGCGTCACCGAACTTTTAGCATATGCTCGCAGACGCCGAGCTTCAAGTAATCACCGGTCGTATCCGGAGCCCTTGAACTCTCCCTCGGCGGCGGCCGGCACCCGCGACGACGGTTGCCGGGGACGGCGCCTGCGACCCTCGTGATTCGTGCCTGACCCGACTGATTTGTGGCGCCGCTGATGGCCGAGAGCTGACCGTTCAGGAGCGGTCTTCGCCATTGGGCGCGAAAGGATTCGCCTGCCGACGGCACATCAATAGACTGAAGCGAGCGTGTCTCGACGGGGTACGGAAGCCGCGGGGGTTTTCAGCACCTTGCCGGGGGACAGATGGGGTGCGCGGGCCCCTGCACACGACGATGAGGACTGGACGATGAGGACTGTATGAACCATCAATACGCCCTGCGGTGCAGCGGGCTGACCAAGAGGTTCAACGGCAAGGCGGCCGTCGACAACTTGGATCTGGAGGTGCCGGCGGGCCAGGTCTTCGGCCTGCTGGGCCCAAACGGCTCCGGGAAAACGACAACCATTCGAATGGTGCTGGGCATCTACGCCCGTGATGGCGGCGAGGTGGAGACGCTGGGGAGCGCCGACCCACTCGGGGTCCGCGACCGGCTCGGCTACCTGCCGGAAGACCGCGGCCTGTACCCGAAGATGAAAGTCGCCGAGCAGCTCACGTTCCTGGGCGCGATCCGGGGGCTGTCGCAGCGCGAAGCCAAGCAGCGTGCCGACGCTTGGCTCGAGCGCCTCGGACTCGGCGATCGCGCCAAGTCCGACACCAACGAGCTCTCCAAGGGCATGCAACAGAAAATCCAGTTCGCCGCATCGGTGCTCCACGACCCCGAGCTCCTCGTGCTCGACGAGCCGTTCACGGGCCTCGATCCGATCAACACGCGGCTGCTCAAGGACCTGATCATCGAACAGCGCGACAAAGGCACGACGGTGGTTCTGTCGACCCACCGCATGGATCAGGTCGAGCAGATGTGTGAATCGATCTGCCTGATCCACGAGGGTCACGCGGTTCTGGCCGGCGCGCTGAGCGAGATCAAGGCTTCGTACGGCGAGAGCAGCGTCAGCATCGAGTACGAGGGTGAGGCTGGATCGCTGCAGGGACTCGCCGGCGTGCGAGAGGTCCGCGACTCGGGCCGCACCGCCAGCCTACTGCTCGAGAACACCGCGGCGTCCCAGGACGTTCTGCGGCAGCTCGTCGATCGCGTCAGGGTGCGTTCGTTCAAGCTCGCCGAGCCGTCTATTGAGGACATTTTTCTCGACAAGGTGGGCTATGTGGCCCCCGTCGACGGCAACCACGGAGACGCCGGAAACAACGGCGCGGTGGCGCCGTGAATCCCGCCAAGGTCATCGCCATCGCACGCCGTGAGTACATCGCCCGGGTACGCAGCAAGGGCTTCATCATCACCACGCTGATGGTACCGGGGATGATGGCGCTCTACGCGGTGATCGTCCCGATGATGACGCGCGCCGACATCGACGAGCTGCGCATCACCGTCATCGATGCCGGAACCGGCATCGGCGGCGCCCTCAAAACCCGCCTTGAGGGCATCGAGAGCCTACCGATCGAAATGCAGGAGACGGAGAACGTCCGCGAGTCCGAGGTGGAGGTGGTACGCCAGCGCTTCTCCGACGCGGTCCGCAGCGAGGAAATCGACGGCTACATCGTCTTGACCCCCGACCAACAAACCCTCGCGCGCAGCCAATACTACGCCCGCGAGACCGGCAACATCCTCATCACCGAGACCCTCGAGAGCGCCGTCGAGACGACGATCCTCGAGAACTGGTTCGCCGGCGAGGAGCTCGAACGCCTGCGTGCGGTGCAGCGCGCCGGCATGGAGACGATCACCGTCTCGGCGAGCGGCGAGGAGCGCGGCGGCTTCCTGGTCGCCTATATCAGCACCACGATCCTCGGCATGCTGCTCTACATCACCGTGCTGATGCACGGCCAGCAGATGGCGATGGCGATCGTCGAGGAAAAGAATTCGCGGCTGGTGGAGCTGATCATCGGGGCGGTGACCGCCACCGAGTACATGGTCGGCAAGGTCGTCGGCGTGCTCGGCACCGGTCTGACCCAGCTCAGCATCTGGCTGGCGATGGTAGCGATCACCATCCTCGGCATCCTGCCGGGCCTGGCGATGGGCGCGGCGGTAGCGGAATTCGACCTCGCCAACGTTCTGGACGCCCGCACCCTGGCCTACTTCTCGATCTTCTTCTTCCTCGGCTACATTATGTACACTGCCATGTTCGCGGCCATCGGCGCGACCTGCGACAACGTTCAGGAGCTGCAGCAGGCGATGATACCGGCGATCATGCCGGTGGTGATGGCGTTCATGTCCACCTTCTACATCATGACCAACCCGAACTCGTTTGCGTCGCAGGTGTTGAGCTTTTTCCCGTACTTCACGCCGCTGACGATGTTCGCCCGGGTCAACGTTGCGGAGCCGCCGCTATGGGAGGTTTGGCTGGGAATCATCTTGCTCATCGCAACGGCGGGCTTTACCGTTTGGGTCGCCGCCAAGGTGTTCAGGGCAACGATCCTGTTCCACGGTAAGCGCCCGTCGTTGGCGGAGTTGTTTCGCATGGCGCGCGCGGCGTCCTGATCGCGCGGCGTCGAAATCGACCCGAGAGGAGGTCTCAACGTGGCTGCGAAGTACAGCTGGTTGTTCGTTGACGGGGAATCGCAAGAGACCTTCCGGATCCGCGCCGGCGACCCCGTGTGGCAAACATCCGAGGACGGTTCGTTCGAGCAGGCCCGGTGCAGCTTCGACATCGTCGCGAAGGACGGCACCGGGTTCAAATTCCAGCTCCGCGTCACCGGAGGAGTGTTGGAATCCCAGGGCGTCAACAACGCCGACGGCCTGATCAAGTTCCTGGGCTCGAAAGGCGCCGACATCATCGAGGGCGTCATCAATCGCGGCGTGCGCGGCGACCAACAGATCCTGTGGGAGTCGGACGGGGTCTCTGTCGGCTGAACGACGCCGGCCGCGCGCCGTCTCCCGGTGGATCGAGAAACACGGTGCTATACTCGCGACCCACGACAATTGACGTCTGTCTGCTCGTCGCACTTTCCCCGTAGCCAACCCAATGCTCCTTTTCCAGCGTCCGAAATCGCCTCGTGCCCTGCTCCTGACCACCGCCTTGGTGTGCGCCCCTACCCTGTTGCTGGGCCCTGATGCCGTCGCCGCGCAAGACGAGCCCGCTCCCCCGCCGATGGGCGACGGCACGGTGGTGATCTATTTTCTCGACCACCAGTTCCTGCCCGCCGAAGACGTCGACCTGCTGCGAACGGAAGTTTCCGCGATCTTCGGGGCGGCCGGGTTGACGATGGAATGGGTCGTCGCGGCGTCGCCACGCCGCACCCTGAATGCCAACGAGCTGCGGCTCATCATCCTGCCGTCCGACGGCACGCGCTGGTTTCACGGCCCCTCCAACGTCATCGGCATCGCACCGCACGACGACGCCGGCACCGGCAAGAACTGCTTCGTTTTCTACCTGCAGGCGATCTGGTTCCGCCAGCAGGCCGTTTTTCGCTGCCGGGAGGCCATTCAGGCCCGCACCGAGGCCCAGATCCGTGGTGTCGAGGTCGACCCGTTCATCGAGTCGTACGCGCCCGCCGACTGCGGCGACTACTTGCCGGCTCTGACCGCATTGATCCTGGCCCGCGCCGCGGCTCACGAGATGGTCCACATTCTGTTGAACAAGCTGGATCACAGCGGCGGAGGCCTGATGCGCAATTCATTCGACATCGGCGATTGGTTCACCCAGGACAGCTCGCTGTTTCGGCTCGACGCGAACGAGATTCAGCAGCTCCGCGAACGGCTCGGCGGGTCTCCGAGCGACCGCTAGCCCGAGCTGGCACGGTGCAGAAGGACTTCCCTGGACTGTCTCAGCACCCCGCCAAACGCTCCTGATTCCGTAACCTTCGGGCCCGCCTCCGTCATCGTATTCCTGCTATGCTCGACTATGTCAGGGGTGTGGGTTAACCCCGGCCAGGCAAGGGAGCGGGAACGATGAAACAACAGCTACCTGACCGGCGATCGTTGGTCGTGCTCGCCGCAGCCGGCCTCGCCGTGATGGCGCTCGCGCAGGCCCAGGAACCCGCGGTTCGGATTGTCAGCCCCGAGAACGGTGACGTTGTCGCCGGCCGTAACGTGGAGCTGAAGATGGAAGTGCAGGGGGTCGTGCTCACACCTCGCCGATCCAGCAACGCGGCCTACGTCCAGCTTCGGCTCGATGATCTGCCGCCGGTGAAGGGCTACTCCGAGACCTTCACTTTCCAGGAAGTGGCGCCGGGAAACCACGTCGTTCGAGTCGAGCTGCGCCGCGCCGACGGCAGCGAGTTCCGCCCTCCCCGACGCACTCAGGTCCGCTTCACGGTGCGGGCCACGGACCGCTAGGCCTTTCCTGGATGGGGCGCCCTGTAGATGCCGTCGAACCCCGAATCGCCGCGGCCATGGAATCCGGGCGCGACCTACGAACCCAGGATTTCGCCACCCCGGATGCCGAACCGGCAACGGTTTCGGCGCGCACGGACGACGAAACCGACCCGCTTCCGAATCGACGGTACACATCGATCCTGTTCTGGAAGATGGTCAACGCCCTCGACTCGGTTAACCCGCCGGCGCGCATCCTCGATCTCGGCCCGACCAGCCACGCCAACATGCACTTCTGGGCGGAGAGAGGCTTCCGGGTGAGCTGCTATGACCTCGAGAGGCACGAGATGGAGGAACTCGAACGCCAGCCGATCACCAACCTGAGCCTGGCCGCCGACCGCATGAACCAACGCCACTTGCCGTTCGAAGACGGGGCGTTCGCCGGAATCTGCGCCTGGAACTGCTTCTCCCGCCTACCGTTCGTCTCGGCCCGGCGCTACATCCGCGAATGCAACCGAGTGTTGCGCTCGCGCGGCATCCTGCACGCCATCTTTCTCGACGCCGCCGGCCGCCTCGACACCCGGCGACAATACCGGATCGGCGATCGCCAGCAACTCGACGTCGTCTCGGGGCACTCGCGACGGGGCATCGATCCGACGCTCGTCGAGGCCGAGCTCGCCTTCCTGTTTTCCAGCTTCGACGCCTTCGAGAGCACCGCGGCGCCCTGCCAGACGCGGGAGCTGCTGGCGCAGCGCAACCGGTAGGGGCACCTGGCGGTCGCTCGCTACGCCACCCGCTGAGACGCCCGGGCTAGCATCGACAGGTCGTCCGGCAACTCCTCGACGGCGGCGTAGGCTTCGATCGCGAGAGAATCCAACACGTGGATGCGGCGGCTGACGATGTCGATGAACCCGGCGCGGCGCAGACCGTTGAGTAATGTGCTGGTGGTCTCTCGCGTTGCGCCGATCCACTCCGCGAGCTCCGTTTGGGTGAGCCTCGCGTTGATTACGGTGACGCCGTCTACGACAACACCGAAAGATTCGGACAGCTCGAGGAGGGCGTCGGCAAGTCGTTGATGCACGCGATTGGTCGACAGCGCCGCGACCATCGATTCGCGAACGTCGAGTCGCGAGGCGAGGTAGCGCGCCAGCGACATAACCGCCGAGGCTCTCGACGCCAGGAAGTTGACGGCGGGCTCCACCGGAACGCTCGCGACCAATACATCTTCGAGCGCCTGGGCGTCGTCGGTGTACGCTCGCTGCCCAATGATGGCGCGCCCGCCGACCACTTGACCGGGGCCGCGAAAGTCGACGACCATCGTCTTGCCGGTCCGGGTCGCGCGGCTCAACTTCACCGCGCCGTCGAACACGACGTAGAAGAAAACGATCTCGTCGCCCTGTCGGAACAGGGTTTCGCCGCGATCGAACCAACGCAAGTGAGCCATGTCGGCCACCGCGTTCACGTCCGCAACCGGGAGCTCGGCGAACAATGGGGAGCGACGCAGAAGTTTCGGGTTCACGCCCATCACGCTCGTCCCACGACCTGTGGTGCCGCTGTTTGCGCCAGCCTCGCACTGACGTTCGATTTCATGGTCGCAATCAGCGCCCTCAGCACACTGCCGCCGCCGTTCACCTTCTCCAGCATCATCGCGCCCTCCAGCGTCGCGAGCATGCAATGTCCCTGCGCCTTCGCTTCCGGCTGTGGAAGCCCGGCCTTCTCGAGGTACCCGGTGAACAGGTCGCTGAGGTCGTTGAATCCTTCCTGCAGCCTTTGCCGGAAGGCTTCCGAGACGTCGCCCATCTCGAGTGCCAAGCGCCCGAGCGGGCAGCCCCGATAACCGCTCTCCTGCTGGGTGCCGACCATCGCGTCGAGGATGCCGTGGATGTTCTCCTCCGGGGATCGGGTGTCGGACAGGTTTGCCGCGATGTGGGTGCCGAAGTGATCCGTCCAGACATCGATCACCGCCAGGCCGAGCGCCTCCTTCGAGGGAAAATGGTGGTAGAAGCTGCCCTTCGAGACATCAGCCGTGCGGATGATGTCGTCGACGCTCGTGCGGCTGTAGCCACGGCTCCAAATGAGATCGGCAGCAGTGGCAACGAGCTGCTCCCGCGTGTTCTTGACTTCCATCCGCGTCCTCCTAGACCGACCAGTCAGTTTAGTCGGTTGGAAAAAGGATTTCCAGGATCCGAACGAGGCACCTGAAACGGTGCGTCGCCGTTCTATAATTCACGCGTGATGGCCCTGCCTTCCCCGTTCAGCGAAGATCTCAAGGTTTTCGTCCTCGCCGGCGCCAACCGGGTTCCGGACGGCGATCTTGACGACGTCTCCCACCATCTGGCGGGAGAAACGCCGCTCGAGGCCAAGGCCTTCCTCCACCTGCGCGGCCGCCTGGTCATCGAGTACGTGCTGGACTGGATCCTGGCCGCGGGCCTGCGACGGATCTGGGTACTCGCCCCCGAACAATGCCTGGCGGCGATCCCTGCAACGTACGAGTTCGAGCCCCTGCCCCAGCGGCCGGGGGCCTCGCTCGGCGACAACCTCCGCCACGGCAGGGAACAGGTGCCGTTGGAGCGGGACGAGCCGGTGCTCGTCGTCTTCGGCGATCATCCGCTGACCACATCGACGGCGCTGGAGGATTTCGTCCGCTTCTGCGGTCCCAGGCTGCACGAGGCCGACTTGTTTCACGGCATAGCGCTACGCGAGTCGTACCTCGAGTATTCGGAGCACTTCCAGCGAACGTCCGTGCTGATGCGCGGGATGGCCGGCCGCGTCACCGGGCTCAACCTGATGATCCCCGATCGTATCGACGGCTTCCCTGCCGCCGACCACGTCTACTCTGTGCGCAAGCTCGAGCGCTTCGGCCGCTTCGCCAGCCTGCTGGGGCGAACCCTCTATCTGCTCGGCAGCAGCGCCCCGGGTGCGATGCTCGCCGCAGCGAGCCTGTACGCCGCCAAGGAATTCGAAAAGATGTCGCGTCACCCCGACCTCCGGGGCGCGATCGGCAGGCGCGGGATGCACTTGTTGGAGCGCCAGGTCAAGGTAGCCCGGATCGAGAAATACGCCGCCAAGCTGTTCGGGACCCAACGCGGCGTGCGCCTCGTACCGCTCGCCCACGGGGGCACCGCCATCGACGTCGATTACGTCGACGAGCTCGACATCCTCGAGAAACACTGGGACGAGCTTCGGGCGATCGCCCAGCGGCAGGATGAAGCCAGCCGGGCGTAACAACAAGAGCCGGCGCACCGCAGCCCCCGTCAGCGCCCCGGAACGACCAGATCCTCGCTGTACACGGAGCGATAGCCGAGCAGTTGATCGTCGAGCGCGATCCGTAACCGGTAGGTACCCGGCTCGACCGACAAGCTCAGGGCTCGTTCGACGATCTCGTCGCCACGCGCCGGCAGATCGGCGACCGGCACCGTGAAGTTGATCTGGTCGCTGGTCTCGGCGACCGGTTCATCATCATCGTCGAACAGCACCACTTGAATCACCATGCGGGTCTCGAAGTCCTCTTCGACGACGTGAAACACGAGCGATTCCATCCGCCAGGAGAGCGTCAAGGTCACCACGACCTCATCGCCCGCGCCGGGCGCGAACGCCGTCGTCCAGGCGAACGGGATATCGGCGTCGGGGAAGGCGACGTCGGCTTGGACGGCCTCGATCACGTTGTTGTAGTTGACGGTGCGCACCAGCGATCGCTCGTTCAGCGCCTGGGTCACGCGGATGAAGTCATTGGGGATCTCCGCTAGCAGGCTGAACCGCTCAAGTTCGCGACCGGCCCGGGAGGCGCTACGGGGTTCGCTGAAATTCGACGGCGGCGCCAAACGCCAGCGACCACGCTGGAAAACGAACATCAGCATCTCGTTGGTCGGCCATTCCGGGAATCGGGCGTCGTATCCCCACAAGATCGCCGGACGTTGGGAGACGCTCGACGGGAATCCGAGCTGGCGTTCGGTGCGCTGCGGCGGCCCGACGATCAGGACGACGCGACCAAACGCCGTTTGCCAACCCGGCACGCCCCCCTGCGACAACAAGCCTTCGCCGAACTCCTCGTTGGCGTACTCGACGCGGCGGACGAACTCGTCCACGAACGCGTTTTCCTCGTCACGACCGGTCGGGTCGCGCCGCTCCCAAAACAGGCGGATGAACTGCAACCGCTGGGTCGTCGACTCGAGGCCGCGATAGATGGCGGCCTCTTCCTCCGTGGCGATGTACTGCACCGGGCCGTCGAGCCAGCGCAGCGTCCACGAGGTCAGCGTCTCGCCCTCGTCGGGTCCGAGATACGACGTACGGATTGTCTCTACTTGG
>Ga0114950_10001881_pt1 | contig 16047 bp, 9 predicted proteins | sample N075metaG_FD_83503 | JGI IMG/M metagenome (GOLD analysis project Ga0114950, IMG submission 83503) | Deep subsurface microbial communities from Kermadec Trench to uncover new lineages of life (NeLLi) - N075 metaG | ecosystem: Environmental > Aquatic > Marine > Ocean trench > Sediment | place... | reverse complement strand
TGGGAACGCGCCACCAAGATCCCCGCCGACCTCGTCGCCCGCCTGGCGCGCACCACCTCGATGGGACCACAGGCCTGGCAGCAGGCGCGCCAAGCCTCCGATTTTTCTGCCTTCGAAGATCATCTCCGGACAATTCTCGAGCTCACCCGCGAAAAGGCTGAGGCCCTGGGCTACGACGACCGGATCTATGATCCGCTTCTTGCCGAGTTCGAACCCGGCGTCTCGACCAGAAAGATCGAATCGATGTTCGCGACGCTTCGGGAGCAGCTCGTACCCATCGTCCAGGCGCTGAGCGACGGAGCTCTCGAGAATAGCGAAACTCCAGACCGCCCCGACGGATCCGAGCCCGACGACGAATCCGACCCAGCCGGTACGCGTTCGTCGGTGGCGCCGGCCCAGATCGCCCCGCCGCCGCTGGACCGGGTCTTCGGCGCGGCGGCCCAATGGGACTTCGGTATTGCCGTCATCGAGGACTTCGGCTTCGACTTCGAGCACGGTCGCCAAGACCGCTCGGCGCATCCGTTCACGACCGCCTTTTCGGCCACCGACGTGCGCCTGACTACCCGCATCCATGAGGACTTCCTGCCCGCCGGCCTGTTCGGCACGCTGCACGAGTGCGGCCACGGCCTCTACGAGCAGGGTCTCGCCCCTCAACACGCCCGCACCCCGCTTGCCGACGGCGCGTCGCTCGGCGTGCACGAATCGCAGTCACGCCTGTGGGAGATCCTGGTGGGCCGCAGCCGGCCTTTCTGGAGCCACTACTTCCCCAAGCTGCGCGACAGCTTCCCGGAAGCTCTCGAGGGCGTCGACATCGACGCGTTCTACCGGGCGATCAACACCGTGCGCCCCAGCCTGATTCGCGTCGAGGCCGACGAGGTTACGTACAACCTCCACATCATGCTGCGCTTCGAGCTCGAAAACGCCCTGCTCGAAGGCCGCGTAGCGGTCGAAGACCTACCGGACGCCTGGAACGACGCCATGGAGCGCTATCTGGGAATCGTTCCCGACACCGACGCCGACGGCGTGTTGCAGGACATCCACTGGTCGATGGGCGCCATCGGCTACTTCCCCACCTACACGCTCGGCAACCTCATGTCGGCCCAGATCTTCGCCCGTCTCCGCCAGGACCTGCCCCATCTGGACGAGCAGACCGCCGCCGGCCGCTTCGACCAGCTTCTCGCCTGGCTGCGGGGCAACATCCACCGCCACGGCCGCAAGTTCACCGCCTCGGAGCTTATGGAGCGCATGGGATGCGGGCCGTTGTCTACTGATCCATGGCTCGACTACATCCGCGACAAGTACGGAGAGCTCAGCGGCAAGGAGCTTTGAGCGCGGGTGGTGGCCGGGCGGCCGGGTACACTGGACGGCCCATCGCGAAAGGAGCCTGGTTGGAGTCGCTGGAGCAGGAGCTTCGGAGACACTGCGAGCCCGGATATCTCAACGGGTTGCGGCGGCGCGGCCACGATGGCGCATGAGTCGATGTTTAAGACTTTCGCGGCCGCCCGGTCAGCAACCACGCGGCCCTCAGCGCCCCCCGTTACGCCCTCCGCGCGACTCTCCGGCGTCGCCGCCCTTCGTCCGCGGCGCCACCAGCGGGGCGCGTTCGTCGAGGTGCTCGTCCATCTTCAGGTGCGGCACGCCTTCGAGCAGCCAGGCGGGCGCGTCGGCGCCTCGCAGGTGGTGGTCGAAGAATTCGCGCATGCGGACCGTGTAGTCCTTCTGGTTTGCGGGCACGCGCAGGCCGTGGTTCTCGCCGACGTACTGCAGCATGATGACGTCCTTGCCGAGGCGTCGCAGGGTGTTGTAGTACTCGATGCCCTGGTTCCAGTCGACGGCGCCGTCCTGGTCGTTGTGCAGGATAATCAGCGGGGTCTTGACGCGGTCGGCGAAGAAAACCGGCGAGTTGCGGATGTAGGCGTCAGTCGCCTCGAGGTAATCGCCGGTGAAACGCCCCTGCGAGGACTCGAAGATCGCCATATTGCCGCCACCCGAATTCCAGTAGATGGAGCTGTACATGCTGATCATGTTGGTGAGCGGCGCGCCCGCCACCGCGGCGGCGAACCTGTCGGTCTGGGTCACCAGGAACGACGTCTGGTAGCCGCCCCAGGAGTGGCCGTGCAAGCCGACGGCATCCTCGTCGACGATGCCGGTCTCGATCGCGGCATCGAGTGCCGGCAGGACGCTCCACACCGCCGACATGCCGGGGTCGTTGACCTTGTAGGTGATATCGGGGGTCAGGACCGCGTAGCCGTTGCTGGTGTACACCGACTTGTTGAAGCCGTTGGCCGACGGCTGGGTGTACTGGTTCAGACCCTGCGACAGGCGTTCGTAGATGTAGACGATGGTCGGGTACTTCTCTCCGGGCTCGTAGTCAGCCGGTAGAAAGAGCGCCGCCTGCAGTTTGTCACCGTTGTCGGACTCGTAGTCGAGCAGCCGTGCCCCCGCTGACCAGGCGAGCTTGGCCTGCTGCGGGTTGGCGTCGGTGATCCGCTCGGATGTTACGAACGACAGGTCGGTGACGTAGTAGTCGGGATAGCTGTCGTTGTCGGCGCTCGTGTAGACGAAGACCTCGGCGTCCTCGGCTTTCGTCAGGCCCGCGTACGCCACGTCGTCCCACAGCAGCATGTCCACGCCGGTCGAGCCGGCGGCGATGCGCCCGATTCCCGACTTCTTGGTCCATTCGCCATACGGCGCCAGGTACTGGTCGACCGACAGGTCGATACCTTCTTCGTCGGGATCGATGCGCAGGCGGCGGCGGTAGCGGATCTGGTCTTCCTTGCCGTTGACCGTCAGGTTGACGCCCTCGTCGCCATGAACGGCGACCTTCCAGATGTCCCAGTTGTCGTACAGAAGCACATGCTGGCCGCCGGCCACCCAGCCGATCTGTCGGATCGGTGGGTCGACGACGTTGTGGTCGTCCTCGGTGTTGATGAACGACGTGTCGACGTTCTCCGTGATGTTGTAGGCGTTGCCGGTGGCGAATTCGTAGGTGTGGTAGTCACCGTCCTCGTAGTAGAGCAGGTGGGTTCCGTCCGGCGAGACGCCGTTGTACCAACGGGCCCGCTCCAGCACCATCGTGCGGTCGCCGGTGTCGACGTCGATCACATAGATATCCTGGAAACGCTGGCCGTTGAGATTGCCCATCAGCTCGTAGCGGCTGTTGTCGTTGCCGATGGCATACTCGCCCTCGGGTGCCATCGTCACGTTGCGCACCTCGTCATCGGCGAGGCGCACGAACCGATCCGCGTCGATGTGGTACACGGCCAGATAGTTGAAATTCTGGTCGCGGCTCTCCTGCACCTGCTGCATCGACTGCAACCGATCGTCACGCCAGTGCCAGATGACGAGGTCGGGCTTCTCGGGCTCGTCATCATCACCGCCCGCGTCTCCGGCATCGTCACCACGGCCGCCCCGGCGACCGCGCTCGCCTTCGCCCTCGCCCTCTACTTCGCCTTCGCCCTCTACTTCGCCTTCGCCCTCTGCGGGTTCGTCATCGCCTTGCTCCAGGCGCCGCTCGGCCTCCTCGGTCATCTCGGTCTCGACAATGCCGAACACCAGGCTGGAGAGGTCGTCGGTGAACGAAGGCGCTCGGGTGGCGGCGATCGTCATGCCTGCCGGGAACGAATCGTCCTGGCGCGGGTCGTAGACGATCTTGGTGGGCATCTGGGCGGTCATGTCGGTGAACGCCACGACGCTGTAGAGCGGGTCCTCGTAGTCCTCATCGTCGACGCCCTTCAGGACCGTGAGGCCGTCGCCCTCGTCGGTCCAACTCAGGCGCCGGTAGCTCGCATCGCTGCTTTCCAGGGCTATCACGACGCCGCTGTCCATCAGACGCATCTGCACGCCGTTGCCGGCGTCGCTCTCGGTGTCGACCACCCAGGCCAGCCGGAGGCCAGACTTGTCGAACTCGTACGCGGCGACGTTGCCGATGTTCATTTGCGTGCCGGTGGCGAGCTGCTGCAGGATCAGGTCAGCGCCGCGCGAGCGGTCATCATCGCCTTCGTTCCCGCCGCCGCCGCCGCGCCCACCTCGACCACCACGACGTCCGCCGCCGGCGGCTCGGTCGCCACCGCCGCCCCCCGGCGCGTACTTCTGCAGGGCGATCCACTCGGCGTTTTCGCCCGAGAAGGCAAACCCGCGGACCTCGTCGATCTCGGTCATCTCGCCCCTGGTCAGATCGAGCAGGCCGAGCTTGTTGCGCCGCGGCGAGTCGTCGTCGCCGCGGCGGCCCCGACTCTCCTCCGGATAGATCGTGAACGCCACCCAGCGTGAATCATCGGAGATGGTCACGCCGCCGCCGCCGAAACCGCCACCGCCGGAGCCGGCCGGGAAGCGATACTCCTTTTCATTCAAGGTGCTGCGCACGACGACCTCGCCGTTGCCTTCCGCTGGTGCCAACCGGAAGGCGAGCCAGGCGCCATCGGCGGAAAGCCGCGCTCCGCCGATGCGCTTCCAATCCATGATGTCCTGCAACTCGACGGTCCGGGGGGCGGGCTCCTGGGCGAAAGCAGCGCTCGAAACCGACGTTCCGGGGAGGCCCGGTACGAGCAGCGCTGCGGTCAAGACGCCGGCGAACAAGAGGTTGAGGCCTCGCGGTGTACGCATGGGTGTGGCTCCGGTGGTTAAAGGTCCGATGGCGGCGCCATCGGTCCGCTGAGAACGCGCCTGGGGGAAGCGGTGAGGACCAAGGAATGCTGAATCTTGCAGGGCGTCGTTGTCAAGGACCGCGATGACCGCCCGGTCGGCATTACGGCCGTATTGGGGCCATCCTGAGCGACGCCGAGCGCAGGTGCCCAAGCCCGGTGTACCATCTTGATGGGGCGAGGGGGATCGACGAATGAAGCGTTTCCGCGTTGTCGCCGCGTTCGTGGTGGTGGTGGTGCTGCTGGTCCTGCCGGCGGCCGCCTCGTCGTGGCAGGAAAACGAGGACCGCGGCGAGATCGAGCAGGGTCGCGAGGCCGACCAGCAAATCGAAGCGCTGTACGGCTTCTACGAGGACGCGGAGCTGACCGCCTACGTCGCGGACATCGGCAACCGCATGGCGGCGTTGTCCGAGCGGCCCAACCTGCCCTGGACCTTTCGCGTCCTCGATTCACCGGTGATCAACGCGTTCGCGCTGCCGGGTGGATTCGTCTACGTCACGCGCGGCCTGGTCGCCTACGCCGGCAACGAGGCCGAGCTTGCCGGCGTTATCGGCCACGAGATCGGCCACGTCACCGGGAAGCACAGTCGCGGGCGCCGGTGGGGCTCGATCTTGGCGACGATCGGCATCATCGCCGGTGCCGTCCTCTCGGATGCGGTGCGCGATCTCGTCGACCTGGGCGTGCCGCAGCTCGTCGCCACCCTGGCGCTGACGAAATACTCACGCGGCCACGAGCTCGACGCCGACCGGCGCGGCATCCGCTACGCCGCCCAGGCGGGCTACAACCCCTACGCCATCGGCGGGTTCTTCCAGACGTTGCAGAGCCTCGAGGAACACCACGACCGCAAGAAGCTGCCGGGGTGGATCTCGACGCACCCGCAGATCGACGATCGTATCGAGCGCAGCAACCGGAGGGCGCGCGAGGTGCTGGCCGAGTTCGGCCTGCAAGACGACCAGTTGCTGGTCGGCCGGCGTGCCCTGCTGGAACAGGTCGATGCCGTCGTGTTCGGGGAGAACCCGCGCCAGGGCTACATGGACGGCGTTGACTTCCTGCACCCGGACCTTCGCTTCCGGCTCGCCTTCCCGGCCGATTGGAGCGTGGAGAACGGGCGCTCGGCGATCATCGTTTCGGAGCCCGCTGATCTGGCGTACATGAAGTTGGAGATCGTGTCGCCGAAGAAAGGCCAGGATCCTTACGACTACGCGCGCTCCTACGTGAGAGAGCTGGGCGCCGAGGTGGTCGACAGCGAGCGCATCGAGATCAACGGCCTCGAGGCCGTCGAGGTCGGCTTCACGTTGGACGTCGACGGCACCGAATACGCCGTGCTCGGCAACTGGATCTCCTTCGACGGGCGCCTCTACCAGCTTCTGGGGGTGACCACACCACGGCGCTGGCGCACCACGTCAGCAAGGATGCAGCGCAGCATGTACAGCTTCCGCGAGCTGGAGGACGAGGCCGTGCTCGAGACAGAACCGGCACGGGTCGCGGTGATCGAGCTGTCGCAAACCATGACTCTGGCCGGGGTTGTCGAGGCCCATCCCGAGGTCTCGGTGCCGCCGGAAATCGTGGCCATTCTCAACCACATGTCGATGAACGACTTGATCGTCGCCGGAGATGCCGTCAAACTCGTCTTTGGAGGCCCCGGCAGACGTTGATTGTCAGCCTTGACGGCAGAGGCATCGAGGTGTGAATCTCCCCAGGCCCCGCGCAATTTCCTCATTGGGTGGGCCATCTGAAAGCCTGTAATCAGGCAGTTTGCAGTTCCCGTGGCCGGTCGTGACCACCGGCCCATGGGTGGGCGTCGTTCGTCTTCGCGGGCTCCGCGCGTCGCGGGACAAGGGGTTTGACTTGGCACCGTCCAACGGTAGTTCAGAACAATCCGCCATCCGCGGCGTCCTCGAGAGCGTCGACCGCCAGCTGCGTTTGAACCGCATCCTCGACCATCTGTCGGTCGCGGTTTGCTTCGTGCTGGCGACCATTGTCACCGTCAAGATCCTCGGCATGCTGGTGAACATCTGGGCGCCCTCGACGCTGATCGTTGTGGCGACCTCGACAGCGCTTTTCGTCGCCTTCCTCGTGTGGACCCAGTACGGAGCCCGTAACCTCGGCCAGGCTGCCGTCGTAGCCGACAACGCGGGTGGGTTGTACGACGAGCTCAAGAGCGCTTACTGGTTCATGCGCCAGGATCACCGCACGGTGTGGACCGAAACCCAGGTGCAACGGGCCGCCCGGACGGCGCGCGGCCTGCAGCCCAAGCGGTTGGTCCCGACCATCGTTCCGCAGCGCTTCTGGATCGCCTTGGCGCTGGGCGGCATCCTGGTACTGCTCGGGTTCGCCCCGTCGGGCCCCCCGTTGCTTGCCTTTACCAATATGCCCGTCGATCCCTCGCGCCTCACCGAGGCGCAGGAAGAGCAATTCGAGGACATCCGCGACCTCGTGGAGCAAGCCCAGGCGCTCGAAGACGCAGCCGCGCAAGAAGACCAGCTCAGCGCCGAGGCCCAGGAGCGGCTCGAGGAGGCGATGCGCGCCCTCTTGGCCGACGAGCTGACGATGGAAGAGCTCCTTCGCGAGCTGCGCGAGGCCCAGAACGCCCTCGAGGAAGGCAACCTCGACATGAGCGCGATGGAAGAGGCTCTCGAAGAGCTCGCTGCCGATCTCGAAGGATCGAGCGAGCTGGCCGACCTCGCCGAGGCGATGAAGAACCAGAATCTTTCGGAAGCCGCCGAGCTGATGCGGCAGCTTGCCGAGCAGCTCGCCCAGATGGATGGCCAGCAGCTCGCCGAGATGGCCGAGCAGCTGCAGCAGGCGGCCCAGGGCGATCAGCAGAGTATGGAAGAGCTCATGCAGGCGCTGCAGGAGGCTGCCGAGGCGATGTCCGACGAGCAGTTGGCCGAGGCCATGCAGGCCATGCAGGACGCCGCCGACGCGATGGAAGCGATGTCGCAGCGCATGGACGCGCAAGAAATGATGAACCAAGCGGCGCAGCAGATGCAGGCGATGCAACAGTCGATGTCGCAGCAGCAGCTCGCCCAGCAGATGATGTCGCAGCAAGCGATGGTCTCCGAGCAGGCGGGCGAATCGCAAGAAGGCGCCATGGCGATGCCGTCCGACGAGGTGCAGAAATCGGCGGCGAGCGGTGATATGGGCGATCCGTCGCAGGAGGGCGGACCGGCGGGCCACGCGACCAGCGAGGCGATCGAAGGCGCCGAAATGCGGCTCGGCGCGGCGACGACCCTAGAAGTTCAGCTCGAGATGGAACTCGTAGCAGACGACGAAGAAGGACCCGAGGAACAACCCGATCCCGAGGACATCTTCCAGGAAGCCAGCAGGCAAGAGAAGGCGAGAGTCGAGTACCGCAACGTGCGGGGCCCGCCAAAGTACGCCGAAGGTTCGGCCTTGAGCATCGAGCGTATTCCCTGGCGTTACCGAAATCTCGTCAAGAGATATTTCCTGGCCATACGGCCGCGTGAGAACCAATGACGATTGAAATCGAAGACGAAATAAGCACGTTCACCGAGCAGTTCAAGCGCGTCCGCGACGAAATCGGCAAGGTCATCGTCGGCGCCGAGGAGATCATCGACGGCACGTTGATCAGCCTGCTGGCCAAAGGTCATGTCTTGTTGGAAGGCATCCCCGGCATCGGCAAGACCAAGATCGTTGCCACCGTCGCCGACGTTCTGCACCTGCAATTCTCGCGGATTCAGTTCACCCCCGACCTGATGCCCGGCGACATTGTAGGGTCCAACGTGGTGCACGAGACCGAGACGGGCGAGAAGGTTCTCGAGTTCCAGAAGGGCCCGATCCACACCAACATCCTGCTCGCCGATGAGATCAACCGCGCCACGCCCAAAACGCAGTCGGCGCTGCTCGAGGCGATGCAGGAGCGCACGGTCACCGTCGGAACGACGACCCACAAGCTGGAGCCGCCGTTCTTCGTTCTGGCGACGCAGAACCCGCTCGAGATGGAAGGCACCTACCCGCTACCGGAGGCCCAGCTCGACCGCTTCTTCTACAAGCTGCGGATCATGTATCCGGAACCCGAACACATGCACGAGATCATGGATCGGACGACGAAGCGCGAGGAGCCGGTGGCAAAGACGGTGCTCGGACGCGACGAGATCCTGGCGATGCGCGACACGGCGCGCGACGTTCCGATCGCTCGCCCGGTGCAGGACTATGCCATCCGGTTGACCTTGGCAACGCACCCCGACACGCCGCACGCTCATCCGATGACCAGCCAGTTCGTGCGCTTCGGGGCCAGCCCTCGCGGCACCCAGACGTTGGTTGTCGGCGGCAAGGTCAACGCGTTGCTCAACGGCCGCCTCCACGTTTCGTGCGAGGACATTCGCTCGATGCTGTTGCCGGCGCTCCGCCACCGCATGATGCTGAACTTCGAGGGCGAGGCCGAGCGCATCGACAGAGACGACATCCTTCGCGCCATCATGAAGGACACGCCGGAGCGGGCCGAGTAGCCCACCAAGAACCCGATCCCATCCCCGAACGATCGCCCCGCCCCGGGCGAGTCGCAGTGTACTAGGTCATGCCTGAGAGCAAGCTGTTCGACGACGAGTTCATGAACAGGCTGAACTACCTGAACATCGTCTCGAAGCACATGATTCCCGGCCATCTGCACGGCGAGCACCGGGCGAAGAAAAAGACCGATTCGGGCATCGAGTTTGCCGACTACCGCCAATACGTCTCGGGCGAGGACACCAAGAACGTCGACTGGCGCACCTTTCTGCGGCTCGACAAGCTCGTCCTCCGGATGTTCGAAGAGGACGCCGACCTGCCGATTTATATCTTCTTCGACTGCAGCAAGTCGATGGACCACGGCGACCCGTCGAAGTACGACTTCGCCCGCAAGATCGCCGCCGCGCTCGCCTACATCGGGCTCCTGAATCACGACCGCGTGAGCCTGGTCGGGTTCGCCGACGGCATCGCCCAGGAGATGTCGGCGCGCAAGGGCAAAACCCAGATCTGGCGCGCCTTCAATTTCCTCGAGTCGGTCGAGGCAGGTGGTGAGACCTCGATGCTCAAGGCGTTCCGCAACTTCTTCTCGGCGCGGCGGCGCCGCGGCCTGGTGGTGGTCGTCTCCGACTTTCTCGACGAGACCGGTTGGGACAAGGCGTTCGACATGCTGCGCTTTTACAAACAGGACCTCTTTGCAGTGCACGTCTACACCACCGATGAAGAGCATCCCGACTTGCCCGACGAGGTCCTTCTCGAGGACGCTGAGTCCGGTAATACCGAGCGCATCAAGGTGACCCCGGGTCTGCTCGACGCCTACGCCGAGGTGTTTGCGGAGCACTGCGAGGAGGTCAACGCCTACTGCCGCAAGAACGGCTACGGTTACGTTCGCTGCGACACCGAGCTACCGTTCGAAGATCTGATCCTGCGGGTCTTCCGGCAGGGGAGGTTCCTCGGATGAGCTTTCTGTCGCTGAGCCCGGCGATGGCCGGGCTGCTGCTGGCGGCGACGGCGGCCAGCGTTGTGGTGCTGTATTGGCTGAAGCCGCCGCCCAAGAGGGTCGTCGTGCCCTCGAACCTGTTGTGGAACCGGCTGCTGCGCGAGAAGAAGAAGAAGACTTTTCTCGATCGGTTGCGCTGGTGGATCTCGCTGCTGATCGCGATCGCCATCGGGTTGTCGGTGGCGACCGCCTTGGGGCGCCCGGAATTGGGCTCCGGTGACAACGAGATCCGTGACATCACCGTGGTGATCGACAACTCGGCCACCATGGCGACGCGTAGCTCCGACGGCTACACACGCTGGGAGCATGCCGTCAACGAGGCGCGCGAGCTGCTGCAGCAGGGCAGCGCCGGCGGCAGGTTCCTGATCGTCGACACCGCCGGACAGGCGCCGCCGACCGAGGCCTCCGACCGCGGCAGCGCCCTCGAGGTTCTCGAGGGGCTGAACGTGTCGCTGGGCGGCGAATCCCAGTTCCCGATGCTGGCGGCATCCGATGGCGAGCTCTACTTTGTGTCCGACGGCGTGATGGTCGACGACGTGCCGCCGGAAGCGATCATCGTGTCGGTGTTCGAGGCGGCGGACAACGTGGGGATCACCGCCTTCGAGATCCGCTCCGTGCCCGTCTCGCCGCTCGAATACCAGGCGTTCCTCGAGGTCACCAATGCCTCGCCGGGGCCCAAGGATGTCAGCATCCGGATCAGTGGCAGCGGTGGGGGTCGGCTCGGTGAGGACATCACGCTGCAGCCGGGCGAATCCCAAGGCCGGACGATCAACTTGTCGAGCTTCGATCGCGGACCCGTGAGGGTGGCGGTGACCAGCGACGCCGACGCCTTTGTGGCCGACGACTACGCATTCTCGTTCTTGCCCGTGCGCAACCGGACGGTGGTCGTGTTGGTCAGCCCGGGCAGCATCTACCTCGAGTCCCTGCTGCTGATCGAGCCGCGTGTAGCCGTGGACTTCAAGACCCCGCAGGAATACGCCGCCGGGGTCCCGGCCGACGTGTACATTTTTGATCGCTGGGCCCCGCCGACGCCGCCTCCGGGGCCGGCGTTGCTGTTCCTGCCGCCCGACGTTTCATGGCTGGTGCCGACCCTCGAGATCGTCGAATCTCCCGAAGTCATGGGCTGGAACGCGGCCCACACGCTGCTGCAGTTCGTCTCGCTCGAGGACCTGCGCGTCGATCGCGCTGCCCGCATCTCGCCGTTGGCGTCGACCGACGGTTCCGCCGATCTCGCCGACATCATCGTCGGGAGCCCGAGCTTGCCGCTGATCGTCGCGACGGAAAACCCGGAGAAGGTCTTGCGGGTCTCGTTCGCGCTCGAGGAATCGAACTTTCCCCTGCAGCCTGGTTTCCCGATCTTCATCAGCAACGCGTTGAGCTGGATGATGGACGAGCAGGTTGCGCTCACCAGCGTCCCCGGTCGCGTCGAAGTGCCGCTGGCGGCGGCGACGGTAGTAGACCTAGAGGGCAACGAGATGGTCACCTGGACGGTCGCCGACCGCACCGTCTTCGTCGCCGATGAACCGGGCCTGTACACTGCGGCCCGCGGCACCCGGCGGCTCCGGGTGGCGGTCAACCTGGCCGACCGTGAGCGCTCGGCGGTCAACGCGACGAGCTTCGGCGCAGGCGTCCAAGCCGCTTCAATCTCACAACCGCTCGGCGCCGCACAGCCGGCCGGCTGGGGTGACGAGCTCTGGATCCTGCTGCTGACGATCGCTACCCTGTTGGTTATCGTGGAGTGGTTTACCTACCACAGGCGGTTGACGGTATGAGCGTCACCCTCTCGCAATACTGGCCACTGCTGCTGCTGCTGGCGTTACCGCCGGTGTGGTGGATGAGGACGCACACGGGGGTCGGCCTATCGCCGCGCCACTTGTTGGCAACGACGATCGTACGCACCGTGGTGATCGTCTTGTTGACCCTGGCGCTCGCCCAACCGGTCTGGAACCGGGCCGGCAACTGGATTTCAGTGGTCTACGTGCTCGACGTCTCCAGCAGCATCGATCCCGACTTCGTCGAGAGCGCGATCGACTGGATCGCGGCGTCGAGCGCGGCCGGCAACCCGGCGCACGCCGGCTACGTCGCTTTCGGCGGCTCTGCCCTCAGCGTCGAGAGCGCCGCAGCGATCCGCTCCGTTCCAGTGTCGGACGGAGGCGCTAATCGCTCCATCGACCGCAGCGCTACGAACCTCGAGACCGCGATCGCCCAGGCGTTGCGCACGTTCGACCCGCGCTACCTCAAGCGGCTCGTGTTGATCACCGACGGCAACGAGAACAGTGGCGACATCATGAAGATCCTCGGCCGCGCCCAGGAAGCCGGCGTGCGCATCTTCGCCATGCCGGCGACGGTCCGAGGCCCTGGTGACAGCTGGATCGAGACCATCGACCTGCCGGAGGGTATCCGCGAGCAGGAGCCGATATTAGTGACCGTACAGGTCTTTTCCCGGGTCGCCACGACGGCGACGGTCGAGCTGTTCGGCGATGACGTTGAGCTGGACACAAAAGAGGTCGACTTGCAGCAGGGCCTCAACCCGATCGAGTTCGAAGTGCGGCTGACAGGTGAGGGCTCGGTGACGATCTCGGGCCGGCTGCACACCGCCAACGATCCGTTTCCCCAGAACGACGTGCTGCTCCAGTCGATCACCGTTGGTCCGCGTCCCCGCGTACTGTACGTCGAGGGCCGCCCCACTAGCTCCCACTACCTGTACGACGCCCTGACCAACGAGGGGATGGAGGTCGAGCTCGGCCAACCTCGCGACCTGCCGACGTCGCCCGAGGACTATGAGGAATACGATCTTGTCCTGATCAGCGATGTGCCGAGCAGCCGCCTCAACGAGGCCCAGATGCTGTCGATCCTCCACTGGGTCCGCGACTCGGGCGGTGGATTCATCTTCGCCGCCGGCGAATCGAGTTACGGTGAGGAGGGCTATTCGGACACCTATATCGAGGAGACACTCCCGATCTGGTTCCGGGTCAACGAGCAGCGCAAGGATCTGGCGCTCGTTATCGTCATGGACAAGTCGTTCAGCATGGTCGGGCCCAAGATCGAGCTGTCGAAGGAGGCCGCCAAGGCGGCGCTCGAGCTGCTCGAATCGACCCACCGCTTCGGGGTCGTCACCTTCGACCATAGTCCCTACTGGACGGTGCCGATTCAGTTGGCGACCAACAAGGAGCGGATCAACGAGTACATCAGCAGCATCATCGCCTCGGCCCACACCAACATCTATCCGGCGCTCGAAACCGCCTACGAGCGGCTCGCCGAGACCGATGCGGAGGTGCGTCACGTGATCCTTCTTTCGGATGGCAAGACCTACCCGGACGACTACGAGACCCTGCTGAACCGCATGGTCGAGGCCGAGATCACGGTCTCGAGTGTCGCGGTGGGAGAGGAAGCCGACCGCGAGCTGCTGGCCAACATCGCCGAGTGGGGCAACGGTCGCAGCTACTTCATCCGTGACGCCCAGCGGGTGCCGCAGATTTTCATCGAGGAGACCCAGATCGCCTCGCAGGCGACGCTGGTCGAAGAGCCCGTCGAGACCACGATCATGAGCCCGGTCGAGGCATTCACCGGCATCGACCTGGCGGGCGCCCCGAGCTTGAAAGGCTACGTGAGCACGCAGGCCAAGGACACCGCCGAGGTTCTCCTCCAGTCCGAAGCCGAGGCGCCGATCCTGGCCCGTTGGCACTACGGCCTCGGCAAGGCGGCCGTATTCACATCGGACGTGAAGAACCGTTGGGCCGCCGATTGGATCGAGTGGGAAGGCTACGGCAAATTCTGGTCGCAGCTCGTACGCGAGACGATGCAGCGTGACAGCGGCGACGAGATCGACTTTGTGGTCGAGCGCGTCGGTGATGAGGCGATCGTGACGGTGAGCGCGGTAACCGAGGAGGGCGTCTTTCGCATCGGCCTTAAGCCGCGCCTCGAAGTCATCGAGCCGGGCGGTGTCGGCGTGGTGCTCCAGGTCGACCAGGTGGGACCGGGTACCTATCAGGCCAAGTACCCGTTGCACACCTCGCCCGACTCCCCATACCTGTTCCGGCTCTCCGCCGACGATTTCGACGCCCAATCACGCGAGCTCTTCTACGCGTACACCGACGAATATCGCCTCTATCCGCCGAACACCGAGCTGTTGGTTGCGGTCTCCGAGCAGACCGGCGGCAAGGTGCGGCCCGAGGCCGAGGAGATCTTCAACGACTACGGCGAGTCGGCTTCGGTGCCCACCCCGCTGTGGCCGTTTTTCGCCACCCTGGCGCTTCTCGGCTACCTTCTCGACATCGCGATGCGCCGGGCGCCCTGGTTCTGGAGGCGCTTCGCCTCCGCTCCTGCCTAGCTTCCGGTGGCGGAGGCTCCGTCAGGGACGTCCCATCGTGATCAGCATGGCGAGCAAGCTCGTTTCGAGATACTCGAGATCGAAGGGCTTGAAGATGAAGTCCGCGGCACCCATCTTCAGGGTTTTGCGGGCTTGATCGCTGTCGGCTTCGCCCGAGATCATGATGACGCCACAATCGACCCCATCGTCGATAATTCGCCGAAGACACTCGACGCCGTCCATGTTCGGCATGCGAATGTCGAGCAGGACGATATCGGGCTGAAACTTGCCGATCTCGACCAGAGTCAACTCGCCGTCGCTGGCGGTCGCGACATCGAAGCCGCGCTCGCCGAGAAAGCGGCTCAGGATCTTGCGGATGTGAGAGTCGTCGTCGGCGACAAGTACACGTGCGGCACGCTCAGCCATCCTGACATTCTAGGTTCCCAAACCTAGTTCTCCACAACATCCCGAGCCCGATCCGTCGTGCCGTCAACCCCTTCGTTCGGGCTCGTCCATCCTTGACGCCATCCACTGATTGGGCCCGATAGCATCGTCCCAACCACGCGCGACGATAGGGCCTTTCCCTTGCGACGATAGGCACTTACAGGAACGCAGCGAGAACCTTGCCGGCGATCTCAGCCGTCCCGAGGCCTGCTGCGGGCGCCGTACTTCAGGGTGCTGACGCGGGCGCGTCCGCTTGCCTCGATGGTGACGATGTAGAGATTGTCGTATTCCCAGGCTTCCTCGATGGGGGGCACCGCACCGGCCCCCAACGCCTCGACCAGGGCCGGCACCGTGTTGCTGTGCCCGGCGACAACGACGAAACCACCGCGGTTGTCGGCCCGGATGCGTTCGACGAGCCCGGCGACGTCCGCCGCCGCGTGTTCTGTGACCTCGAGACCGAATCGTTCGGCCAGCGGTCGCACGGTAGCCCGGGTGCGCTCATAGGGCGACGAATAAATCGCCGTGACGCCGGCCTCATCGAGCGTTCTGACCAGCTCCTCGGCTCGCGCCACGCCGGCGGCGTTGAGCGGCGGGTCGCTCGGAGAGGCCCCGGCAAACTCCGGATCGCCCGGGCCGGCCTTCTCGGCGTGGCGGACGAGAAAGACAGTGGTCGCCAGCTCCTGGACCACCGCTTCCGATGTCCGATGGGGCGTCGCGCTGGTCTCGATACCCGCCCAAGATGCGGCGCACAGCGGTACGGACGCGACCAGAAGGAACGCAATGAGATTCCGGCGGTTCTTCGTGCGCGGCTGCATGGGCGCGAGTGTAACAGGGTGTCGAAGTAGTTCTGGGCGGGGTGCTGTCACCGGCACCGAGGGCGCAGATGCAACGCCTAAGCCGTCTTTCAGCGGCGCTGGAACCACTCGCTGATTGCAACCTGTATGTCGCCGATCATCATGCCCACCGGCATGCCGTTGGGGGACACGGCGCCGAGCGACGGAGCATGCCAGATGTTGAGGGTGGCGAAGTTGTCGACGTATATCGCGTTGGTCACGACGGTGCCGGCGACGTTGGCCGGCGATTCCACCCGCAGTCGGGTCTCGGCGAACAGGGTGGCAAGAATTTGCACGTTGTCGTTGCCGCCGGGTGGGCTGCTTCCTCGCCCGCCGCCGCGTCCTCCTCCT
>Ga0114950_10001880_pt1 | contig 16057 bp, 16 predicted proteins | sample N075metaG_FD_83503 | JGI IMG/M metagenome (GOLD analysis project Ga0114950, IMG submission 83503) | Deep subsurface microbial communities from Kermadec Trench to uncover new lineages of life (NeLLi) - N075 metaG | ecosystem: Environmental > Aquatic > Marine > Ocean trench > Sediment | place... | reverse complement strand
TATGTTGGTTCAGGTATTCAGCGAAGATATGCTGGCCCTGCAATCCGTTCTGAGACAAGATTTATCTGCATGGCTATTGTGATTAATATTACCGATTCAGCTTAACTTACCCTGGAAATCACTCTTCTCTGCTTGCCTGACGACTCACGTTGGATCCTGGCAACCAATTCGAATTCGAAGTTGAAGTTACCCAGCCGCTCTCGAAGCCGGCCCTCCAATACAGGGATCGTATTTTCCGTAAAGCCATTCTCCTGCTCGAGGAGGATTTTAAACTGGTCCTCTCGTTCCTGTATTACCTGAAACCCGGCAATTCCGACGATATCTAAAAATGCCGAGGTCGCAGATATCGGATGACGAAAGACTCCGTTCGGAAGACGGATCAGATCATCCGAACGACCTGTTAATCCAGTCAGCATCGGCAGACTCCTGCCACACGCACACTCACTCGGCTCCATTACGCCCAAATCATCAAGTTGATAGCGAATGAATGGCATTGCATAAGATGTCAGACTCGTAGCGACAATCTGACCCTCCTGTCCCGGCGCAACGGGTTGCCCGTCTCGAATTATTTCAATGATTACAGCGTCCGCGTTGACGTGAAGTCCACTGGATTGCAGGCACTGAACTGCAATTCTGCCAATTTCCTCGGCGCCATACGCGTCGATCAAACGGCATTCGAAATTGTTCTCAAGAATTTGTCGTGTTCGTGGAAACAAGACCTCTCCACCGCATATGATGAGTCGGAGCGGCAACCTCCCCCTTTTATTTTCATCCAAATTCCTGGCAATCTCCTCAAGACTGGAGGGATAACCACTAAGAATATCCGGCCTGTATGAATACAATGCGCTGACTTGATCTTGCACTTCCGCGAACACACTGACAGCCTGCTCCGGGAAAAACCCTAATCGCTGCGATAACGTCTTGCGATTGGATCGTGGATTTCTAATGGTCAGTTTTTTGTCACGCCAGCGAACGCCCACGGCGAGGTTTCCCCGCGTTATCAGGGCGACTCTTTTAGCAATTTCTTTTTGTGTCTGGTAAACGGATAGCAATATGCCGGAGCTGCCGCTGGTTCGTGTCCGAATCAATTCCTGATTCACCGCAGATGCCGTAATATCCCCCAACGGTCGTTGTCGCATTGTTTCCTTGGTCGTGATCGGGATTTTCTGAAAATCCCCAAGTGTACTAACAGCGGATGGCTTGAATCCAGCGCTGTCAAACAGGCGCCGGTAGTAAGGGATATTCGCATATGCATGTATTAACAATGATCGCAGACGCCTGATTTGCAGATCGGCCAATTGTTGAGGGGACATCCATTCGTTGCGACGCAAATCTCGAAGTAAGGCGTACTTGTAAAAAGGCTCTGTCGCGTCCCATAATTTCATAGCTTGAGATTCACCATGTAATTCTGTACCGACCGGAAAAGGCAATGGTATGCTAACAGGGGCGAGCCGAAGGTTACACGATTGCTCACCCTGCAATGAACGTAACATATTTTAAGCCTGATGATTTGTCACAAAAACAAATTGATATTTATCCATTTACCAAAGTGCGGCGGTACCAGCATTGAGATGGCGCTAACCGGCCAAAGTTGGCACCGCGATGAGACACGGCGGGAACAACACATGACTGCCGCAGAGACGCAGGAATTATATGGGAAGGACATTTTTGCGTCCTATTTCAAGTTCACTATCGTCCGAAACCCATGGGATTTGATCGTAGCCTGTTATCTTTGGGGGTGTTGGGGTCTTCGCGGTCATGCCGATACGAATCTAAGGGGCCGGCTGACGCGTTACTTTGGCAGAACAAGGGCATGGGGACATCCATACAGAAAGGAAGTCGGTGGATTTGGCAAGCATCCCACCCTGACCGAATATGTCGAAAATATAGAGAAGTTCAATAAGGCGCTGGATTTCAGTGCCAGCGGAACGGATCTCAGCCAACAACGAGCCGCTATTTCGATAGGTGGCAAGATTATGGTTGACTACGTCGGCAAGTTCGAAAATTTGAATGACGAATTCGGAAAAATTTGCAATTTAGCCGGCGTGTCAGCCGCCAGCCTGCCGCACCGAATGAAATCAAGCCGCTCACGTCATTACTCGCAGTATTACTCAGTTGCCGCGCGCGAGTTGGTGAGACGCAAATACATCAAGGATATTGAATCTTTTGACTATGCGTTTGAGGATCAGTGCGGTCCTCGCTCTTAGCACTGAAATCGCATACCACGGGATTCCATATGGCTCTCATTCCTTATCCTGATTCGCTGCCCTCTCGATCCGAATCCGCTCGCTCGCTATAATCAGTCCAATTCTATGGTCGTTATGGCAGGAGCCCGGGCTGCTATCAGCGATAATCTAGCCGGAGGGATACAGGATGTCTAGAATTTCTCTGAACAGCCAGCAAATCATTCACATCAGGAATGACTGGTTCGATGATTCCAGCTTGACCGAAAGTATCGCGCGTTGTATTGCCGTACAGCGAGAGGCAGCAACCTCGGCCAGAGAAAATTTTTGCGCAAGTCTGAGTGCCAGACATGAAGTCTCGCCGGATGCGCTTGAACAAATTCTTGCCTCTGGCACGGACATCCATGGCATCGCTTCAAACCACAGCATTTCCAATGTCATTTCCTTTAACGCCGATCACATTCGCGATTCGGTAAATAACAGGCATGTTGTTCAACTTCGCAAAGATATCGATGAACTCGTGTTCAGCCGACTCCGGGAAACCTTTGATGAGGGGTCAAAACTGTCGTTCGTCTGTAGTGGCCACTTTTGGTATCCGCCGGGCGGCTATATGGGCTGGCATACGAACAGTGGCGCCCCGGGATGGCGTGTTTATCTGACTCATACCAGCGAACCGAAAAAGTCATTTTTTCGCTACCGTGATCCGAGCGATGGAAAAATCGTGACCTCCTATGATGCCTCCTGGGATGTACGGCTGTTTCGAATTCAGCCAAACGTACCACTTTGGCATGCGATCTACTCTGAGACTGACAGATTCAGTCTTGGCTATGTCATCTTTCCTCGAAGGCCGCTTCGCGCATTAGCGGCAAGAATCAAAAGTTTCCTGCCTCTAGGCTGATCGATTATGGATTAGAAATCCACTCCCAACGGACCGGGATACCTTTAACCTTTTGAACCTCAGATCCTCGTTTGTCAGCCCCTATCACAATGAGGTTTGACAATCCCGCTACCGCAATCGAATTCAGATGAGTTTCGATGCGCTTCATGTCGCCCTTTGCTGCCGGCCCGATTGTGGTAAGTGCGGAAAATTGCCGGCCCTGTCGAATGACTAATGGGGACTCATGAAGAAAATGATAAATTGCAGGGGTCATTCGTTTCCAGCGAAACAGCAGGTCTTCTCTTGCCTCTGGATCTTCGGTCAGGGACGCGCCCCAGTTTTTCTTGTGGCGAAGAACGCCGTCCAACAGGCAAGCTCGCGACGATCCCAGCTGGAATCGATGCATGTCCTGTTCGATAGCCCAATCTAAAGCGAACAGGTAGGTGGCGCCAAGCGAACCTGATTTCACGCCACCTGGTCGTTGCGGGTGCGGAGCAGCGATCCAGCTGGTTGCCCGGTGGCCATCGCAGCTAACCAGTGTCGCAGCCAGTCTCTGGCTTGCCCGTGATGCCCATATCAGTGCTCCTTTGCGCAGGTATCGGAGCATCCGGTGTTTCGACCGCGCTTGCCCTAATGCACCAAAGCGCTTGGCAATATGCGGTATGTACATTTGATGGTAAAAATAGTCGAAGTCAGATTCATCATGAGTTATCTCCGGCACAAAACCGTTCTGATTAATTCGCATTAGATTCTTTCGATTGTTGTTATTTACCCATGGCTCCTCGCCCACGGCAAATTGCAGGTTGACCTCGCTGCCGATGGTGGTGGGAACTCGCCAATAACCGGCATCAAATGCCGTATCCGTCCAGGACCGCGGGCCCTGAATAATTGTCAGGTCATGGCGCTCCATTTGTTTGCATAGTTGGAGCGCCGCATTATGACGGCCGGGTCGTCCCAACAGTTCACGGGAATAGTTTTCGCCGATCAATCGGCGCAGGAAATACTCGGTGGTTGGAGATCGTCCTGCAATCAGGATAGAAATCGGTTGATTTTCAAAGATATCGTAGCCACTCACACGCTCTATGGTGATCGGATACGGTATTTTTTCGCGCATCCGCCAATAAGCGTTCAGCAACACCCGATCCAACGGGTCAGGGACGCGTGAGTAAACCTTGCCTAGTTGCCTTGCCAGCATACGCGCAGGCCCGGCGCTGCTGTTCAAGGCAAACGCCTGCGCATTTTCGGCGCATTTTCGCGCGAAGAATACCAGCGCCACGGGCCGATCTTCAGTCGTACCACCAGCCCACCGGGAACGAAACCCAATCGCCGTCGGGACACGATATTCGGCCGATTCTCGGGTTCGACAAACAGGATCGCGTGCTTACAGCCGTGTTCAAGCGCATCCGCTGCCAAGCGGGCGAAAATTGCGGGCTGGACGCGTTGGCCACGAAACTCGTTCAGAGTGTACGAGTCGAAGACGTAGATCTGGTCCTTGTCCAGTTCAAATACTGCATCAAGCACCCACAGGATCGCCCATCGATTGGCCACCCATGATGCCGAGACCAACCGATCATTGCACCTCGCAACGTAACAGCGAAATCCCTGATCGAGGCGTTGGTGGATGTCGCTCAGTTTTGCGCCACGCCGAAACTCGACGTATTCCGCAGCGTCTGCCGCAGTCAGAATTTCCAGTTTTACGGGCACAGTCGCTTCGATTGGGCGTCGATTCGCATCGAGCCTGCAAATCATAAGCCTGTTTCTCCGATATCCCAGCAACGCGAGCATGCGAAACCACAGACTGAACCATCCCTCGTGGTGTACGATCTCACGTAATCGCCGGAATGCCCGCGACCAACGCAGGGGGTGCGCAGAATCTGGACGCTTTAGCAAATTACTTACGGACATTAGACTGATTTGTCTCGTTCCGAGCATCACTTTGGTCGATTACCCGGGCGAACAAGTCTTCAAGTTGTCCGGAAATCCGCTCCGAAGAGAAATGCTCGACGCGCTCCCGTGCAAGGCGACTGTAGTGATTGATGCTTGCAGGATCACCGGTCAATTTCACCAGCGCCTCCCGCAACTGTCCTGCATCGCCCGGTGTAACCCTCACCGCAGCCTTCCCGACTACCTCACTGCAACCCTGGTTGGTGGTGGTGATGATGGCGCATCCCGCAGCCATGGCCTCGAGAAGAACCATCGGAAAGTTTTCCTGTGTTGACGGGAACACGAATATACTTGACGCAAGGTACAGTTTCTCGAGTTCTTCGCGTGACAGGAATCCCAGAAACTTGATCGGGGCATTGAGCTTGACCGCAAGCCGTTTCAATACCGGAAGATAGGGGCCATCACCAGCGACACAGATTTCCCAATCATCGCCGATCACGTCGCTTGCCTCTATAAAAAACTGGATACCTTTGCGTTCGACCATCCGGGCGGCAACGAGAATCAGTTTTTTCTTGTCGGGAGATTTGTCAAAAGTCGGGTTATGAGCATTGGGTATGACCGTTACCGGACAATCAATTTGTTTCTGGATGAGCGTCTTCAAAAATTCGGATGGCGAGGTTAATGCAGCGCTCTCATGAATTATTTTCCTCCACGCCGGGTGAATTAGCCGGTGCGCCCACGCAAAGCGGTCCGGGTTGTAGCCCGGTATATCCGTTCCATGGGCTGTAATGATATAGGGAAGCCCGGTCTTCTTCTTTAACAGATACGACGTGACGCCGGACGGCACAATAAAGTGCGTATGGTTGCAGTCATAGTGCCGTGTCCGTGTCAGCTCGAGTGCCTTACGATAGGAAGGCATGATCTGGCTGAGGAGTTCGGGGGCCGTGGAATAAAAGCGTTTGCGTCGAATGCATTTGACGCGAAAGATGTTTACGCCATTTTTGATCTCCTGCATTGCGAGATCCTTCATTCCTGATGTCACCACATCGACTTCATGTCCTTTCCTGACCAGAGCCTCTGCAATAGATTGGCCTACAGTGGCGCCGCCACCGCCAACGGGCGGGTACTCGTAATTGATGCAAAGAATCTTCATCCGCAACTAATGGCCGGTTTTGTTTTCGACAATACGAAATTTTTGACCCGCAGCCGGTGCTATCGATTTCTCGAAAGTCACCCTGACCTGCATCTGCGCACCGAGCACCGGCGATAATACCTCGCGAACTTTTCCCTCCAGCCCATTCTGACCAGAGTTGCCAATCTCCACTCGTACATTACAGCGGTCAGAACTCTCTTGCAGAATCTGGTATCTACCCAGACCCGAAATGCTTTCCAACGCCAGTGTAAGACGATAGGGTGTGACCGTAGTGTTGTCATGCAGGCGCAGGCAATCCACCAGTCGCCCTTCTATACGCCGGATACGTTGCAGAGTACGACCGCAACGGCAATCTCTGTCCGCTACGGGACTGGCAAGATCTCCGGTCTGAAAACGGATCAGGGGCATGGCTTCGAGTTCCAGGTTGGTCATGATCAACTTGCTGGCATCATGCTCGTCATCCCGGACAAATTCGACAATCATCGTGTCTTCGGATAGATGATAACCGTCATGCGCTGGACACTCCCATGCCACCAGACCCATCTCGGTCAGGCCGTAGAGGTCGTAAACATCGGCCCCGAAACCGGCTTTGAGAAGACTGAGCGTATTGTTGTCCAGCGTTTCAGCAGTTGAAATAACAATCTTCGGGAGGTGGGCGCGGTAACTCGATGCCTTGATGTATTCTGCCATGAGCCGTAGAGGTGTTGTGCAACCATACAGAACAGTCGGCCGGAACCGATTCAGTTCAGAGACCAGATCCCCGGCCGAGCTTTCAATAGACGCATACCGCCAGCGCAGCCACGGGCGTAATTGCTTCCCCCCTGCAGTGATCAGTAACAGCTTCTGCCCGAATCGATAGCCGGCCACATGCAGGCCGCGCAAAAACAGACCATTTCTGGTTGACAGAAAGTGCGGATCGAAATATGAAGTAAAAGGCTGACCGGTTGAGCCACTCGTGCGCTCCTGTACCAATGCATCAAGATTGTATTTTTCGCTTACGTGCTTGCTCGGCCCTGCTCGTTGCAGCATTGATTTAGTGGTAATGGGTATCTTTTGCAGATCGTCCAATTGCCGTATATGAGATGGTTTGAGCCCGACACTATCAAACAGTTCCCGGTAATAGGGTACATGGTGGTACGCATGATCAACCAATGCCCTGAGCCTGGCTTCCTGCCGTACACTAATAGCCTCGCGATTCAGCCACTGGGAACGAAGCAACGAACGGTAGCTGCGATACTGGCGTAATGGATTCAATATTCCAAACCCAGAATTTGTCGATTGAAGCCCCTGATGCGGCTGCTCATCTCGGTTATATCTGCAGAGATATCGAGTTTTTCATTCACCGCATTGTGAACAATTCCCGCAAGCTGGTCGGTCAGTCCGTGGGTGACAAATGCATGCACATCCATAATATACTGGTCCAGTCCGAGCATTGAGAAAAAACCGCTGAACTTGGGATTGTAAGCCAGCCCCACGACTGGCGTGCCAACGCTGGCGGCGAAAATTGCAGGATGCATACGCCCGCTCAGCAGCACTTCAAGTTGAGTACAGACGCCTTTGTACAGACAGGGGTCGTCGATACAAAGAACCTTACCTGGATCCCGCGTCATCCCGTGCTGTATTTCTCTGCACAAGCGGTCATCACCTTCATGGGGCACGTTATAGGTAGGAAGAAACAGAATATAAGCATTACTCTTCTGTACCAGGTGGTCGAGCACTTCAGCCAGCAACGTACACAAGAGAGCGGACTGCTGCACCACGGTATTGTCCGACCGCTGGAATTTTGAGGCAATACGATTCGGTACCAGACGCGACTTCGGCGGAAACCAGCGACGCACCGTCACGCCGATAAGCGGCCGCCCGTCAACCGGCACACCCTGCTCTTCGAGCCAGTATCTGGCCTGTTTCGCTGTTTCCGGTGCGAGCAACAATGCCGGGTCCGGAATAACGGCGACCGGTTTGCTGGTTAATGCCTGGGCGGTCGCCTGAGCAACCGGGTCACGTGTTGTGATTTGCCGCATGCATGAAAACGCCAACCGGGCAGACCACCGGCTGGTTGGCGCGGACAATGGCCCTACACCAAGGGAATAACCGATGACCCGCCGACAACATAGTCGCATCAGTAGTACGCGCAATGCCCAATACGGCATCTTGAGCAGACTGTCGTCATCCTGAAAAAGGCCACCGCCACCGCAAATCACGACATCGGCCCGGATTGCCGCCAGAATGAGGCGTGCGAATCCACGCATACCCGGCTGAATGATGTCTATACCCATACCGGCATGCTGCAGGGCGCCCGCATTAGAGACAGCAGTGATCCGTAGTCCCGGCTTGGCGGCCCTCAGTTCAGCGCACATCGCATAGAGGATGGCCCGGTCGCCAAGATTGCCATCGGCATCTCCTGCAATTATCAAAACACTATTGATAACAGGCGGCATAGTCATGAGAGTAACACGGTGCCGACACCTGGCTCTTGCAGCCTGCATTAACGGCGGCCGTGGCGTGGGCACCGGCGACCCGATCGCTACAGCCGTCGCACTCGAAACGAGCGGCCCTTCAACTTTCCATCGCTTAGCTTGCTCAGCGCAGCCCTGGCCGCATCACGACTGACTGCCACGAATGCACAGTTGTCGAAGATGTCGATCTTGCCTACCTGCTTGCCGGCGATGCCGGTCTCGCCGGTCAGCGCACCCAGGATATCTCCGGGCCGTACTTTCTGCTTCTTCCCCCCGTCGATCCGCAGCGTGACCATAGCCGGCTTGACCGATGGCTTCTCGAGCAGGCGCCGCGGCGGTAGATTTTCGGGCGTGATAACGCGCTCGAGGTATTCCTCCAGCAACGCAATCTTGTATTGTTCTTTCTCGGTATACAGCGTGAAGGCCATACCGCTGGCTCCGGCTCTGCCCGTGCGGCCGATGCGATGCACATGCACCTCGGCATCGCGCGCCAGATGGTAGTTGACCACCGCATCCAGCGAATCGATATCCAGGCCGCGCGCTGCGACGTCGGTCGCCACCAGTATGGCTGCACTCTTGTTGGCGAAGCGCACCAGGGTTTGGTCGCGATCGCGTTGCTCGAGATCGCCGTGCAGCGCCAGCACGCTGAACCGACTGACGCGCAGTTCATCCGCCAACGCCTGCGTCTCACGCTTCGTGTTGCAAAACACGACCGTCGACGCCGGGCGATACTTCAACAGCAGCAATCGCAGCGCAATCGGTCGGTGCGCCTCGTCGTCGAGCCGATAAAAGTGCTGCTCGATCGTCGCGTTATCGTGGGTCGCCGAGGCCGTCACGCGTTCGGGGTCAATCATGATGCGTCGAGCGATGGCCTGAATTTCATCCTGAAAAGTTGCACTGAACAGCAGGGTCTGACGCTGCATCGGCGTCTCGCCGATAATCGCGTCCAGCGCATCCTGAAAACCCATGTCGAGCATGCGATCGGCCTCATCCAGCACCAGGGTGGACACATCGCCAAGCTTCAGCGTGCCCTTGCGCAGGTGATCCTCGATGCGCCCCGGCGTACCAACGACGATATGGGCGCCGTGTTCCAGCGACAGCGCCTGCGGCCCGAATGGAAGGCCGCCGCATAACGTCAGCACCTTGACGTTCGGGATCGTGCGAGCCAGTTCGCGAATCGCCTTGGACACCTGGTCGGCCAACTCCCGGGTCGGACACAGCACCAGGGCTTGTACCTGGAATCGCCGCGGCTCGAGCTTCGCCAACACGCCGAGCCCGAACGCCGCCGTCTTGCCCGAACCGGTTTTGCCCTGCGCAATGACATCCTTGCCGCCCAGAATGTGCGGCAGACTCTCTGCCTGAATCGGTGTCATGGCCCGAAAACCCAGCGACGACAGGTTCCGCAGCAACTCGGGACTCAGCGGCAGGCTTTCGAACGCTTTGTCAGTCAATTCCTGTCTCTCCATCGGCATCGTAACCAAGCGACGTTTGCTTGCCATCATCAGACGTTTAGGGCGAGCTGCCGAATCTAATCATCGGTACCAGAACGCGATTCGGATACTTTATTTCCGAGTTGTCACTTTTTTGCTCGCGGCCTGGATTTATGCTTCTTCTTTGGCGGCGCCCGCGAGCCCCGCTTCGATTTGTGTGTCGATGCAGGCTTCGACCTGGACGGTGCGGCGGGTTTCGACCTGGACGGTGCCGCGGGCTTTGACCGGCCCTGCTTCGGTGGCGTCGAACTACCCTCCTCCACGCGCGATATCGCCAGACGCTGGCCGCACACGCGGGTCTTGCGCAGATCACTGAATACCTCGCGCGGCATGCCGACCGGCAAATCGACCAGGCTGTACTCGGCGTTGATCTCGATCTGCCCGATGTGCGCGCCGTCCAGACCGGCTTCGTTGGCGATTGCGCCGACGATATTGCCCGGCTTCACGCCGTGGTTGTAACCCACCTCGATACGGAACCGCTCGATCTTCGCGTCCGAGTCGACTTTCGAGCGGCCTTTGCGGGTTGCATCGCGATCCCTGTGCTGCGGGCGACCGGTCGTCTGTTCCTTTTCGCGCCGTGGCTTGTCCGGCTTCATCAACAACGGCTTGTCGCCGATCGAAAGTTTAGCCAGGGCCGCAGCGATCTCTACCGCCGGCACATCGTGCTCCTGCTGATACTGCTCAACCAGGCCCTGCATAAAGGCCAGCTCACCTCCGGCAAGGGTATCGCTGATCTTCTGCTTGAACCTGGCAATGCGCTGGTTGTTGACGACCTCGGTCGTCGGCAGCTCCAGCAGTTCAATTTTCTGGCGAGTCGCGCGCTCAATCATACTCAGCATACGCCGTTCGCGCGGCGCCACGAACAAGATCGCGTCGCCGCTCCGGCCCGCTCGACCGGTGCGACCGATGCGATGAATGTAGGCCTCGGCGTCATAGGGAATGTCGAAGTTAACCACGTGACTGATACGCTCCACGTCCAGGCCGCGCGCCGCAATATCGGTGGCCACGAGGATATCGAGTGAGCCATTTTTCAGGCGAGTGATCATCTTCTCACGCTCTTTCTGCGCCATGTCGCCGTTCATCGCGGCCGCGGCGTAACCGCGTGCCTCCAGGCGTTCGGCCAGTTCACTCGTCGCTATCTTCGTGCGCACAAAGATCAGGACGGCACCGAAGTCTTCAACCTCCAGGATACGCGTCAGCGCGTCGAGTTTGTTGTGCAAACCGCTGACCGGCCAGTAACGCTGGCGAATGGTTGCCGCCGTCGCGGTCTTCGCCTTGATCGAAACCTCTTGTGGATCATTGAGATGACGTTCCGCAATCCGCTTGATTTCTTTCGGCATGGTGGCCGAGAACAGCGCCATCTGCCTCTTTTCCGGTGTCTGCTCCAAAATCCACTCGACATCGTCGATAAAGCCCATGCGCAGCATTTCATCGGCTTCATCCAGCACCAGCGCCTGCAACTCGCCGAGCTTCAGCGTGCCTTTGCGCATGTGATCCATGACGCGCCCCGGCGTGCCGACGACGACATGCACGCCGCGCTTCAATTGCCTGATCTGGCCGCCATAGTCCTGCCCGCCATAAATCGGCAGCACGTGGAACCCCTTGAGGTGCGATGCATAGCGCTGGTAAGCCTCGGCGACCTGGATCGCAAGTTCCCGCGTGGGTGTCAGCGTCATGACCTGGACATGTTTACTGGCCAGCTTGATACGCGCGAGCAATGGCAACGCAAATGCCGCCGTCTTGCCGGTGCCCGTGGGCGCATGCCCCAGGAGATCCTTGCCCGTCAGAAGTGGCGGGATGGCCTGCTCCTGGATCGGGGACGGTGTCTCGTAGCCGACCTCTTCCAGCGCCTTGATCAGCGGTGCGGGGAGCTTGAGATCCTTAAAGGTGACAGCGGCGGGCTTGGAATCAGACATCGGCGGGTTCTCGTAAGCGACGGGTTGCCCGGCCGGTCAGATGGTCGGATCAGGAGCACATCATACTATCGGCACGAAACCATTGCCGTCCTGCAGACTCGCGAACGGGCCGCAGGAGCGACGAGGTCGTAAGCCACGTCGCTGAGTACAAGCCTTCAACGAACGTTCGATGCTTCCAAGCACCCAGGGTGCTTCCACCAGGCGCTTAAATCGCCGCTAGTTTTTGGTGTCTGACACCATACGACCTCGATAGAATGAAACCCGCGGGCGCTTTCCGGTTTTCCCGACCATTCTGGCCAGGTAATCAATACTGAATTCGTTGATTTTTCCTTTCATTATTTTGCTTATTTTCGGTTGTGTGGTGCTGAAGAACTCTGCTGCGGCTTGCTGTGTCAACTTTTTTCTTCGAACGTATTTCTCGATTTCAAGCGCAATTTGCACACGCATTGCAAGCACATCCGCTTCCTCCCGGGAGAACCCCAGGTCGGCGAATACATTTCCTTTTGTTACGTGCCTTTTGATTGCCATTGTGTCCCTCCTCGTGAGCGCGTCGTATCAATATGCAAAGACGCCTCCTGCTAGATTACCCCCCTGAGCCCCTTTCTCGCGATCTCAATATCCTGTTTTGAGGTTTTCCTCGATTTCTTTTGGAAAGTGTGCAGGATAAAAATACCTTCCCTTTTACGGGTCACGTAAATTGCTCGATATTGTCCCGACCGATCTCCGGCCCGCAGTTCACGAACACCGCGCCCCACCGTCACCATCGGGTTGGCATTCCGTGGCGCCGCCCCAACTTGCAGGCGAAAAATTTCACCTCCCAAAAGTGCTTTGATACCCGCAGGGAAATTCCGCATAACCTCCAGAGAATCTCCTAACCAGATAACATCCTGCAGCGCTTTATCCATGCAAAATTATCCTGTATTTAGTCTATCTGTCAACCTGTTATTAGACTATTTTTGGTATATTTATTGCCTGCTGTTCGGCCCATCTACCCCACAGTAAAAGCGAGGGATTTGCTTTCGACGCGAAGTGGCAGGCGTCGAGATTGAGCGATTCAGGTATATCCGGACATGCGGATAACTGCGGGGATTGTCAGGAATTGGTGTCTGACACCAACTAAAAAATCGGAATTGAGGTTAGATCTCTATCCGGTGGGTATGAGGAGAAAATAATCGCGCTACCTTTTTGGCGGTACCTTTTTGAGACGCCTCACAATCGCACCCGCGGACGTGGACAGCTTGGACCAGAAGTGATTTCTTCCTCGATCAGCTCGGTAGGTTTATGTAGCGAGACCGGATAGGTTGTGGCGCCAAGCTCGAACTCAACGACATACTCACCCGGTAACAAACGGGTGCGCAACTCGCCTTCTTCTTTTTGCACGAGATGTCCATCGGTATCCACAAGCCAAATATCTGTCGTTGGAGATGCTGCGGTAATTGTAAGATCTATATAGCGTGAATCGGTTGCGTTGCTCATGATGCCTGCATCCTAACACCCGCATCAAATCGCAAATCAAGCAGCAATCGCGTGCATTTCGTCAGATCCTCGACTGCGTCGAGCAAAATTGACCCGGCTCCTTTTCCACAGCTCACTGGTTCGTCCCGCGCTGCTCAACGTGCACTGGCGGGCCCTCAACGAACGTTCGATACTTCCGAGTCACACCAACCCAGGGTACCGCCACCAAGCGCTTAAATCGCCGTTAGTTTTTGGTGTCTGACACCACGCGCGTTACGCGGTGACGGCCCTGTACAGATACTCAGGAGCGAAATCGGCGCCGTTTGGCCAGGTGAGCGTATTGAGTTCGGTGTGTACCTGGAACTGCCTGAACTTTTCCGGCTCTCGGATCGGTTCGAAAATCTCGCCAAATAATTGATCTTCGAGGTCAATCTCGCCCTGCGTGCCATCGGCGAACTCCAGCCACAGCCGGTATCCATCCAGATACTTCGCGTTCTTCAGTCGCGGGATCATGATTATTTCAACGGTTCGATGCTGTTCAATGGCCGGCGCTCCTGCGCCAGTTTCCAATCCTCGGCAAGCTCCTCGCGGTGGAGCGTCCACCATTCAATGATACGCCCCTTTGCGCGCCCAGGCATGTCACCGTCCAGCACTTCGCCGGCCTCAACACACACCTTGATCTCGTACTCACCATAATGCGCGTGGAAATGCGGTGGCGCGTGATCGCTATAGTACATGGCAATGACAATTCCGAAGAACCGACTGATTTCCGGCATGTGCCAAGGCTGGGGCGCCTCGACACCGAGATCAAAGCGAATATCCGGTGTCAGACACCGGAAATACTTCGCGCTCTGGGGAAATGAGGGAAATGGTGTCTGACACCAATTCCTCGGGCAGCACCGACTAATCGGAAAAGGCGAACAGGTACCGAGCTTATTTTCGGGCGAACGTTGACAATAGACCCGGCACCTTTTTCACCCATATTCACCCCACGCTGCACGACATGCACAGGCAGGCCTGCAACGAACGTTCGATGCCTCCGAGACAAGCACCCACAGGGCCGCCGCCAGACGCTTAGATCGACGTTAGTTTTTGGTGTCTGACACCATAAACAACTCCGCCGCCCCGTCAACGCGGCACGTCTGCAGCGCCTGCATCTGCGCAAGCTTCACCCCGGACACCCCGTGCGTCTGTTCGATGGCCTCGACCATCCGCACCCACAGCCGGGCCGTCATCTCGGCATCCCCCAATGCCCGGTGATACTGCTCCGCCGGTTGCACGCCCGCCAAGCGGATCAGTGTCGCCAGTTTGTGGTTCGCTGCGGCGGGGTACACGCGCCTGGCCACGCGCAGTGAACAGATAAACTCATTCGTGCGCCGCCGGCGGATGCGGCCCAGTTCGCTATCCATGAAGCGCTTGTCGAAGCTCGCGTTATGGTTAGATTTTGGTGTCTGACACCATAAACAACTCGCGTCCGGAAATTAGTTGCGATCCTGATCGTTCGCAAAAATATCGCACTTGCTCACCCCCACGCTGCACGACGTGCACAGGCAGGCCTGCAACGAACGTTCGATGTTTTCGGGTCTGGGGCCGCCCAGGGTGCCGCCGCCAGGCGCTTAAATCGACGTTAGTTTTTGGTGTCTGACACCAAAATAATCCAGCACGGCGACAAAGGCATCGGCGTATTCGGACAGCGCGGGGCGGCGCAGCGGGTACGTCGGAGTTTCCGTAGCCCGGGGTATCGACGGCCACGACCCGGAGGCCCTGCGCGGCGAGGCGCGGCATGGCCTGCTCGAACGTCCGGGCGCAGCCCGGGGACTGGTGGGCCATGATCAGGCAGCGCCCCTCCCCGGCTGCGTAGTAGTGGATCTGGCCGAAGGAACCGGGGAGGTAGGATTTGCGGATGGAGGTCACAGGCTATTGCCAACCTGGTAACCCTGGCGCGTTGCGGCCAGCAACGAGCGAGGTGCGTGGCAGTCCCCTATCGTAACGACATCGAAACCTTCCGCGGTAAGCTGCGACCGCAGTTCATCGCTGGGTGCGCGTGCGGTTGCATAGGTGATCGCCGCAATTCCATCCAACAGCCGTTCGTCAGCGTTGTACACATTGGCAACGCGTAACTGCGCATCTTCAAGATCATCCAGAGACACGGGCACATGACAGGTCAGGATCTCTACTCGGCGATCGGACAAGCGCTGGTATATTTGCTGCCGATTGACCAGTGAACAGTCCGTGGCGATGCTCTCACGGGGTGTGACAATAGTGACTGTCGAGAAGTGTTCTGCCAACAGCTCTGCCGCCGCGTAGGTCATCTCGGTGTGATCACAGTCAAACAGGACTAATCGACCGGGCTCGCTCTTTTCCTCGCTCTTCTTCTCGTTCTTTTTCCGGCCAAGAAAAGGGACGATAAAGGCACGCAGATCCTGAATCAGTCCGGCTGCGGCGCGTTCCGCCGGTACGAATGCCGGTAAGTTCATTCGCGAACCGCAAGCCAGCAAGACCTGATCAGGCTGTGCGTCGCGGATATGCTCAAGCTCAGCTCTCACGCCAAACTGATAGCTGACGCCGTGACGTTTGCCGGCCAGGTACTGATAATCGTAGATGCTGCTCAAGTTTGCTCCGCCCGGTAATTGGGCATGCAAC
>Ga0114950_10001875_pt1 | contig 16066 bp, 9 predicted proteins | sample N075metaG_FD_83503 | JGI IMG/M metagenome (GOLD analysis project Ga0114950, IMG submission 83503) | Deep subsurface microbial communities from Kermadec Trench to uncover new lineages of life (NeLLi) - N075 metaG | ecosystem: Environmental > Aquatic > Marine > Ocean trench > Sediment | place... | reverse complement strand
CGAAGGTTGGGCCGAGCTCGACGACGAGGCACTGCGCGAGCTCATGAAGGAGATCACGAACGAGGCGCGCTGGAAGGATTTCGAGAAGGAGTGGGACCTCGACTTCGCGTACGGCCTCGCCGGCGTGGCCCGATTCCGAGTCAACTTCTTGATGCAGGATCGCGGCGCCGCCGCCGTCTGTCGGATCATTCCTGAGGACATCCAGTCGCTGGACGATCTTGGCGTTCCAGCTGCGGTGGCCGCGCTGGCCGACATCGAGAAGGGACTGGTGCTGGTCACGGGCCCGACGGGGTCGGGAAAGTCGACGACGCTGGCGGCCATCATCGACGCCATCAACCGGAAATACGAACGGCACATCGTCACCATCGAGGAGCCGGTCGAGTTCGTCCACAAGAACCGGAAGTCTGTGATCTCCCACCGGGAGGTCGGAACCCACACCAACAACTTTGCAGCTGCATTGCGGGCCGTGATCCGCCAGGACGCCGACGTCGTCCTCGTGGGCGAGATGCGCGACCTCGAGACCATCGCGATGGCCGTCACGGCGGCCGAGATGGGACTGCTCGTCTTTGGCACCCTCCACACGAACGGTGCCGGAAAGACCATCGACCGGATCATCGACGCCTTCCCGGCCGACGAGCAGGAGCAGGTGCGTATCAGCCTGTCGGAGTCGCTGACCGCGGTGGTGTCCCAGTTGTTGCTGCCGACAGCCGATGGCAAGGGGCGCGTCGCCGTCCACGAGATCCTGCTGCGGACCACGGGCCTTTCGAACCTGATCCGCGAGGGCAACACGGTGCAGATCCAGTCGCTGATCCAGTCGGGCAAGGGTCTGGGGATGCAGTTGATGGACGATGCACTCTTCGCCCTGGTGAAGGAGCACAAGATCCTGCCGCTGGACGCTTATCGCAAGGCCCTGGACAAGTCGCGCTTCGAGCCCATGCTCGGAGATGCCGCTACGACTGCTGCCTAGCGGTCGGCTATTCTCTGCGCCTCCCAACAGATATTGCGAGGCTATCCGTGCGCCGCGTCCTCCTCGGCATCACCGTCGTGCTGCTGGGCCTGAGCTTCCTCGCCGGTGCCCATTACTACATCGCGAAGCGCCTGATCCTCGACCCGGGCCTGCACGAGCCCTGGCGGTCCGCCGGATTGCTGCTGCTGCTGATGTTGGCGATCAGCCTGGTGCTGCAGCCGATCGGTGAGCGGAAGCTGCGGCCGCCGACTTCCCGCTGGATCTCGTGGCCTGCTTCGATCTGGATGGGTGTAGCGTTCCTGGTGTTGATGCAGCTGCTGGTCAGCGATGCCGTTCTTGCGGTGGTAGGTGGCGTTGCGAAGGCCGCCGGAGTCGCTTCCGGTTCGGAGTCGTCGATCGCAGCTCTGCGCGCGGTGGCGGTGGTGGCGGTGTCCCTGGTCGCGGCTGCGATCGGACTGCGGAACGGTCTCAGGCCGCCGCTGCTCGAACGCGTGAAAATTCTTCTCGAGCGCTGGCCGGCGGCGCTGGACGGCTTCCGAATCGTCCAGATCACCGATATCCACATCGGCCCGCTCCTCGATCGACGCTTCGCTCAGCATCTGGTCGAGCGCGTCAACGCCCTCGACGCGGATCTGGTGGCCGTGACGGGAGACCTGGTCGATGGGAGTGCGCGTCTGCTGCGCGACGAGGTCGAGCCATTCTCGGGCCTGCGGGGACGCTACGGCGTCTACTTCGTCACAGGAAACCACGATCACTATTCGGGAGCGAGCGCCTGGAGCGAACGAGCCCGTGAGCTCGGCATGCGCGTGCTGCGCAACGAGCGCGTCGAGATCCGTGTCGGCTCCGGGGGCGACGCAGACCGCGACCGGGTCGGCGACTTCGACCCGGGCGGCGTCTTCGACCTGGTCGGCGTCTTCGACCTGGTCGGCGTAGACGATCATCGCGGCGATGTCTTCGGACGTGAAGGAGGCGAAGACCTGGATGCGGCGCTGTCCGGTCGCGATCCCGATCGGCCGGCGGTGCTTCTGGCCCACGACCCGAGCACCTTCAAGCGCGCCTTTCGGATGGGCATCGATCTTCAGATTTCGGGCCACACCCACGGTGGGCAGATCTGGCCTTTCCACTGGTTCGTGCGGCTGGTGATCCCGTTCATCGCGGGACGCTACCGAAGAGGATCCGCCGAACTCTACGTGAGCCGCGGAACTGGTTTTTGGGGTCCTCCCATGCGCCTGGGCTCCAGCGCCGAGATTACCGAAATCACACTATGCAGCCGTTCGAAGGCCTGAGGGGCCCTTCGGTTACACTGCGCCTCGCGCACGGCCAGTTCCCTGCGGCCCATCCATCTGAGGAGCGACCCGATGATCGAGTGGAGTGAGCAGCACCTGATGATTCGCGAGGCCATGCAGCGCTTCGTGCAGGAAGAGATCGTTCCCATCCACGAGGAACTCGAGCACGGCGACACGCCGCCCTACGAAGTCCTACGCAAGATGTACCGCAGCTTTGGCATGGACGAGATGGCCCGGACGCGCTTCGAGAAGCAGATCGCCTGGGAAAAGCAGGGCAAGCCGCCGAGCGAGAAAAAGGACACGGCCGATTCGTCGACGCGGGCCGACCAGGCGGCCATGTCCTTGGTGCCCATCATCGAGCTCTGCAAGTACTGCCCCGGCCTGGTCACGGCCATGGGTGTCAGTGTGGGCCTCACGGCGTCCACCATCATGAGCAAGGGCACGATCGAGCAGAAGGAGCGCTGGGCAAAGGACATCTTGACCTTCGAAAAGATCGGTGCCTGGGCGATCACCGAGCCCGGCTCCGGTTCCGACGCCTTCGGCGGGATGAAGGCGACGGCGCGTCGCGAGGGCGACGAATTCGTGCTGAACGGAAGCAAAACCTTCATCACCAACGGTCCCTACGCCGACACCATCGTCTTCATCTGCAAGCTCGAGGAGGAGGGCGTCGATTCACGAGACCGTCGCATTCTCAACTTCGTGCTCGACAGCGGCATGCCGGGCCTCCAGCAGGGCAAGTCGCTTCGCAAGATGGGCTTGCATTCGTCTCCGACGGGGGAGCTCTTTCTGACCGACGTCCGTTGTGGGATGGATCGTTTGCTCGGCGGAGAAAAGGCGCTCACCAAGGGCGGGCGCAGCGGCCGCGAGGGAGCGAAGGATACCTTCAACATGGAGCGCTCCGGCGTGACCGCCATGGCGCTGGGCATCGTCGAGCGTTGCCTGGAGCTCTCGGTCAAGTACGCGAACGAGCGTGTCCAGTGGGAGAAGCCGATCGGTGAGTATCAGCTCATCCAGGACAAGCTCGCGCGCATGGAAGTGGCGCGCATGAATCTCCAGAATCTGGTCTTCCGCACCATCGAACTCGCTGCCAACGGACGCAGCATGAACCTGGCGGAGGCCTCGGCCATGAAACTCTACGCGGCTCGGGCGGCTGTCGAAGTTGCCATGGAAGCCGTCCAGGTCTACGGGGGTAACGGGTACATGTCGGAGTACCAGGTCGAACAGCTGGCGCGGGATGCGAAGGTTCTGCAGATCTACGCCGGCACCGACGAGATCCAGATTCGTGCGATCGCACGGGAGTTGCTGTCGCGATAGAGCGCGACTGTAAAACTCCATTCCCATCCGAAGGCCGCGATGCCCAAACGGCATCGCGGCCTTGGTTTTTCCTTGTGTCGCCCTTGAATCCTTGAAAGCGCTGGAATTTCAGCCGTTCGCGGCGTGAGTTGCGCGCGCCTTCGTGCCGCGTGCTCCGCTTCGATTCCTGCGTGCATTTCGGTCGGGTGAAACCCCGATCTCCACCTCTTCTCCTCCCCCTCAAATGCTCAAGGGCCCGTTTTGACGGGTCAAGAGGCTCCACCTGTCTCCCGATACAAGGACTGAGGCCTACCCCCACGTGTACGCGGAGCGTATTCCCTGCGCGCTGTGGCCGGGGAATCGTGTTTTGGGAGGCCTGTTGCGGAGCTGGTGATTTGAGACTGAAGGAGACATCAGAAATGGTCTCACGGCGAAGCAAGGCGCCGGGCGATCGTCGATCCCGACGTTGGAAGGAGCGCCTTGCCATCTTTGTGATGGCGCTCTTCCCGATGCTGATTGCGGGTGGCTTCATGGCTCCGGGGATCGTGCGGGTGCTGGCGCTCGCCGAGCAGGGCGATGCGTCCGATTCGCCCAAGCTGCGCGAACGCCTGACGCCGTACGACAAGCGTCCGCTGCTGCTACCCCGCGACTTCAAGCCCGGCTTCATCCCAGCGCTGCCGGATCCAGATCTTCTGTACGTCGGGTCGAGCTATCGAACCGATCTGGCGGCCGATCACCTCTCGAGGCTGATGGCCTACACGAGCAGCCACACCGACGCGATCATCCTGGATGACGTGGGCAAGTACGTCTACGACGTTGTCTTCAAGGACGCGTTGCTGCCCGATGAGATCGGTCCCGAGCAGATCGTGCGTGACGACATGGTGACGCCGCTTTGCGGGACCCTGTGGGCGGGCAACTGTGTGCGTTTCGACGACTTCGTTGGAGCCGCGGTCGAGGTCGAACCGGTGCCCGAGCCGGGTACCGCCGGCCTGGTCGGCCTGGGGCTGGGACTGCTCGCCCTCGCCGGCCGACGCGGCATTCACCAGGGCTAACCTTACCGGTTTTCCCGGACTACGAACGACGAAGCGCCGAGGCATTGCCTCGGCGCTTCGTCGTTTGGGAACGATCGCTTCGGGTTATTGCCAGCCCGTAACCTGATAACCCTTGTCGGCCAGGCAGGCATTGACCCAGCCCGTGTAGTTGGGGTCTGTCTTGCTGGCGTCGAGGCCGCTCTTGATCAGTCCCGCTCCACCTCCCAGGGCCGCACCGGCGGCCGCACCGGTGCCGGCGTTGCCGAGAATCGCACCGCCGATGGCGCCCAGGGCCGCACCGGCGGCGGCGCCGCCCAGCGTGTTCTTGGCGGTATTGCCCAGCTGATCCTGCTTTGGAACCGAACGGTCCGCCTGATACATGCAGTTGGAGATGTCCATCTCCGCCACCTCGATCCCGACCTTGCGATAGTGCTCGTTGGGATACAGGATCGGGCGCGGTCCGCGGTAGCCGCCACGGCCACCGGTGGACTGGCAGGCGCCCAATCCCAGCGAGAGGGCAAAGAGAACCAGGATCGTCGACGCAGCTTGTTTCTTCGGCATCCGAGGATTGCACCGCAGCCAGCCCCAATTGTAAAGCCTTCCATGCAATACCGATCCGCCGTGAAACTGACCCAGGGTGCGATCGCTCGCTGGGATTCAGCGGTGGAAATGGCCGCCATCTGTCATCTTGTGACCTGTGTCCGGCCGCTCGTTGAATTTCTGCCTCGCCCTGACCGTGGTGACCCTGCTGGCTTTCCTGCCGGTCTTCGGCAACGAATTCGTCAACTACGACGACGACCTCTACATCCAGAACGTCCCCGAGGTGGCCGCCGGCCTCTCGTCCGACGGTTGGGTATGGGCCTTCACATCCACCCAGGGCGCCAATTGGTTTCCGCTGACGCGCCTGTCCTGGATGCTGGATGCGGAGCTCTGGGGGATTTCTCCACGAGCCTTCCACAGCACGAGCCTGTTGCTGCACGTGGTGGCCAGCTTGTTGCTTTTCGCCGCGTTCCGGCGTCTCACCGGGGAAGTTGGGGCGAGTGCCCTGCTGGCCGGAATCTTCGCCCTCCACCCCCTGCACGTGGAGTCTGTGGCCTGGGCAGCCGCGCGCAAGGACGTCCTGTGCGGAGTGTGGTTCGCGGTCTGTCTGCTGGCCCACGAACGTGTCGCCCGCAGCGAACGACCGGTCGGCTGGGGCGTGCTGCTCTTCGTCGCCGCCGGCCTGGGTCTGATGGCGAAGCCCATGCTGGTGACGCTGCCCTTCGTGCTACTGCTGCTCGACATCTGGCCGCTGGGGCGCCTCCGTCGGCACGGACACTGGCAGCGGGACGGGATCCGTCGCGCCTTCGTCGAGAAGGCTCCCCTGTTCGGTCTGATCCTCGTCCTGTCCGGGGTCACCCTCTATGCTCAGCGTGCCGGTGGCGCGGTCCAGACGCTCGACGCCTATCCACTCTGGGAACGGGCGGCGAACGCAGTCGATTCGATCTGGTGGTACGTGGTCGATGCCGTCTGGCCCCGAGGACTGTCCGTCTTCTATCCCCATCCCCATCGGGGCGTTCCACTGGGGCGGCTCGCGGCTGCGGCCGCATTCTTGCTGGGCGTCTCGTTCCTGGCGTTCCGCCAGCTCGATCGGCGGCCCTACCTGTGGGTTGGCTGGGCCTGGTTCATCGGAATGTTGGTTCCGGTGCTGGGCCTGGTGCAGGTCGGTCAGGCGGCTCGCGCCGATCGATACATGTACCTGCCGTTGATCGGACTCTTGATCCCGTTCATCTGGGGCGCGCTGGAGGCGGCCCGGGGGCGGCCACGGTTCGAGCGAGCACTGCTTCCGCTGGGAGTGATCGTCCTGTTCGTGCTTGGCTCGACGACGCTGGTGCAGGCACAGGTGTGGCGATCGAGCCAGACCTTGTTCCGTCACGCACTGCAGGTCACCGATCGCAATCACGTGGCCCACATCAATTTCGGGCTCGCGCTTTTTCGCGATGGCGAGCCAGAGCGGGCGGATCGCCAGCTTTCCCGCGCCATTTCGGTGATGCCGTCCGCCGCCCACGCCTACGGTCTACGTGGCGAGGTTCGATTCGAACAAGGGCGCTATTCCGAGGCCGCCGAAGACTTCCGAATGGCGCGTCGCATCGAGCCCGACTCGGCCCGTTGGTTCCTGGGCCAGGGACGCGTCGCCGGCAAGCTCCATGGTCCGGGCAAGGCGGTGCCGATGCTGCGGCGGGCGCTCATGCTCGACCCCGAAGACCCGATGATCCAAGCGCAACTCGGCCTGGCGTTGCTCGACGCGGGTGCCGTCGACGCAGCGATCCAGAGCCTCCGAGCCGCCTTGAAGCGACGGCAGGAGCTGGAGTACAAGGTTGGACCGTCCGGCGTCGCCATCGTCTACGGGCACCTCGGCGCCGCACTCGCGCGCGAGGGGCAGGTGGGCGAGGCGCTGGTTCAGCTCGACACGTCGCTCCGGATCGACTCCGAGAACGCTGCGGTGTATCGGGAGCGGGCCATCCTGCTCGACCGGGAAGGGCGTGAGACGGAAGCCATCGCCTCCTATCAGGAGGCGCTCGTCCACGGAGATCGCTCGGCACCGTTGCTCAACAACCTCGCATGGCTGCTGGTCTCCGCTCGCGAGCCCGGCGACCGGGCCCCGGCCGAAGCCGTGCGTCTGTCCGAGGAAGCCGCCCAACTCACCGACCGTCAGGAGCCCTCGATCCTCGATACCCTGTCCGTTGCGCTGGCGGCTGAGGGCCGTCCTGAGGCTCGCAAGGTTGCCTTGGAGGCGTTGGCGTTGGCCGATGCGCGCGGCGACGTCGCGCTCGCCCGGTCGATCCGGGACCGGATCGGATCAGCTCCGGGAGACTGATGCGGTCTTGCTTGCGGGCTTCTTTCGGGTCTTGCCGCGCGAGCGGGCGAGCAGCGGCTTCAGGTAGTGACCGGTGTGCGAGCCGCGGGTCCGAGCGATGGTTTCGGGTGGCCCGGTCGCGACGATGTGTCCCCCGTCCGGTCCGCCTTCGGGGCCGAGATCCACCACCCAGTCGCTGGTCTTGATCACGTCGAGGTTGTGCTCGATTACGATCACCGAGTTTCCGGCGTCGATGAGCCGGGCGAGAACCTCCAGCAGCTTTCGCACGTCGTCGAAGTGGAGGCCCGTAGTGGGCTCGTCCAGGATGTAGAGCGTACGCCCGGTGGCGCGTCGGGCCAGCTCCCGGGCCAGCTTGATGCGCTGGGCTTCGCCGCCCGAGAGGGTGGGCGAGGGCTGGCCCAGGTGGAGATAGTCGAGGCCCACGTCGGCCAGGAGCTGCAGCGGTCCGAGGATCCTCGGGTGAGCCGAGAAGAGCTCGGCGGCTTCGCGAACCGTCAAGTCGAGCACGTCGGCGACCGAGTGGCCCTTGTAGGTCACCCGAAGCGTCGCATCGTTGAAGCGCCTGCCATTGCAATCCTCACAACGAACATGGACATCGGCCAGGAAGTGCATTTCGATCGTGCGCTCACCATCTCCGTGGCACGCCTCGCAGCGGCCCCCCTTTACATTGAACGAGAAGCGCCCGGGTTTGTAGCCGTGCATCCGAGCCTCGGGCAGTTGTGCGAAGAAACTACGGATCTCGTCGAAGACCTTGATGTAGGTCGCCGGATTACTGCGGGGCGTGCGCCCGATGGGCTTCTGATCGATGTTGATGACCTTGTCGAGTTGTTCGTGGCCCTGAATGTCCCGGTGGGCTCCGGCGCGACGGGTCGAGGCGTGGTAGCGGCGAGCCAGCGCCGGGTAGAGGATGTCGTTGACCAGGGTCGACTTTCCTGCGCCCGAGACGCCGGTGATGGCGGTCAAAACCCCCAGCGGAAACTCGACGTCGATGTCCGCAAGGTTGTTCTCGCGGGCCCCCAGGATCTTGAGGCTTCCCGTGGAGGTCCTGCGCTGTGTCGGCAACTGGATTTTTCGACGCCCCGACAGGTACGCACCCGTGATCGACTTGCGGTTGCGCTCGAGACTCTTCGGCGTTCCGGCATGGATGATGCGTCCACCCTGGACGCCGGCGCCCGGGCCGAAGTCGATGACGAAGTCTGCGCTGCGAATCGTCTCTTCGTCGTGCTCAACGACGACGACCGTGTTCCCGATGTCGCGCATCCGCTTCAGGGTCTCGAGCAGTCGCCGATTGTCGCGCTGGTGCAGGCCGATCGAGGGCTCGTCCAGGATGTAGATCACGCCGGTCAGCTCCGACCCCACCTGGCTGGCGAGGCGGATGCGCTGGGACTCGCCGCCCGAAAGCGAGGGTCCGGCGCGGTCGAGGGACAGGTAGCCGAGTCCGACCGAGGCCAGGAAGTCGAGGCGGCCACGGATTTCCTTGAGCACCTCGGCCGAGATCTGGCGGGCAGCGCCCTTGAGTTCGAGCGTGCTGAAAAAACGACAGGCGTCCTCGACGATCAGCGCCGAAACCTCGACGATCGACCGCTTGCCGATCAGGACGGCTGCACTCTCGGGTCGAAGTCGTGAGCCATCGCAGGCGGAGCAGCGGGTGTCGCCCAGGAATTGCCCATACCAACGCTTGGCCCGCTCGGACCCGGTCTTCTTGAAACGGCGCATCAATCGAGGCAGTGCACCCTCCCAGGTCATCACGAACGTGCCCTTGCCGCCCTTCGTGCCCTTCCATTTCACCTCGAAATTGCGCTTGCCTGTACCGAAGAGGAGCTGATTGCGCTTGTGTTTGGGAAGCTTGCGCCAGGGAACGTCGAACGGGATTCCGAGCTGCTTGACGATCTGGGTGCGCATGCCGGTCCAGCTCTTCTTCTTCGACACTTCGCGACCCCAGGGCTTGATCGCTCCTTCGTCGATGCTGAGGCTGTCGTCGGGGATCACGAGATCGGGGTCGATCTCGACCCGTGATCCGAGCCCGTTGCACTCGACACACATGCCCTGTGGGCTGTTGAACGAGAAGCTCTGGGGCGTGAGCTCGGGAAAACCGATTCCGCAGTCCGCACATGCCATCTTCTCGGAGAAGACGCGGTCGTTTTCGCCGGATACCTGCGCGATCAGCATGCCCTCCCCGATTCGAAGCGCGGTCTCGACCGAGTCCGTGACCCGCGATCCCAGGCCCTTCCTCACGACCAGCCGGTCGACGACCACCTCGATCGTGTGCTTCTTGCGCTTATTCAAGGCCTCGATGTCTTCGGTGGTGACGACCTCCCCGTCGATGCGAAGCCGGGCGAAACCTGCGTGGCGTGTCTCGGCCAGCAGTTCGCGATGCTCACCCTTCCGGTTCACCAGCAAGGGTGCGAGGATCACCAGTTTGGTGCCAGTCGGTGCCGAGACGAGCTCTTTGGCGATCTGTTGAGCGGACTGGCTCCGGACGGGCTTGCCGCACTGGTAGCAATGCTGACTTCCGACACGCGCATAGAGGACGCGCAGGTAGTCGGAGATCTCGGTGATGGTGCCGACCGTCGAGCGGGGATTGCTGCCAGCTGTCTTCTGTTCGATCGAGATCGTGGGTGACAGTCCCCGGATCGTGTCGTAGCGCGGCTTCTGCATCTGCCCCAGGAACTGGCGCGCGTAGGCGGAGAGCGATTCTACATAGCGGCGCTGGCCCTCGGCATAGAGCGTGTCGAATGCGAGAGACGACTTTCCGGATCCCGATACACCGGTCAGGACCACCAGTTTCTTCTTGGGGATCCGGACGTCGATGTTGCGCAGGTTGTGTTCACGCGCACCGCGAATGAGAACGTGATCGAGCTCCATGGGGAAGCTTCAAGATACTCAATTCTCGATGAGCGCGCGGACCTTCTCGAGCAGTGTTTCAGGCAGGAACGGCTTCTGTAGGAAGCCGGCAGCGCCTTTTCCCGCAAACTGTTTCTCGCAGCTCTGCTCGGAGTAACCGCTCACCACGAGGATGCGTGCGTCGGGTCGGATCGCCAAGATTTCTTGCAGAACATCCTCGCCACTGGTTCCCGGCATGGTGCGGTCGAGCAGGACCGCGCGAATCTCGTTCGGGGCACGGCGATAGATCTCGATCGCTTCGTCTCCGCGAGCCGCGGTGCGGACCTCGAGTCCTGCGCGCGTCAGGGTCTCGCACATGAGATCGAGGACTCCCTCGTCGTCATCGGCGACGAGCACGACCCCGCTGGAGCGCCAGCTCGCGGAGTCGTCGCGGGGAACGTCATGAACGACTAGCGGCGCTCCACCGACGGGGAGAAGCACCCGCACCCGTGTGCCGGACTCGGCCCGGCTCTCCACGTCGATGGCGCCGCGGTGCTTGCGAACGATTCCGACGACCGCAGCCATGCCCAAGCCTCGACCGGTGAACTTGGTCGTGAAGAACGGATCGAAGATCCGGGCTCGGGTATTCTCATCCATGCCGCAACCGGTGTCTTCGACCTCGAAGTAGACGTATGGGCCCACCGGAAGCGCTTCGCCCAGGAACATCCGAGAGATCCCCTGACGGTCGGCCATCACTTGTCCACTGCGAACGATGATGCGACCGTCGTGTCTTGAGTTTTCTTCAATGGCTTCCGACGCGTTGGTGATCAGGTTGATCACGACCTGACCAAGCTGGGCAGCATCGGCTTCGACGCTGGGCAGGTCGACCGCCAGATCGAAGCTGACCTGGGCTTTCTTGGTGACGACGCTTTCCAGGAGCTGGCCCATTTCGAGCACCAGCTTCGATACATCGACGGGAGTCGTTTCGGGGGAGCCCATACCGGCGTAATCGAGCATCTGGTTCGTGAGGCTTGCGGCCTGGTGGGCGGCCCGTTGGATCTTCTCGATCCGGGGCCGCAAGGGCGAGTCGGCCGGCAGATCCATCAATATCAGCGCCGCGTCACCCAGGATGGGCGTCAGGAGATTGTTGAAATCGTGGGCGACACCGCCCGCCATCACTCCCAGGCTCTCATACTTCTGCGCCTGCTGGACCCACTTCTCGAGCTTCTGGCGCTCGTCGATGGCACGCAGCAGGTGGGTTACTTCGCGGCTGACGGACACGATCCGCGGCTCGCCTTCGTCCGTTACATAGTTGACGCCGCTGCCCTGAAACCATCGCCAGGAGCCGTCGCGATGGAGAACGCGGAAAACGTGACCGTGACGGGGCGGCCCGTCACTCTCGACCCGATTCAAGAACATCTTCGCTACCGTTTCGATGTCGTCGGGATGGACCAGTCCGAACGGCGTGGTTCCCACCAGCTCTTCGACCTTGTATCCCAATAATGCTTCACAGCTGGGGCTCATGAAGAGCACGCGACCCTCCGGGTCGAGCTCGGTGATGAGTTCCTGCGAGGTTTCCGTCAGCATGGAGAACCGTCGCTGGTGCTCGCTGAGCTTCCGCAGCGCCTGCTCGCGGTCGGTAACGTCGCGCGAGATCACGACGGCGCGGAATCGACCCTCGGGTGTCTGGTACGCTTTGCCCTTGCTCTCGAACCAGCACCAGCGACCGTCGCCGTGGCGATAGCGATAGATCAGCACGCTGTCGTCCCCCGACTGGATGGCCTCGACGTAGCGGGTCAAGAGTGATTCGCGGTCGTCCGGATGAACGTTCTTGAAGATGGCGCCTTCCTGGAAGGTCTTGCCGATGATCTCCTCCGGTGGGTAGCCCAGGATACGTGTGGCGTTGGGACTGACATAGAGGAAACGCCCGTGGCCGTCGACCTCGGCGATCACGTCCGCGGCGTTCTCGGCCAGGCGTTGGTACCTGGCTTCGGTTTCCCGGAGCTGTTCCAGCTCGGCCAGCAGCTCCGACCGCTTCTTGTACTGCTCTGCCACGAAACCCCGCGCCGGGTGAACGCACTGTGTGGGGCCGCACGGCCCACCTCGTCAAGCCACGTACTATCGATATACGACGCGGAGGCCTGTCAGTTCAATGAGGGTTTTCCCCAAAATTCGCAGAAAGAGCCGTATTGATGTGGGGCTACCCCCCCCCTCCCCCTTGGCGGGTCGAGCGGGCGAGCGGATCGTGCCAGTTCTTCTGATCGGGATGCGAATTCCCGTCGAGAAGAGTGCGGGCCTGGGCCAGCAGCGTCTCGGGCAGGAAGGGCTTCTGGAGGAACCCGGTCAATCCCTTCGCAACGAAGCGCTGTGAGCCGGGCTCCATCGAGTAGCCGCTGACGAGTATGATGGGCGTGTCTGGCGTGATCCTGCGTATGATGTCGAAGGCTTCCGACCCGCGTCGTGTTGGCATCGTTCGGTCGAGGATGATCAAGCGAATCTCGTCGGAGTGGCAGCGAAAGAGCTCCACGGCCTGATGGGTATTGTCCGCGCAGATCACTTGCAGTCCGGCTCGCTCGAGGGTTTCGCGCGCGAGATCTCGCACCCCTTCATCGTCATCGACGACCAGCACCTTGCCTTCCGCCCGCCAGCTGTCCGTCGCGGCGAGCGGAGCCGCGGGCTCGACTTCGAGCCGGGCCGATGCCGGGAAGATCACCCGGAAACGTGTTCCGCGGCCTGGCTCGCTCTGGATGTCGATGCTGCCTCCGTGGCTCTTTACGATACCCATCGCCGCAGCGAGGCCGAGACCCCGGCCGTTGAGCTTGGTCGTGAAGAAGGGATCGAAGATGCGTGCTCGCGTCTGCTCGTCCATTCCGCAGCCGTCGTCCTTGACTTCGAAGTAGACGCACGACCCCACCGGGAGGTCGTCCCCCAGCCAGCGTCGCTGGTCGGTATCGAGACCGATGTCAAACGAGTCGGTTCGGATCGAGATCGTCCCTGCCGCGTCTCCGATGGCCTCCGCCGCATTCATGATCAGGTTCATCACCACCTGGGAGAGTTGGGCCGCGTCGCCCTCGATTGCCGGCAAGGCAGGTTGCAAGTGAGTCTCCAGAAGGGCTTGGCGGCCGACCGAGCTCTCGAGAAGCTGGGCCATCTCCTTCACGAGTTCGGAGAGGTCCAGGGGTTCGATGTCGAGCTTGCCGCGACCGGCGTAGGCCAACATCTGGTGGGTCAGGGACGCAGCGCGTCGCGCAGCCGTCTGAATCTTCTGGAGTCGGACGCGAGCCGGTGAATCTTGCGGCAGGTCCATCAGCGCGAGGCTCGCGTCGCCCAGGATCGGCGTCAGCAGATTGTTGAAGTCGTGGGCGATCCCGCCGGCCAGGACGCCCAGGCCCTCGAGTCGCTGCGCTTCCTGCATGCGCTCTTCGAGGGCGCGTTTCGATGCTTCTGCCTCGACGCGGTCGGTGATGTCGCGGCTGACGAAGACACAGCGCATCTCGCCGTCTGCGCGTCGGTAGGCGATCCCCTCACCGTCGAGCCAACTGTAGCCACCCCCTCGTGTGCGCACGCGATACGGCTCGGTGCGGACCGGGGTCCCCGTTTCGATGCACTTCAAGAAGATCTCGGCAATGCGTTCGACGTCGTCCGGGTGGAGCAGAAAGAACGGCGTGGTTCCGATCAGGCTCTCCGGCTCGAAGTCGATGGCCTCCGTGACGGCCGGACTCACATACGTCAGCCGTCCTTCGTCGTCGAACTCGCAGATGATCTCGCGCGTCGCCTCGGAGATCACACGACAGCGCTCCTCGCTCTCGCGAAGCAGGTTGCTCTCGTGTTGGCGCGCCAGCACGTCCTCGGTCACGTCCCTCGCGAAGGTGACCGTATGGCACGGGCCTGTAGGCATCATCCGCAGATTGGAGGTCGCTTCGATCCAGAGATAGTGGCCGCTCTTGTGCTGGGCGCGGAAGGTTCCCTTGACGGGCTGGCCGCTGTGGGCGAGTTGCTTGGCCCTGTCCATGAGTGCGTGGAGATCATCGGGGTGCACGTCGACCCAGCCCCGTTGATCGATCACGTCTTCGGGCGAGCAGCCGAGCACCAAAGAGATGCTGGGGCTCACGTAGACCGTGCGGCCGTCCGCAGCAACTTCCACCATCACGGCACGCATATGCTCGAGGGCGCTGTTGAGGCGGTCTCTGTCCGGGTCAGGGGCGCGCAGCGTGACGATCTCGGCGGAACCGCTGCTGCCGGACTTGCGGGCAATGCTCATGGCGTATCTCCCGGTCCACGCCCGGTCCCGCATCCTGGACTTGTCTTTTCCCCACCCCTCCTACGAGCGCAGCGTAGCTCCAGCACCGACAAGTGCATTCTACTACATCGAAGCAATCGCGCACGCAGCTGATTTCAGGTTTGTAGCGAGTTACCTACATGTCTTTGGATCTTCAGGCCAGGAGAATCGGTGAGAGGGTCGAATCCGAATCCGCCGCCCCGCGGGCTGACCGACGCCGTGCGCGCAATCGACGCCGTGCTCGAACCCTGAAGCGGGATCCGAGCGCCGGCTAGAGGGTGACGAGTCGTCGTTGCACGTACTCGGAGATGGCCCGGAGTGAGCTCTCCGAGGGATGCTGAAACGCGAGACCGTTGCAGTCGCCGTGACGGTCGAGCGCACGGGCGCGAATCGAGACCATTCTGCCGATGGGCAGCGGGAAGAGCAGGTTGAACTCGACGCCAGGCTCGAGCTTCGAGCGACTGCGCAGCAGGCAGCCGCTCTGGGAAAGGGACACGACGTCGCCCATCCAACGGCGGTCGGCGTGGGTACAGCGCGCCGGGATCCGCGTCGGGGCCCGCGCCGCGCCGCGCGGGTGCAGTTCGAGCGCCCGCTGCAGCAGGGGATAGAGTGTCGCCATCTGCGCCGGCTTGGCCACGATGCCGGCAACGCGCGAATCCTCGATCACGCCGGTGCGGCGGCCCGTCAACACGATGATGGGTACGCGGTCCTCGCGATCCGGCAGCCGGTCCAAGTGCCGGTCGTCGACCAGTCGGAGGTCCGGTTTCCAGCTTGCGTCGTTGAATCGCCCGCGCGTCGCCGCCGGGACGATCTGGTAACCCAGGCCTTCCAGTGCCTGTCGGGTCCCGAGCCCGAGCGCCTGGGGCGGGACGTAGGAGGCCAGCACCCGTCGGATGTTGTGTTGCAGCATGCCCGCCCCATCGGCACCCCGGCCCTCCGTTTTGAGCCCTGAGAGCCGTTTTCGACAGGCTCCGGACTCCCCCGGGGCCTCGTTCGCCGTGGGGAGGTGTATTCTTGACGCGTGACCTCCCTCTCCCGTCAGGAACGCCGCGATCTGCTCGCAAGGGCTCCGCTGTTCTCAGGTCTTTCCGGGATGGAGCTCGACGGATTGGTGGACGCGGCCCGCCCCCAGTCGGTGAAGGTGCGAGAGGAGATCTTCCACAAGGGCGACGAGAGCCTCCAAGTCTATCTGATCGCCAGTGGCAACCTGAAGGCGCTGACGACCTCCGCGGAAGGCGACGACGTGGTGTTCTCGATCCTCGGCGAAGGCGAGCTGATCGGTGAGATCGGGCTGCTGTGCGGCACCACCCGGACCGCTACGGTCATCGCAATCACGCCGGCCGAGCTGCTGGTGATCGACCGCCGTGATTTTCTTTCCTTCCTGAAGCGACATCCCGAGGCTTCGATCAAGCTGTTGGGTGTACTGGCGTTTCGCTTGAAGCGGGTGAGCGAGTTGGTGGAGGACACGCTCTTTCTGAACCTGCCGGTCCGCCTGGCCAAGAAGATCGTGAACTACGCCGACACGTACGG
>Ga0114950_10001872_pt1 | contig 16068 bp, 16 predicted proteins | sample N075metaG_FD_83503 | JGI IMG/M metagenome (GOLD analysis project Ga0114950, IMG submission 83503) | Deep subsurface microbial communities from Kermadec Trench to uncover new lineages of life (NeLLi) - N075 metaG | ecosystem: Environmental > Aquatic > Marine > Ocean trench > Sediment | place... | reverse complement strand
GTTTCAGGAAGCGCGAAGTCACACACGAAAGCCAAGCCGCGTGCGCTGGGAAGAAGGTGTTTATTATCAATTAGTTAGCCGAGTTTACTCCCCAATGCTACCCACAGATTTTGCGGAGGAGGCTTCTTTTCTTTGCGCCTTTGCGTTACGCTTTTCTTAATATTGATCTTGGTCTAAGAAGTTACTCGGGTCGAAGCGTTACGTAACGCGCGAGGCGGTTCAGCTCGTCGTCGTCGACATACTTGCCGATCTCGCGGCGGAATTGCGCCATGCTGCGGTAGGGACGGTACTCCATGAACTCATGAAGCATGCGTTGCCCGACACCCGGGATACTGAGAATGTCGTCCTCGCTTGCCGTGTTGAGATCGATGGGGACGAAAACGTATTGCTCCAGTCGCGCGACCTCGTCGTCGTCGACATATTTACCGATCTCCCGCCGAAATTGAGCCATGGCCTTATAGGGACGGTACTCTTCGAACTCGTGGGCCATTCGGCGGCCGACGCCGGGGACGAGAAGGATCTCTTCGCGGCTCGCCGTGTTGAGATCGATAGGGACGAAAAGTTGCGCGTATAGCTCCTCGAGCGCCTCCTCGCTCAACATGGGCTGCAAGAGCTCATGGAGGGCGAGCATGCCGATGGACGGACGTTGCTCGAGGATCGACGCGACCAGATTCTCGTCGAGATGTGCCAGGCGAAGGAGCTCGTCCTTCCCGGCGAGGTTCGGATTGACCACACCGTCGTTCTTGCCGACCTGGGTGACGCCCGCTGCGGCCGTCAAGGTGATGAGTATCGTCAGGGCGGAACAAAGCGAAGCTTTCCTCCTCATTATTGTGTAGCTCCTTTCAGATATCGGTAAGTTGATGCCAATCCCAAGAACCCGAGATGCATCATGGTCGCGGGAGCAAGCGCTGGTAGAGCGCCCGTCAAAGCTTCCCGAACCAGTTCCAGCCCTCTGCGGGACGGATACATCTCGAGCTCGAACTCGACATTGGCACTGTAGTGCAAGTAGACGCCCACGAACCCACTGAGCACGAATAAAAGCATCAGGGATCGGAACGCGCGAAGACTCGCGGAGCTCGGACGCCATACGAGCCAAATCTGCGCGACGAGGCCCAGCCCGAGCAGCACCAGCGGAACGAGCTGCAAGCGATCTTCTGTATGGCCGAGGAAGCAAAGCTCGATGCTGATTCCCAGCACTCCGGCGGCAAAAAGGGCGCCGACAAACCGACGCAGGATGTTGGTCTCCACTCTCCTCGAACATAACCTACACGCGTGAGTTTCACAAAATTCGGATCGAGACGGAGGATTCACCGACCTGAACTCGTCCATAGTTATCATGTTGACTAGTACGTATTCCGGCGCCGTCTCCGGCGTCGAAGGGCTCGTGATCCGGGTCGAGGTCGATTTCGGCACGGGGATGACCTCGTTTCGCATGGTTGGGCTACCCGATGCGGCCGTGCGCGAGGCGCAAGTACGCGTGCGCTCGGCACTCGCGAATAGCGGATTCGGGAAGTGCGAGGGCACGACCACGGTCAACCTCGCGCCTGCCGATGTGAAGAAACAGGGCTCGGGCTTCGACCTTGCGGTAGCCTTGTGCCTGGTCGTTGCGCTCGAGCAGTCCCCGCTCGGGCGGCTCGAAGACACGCTGTTTCTCGGTGAGCTCGCCTTGAACGGCGATTTGCGGCGCGTTCGCGGGGTTTTACCGATCGTCTCGCAGGCGGTGCAGGAAGGCGTGTCCCGCATCGTCGTGCCCGAAGACAATGTGGCTGAAGCTTGCCTCGTGAAGGCCGCGGAGGTGTACTCGGTTGCGAGCTTGCGAGACGCCGTCGAGTTTCTGTCAGCCGAAGAGCTTCATCCGAAAAAAGCCACACGCGGCCGTTCGCGCCCGTCCGTAGCCCTCGATCTGACCGACGTCAAAGGACAACGTCACGCGAAGCGCGCCCTCGAGGTCGCTGCCGCCGGCGGACACAACCTCTTATTGTCCGGCCCGCCGGGCGCGGGCAAGAGTCTTCTAGCGATGCGACTGCCGTCGATTCTCCCGCCGCTCTTGCCCGCGGAAGCGCTCGAAGTCACGAAGATCCACTCGGTCGCTGGCCTTCTCGACGACGGCGCGCTCGTCGAAGCGCCGCCGTTCCGCTCACCCCACCACACGCTCTCGACCGCATCGATGGTGGGAGGCGGGAGGGGGTTCATGCCGGGCGAAGCGAGCTTGGCCCATCGCGGTGTCTTGTTTCTCGACGAGCTCCCGGAATTCTCACGCTCTGCCCTCGAGTCGTTGCGCCAGCCGCTCGAGGACGGACGCGTTCGCATCCGACGCGTCGAACGGGTCGCTTTGCTGCCGGCGCGGTTCACGCTCGTGGCCGCGATGAATCCTTGTCCGTGCGGCTATCGGGACGCAGCGGTGCGGCCCTGCCAGTGCACGCCAGGCATGGTGCGTCGATACCAAGCTCGGATCTCGGGGCCGCTTCTCGATCGTATCGACCTTCGCGTTCCCGTCCGCGCGCTCTCTTCGGACGACCTGTTGCGACGGGGGACGGGGGAAAGCTCAGACGACGTGAGGCGCCGGGTGGTGAGGGCACGCCGCGCGCAAGAGCGGCGCTTTCGCCGGGGGCGGGCGAAGCTGAATGCCGCCATGACGCCCCAACAGATTACACGCTACTGCGTGCTCGAGCCGAGCGGCGAAGCTATTTTGAAACAAGCCGTCGATCGTCTCGGTTTGTCCGCGCGTGCTTTTCACCGAATTCTGAAAGTCTCACGAACGATCGCCGACCTCGCGGAAACCGAGACCATCGAATCGGCGCATCTTCAGGAGGCCGTGGCCTATCGTGAGAGCGGAGAATCCGGCGCTTCATGATGGACGAGTGCTATCTATTCTCGACTACGGGAGGATGGAAGCGAAACGCTTTGATACCTGACACTTATCCGGTTTTGCCCAAAACATTGATGTGAGGGACTCTAGCGACTCGCGGCTTGCCCGTGACCCCGTCATTTGGTGTGGCGTGCTCGCCTACGCGCTGGTCGTGGCGCCGTTCCTCGTGCCGGGCTTGTCTTGCGAATCTCTCGCGTGGTGGACGGAGCTCTATGCCACCATGACAGGTTAGAGCCTAAGATTAGGAGACGTCGCTGCGGCGGGCTACGGCGAAGGTCCGGCCCTGGTCCAGAAACGTTCCGTAGTGGAGCGTCCGCTGCTCCTCGATCTCGAAACGGGCTGCGATGGTGGAGAGGACGTCCTCGAGGCCTGTCCCTTCGTGGGCCGGCGGGTGGGATTCGAACAGCAGATAGCCTCCCGTTGCCGTCAGCGCCCGGCACCGGTCGAAATAGGCTTCGATACTGTGCCGAGTGTTGCCGTCATAGGTGGAGTGGTTGGCGAAAGACAAGACGCAGTCGAACGGCTCCTCCTCCGGGAGGTCCTCGAACGCGGCGACGCTGAAGTTGACGTTGTCCCTTTCCAGAAAACGCGCGCCCAGCTCCGCCATGCGAATGACGTGCGGATTGATGTCGAAGCCGACGACCCGCTTCGCCGAGGCAGCGATCGCGAGCGAGAGAAAGCCGCTATTGCAGCCTATCTCGAGCACGGTCTTGCCCGCCACGCGCTTTTCGAGCTCCATCGCTGTGACCCGAGCGTCCGTGTCGCGTAAGCCTGTGATGCCGAGTGCAGAGAGGCCCTGATAGAAGTAGCCCTCGCCGTAATCGTGGCTCTTCCATTCACCGCTGGCCTCGACGAGACACTGGTTCAACTCGCGGTGCAGCTCCAGTAACTTCGGAGCGGCGCCGAGCCGTGCGTAATCCGCCTGGCGGTTCCTGAGCGCCTGCTTTCGGATGTTCGACGATTTGGCGAAGAGCGCTTTCATGAAAGCGAAGTTCGCCCAGAAGGAGTATTTGTCGTAGTACTTGGAGAAGTCGGGCATCAGCAAAAGAGCTCGGCGAGCGCCGCCTTTCTGACGGCGGGGCCCATGAAGTGATAGGTCACGCCGACGCTCGTGTCCTGAGGCTCGGCGGGAAGGTTCAACGGATCCGCTTCCGCGTGGAGTACGTTCGTCAGCATCTTCGCTCTCAGAACCGGATCGTAGAACGAGAACAGAGCGCGGTACAGCATGGCATCATCGAGGGAATCAGTGAGAGATCGGGGAAACGTGATACGAGGAAACTCCTCGGCTAGAACGAGCGCGCCTGTGTCGAGCCCTGCCTCCATGTAGAAGCAGCTCGCGCCCGGCCGGCCACGAACGAGGCTGGACCAGAGCAGACCGTCGGCCCCTCGAACGTGAGGCAGGAACCCGGGATGGATGTGGAGGAAACGAACCCCCGGAAGCTCGAGCAGGTTCTCGCGAAGGATGCCGCCTCCGGTGAAGAGCACAGCCATGGGTCCATTTCCGGAAAGAGCTTCGGTGAGCGCGGGGTCTTTCAGCCCTGACACCCGCAGCCGCTCGAGTCGATCGGTAAACGCTTCGAGCGGGGTTTCTCCGATCAGCTCCTCGAAAACGTCCGCCGATAAGTCGAGCGTCTCGCCGATCTTTTCGACCATTCCCGCGTAGAGCTTAGGACGGGTGGTGCGGAGAAAGCGTGGCCAGTGGAAGAACGCACGGGACTGGACGCGCTCGGCGTAAGCCGCACGAAGCGAGCCCGGCAAGAAGCGGCCCACGGGCTTTCCCGTTGAAGGGTGCCTATCGTAGACGAGGAGCAAGATGCGCTCGGGACGAAGCTCCGCGGCGCGAAGCGCGGCCAGATAGGCACGGGCCATGGGTCCGTCGTGCACGAGAACGGTGAGCGGGAGGTCGTTCATCGATCGTCCAGAGAGCGCGCCGCCCAATCCTCGAGCGCAGCGAGAAACGGCGGCTCCGGATCCTTCGCCCGGTCTCGGTACAGGGTGATGGCGTTGAAAGCCGTGTTGATGAGCTTGAGCGCCTTGCCTTTTCCATCAGGCTCACGCGTTGAGCGATCGGCCGCGAGCAGGAGCGCCGCGACCAAGGCCGGCCAGTGCTCGAGCGGAAGAGGCGTCATGTCCGCCGCTTTCTTCCAGCTCTCGTCATAGGCGACCCGCACTTGGCGCACGATGTCGACTTTTCGGCAGAGCGCGTCGAGTCCCTCGCGTGCAGCCTCGTCGAGTCGGTCGGGTCGCTCGCGAACGAGGCGCCCAACGAAGGTGATGGTCGTATTACCGTCGGCCAAAGCACTCGGAAGCGTTGCTTCGATTTCCGAAAGGAGGCTATCCACGGGATGGATCCGGTTGGCCGGTCGGGTTTTCGTTCATGAGTCGCTCCAAAGCCTCCGCACCGGCGCGGCCGCTCTTTCCGGGATTATAGACCCAGCGCGCTCGCGCTTCGCGAAGGCGCTTCACCCTCTCGGAGCCCTCGCCGAGTAACGCTTCGACTTTTGCGGGGGCCTGCGCGATAGCGCTTGGCGTGAGCACGGCGCCGAGCGTCTCCCGCAAAGAGACCTCCACGGGGACGGCCTCGATCTTCCCGTAGTCGGTGTTTTGAACTTTGCGCGCAACATCGACGAACAAGACGGGGCGTTCGCGTCCGAGTGCGAACTCGAAAGCCGCTCCGGACCAATCGCTCACCATGACGTCCGCTTCGAGAAAAGAGCGCTTGGAGCCAGCCTCTCGGTCCCAGGCGAAACGCGGGTGCTCCGCGAAGGAGGCGCTGATCTCCGCCATCGCCTCCGGTGCGAGCTTGTCCGTGCGCGGATGCGGACGTACGGTGACGTGGTAGCCCGCCTCGAGAAGGGACGCGACGAGCGGTCGTCCTTGCGTTTCCAGAAGACCTTGAGCTCCCCAGGACGGGGCCACGAGCACCTTGGGCTCCGTCGCCGCCTTGCCGGAGCGAGCGGGCTCGGCTAGAAGTTGGTCGAGCGGCCCATAGCCGTGGTGGAGCAGCTCCTTCGAGGGGAGCCCCTGGAGCTTCTCCCATTGCCGCGTCTCCTCGACATGGTGTGGCCCGACACAAAGGATCGAGTCGAACTGATCGAAAGCGCCGCGTCGGTAGATCATGTGGGTGCTGACGATCGAGTGATGCAAGTAAACGTAGTGCACGGGGTGGCCGGAGCGCTTGATCTGAAAGAGCCCGAGATCGGGCAAAGTCATCACCGCGACTCTCGCCTCGAGCCCGGAAAAAAGCATCACGCGCGCCACGCCTGAGCCGATATAGAACGGGAGCATCCCAGAGAGGGGTTCGGTCAGGAGCGGGTCCTCCCGGTCAGAAGTGACGTAGCAAATGCGGCGACCGAAATCCTTGATGAGGCTCAGAACGACGGGCTTCAGGTAGATCCAGTACGAGGCAGACTCGGCGTAGAAAACGCAGGTGCGCTCCTCCGGGCTCAGTTGCTTGAAGCGTCGGAGCTCTCGCCATGGGTGGAGAGCTCTCGCGAAAGCCTTCAGCATTCGAGGCTCACGTAAGCCGACAGAAGCGTGCGAGCGAGCCGTCTAGAAGCATCGCGTGGTAGAGGTCGAGGTCGGCCTTCGTGTCCGTCTCCAGCCAGCCGTTGTCGATGGGAACGGCCGAAACCTCCCAGCCCAGGTCGATCAGGTTCTGGAGAAAGCTTGTCATGTACATGTTGAGAAAATCCTGGCCGTCGTAGTTTGCGTCGTGGTCCATCGTGTCATAGCGCGTTTCCATCGGCGCTATGCAGTCCGCGCGGACTTTGAACAGGCCGATATACTGCCCCTCGATGTCCTTGTAGCTTCGTGGTCTCTTGCCGAGCTCGACGATGAGCCCGTTCTTGTCGAGCTTCAGGGTCTCCGCATCGCTCAATGGATCCTCCATGCGTCGTTCCCAATAGGCTCTCCAGTTTCGGTCGATGACGACGCCGATGGGTGCACGGGAGGCCAGGAGCGCGTGCAGAACGCGCTCCTCGTAAACGATGTCGCCATAGCACACGATGAGATCCGCGTCGCTCGACCAAGTGTCTCGCGCGCAGAAAAGGGTTGCCACCATGTTCGTCACGGCGTAGTCCTCGTTGCGCACCACGCGCCAAGTTTGCCCCTCGAGCTGGTCTGCACGATAGCCTCCGACGACGGTAATGTCCGAGATTCCCGCCGCCTGCAACACCGCTACCTGTCGCTCGAGAAGGCTCCGGCCTCCGAGCTCTACGAGACATTTCGGCCGATCGGCGGTGAGTGGCCTCAGTCGCTTGCCCTCACCGGCGGCGAGCACTACCGCTTTCACGAATTAGGCTCCGCGCCGAAGAGCTTAGCCAGCAAGCTGAGATCCTCTTCCTGAAACGGCTTTTCGCGCTCGGGGTGCCACATGACGCCCTCGATGGCTCGAGCGTTGTGGCGAAAGGCTTCGATGGATCGATCGTCCGAGCGCGCCGTTGCTACGAGACCGTCTCCGAGTCCTCCGATACCAAAATTGTGATAGCTGTTCACTTCCAGAATGCGCCCGTCCCATTCGACCCGATGGCGCGCTCCCGCGTGGCCATCGATCCGGACGAGGTTGCCGCCCTCGTGGAGGTTGACCACTTGCATGCCGCGACACACACCGAGGATAGGGAGGCCGCGCTCGATGGCGGCATCGAGGAGCGATGCCTCGAAACGGTCTCGCTCCGGTGCGGGGTCTTGGGCACCTTCGAGCTCGGCGATGTCGTTCCCACCGGTCAGGATGACACCGGAGAGGTCGAGCTCGTTCAGATAGGAGCCCACCTCGTTCGAGGGAATCGCATTCATAAGAGGAACGGGCGCGAAACCCAATTTGCGTAAGAGCCGCGTCCAGTTTTGATCGAGAGCGTCCCGTCGCTCGCCATAGTCGGGGATGATCTCGACCCGCTGCGTCAGTCCGATCCTCTTGGTCTTCATCATCGCACCACTTGGATGTGACGGCCGGCGCAATCGAGGCAGAGCACGTGCGCCCCTGCGAGCTGCTCGAAAAGAATCTCCCCGACGCCAATGGCAGCGGGCAAGCCGAACTCCGCCGCCCGGATGGCCATATGCGAATTGGCGCCGCCATAAGCGGTGACGAGCCCGCTGATGCCTTGCCCGAAGAGCCAGTCGTAGCCTGGATCCGCCTGGGGGATGAGGGCGATTTTGCCGGAGAGCTTTGGGAGCTCGGTCTCGTCTCCCCGGAGTACGGCGACTTCGGAGGTCACCTTCCCGAGGCTCACGAAGTTCGGCTGGCTCTCGGGGAAAACGAAGCCACGAAGATCCTCGGCGTTCACGAGGAGAGGAGGAAGCTCAACGGCCTGGGTGACGTCGTGCCATTTCTCACCCTCGAGGGCACGCTCCTCGAGCCAAGCCGTTGCGTCCGCGGGTGCCATCCCCGCTTGCACGAGGCGTAGGTCTTCGAAGCCGACGTGAGAGAGTTGGTCTCTGGATAGGCCTCGCTCTTCCCCGAAGCGCGCGATGGCTTCGAGCGCCCCGCTCAGATGACGCGTGAAGATGAACTTCGCATGCTCGCGTCCTTCGATCGTCTGCCGGAAGAACGCGTCGACGCGGTGCATCTCTTCCTCGACACTCAGTCGTGAATCGTTGAGGCCCATTTTCGTCAGCCCTTCAACGAGTGCTTGTGCCGTTTCCTTGCACCAGGAGAAACTTTCCTTCGGCGACTCTGATAGGCCCGGGTCCAAGGTGAGGGGACGGAGGTAGCGTTCCGGCTCTTCGAAATAGCACGGTGATGTGATCTCGTAGGTGCCCGGGCGCAAGTGCCCATAGCGATCCACGAAGTCGCTCCAAGAAAGCGTGCCAGCCGCGATGCGGGCGCCATCCTTGGTGAAGCCTTTCGCCACCGTATCGAGCGAGCCCATGAAGGCCGCGTGCTCCTCCTCGCTCAGCAGGCCCGCGGAGACGGCCGAGCGAAGCAAGTTTGTGGCCACGAAGGCGCCTCGCGCTAGATGAGCGAAGGGAAGTGTGCCGTAGCGACGGCAGTCCTCGAGGAGTGCGACAGCTTTTTGAAGTGGCGGGCCCGAGAAACCGCCGAGAGGCCCGTATCGCTGCTCGAAGCTGTCCACGCTCTTCGCGTCTGCTTGGAAACGCGCGAGCGCGCCACGGGTGATGGCCGCGAGCTCCGCCTCGATGCGCGCGATCTCCGCCTCGGAAAAGCCGGCAGCGGTCAGTCTCTCTGATTGCGTGGCGAAATCGAAGCTCGAGCAGGTGAATGCGATCTCGAACTCTATCTTGTCGTGGAGGTGCGGGTATTTCTCCAGACGGTCCAAATAGGACGCGACCAGCCGTTGAGCCAGATCGTCTGAGAGGCTCCGCGGAACGAACGAGTTGAACGAGGCACGAAGGTCGATATAGGGATGCCCGAGAAACGCGTTCATCAGAGGCTGCGGGCGCAGGTCCCGATAGCCGAACTCCGCTCGTTGAGCGGCCCAGATGTCGTCCGTTACCAGGTAACGGTAGAGGCTTGCCGCGAGTCGCCGCGGCTTGGTTCCGATGATCTCCGCTGGGTTCCAGTCGGGCATGACGCCGAAGAAGGTGCGCGTACCAAGTGTGAAAGGCAAGGGATGCTGCGCTTCCTCGAAACGGCGGGAGGCTTCCTCGAGCATCTCGCCCACGAGCTTGTCCGAAACGCGCCACCGGCTGTGGTCGACGACGATGGGGCGCACCTGAAAAATGTGGATGGTACCGTCCGCGGTGCAGGCGAACTCGATGTCGAGGGAATCATGCCCGACGAGCCCTTCCAACTCCCGGAGCGCTTCGAGGAGCTGCCCGAGCTCTTTGGGCGCGTTCTCCGGAAGTCGGTCCGCATCCCGATGGAGCACCATCGTCTTGAGGTGGCGCCCGCTTCCGCTGGTCACGGTCTCGGTGCTGCGCGTCGTGTCGTCGTAGTTAATGATGTAGTAGGGGGCGCCCGAGCTCAGCGAGCGCGTGAAGGCTACGCCGCTCCAGTCCACGTCGCGCAGCATGCGCTGGACGAGAATCTGGTTCTCTGGGCTCGCGTCGTCGAAGGAAGCGATGACCTGATCCACCGCCTCGCGAACCACGCGTTGCGGGGAGGCGGGAACGTTGGTGACGCTCAAGAACGTGCCCGCGTTGGCCGTCGTCCAGCTGTCCTCGGTGATAGCGCTGCTGCGTACGGCAAGCGGTTCTTTCCCGAGCTCCTCCCGTATTCTTTGCAGCACGGCTTCAGCGTTGCCATTCCAGTCCCCCACGGTGAAGGAGACTTGCTCGCCGATCTTGGCCGAGCGCACGAGGGGCCGGAGCCGCTCGAGGGTCTCCGCCTTGGTTCCGAGAACGAAGCGGGCGAGATCCTGCGGCGCGTTGAGCTCGGCCCATTCGGCGCCCACGTCCACGGCGACGATCGAGAGCCCTTCCTCGACGAGCGTCTGGAATAACTCGGGGAGCCCAGCATGCGCGAACCGCTTGGCCTCGCTCGTCGCGAGCTCACGAAGGCGCTCGACGGCGTCTTTCGAGAAACGGGCGAGCCCTGCGAACTCCGCGTCCCCGTCCAGGCGAGGAAGGGATACCCCTATGGCTGTTACCCGCTCACCGGAGAGGTGGACTTTCTCGGCGGCCATCATGTCATCCGGATGCCGGTTGCGGTAGCGACGGCGCCAGTTCGAATCGACCGCGAGCACGACGTCACCTTTGGTAGCGCGCAGTCGCTCGACGACTTTCTTCGTGAAGACGACGTCCGTATAGGCCACGTAGTGAGGCCGATTGGATGTGAGCGGCGCGGCGAAGAGTGAGGCCACGCTACCGGTATGCCGCCAGTCGGGGTTGACCGAGTAGCGCATCCCAGGATAGCTGCGGGCGACTTCCTGGAGCTGGTAGCCGCCTACGAAGTGCCAGTCGACGTCCAAATCCGAGAAGGCATCGACGATCCAATCCAGAAGCCGCCGGTGGTCCGGCGTTTTTTGCAGTGCAGAGGGAGGTGCACCCCGGTAGGGCCGGCCGGCGCCCAACAGGATCACGCTCTCGGTGGGCATCGACGACTCGTAAGGTGCGGCTATTCGAATCCGCGCTCGCGTTCCCGAGACCGGGTGAGATTAGCTCGCTTGGTTTTTCTGCTCGTCCTCGGGAGGCCGGCCCGAGACCAGTCGCGACAGAAACAACGTCAACCGGTGCCAATAGACCTTGAGCACGAAAAACGCGGAAACGGCCGTCGCGGCGATGATCTGGAAGACGTAGCTGCCCGAGCCCGGGTCCAGATAGGCGTGTGCGCTCTCAGGGTTCAGAACGAACACAATGAATAGGGCGACGAGGAAACTCGGGCCCGACGCTTTTCGATACATGGCTACTCCAAGTGAACTCCGCCCAGCTCGAGAGTACGCAAGGGTCTGTTGTGTTTGACGTTAATTTAAAATGATACCACACACGCCGGTCCCCCTGAGAATCGGAGTGGGGGAGAGCCGGGGTTCACTTACGAGCGTTCGCCATCTCTTGGGTGAATGGGCATGCCGGGCTCTTCGTAGATCGCTCAGATCGCCTGGCGAACGGTAAGCGCGTTTATTTTGGGAAGCTCACTCTCCCGATTGCCGAGTCTGGCCGTGAGAAGCCACGCGAGCTGGGTGATGCTGTCGGTGTTCGATTTGGCCCAAGGGCTACCGCAGCGTTTCGTGAGATCCACGGCACGTTCGCCAGCTTCCTTCATGCGGCCTGGCCATCAGATGAATCCAGAACGGCTACGCGCGGCCGAAAAAGCACCTCGCTTCTCAGCAGGCGTTCGTCACCCAATTCTTCAGCAATCCTAAGAGCCCCGTCGGAACGCTCGAGAACTTCTTCGAAGTTACCGGGCAACGGGTGCGCCTGAAAGGCGACGCCGTCGAGCCTGCTCCGCGAGGCGCTCACGTCGTCCACGGCTCGAAAGCCACGCTCGACGGCGAGGCCTTCGTCCGTGCAATAGTCGAAAAATTGCTGGAATCCCAGCCACCAGCAGATACGCCCCGCGATATCGCCGGCACCCTCCTTCTCGAAGAACATCCACCGCCTGCTTCCAATCGGCGACAGCCAAATTCCACTGGCCCGTGGCCTAGCCAAGCCGTGGCGGTAAAGAAGGCGCGCTTTGTAGTTGTAGCTCAGCTCATTGTCGTGTCCAATGAGAGCGCGCGGTGGCTACGTCCGCCGCACCCGCTGCGATAGCGTTATCGCCTGCCAGCATCAGGTAGCCACGGTCTTCTCGAGACCCGCTGCACTTCCTGCTTGATAGAACTGATGCGTTAGCTACCTCGAGGTAACGGGCGATGGCGGGTCAGGTTATGACCTTTCCGCTTGAGGGGACTGAAGCAGCACATCCGGCGGTAGGTGCGCTTGCGGCGCACGCTGCTGGCGCCGCCGCTGCGTTCTCTGCGTTCTCCGAGGAGCTCTGATTCCATGGTGCTTTGGCGAGCAGAAGGCCCATGCCGCACCAGTCCGTGACACCGGCAAACACTAGACCCGCGCTGATGAACGCTGCGAGCGCAAGGAACCCAGGGTGGACGAACGCGCCGAGCCCCACGCCAAGTAGCGACAGTGCTCCGGCGAGGATGCGAACCTGCCGCTCGAGCGACATGCGGTCCCGGCCTTTCTCGGTTTCGCCGCCCGCATTCCGGAAGGCTTCGATGCCGCCATCGACAACGGTCAGGCCACTGACGTGCAGAGCGGCCAACGTTTTCTTGGCTATCGCGGCTCGGCTGCCAGTCCGGCAGAGAAGCAGGCGTGGTGCTGCAGTTGCGCGCACCTCGTCGGCTCGCTGAGCGAGTTTGTCGAGCGGGACCAAGCGTGCTCCCGGCACGTGCTCCGCATCAAACTCCGCTCCAGTGCGAACATCGATGACGCTCGACGCACCTCCCGCCTCGACCAGACGAACGGCCTCTTCAGCGGAGACGGTGTCCGGGATGTCGATCCCCTCGCGGTTCAGGCGCAGGAGGTCGTCCATGTTGGCGGGGCGTGGAGGTGGGTTCGCCGTGAGCTCTCGCACGAAGTCGTCACGGTCTGAAATCGCGAGCCAGGGATTTGTCTGCTTTTCCTGGCCGAGTGTGCTTTGGCCGCGTCCTTGGTAGTCGTGACCTGGGAAGAGAACGGTTTCGTCGGCGAGGTCAGCCAGCAGCCGGTGCACGGAGTCGAACAACTGGCCCGCGTCACCGCCGAGGAAGTCGGTGCGCGCTACACCACCGATGTGAATCGTGTCCCCTGAGAACAGGGCTTTGTCCGTGACCAGAACGATGTGGTCTGGCGTGTGACCGCGTGCGTGGCGCACGGTCACAGGTTGGTCGCCGAGGTGCAGGATCTCGCCATCGCTGGGGTGTCGAGTGACGCCAACGTGCTGGGCCAGCTCGTGGGCTATTCGGGTGCTATGGAAACGGTCGGCCAGTGTTCCCGCGCCCGACGGATGGTCGGCGTGAGTGTGAGTGTCCACTACGTAGGGGAGCTTCCAGCCCTCGGAGCGGGCGCGTTCCGCAACGTCATCGACGAGGTCAAGATGCACGTCGAGGGCAAGGGCTTGCTTGCTCACGGGGTCGGCCACGAGGTAGGTGCGGCAGCCCTGGGGGTGAGCGAACGGCACTACCAGCAGTGTGCCAACAGCTTCGGGGGGGCTTGGTGTTGAGCGTCGTCGTCATGGGAAGCTCCTGTTCAGTTGTCTATAGGCTCATATGAGAATATAGTCCAGTATTATCGAAAGCAAATTTCGCTGCAAGGGTCCGCCGTCGAGTACACTGGGGCATGCCGGACGAGCTCCTAGAGGCTGTCGCATCTCGTTTTACACGGTGTGCTGGGCCGTCTGCGTGTTCTGACACCCCATGAACGATCCTCTTGGGATAGGAGAGTTTGGCGAAGAAACAGGTGTGGAGCAGTCTTCTCCCGACAGTTTGCTGAGCTCGACCGGGCCGGACGTGTTGCGCGGGCCAAGGCCGATCGTTCGGCGCAGGTTGAAATCGCGGACCCAACCCTCAGGCTCGGAAAGTCGAGATGAGTCCACGCGGACGTGACGACGGGGTTGGCGGCTTGCCGAGCGGGTCTCCGCCGGGCTGGTTCGCGCGACACATTCCGGCGCTGGGCTGGCTGCGTCGCTACAACCGCGCTGACGCTTACGGCGACCTGATGGCGGGGACGACGGTGGCCATCATGCTGGTCCCACAAGCGATGGCCTACGCCATGCTCGCGGGTCTACCACCGCAGGCAGGACTCTATGCGAGCATTTTGCCGCTGGTGATCTACGCCCTACTTGGAACCAGCTCGACCCTGGCCGTCGGACCAGTTGCTGTGTTGTCGTTGCTTGTTGCCGGCGCGCACAACAAGCTAGGTGTGGTGTCGGAAGCGGAGGCGATGGGACTAGCTGCGCTCCTTGCGCTTGCGGTCGGTGTTGTTCAGTTCGCGATGGGTCTGCTCCGCGCCGGCTTCCTCGTCAACTTCTTGAGCCACCCCGTGCTGTCCGGGTTCACCAGTGGAGCGGCGTTGGTTATCGCGCTGAGTCAGATGGAGCATCTGCTTGGAATCCGCGTGCCGCGTGGCGATGTCCCGTTTGAGGCCCTCGCGGAGACTGTGGAACACCTGGGTGAAGTGCAATGGACGACTCTCGCGGTGGGCGCAGCATCCATCGCGGTGCTGCTGCTCTTTCAGCAAGTTCGTTGGTCCTTGGCTCCGACGACGCGGTGCTCCGGAAATAGCCCGCACTCTCGTGCCGCGCACCGGGTCACTGGTCATCGTGGTTGTGGCCACGGTGGTGGCGTGGGCGCTAGACCTTCCCGTGCGGGCCGGTCTCGCGGTCGTCGGGGCGATTCCCGCTGGGTTGCCGGCGTTCAGCTTGCCCGCTCTTGACACGAGTGCCCTCGAAGGCTTGCTCCCCACCATCTTGGCCATCAGTTTCGTCGGTTTCCTGGAGAGCTTCGCGGTTGCGCAGTCGCTGGCGAGCAGGCGACGCGACCGGGTCGACGGCAGTCAGGAGTTGCTGGCTCTGGGTGCTGCGAATCTCGGTGCTGGCCTGTCCGGTGGCTACCCAGTGACCGGCGGCTTCAGCCGGTCGTTGGTGAACTTCAAGGCGGGTGCCCGCACCGGAATGGCTTCGGTGGTCACCGCGGTCCTAGTGGTGCTAACTCTAGTGGGATTGACGCCGTTGCTCTTCTACCTGCCGAAGGCCGTGCTGGCGGCAATAATCGTCGTCGCCGTGTTGTCGCTTGTCGACTTCCGCGGCGCCGTGCGCACTTGGCGCTACGACCACACCGACGGCTCGACGCTCATTGCGACCTTCGTAGGTGTATTTGCGTTTGGCATCGAACACGGAGTCTTGATGGGTGCCGGACTGTCTTTGGCGCTCTACTTGTGGCGCAGCAGTCGTCCGCACATGGCAGTCGTTGGGCAAGTCGGGGACACGGAGCACTACAGGAATATCGAGCGACACGCCGTCCGAACCGACCCAGCGGTGCTTGCGCTGCGCATCGATGAGAACCTTTATTTCGCGAACGTGCGCTACCTCGAGGAACGCGTTCAACAGCTCGTGGCCGAGCGCCCCGACGCTCGCCACGTTCTACTCATTTGCAGCGGCATCAACTTCATCGACATCACCGGCCTCGAATGCCTGGAACACTGCGCTGAGGGCCTAGGTGAGGCCGGCATTTCACTTCACTTCGCTGAGGTGAAGGGGCCGGTGATGGACCGTTTGCGGCATGACGGCTTCGCTGAAAGAACCGGGCTGGACCACTTCCATTTGAGCACGCACCAAGCGATGCAAGCACTCCGAGGCTGAGTGACGCCACGAGGTCCCAGATCTTGGGAAATACGTTCCGCTGTCACTTCACTCTCCCACCGCTGCAGGGAGACTTCTTTTGTCAGTCGTAGTCGGACCAGGGCAACGTCGTTCCGATTCGGGATGAATACCGTCTCGGAGAAAACACAAAAGTCGCACCATGGCCGCTTGCTACCCCGCCCCGTCAAAAGCCCGCACCAGCGCAAGCGGCAAGCTCTTCTCGTCGACCGGAGTGCGGAAGTGAGCTCGTGATGTCGCCCAGAAACGGCTCCGCGCAAACGTCTCCAACCACCACCGCCATCGGCCCGTCCGCGGGCTTGAGCCCAGCAATTCCTCGAGCTTCGATCTAAGGAGTCGCCCAAGAATTAGATCGACATTTTTCTTGGCCTGATGGTGTAGTTCCATTGTGGGAGCGCCCTTCCTTTGCGAATGGATAGAGACTTCATGGTTTCATCGGAGATCTTGGTGCCGG
>Ga0114950_10001871_pt1 | contig 16076 bp, 12 predicted proteins | sample N075metaG_FD_83503 | JGI IMG/M metagenome (GOLD analysis project Ga0114950, IMG submission 83503) | Deep subsurface microbial communities from Kermadec Trench to uncover new lineages of life (NeLLi) - N075 metaG | ecosystem: Environmental > Aquatic > Marine > Ocean trench > Sediment | place... | reverse complement strand
CTCTTCGAGGAGCCAGAGCTCTATTTCTGGGCCCGGGAAAAACGGAATGCGCTCGCCGAAGTGGACTACGTGATCTCAGACGGACCTACAGTCATCCCCATCGAAGTCAAGGCGGGCAAGACGGGAACCTTGAAATCGCTGCACAGGTTTGTGGCTGAGAAGAGAAGCCGTCTCGGCGTTCGGCTCAATACTGATACACCGTCCTTGCTCGAGGTCGAGGCGCCTGCACCAGGCGTAGACGGCAACGGCTACATGTTACTGTCGCTGCCTCTATACATGGTCGGACAGTTGAGGCGCTTGGCAAGGAATTGCCTAGGCTGAAAATCGAACGCTCCCCGCATATCCCTCGAAGATCGGGGTGCCTATGACGCCTCCTTCGAGGTCAGTGCCCGCGCCATAGATGGACTTGGACACGTCCGAGAAGTGCTGCTCGGCGTGGAAGCGGTCGACGATCTGAACCGCATCGGGAAAGTGCTCGCCGGCAAGGTTCCAGCGCTCGGAGACCCAAACGGAATCTAGTGGTTCGATTACCCAGAATTAATTTTCCGTGCCGCCTTTCGTCGCTTATTACGAATCTTCCGCTGGATGAAATCCGGCCCGTAGACACGCTCCGCCTGCAACAAATTGTGTGCTGGACATAAAAGTTGAAGCAATCGTTTCTGCGATAGATGGCAAACGGTGCCCCATGGTCGATGTGCAGTCCGGTCCGCGCGGTACACCTCGTCCCGTCATGGCCGGTATAGACGCATTGGTAACGTCCCCGTTCGTGAACGCGCTCAGAAACCTCGGAGGAAACGTAACGAGACTCGGCTGGCGCGTCTTTTTTCGGCATCTCGTTCGAACGAGATGGCGCAGCGCCCGCTTTCTGCCTCTTTCTCCGCCGCTCGAGCTTCTTCTTCGGGTCCTTCTTGTCGAGCGCCATGTCGATCGCCTTCTCCAAAATATCGGCCATGTGCGCCTGAGCGTTGTCGACCCCCAACACCTCCGCCAGGCGTTCGAACTTGTCCCTGAAATCTCGATTGGCGGAGAAGCGAAAATTGAAAATTGCCGGCTGGGCCGGCTGCAGAATGGTCGGGGAGCTCTTCGGCTTTTCCACGGGCGGAGTCGGAGGTGATGATGGTGGTGGCTCCACTTGTGTCCCGGGCGTCGGGGGTTCGGGCTGCTTGCGGATGGACGGCTCGAAAACGGGTTTTGGCCTGAAGGCCACGACATACTCCTCAGTCTCCCTGCGCGTCTTAGAAGCGCAATCGGAAATGACCTCGTCGACATTGTCCTCAGTAAGGTGGGGGGCGAGAAGGGCCGCGACCGTAAGACTGACGCGACTCTCGGCCAGCGCGGCCAGTAGCTCTGGGAAGCGTCGCGAAACGTTCGCCACATGAATGCGTGCCGGTACCGCACCCTCGCTCAAGTTGAGGGCGTGAATGCAATAGTCATAAAGGCTCTTGTAACCAAGCTCGAGCGCGGTCTTCCGAGCCGACATTTCGGCGAGATGGGCAATGAGCTTGGCGATGTTCTCGTTCTCCGCGACAACCAGCTTGCCCGCTGAGCGAATGAGCTTGTCGCGAGAAAGCTCTTCGAGTTTTTTGAAGTAGCTCTTGAATTTTACGATCATGCTCTCCCACTGAGTAATGAATTATACTCCACGGTTTTTGCAGGCCCTGAGAGGACGCTCGACGACCGAAAACGGGTTGGTTCGAAACGAAAGTCAGAATCGGCGATTCGAGCGCAGGAGAGACCTATGGCGCGCCCGTCAAAGGGGTTCTAGGACGCAGCAACCACGCGAGATATTTTGTCGCACGAAATCTGTCAAGTCTTTTTTTGTCTTTTTAAAGGGTCCGTGTTCATAGCGCACGCAAGTCTGCCAGTACTCTTCGACAAGTCTCCGGAACTCCTTGCCCGTCGCAACCTGCTCGCGGACCCGCCCGGTTTGCTCTGCATTCAGCCACCGAGACCTGGTGCGACCTTTTCACTACGCCGGTCAAGGCCCGTGACGAGCATCCGTGTTGTCGGCGCACGGGCAGCCGGCCTTATTGCACTTCACATACCGCCTTGCGACTGAGCCGCGTCGCATGGGCCTGGGCGCCGCCAACTGGTTGCCCTTCAGTGACGTGTGCCCGAGCGCTTGGTGGTGCTCGATCCGCTTCTTGATTACCGTTAGAATCAGCGACGATGACCTTGTCCACGGGAGCGAAGCTCAGCCACTACGAAATCCTCGAGCCCATTGGCGCGGGCGGCATGGGTGAAGTTTACCGGGCGCGCGACATCAAGCTCGGGCGTGAGGTCGCGATCAAAGTCCTTCCTGAAGAGCTCTCTCGGGACCGTGAACGTCTCAGGCGCTTCGAGCGCGAAGCGAAGTTGCTTGCGGCATTGAATCACCCCGCCATCGCCCATCTTTACTCATTCGAGGAAGAGAGCGGCACGAGTTTCCTCGTGATGGAGCTGGTAGAAGGGGAGACGCTAGCGGATCGGATAAAGCGGGGCCGATCCCGCTCGACGAAGCGATCCCGCTCTTCATCCAGATTGCCGAGGGGATCGAGGCCGCTCACGACAAAGGCATCGTCCACCGGGACTTGAAGCCGGCCAACATTATGGTCACTCCCGAAGGCAGGGTAAAGATCCTGGACTTCGGTCTCGCGAAGGCTTTCGCCGACGAGGAGGTGGAGCCGGTTCCATCGTCGCTCTCTCCCACGCTCACAAAGGGCACGGCGCTCGGCGCCGTTCTCGGAACGGCCTCCTACATGAGCCCGGAGCAAGCTCGCGGCAAGGCTGTCGACAAGCGTACCGACGTCTGGGCATTCGGATGTTGCGTTTACGAGTCGGTCACCGGGAGAAAGACGTTCGACGGTGAGACGGTGACCGATATCCTTGCCGCCGTCGTCAAGACCGAGCCGGACTGGGCGGCGGTCCCGACGACGCTGCGGCGGCTTTTGCGGCGCTGCCTCGCGAAAGATCCGCGCCGGCGACTGAAGGACATCGCGGACGCACGGCTCGAGCTCGAAGAGCCTGAGGAAACCGTTGTCGAGCCGGTCCTTGTGCGTCGAAGCTCCCTGTTGCCGTGGATCCTCGCGACGGCCTCCCTCATGGCGGCCACCGGACTTCTCGTCTCGCGGGGAGCGAGAGAAGACGAACGGGTACACAGATTTCAGATCGCGGTCCCCGATTTTCTGAGACCCGACTATTCCTGGTCGCCTGATCTCTCGCCCGACGGGGAACGGATTGTCTTTACGGCCATCGACGAGTCGGGCCGCCCAACCCTGTGGCTGCGCTCGTTCGACGCCCTCGAGGTCCAAAAACTTCCTGGCACGGAGGGCGCACAGTTCCCGTTCTGGTCGCCCGATAGCCGTCGCGTCGGCTTCTTCGCCGAGAGCGAGCTCCGCATCGTCGATCTTACGGGAGCACCTCCTCGAAAACTGTGCGACCTCGTGAGGTTCGGAAGAGGCGGCACCTGGAACGATGACGGGGTCATTCTCTTCTCGGACGGGAGTGGACTCACACGAGTGGCCGAGACCGGAGGCCGGACGGAGACCGTGACCGAGGTCGACGCAGCACAGCGCTTCCACCGTTGGCCGGCGTTTCTGCCGGACGGAGAGCATTTTCTCTTCACTGCGTGGAGCGATGTAGGCGAGCACTCGATCCTCGTCGGTTCTCTCTCGGGTGAGGAGCCCGTGCACCTTCTGAATGCGTATTCCAGGGTGGTGTATTCGGATTCCCATATTCTCTATGCTCGCAATGACGCACTCATGGCGCAACCCTTCGACGCCGGCGCGCTCGAGCTTTCGGGCGATCCGGTATCCGTGGTCGATGGCGTCGCTAGTAACGAGATTGGATTAGCTCCCTTCTCGCTCTCAGCTAACGGAGTTCTTGCTTATGGGACACTGAGCGGTGGGCGGCGGCTCGTCCGACTCGACAAGGTGGGTAAAGAGCTCAAGGGGCACGAGCTCGAGGGTGCGCTCAACCAAGTACGTCTTTCGCCGGACGGAAAGAACGCTGCGCTTCAAACAGTCGACCGCGAGCTCGCCGATATATGGTTACTCGACAGGACTCGAGGCGTTTCGGAGCGCTTGAGCTTTGACCCGGGTTGGGACTCGTCTCCCGTCTGGTCTCCCGACGGACGGCGCATCGCTTATCGTACTGAGCGTGGTGGAGGTTCCATCGCCGTCATCGACCTCGATGCTCGCGAGACGGACGTCACCAAAATGCTTCTGGGCGGGCGGGTTAGGTTAGGCCGACAGACTGGACCCCCGACGGACGCTTTTTGATCTATGAGAAAGAGGGCGACCTCTTCGCGCTCCCGCTCGAGGAGGGCGAGCCCATTCCTTTGGCCGAAACCCCGTTCATCGAGACGACCGGGCGGATCTCACCCGACGGTCGCTTCCTTGCTTATGTCTCGAACGAGACGGGTCGGGATGAGGTCTGGGTGACGCCGTTTCTTTCGCAGGGTCGGCGGGAGCGCGTGTCGCGGGACGGCGGCGGGTTGCCCCTATGGAGTCGCGACGGCGAAACGCTCTTCTACCTCAATCCGAGCTTCGAGGCCGTCGCGGTTCCCGTGCGAACCGGCGAAGAGCTCACGTTGGGCACTCCAGACGTACTCTTTCGAGCGAACATCCATGTGGGCCCTTCACCGTGGGACGTCCTTGAGAACGACGAGGGTTTCCTCGTCATAGCACGAAGTGACGAACCGTCTGACTTCACCATCGTCTGGAACTGGGCGGCGGAGCTCGACGCTAGAGCGCGGTGAGGAACACCAAAGCGATCGCCACCGGGGCGACGAAGCGCATCACGAAACGAAGCGCGTCGAACCAGAATCCTTCGGGAAGCCCGAGCTCCTCTCGAAGCGAGTCTTTAGAAAAAATCCATCCTCCATAGACCGCGATCAAGAAACCGCCAGCGGGGATGACGAGATTGGCGGTGAAAAAGTCCATCAACTCGAACATGTTCTTCTCGGCGATGGGTCGGAAATCGGCGAGGACGTTGAACGACAGGAGGACCGGTAAGCCCAAGAGCCACATGAAGGCTCCGGCCCCGATGGCGGCGGGCCGTCTGCGGATGCCGTAGTGCTCCACGAGCCAGGACACGGGCGGCTCTAGCATGCTGATCGCGGACGTCACCGCAGCGATCGCCATGAGCACGAAGAAGAGCGCCCCGAAGATAGCCCCCGCCGGCATTTGCGCGAAAGCGATCGGCAGCGTGACGAAGACGAGCCCCGGCCCTTCCCCGGGCTCGAGACCGTAGGTGAGCACGAGTGGAAAGATTACGAGTCCTACGAGAAGGGCGACAGCCGTATCCGCCGCGGCAACGGTGGCCGCCATGCGCGGGATGGAAATATTCTTCGGCATGTAGGCGCTATACGTAATGAAAGAACCGACGGCGACGCCCACCGAGAAGAACGCTTGGCCGATCGCCATGAGAACGACGGTGGGTGTTAGCTTGTAGAAATCGGGCTTGAAGAGAAAGGCCAAGCCACCAACGAAGTCCGCGGTCAGCGCGCTATAGACCACAAGGACGAGCAGGATCACGGCGAGCGACGGCATGAGAAATTTTACGGCGGGCTCGAGGCCTTTCTGGATTCCGGCAGCGACGATCATGATCGTCACACCGATGAAGATCGCGTGTCCCACCATCATCCTCGGGATGTCGCTCGTAAGCGCTCCGAACAAAGCACCCGCCCCGTCCGCATCCGTGATGCCTTCGAAGGCACCACTCAACGCCGAGAAAGCGTAGTCCATCGTCCAGCCGGCGACCACGGCGTAGTACATGAGCCCGACCGTCGGCGCCAGCACGGCTTGCCAGCCGATGCATTCCCAAAATCGGCTACCGCCGTGCTCCTTCGAGAGGTTCCGCATCGTGCCGACCGGGCTGCGCCCGCCTCGGCGTCCGATAGCCATCTCCGCCATCAGCAGCGGGACGCCAATCACAGCGATGCAGGCGCAATAGACGAGCACGAAAGCGCCGCCGCCATTGATGCCCGTAATGTACGGAAAGCGCCAGATGTTCCCGAGGCCTACGGCGCTTCCTATCGCCGCGAGTAGAAAGGCGCGCTGAGACGACCATTGTTCTCGAGCGGGGTCGCTCACTAGCCACCCGTCACGACACGAGGCAGGCCGTTCTCCTCCAGCGTGCGGTTGAACGCGGGAAGCTCGTTTTCGAGCAACCGATCCAGCTCGCGCTGGTATTCCGCGTAGCGGGTCTTCAGGACTTCGTGCACTTCACGGTGTTGATCCGTGGGCGGGAAGTCTGCGACCGCCACGGCGCTCGCGAGATAAGCGACCCGTCCCGCCACGCGCATCGGCCAGCGCACGCGGTCCTGGCCGGTCCCGGTGATCCTGAGCTGCACGAGCTTCTCTTCGAGTGCTACGAACGTCCCGTCGAGCTCTTGAGCGCTCGACACGATCGCGGCCGCGTCGTTGCCGAGATCTTCCGCGACGGCCTGGAGGTCTTCGAGCTGCCGGCGGATCCACTCAATCCGGTTGATCGAGTCCGCGACGGTATTCAATTCGTCTCTCAGCGTGCGCACCATCTCAGTCTGCGCACGGATATCCGCCTCGGAGCCTTCGGAGCTCGGATCTTTGAGAACTTCGAGTGTTTGGCGCAGCTCGTGCTCGCCGGCCTTCAAGACCACCGTGTACGTGCCCGGCGGCTCGACGACCGAGATGCGGCCGACGAAAGCCGGACGCCAGCGATCCTCATTGAGCTCGACCCAATCCGCATGCTGGGGCTTCGTCCGAAGCTTGATTTCGGTCGACGGCTCGCCGAGGAAATCCCACCATACCCGGTTGATGCCGGCATGGTTGGTCCCGTCCAGAGTCCGTAACGTGTCTCCGGCGGCGTTTTGGATCTCGACGCTTACATCGTCCTCCATCTCGCTCAACAACCAATAGTTGATGCTCGCGCCTTCGGGTGGATTTTCGCCGACCGACGGATCGTTCGGCATCGCCATGGGCGATGTGATCGGGCGAAAACGGTAGGCTGGCTTCGGCTCGAACAAGTGCGCTTCGGACGCGGCCACTTCGGCCGTCAACTGCTGAAGCGGGGTGATGTCATCCAGAATCCAAAAACCGCGTCCGTAAGTGCCGACGACGAGATCGTTGAAATGTTCTTGAACGACGAGGCCGTACATGGGCGAGGCCGGCAAGTTGTTCTGGAGCGGCTGCCAGCGCTCGCCGTCATTGAACGATACGTAAACGGCGTTCTCGGTGCCGAGATAGAGAAGGCCGGGCCGGACCGGATCCTCTAGGATTGCGCGCGTGTAGCTGAGCGGGCTGTCGGTGATGCCGTCGACGATTTTCTCCCAGCTCGCGCCGTAGTCGTCGGTCTTGTAGACATGCGGCTCGAAGTTGCCTTGCTGATGATGCTCGATCACCAGATAGGCCTTCGCCGCGTCCCACCTCGAGGCGTCGATGCCTCGGACGACGCCGTCGGGCGGCAGGTCGGGAAGATTGTCGGTGACGTCGGTCCAGTTGGCGCCGCCGTCTTGGCTCACGTGCACCATGCCGTCATTGGAGCCAGCCCAGAGCACACCGGCCTGGACGGGAGACTCGTCGAACGCATAGATGACACAGCAATATTCGACGCCGATATTGTCCGGCGTGAGACCACCCGAGATGCCTTGCTTCGACTTGTCGTTGGTGGTGAGGTCGGGACTGATCACATCCCAGCTCTGGCCGCCATTCGTCGTGCGATGCACGTGCTGGCTCGTGACGAACACGGTGTTGTGGTCGTGCGGTGAGATGAGGAGCGGGAAGGTCCACTGAAAGCGGTAGCGAAGCTCCGCCGCAGGCCAGCCGCCCGTAGTCTCGGGCCACACTTCGACTTGACGGAACTGACGCGTCGTCTCGTTGTAGCGGACGACGATGCCGCCGCGCGCCCCGGCGCCCGAAGCGCTCGACCAGATGATGTTCGGGTCCGTCGGATCCGGGGAGGCGAAGCCACTCTCGCCGCCACCGACCGAATGCCACATCCCGCGCGGGATGCTGCCGCCGCCGAAACCGCGGGTACGGCTCCGGCTCGGTCCGCGCGTGGACGGCCCGTCTTGACGATTGCCCAGGACGTTGTACGGGATCGCGTTATCCGCGGTTACGTGGTACATCTGAGCAATGGGAAGCTGCACACGGTGCCAGCTCTTGCCGCGTGTCATCGTGACCGCAACGCCGCCATCGTTACCGACAATCATCCGGTCTCCATCCGTCGGATCGATCCACAAGTCGTGATAGTCGCCGCCTGGACGCTCACGCCCACTGAGGGTAGTTCCGGTACGGCCGCCGTCCGTCGAACGTACGAAGGCCGCCGTCAAGAATAAGACTTCATCGGGATCGTCTGGCAGGACGACGCAGTTGTTGTAGTAACCCGTGCGGCCGCCGAGGTTGCGGTCGTGGGTCATCAATTCCCAATTCTTCCCGCCGTCATCCGAGCGCCATAGCTCGCCGCTCTCGGTCTTCTCGCCGTGCCAAGGCACGCCGTCGCCCGTCTCGATCAGCGCATAGACGCGATTCGGGTCGGCCGGCGTCAAACAAAGGTCGACCTTGCCGACAGGAAGCTCGGGGAGCCCGTTGCCTTCGAGCTTGGTCCAAGTATCGCCGCTGTCGCGCGACATGTAGATGCCGCCCCCCGAACCGCCACTCTCGCGGCCCCACGTGTTCACTTGAACTTGCCACATCCCCGCGAAGAGGATACGCGGGTTGTTCGGGCTCATCTCGAGGCTGGACGCGCCGGTGTTCTCGTCGACGAAGAGCACGTGCTCCCAGGTCTCGCCACCGTCCATGGTGCGGAAGATGCCCCGCTCGGCTTGAGGGCCGTGGCTGTGCCCGAGCGCGGCGACGTAGACGATGTCGGGATTTTTCGGGTGGATGAGCACGCGCGACGTGCGGCTCGGCCAAGCGAGTCCCATCTTCGTCCAGTTCTCGCCGCCATCGGTGGATTTGTAGACCCCGCTTCCGATGGAAACGTTCGACCGGATATGCGGCTCACCCGTCCCCGCCCAGACGATCTGGGAATCGGATGGCGCCACCGCGAGCGCTCCGATGGCGTGCTCGGGATGATCGTCGAAGATGGGACGCCAATACTCGCCGCCGTCCTCGGACTTCCAAATGCCGCCAGAGGCCGCGCCGGCGTAGTAGGTGAGCGGATCGCCGGCCACGCCCGCGACGGACGCGATGCGGTTGCCGACGGGCCCGATGTGGCGGTATTTCAGATCTTTGTAGAGCTCTGGGGAGACGTCTTGGGCCGCCAGTGGGACGGCGACGAGCAAAAACAGTGGCAACAGACGAGTCAAGATTTTCGTGAACATGAAGACCTCCAAAAAACGCCGGGCAAGTCTACTTCAACTTGCTAGTCGAGAGCACTGTTGGGCGCGTGCGTCGCGTCCTTGGGCGTTACGACCGGCAGCCCGTCTCGGTTGCCCCATTCTTGCCACGAGCTAACATAGTTGCGCACGCGTGGGTACCCGAGGAGCCGGAGGGCGACGTAGGCGTGGGCCGACCGATAGCCCGTGTTGCAAAGGGCGAGGATCTCTTTCTCACGAGGGATCGCGCGGCTTCGAAAGACCGCTTCCAGCTCGTCCTTCGCTTTGAACTGTCCGTCGTCGCGCAATAGATGGACCCACTCCAGGTGGACGGCAGAAGGAATCGTTCCGTTGCGTGCGGCTCGTTGATCCGTGCCGAACCACTCCCCATCGCTACGTGTGTCCAGAATGAGAGTTTCCGGATCCTCGATGGCGCGCCTCATGTCGTGATGCGTCGCGACGCGCTCCCTTACGACGCTGTAGTCATAGGTGACAGGCGTCGGCGGCTCGGCGTCCCGGGTCATCTCTAGGCCTGCGTCGCGCCACGCGCGCGTGCCCCCGTCGAGGATATGGACGTTTTCATGGCCGAGATATTCGAGAAACCAGAGCCCGCGCGCGGCGGTCATGCCCGACAGGTCCTCGTAGAAGACAACGCGATCGTGAGGGCTTATGCCGGCGCGGCCTAGCAGAAAGGCCCACATATGGACGAACGAGCGAAGCGGTGCTTCGTCCGTGTCGTAAGTGTTGAGCCCGTAGATGGGGAAGTGGGTGGCGCCGGGAATATGGCCGGCCGCATATTCTTCGCCCGTGCGGACGTCGATGATCCGCAGATGCGCGTCGCCCGCATACTCGGAGAGCATTTGCGGCGTCCACAACAGATTCGTCGTCTCCGGCACGGGGCATGCTACTTGATCCAGGTCGCCGGAAGAGCCGGATGTGTCTACTTGCCGTCAGAGCGGAGTACCGACCCTACTTTGAAATCTCGTCCGGACGAGATTCTTATCGAATATTACTGTTGTACACCGCCAACGCCGAGCTCCGCTCGACGTAGTTTCGTTCGCGAGCAACAGCCTCATCTCACGATCCCGACCTCCGCTCAGCGTGGTGCGCGTGGCCGGAGGTATCAGGCCGTGGTGCGTGAGCGGGAGGCTTCGTCGAGCTTTTCGAGAAGGGCTTTCGCGGCGCGGCCGAACCAGTCGCGCGTCGAGGTGAGCGCTTTCAAGTGAACGCGTGCGCCGTCGATGTCGCGGCGGGTCAAGAGAACGCTGGCGAGGTACCAGCGCGACACCCGTCCCGCGCGGCGTCCGTCGATGCCATCCTCGAGCAAGCGCACCGTGCTTCGGGACGTGTCGCCGGTCAAATAGCGTGCAATGCCAAGATAAGCTCGGGCTTCGGGCGCGCTCTCGCTGTCTTCGACGAGAGGCTCGAGGGTATCGATGGCTTGCTCGAGCTCGCCTTGGACGAGAAGTGCGAGACCGCGCGCCGCGTCAGACTTAGCGCCTTGGGAGTCGCGACGCTCCCCGTAGAAGAAATCGTGGAACCACCCGGGAACGTTCTCGCGTGTTGCGTGCTCCGCCCACGGATTGGGCCAAAACGCGTCGGCGATCACGAGCATCGCGATGAGGCCGGTGGCCGCGAACAAGCTCAGCCCGGCGCGGCGATGCGACGGGGAGAGGAGCGGAAGTCGAGCGGACTCGGCAGCGCTTGCTTTCAAGAGGATCATGATGCCCAGACGGTCGCCGCACGGCGTACAAGACCGGCCATGGGCGGCGACGGCGCGCGCTTCGTCGCCCGAAAGCGCGCCGCTTACGTAAGTGATGAGGTCTTCGAGGCTCGGGTGCTCGTGGGCGTTGGTGCTCGGCTCCGCGTGGCGTCGCACCGCGAAGGCGAGGGCGTTCAGGGCGCGCTTGAGGGCGCCGACGATGCCGGCTCGCGACGTGCGAAGCTTCCGGGCTGCCTCGTCCAGGGGGAGGGGTGGCCGCCTCAGGAAGACGAGCTCGATGGCGCGTCGTTGCCACCGCGTTAGATCGCGAAGCTTGTCGAGCATCAGCGTGGAAGCGCTACGCGGGTCCCTGTCGAGCGTGTCGAGCGTGTCGAGCATGTCGAGAACGCTCGGTGCCGAATGCGTGTCGGTGCGGATGGAGGCAAGCGCCGAGCTTCGAATCGAGCGAAGAACGCGCCGGTGCGCATCGGCCTCCGACGAGGGCGCCTCAGAAGCATGACTGGTGCGCGCCACAGCGCGGCGCACGATGTTCTCCGCCTCGAGACGGCTGCCGCTGAAGGCCCGCGCGTAGAGCGTCCAGGCGGGGTATCGCCGGTGGCAAGCCCTCTCGATCTCTAGTCCGGCGGCGCTCATTCACGCATGCTAATGCGCCGCCGCGACGCGGTCAATGAGCGTCGCCGCCGCGCGATCATTCTCGGAGGGCGGCGACGGGATCGAGCGAAGCCGCGCGCCGCGCGGGGATCCAGCTCGCGGCGAAGGTCGAAGCGAACAGCACGACGAAGACCGCGGCGATCGTCTTGGGGTCGGCGGGTGGCGAATAGATGAGAACGCTGTTGATGGCGCGCGCGACCAAATAGACTCCCGGAGCACCGAGCGCGAGCCCGATGATGCCGAGCTTGACGCCTTGGCGCGTCACCATGCGGACGATGGTGGACGGCCCGGCGCCCATGGCCATGCGGATGCCGAACTCTTGCGAGCGCTGGGTCACGTTGTAAGCGAGTACCCCATAGGTACCGAGAGCCGCGAGGAGAAGTGCTAGAGCGCCGAACCCGGTCAAGATGGCGTTGAAAAAGTTGGCGCCGACGAAGAACTGATCGACAAAAGCTTGAAGCGTCTCGATACGTCCAATCGTGATTCTCGAATCCGCCGCGGCTAGCTCGTTGCGCATGGCGCCGGCGAGAGCATCGGGCGCAACAAGCGTTCGCACGAGAAGAAACGGTGCGCTCATCGGTTGCTGCGCGAACGGGAGGTAGACGGCCCCTTGCGAGCTTTCCCCTTGATTGATGAACGACTGTTGCGTATTGCCGACGACGCCGACGATCTCTCGAGAGATCTCTTGCACCGTAATGCGCCGACCGACGGCGTCTTCGCCCGGCCAATAGCGCTCGGCAATCGACTGGCTGACGACGGTCACGGCTCCGGTGTCCTTTAAGTCGTTCGGTTAAAAAAATCGGCCGCGCAGGGCGGGAAAAGACAGGGTGTCGAGATATCCCGGAGACGTGATGAGAAGGACCGCGCGCGGCGAAGGGTCATCCGGACCGAGCGGTTGTTCGTCCACAGAGAACGCTCCCGTATTGACGTAAATATTCAGAGGGAGCGAGCTCACAAGTGTTGCGTCCAAGACGCCGGGGAGGCTTTCCGCGCGCTCGATGATGCGTTCGGCGAGTGCGATTTGTTCCGCATCGTTGTCTGGAAGGACGAGCGTCACGGTCAAGAGGTTCTCCATGTCGAAGCCGGGGTCGCGATTGCGGAGCGCGACAAAGCTCTCCACGAGCACGCTTCCGCCGCCGAGAAAGATGACGGAGAAGAAAATCTCGGCAACGACGAGCGCCCGGCTCACGAAACGCCGGTCCGCGCCCATGCTGCCTCGACCGCCTTCCTTGAGGACTTCTGCGAGGTTGACTTTGAAGCTCATCCACGCGGGCGATAGCCCGAATAGAAGCCCGGCGAGCGCGGTGAGCCCGAACGTAACGAGGATCACGCGCGTGTCGACGGTGGGTATCCAGTAGCTCGGGACCAGCGCCGCGAAGCTCTTCGCGAGAACCCGAAGGCCGACGATGCCGAGTCCGAGCCCGAGCGCGCCCCCCATCGCCGCGAGCAGGATGCTCTCGGTCAGGAGTTGGCGCACGATGCGCAGTCGTCCGGCGCCGAGCGACGCACGCAGAGCGATCTCGCGGCGCCGCGCTTGGGTGCGCGCGAGCAGGAGGTTCGCAATGTTGACGCAAGCGATCAAGAGGACGAACATGACCGCGCCCTGCAAGAGTCCGAACATGATGCGTCCGCGCCGGTCCGGAATGTCGTATTGAAGGTTAAGCACGTCGATCACAAAGCCGCGATTCGACTCTGGATATTCACGCTCGAGCTCGCGGCGAATGTTCTCCATGTCGTCGTGGAGCTGGTCCATCGTGATGCCGTCCCGCATCCTTCCGACACCAATCGTGTCGCGGCGATCGCGCGACAGGGTCCTTGGGTCCAGCGAAAGAGGCACCCAGAGCTCGACCTGAGGATTGAAGAACTCGAAGTCGCGGGGAAGGATGCCGATGACCGTGTAGGGGACACGGTTCAAGATGAGGCTTTCACCAGTCGGGTCGCTTCCAGCTTCGTAGCGATCCTGCCAAAAGCGGTGATTGAGGATAACGACACGGGCGGCGCCTTCGAGACCTTCCTGGACGTTGAAGGTACGGCCGCGAAAAAGCTCGGCTCCGAGGATCTCGAAAAAAACCAGGGGAGACCTGGGCGGCAACGATGGGCTCGGGGCGCTCGCTAGCGCCGAGGCTCATCGGTGCCGGACGAAAGCCGGCGAGGTCTACGAACGAGCGATTCCGCTCGCGCCAGTCGACGAGGTTCGCCGCCGAAGCCACGAGCGTGGGCGGCGCATTTTCCTCGCGCTCACCGAGCAGCACGATGCGATCGGGCTCGGGGTAGGGGAGCGGCCGGAACAAGAGCGCATTGACGAAGCCGAACACGGTCGTGTTGCCCGCGATGGCGAGCGCGAGCGACAGCACGGCGAGGCTCGTGACGAAAAAACCCTTTCTGAGATCCCGGACTGCGAAACGAATATCTTGGAAGAAACCGAACATCACACCCTCTCGTCTTCATCCATCCTGAGCTTGTAGCCGAGCGCTTCGGGCGATGAGGCGACGTCCCAGCTCGCCGAGGGGTAGCGTTGCTGGGCCGTTGCGAGCGTTGCCGACGTTGTGATGACGAGCGCAACGAGAAAACCGACGATTCGATGCATATTGAGCTCCTTAATGTGCGAGGTCCTTGGCCACTTCCGCTAACACCGGCTCACCCGCTAGCATTGTTCGAACACACGCGCCGCGCGCCTCGAGCTCTCACTATCGAGAGCGGCGAATGGCCTGGCCAGGAAACAGGCCATCCTGTATCGAACCATCGGCCAGAACGTGAACGCCGGAGACGAACACGTGCACGATGCCCGCCGAAGGCACATCGCCTTGCTCGAACGTCGACCGATCTAGAATGGTCGCGGCGTCGAAGAGCGTCAGATCCGCGTCGGCTCCGACTTGCACACGTCCTTTCGACTTCATACCCGCCGAGGCTTTTTCGAGACGCTTCGCGGGAAGGAGCGTCATTTTTCGCAATGCGTCCATCAATCCGATCGTTTTCTCCTCGCGAACGTAGTGTCCGAGAACGCGTGAGAACGTGCCGGCGCCCCGGGGGTGAGCAGGTCCGTAGAGAAACGGAATGCCGTCGCTTGCGACCATGACGTCCTTTTGGGCGACGATCCAGGCATTGGTTTTCTCGGAGCGCCCGTGGCTTATCAACCATCCGCCTTCTTTCCGGTAGCGTGCGAAGCTCTCGCGGGTGAGATACTCGCCGGTCGCCGGCCATTGGAGTCGCTTGAACCTTTCGTCTGGCCAGGATTCCCAATTGTCGTAGGACGCTGACTCGATGCGCGTCGAGCCCGCGGTATAGGGATAGGCTTCGGTAGTGACGTCGACGCCGCGCGAGGCGGCGCCCCGAATGAGCTCCAAAATCACCGGGGCGAGCTCTCCGGAGCTCGAATTCATATGCACGAAGTGGAGCGACGCTCCGGTCGACGCCGCGTTCGCGAGGCATTCCTGGAATGCTCCGACGCGCCCACCCGAGTTTCTTCCACGCACGTGGACGTAGATAGGAACGTCGCGCTCGTGCGCGAGCTTGAAGAGGTCATAGATCTCCGACCTCGACGCGCCGGGCGTGTAGGTGATTCCCAGACCGAAGCCTAGGCCTCCTTGCTCGAGGCCTTGCTCCATGAGCGCCATGAGCCTTCGGCGCTCCGACTCTGTCGTGTCGCGAAACGCGTAGTCCTCGTACTCCAATAGCTCGGTGCGCTCGGGGGCGAGCGTCGCCCAGCTTTCGAGATCGGCGTCGTGAAAGAGTTTCATCCGGGCGCCGAGATGGCCAACGGTCGCGCCGTAGTGGATGACCGATTTCCCTTCCTGCTTTTGCAGCCATGTGTCCATGGGAAAAATACCCAGCTCCATTTCGAGCGCCGTCGTGACGCCGTCGGCCAGCTGCAGCTTGCGGGAGACCGGGTCTTGTCCGTGCGCGTGAAGGTCGATGAAGCCCGGTGCCACCACGAGCCCGGTCGCATCGATCGTTCGCTCGGCGGAGATCGGAGCTTCGCTCACCGCGACGATCTTGCCGCCGGCAATGCCGACATTTCGTATGGCGTCGAGGCCCGTTTCGGGATCCATGACGCGGCCGCCCCGAAGAACGATCTCGACCGGGTCGCCGCCGGCTTGAACCGAGACAGCCTCCGCCCACGCGGAGAGCGCTAGCGTCTGAACGAGCCACCAAAGGCCGAGAGTGCGAACGTTCGTCTTCATCATCCGACTACCGCGGCTGGGCATCCACCCCTTCGGGGGTCGGCGGTTCGGCCTCGGCTGTCTCTTTGTCGTCCTCGATCGTCTTCAACACGTCGCGCCACTGGAATTTGTCCCCGATGCCGCGGACGTAGTGATCCATCCACGCCATCTCACTGACAGCTTTGACGAGGCGGTTGCGCGGATCCGGGATGCCGTGACTTCGCCCCGGATACATGAAGAGCTCCGTCGGCACGCCGAGCTTCTT
>Ga0114950_10001867_pt1 | contig 16084 bp, 11 predicted proteins | sample N075metaG_FD_83503 | JGI IMG/M metagenome (GOLD analysis project Ga0114950, IMG submission 83503) | Deep subsurface microbial communities from Kermadec Trench to uncover new lineages of life (NeLLi) - N075 metaG | ecosystem: Environmental > Aquatic > Marine > Ocean trench > Sediment | place... | reverse complement strand
TGCCAATGGCTTCGATGACATCGTGCTGCGCAAAATCTCCGGGTATCCACCCGCACAGACGTCGGTTGACACCCCGTTGGTGCGTGCGGTTATCGGTGTTTTCAATAAACACGGCAGCATTCCCTCGGTTAGCGTTCCCATCGCTGGAAGTGCGCCGTATTATGTATTTACCGATCTCGGGTTGCCGCTCATTGCGGCTGGTATGGGCCTGGGTGCCGGTGCCCACGCGCCAAACGAATTCATGGTGATTGAACCGGTTGCCGGCAGTCGGGTTGCGGGCCTCGCCGAGGTAGAAAAATTCTACCTGGATTTACTTTACGCGTTAGCGGCAGCACGCTAACAGGAACAGGGGGGGAAATGTCGATTACTCAGGCACACGAGCAACAGATACTCCGCGTCGCCAATTGCAGCGGCTTTTATGGTGATCGGCTCTCTGCAGCAAGAGAGATGGTTGAAGGAGGCCCGATCGACGTCCTCACTGGCGATTACCTTGCCGAATTGACGATGGCAATTCTATATAACCAGAAGCAGCAGCGCGGTGAGAAGTCGGGTTACGTTGGCACCTTCCTGAAACAGCTTCGGGAAGTGATCAAACCGTGCCTGGAAAAAGGCATCAAGATCGTGAGCAATGCGGGTGGGCTCAATCCTGCAGGCATGGCGGATGAGATAGAAGCCATGCTCGCGGAGTTGGGGCTTACCGCGACGGTTGCCTATATCGACGGGGACGACCTGATACCGCGCCTTGGGGAGTTGCAGGCAGTCGGAGAAGCCTTCGTCAATATCGATCGCGGGGTGACGCTGGCCGATTCCGGCAATCGGCCGCTCACCGCCAACGCCTACCTGGGTGGCTGGGCGATCAAAGAAGCCCTGGATCAGGGTGCCGATGTGGTGATCTGTCCCAGGGTGACCGATGCCGCCGTGGTCATCGGCCCCGCTGCCTGGAAATTCGGTTGGGAACGACACAATTACGATGCCCTGGCCGGTGCTCTGGCGGCCGGTCACATCATCGAGTGTGGTGCACAGGCGACGGGCGGCAACTATTCGTTCTTTCAGGAGGTAGGAAGTTTTCGCGACGTCGGCTTTCCGATCGCGGAAATTTCCGCTGACGGCAGCTTTACCGTGACAAAACATCCGGGCACCGGCGGCCTGGTGTCCGTCGGCACCGTTACCGCTCAGCTTCTTTACGAAATCTCGACACCCGCGTACCTGAATCCGGATGTGATCGCGCACTTTGACACCCTCAAGATCGAGCAGGTGGGTGATGATCGAGTGCGGGTCAGCGGTTGCCGAGGTTCCAGCCCGCCACCGACACACAAAGTGTGCATCAATACCGCGGGCGGATTCAGCAACGGCACAGAGGTTTTTTTGACGGGTCTGGACATCGAAGCAAAGGCAGAGATTTTCACCGACGCGCTGTTCCACGGCCTCGGCGGTCGGGAACAGTTCGACGAGGTGGAAATTCAGCTCATCCGCAGCGACAAAATAGATCCCGACACCAATGAAGAGGCTTTTGCTTCGTTGAGAATCAACGTTCGTTCCCAAGATCCGAAGCTCGTAGGCCGGATGTTTTCGGCGAAGATGGTTGAGCTTGCGCTAGCCAATTACCCGGGTTTCACGGGTCGTTCCCTGGTCGGTGCGGGTGGTCCCGTTATCGTTTACTGGCCGGCGCTGGTGGACGGCAAACACATCATCGAACGGCTTCACTGTAAAGGTGAAGTGACGGAGGTGGTGCCAACGAGCCAGCTGGGCCTGGAGGAGATCTATTATCAGCAGACCCCCGTCGAAATCGCCCCGGCCCCTCGGGGTGAGACACATCGCATTCCGTTCGGTCGTCTGTTTGGAACCCGTTCTGGAGACAAAGGTGGATGTGCCAACCTTGGCGTCTGGGCGAAGACCGACGAAGCTTTTGCGTTTCTGCACGACTACCTCACGGTAGATGAACTCAAGCGTCTGTTACCCGATACCGCCGAATACGAGATCGACCGGTATGACCTGCCGAATCTGAAGGCGGTGAATTTCTACATCCATGGCATTCTCCGCGACGGTGTTTCGTCCAATAACCGCCTGGACGGGCAGGCGAAATCGTTGGGAGAGTATCTGCGGTCAAAATACATCGAAGCGCCGGTTGCACTTAACCAAGACGTGACGTGAGGAACCCTTTATGAATGAGCTGGATGAGTTTCGCGCCGAAGTTGTCGCCTGGCTGAGGGAGAATCGCCCCCCGGAACCGGACTTTCTATTACCCGAGTCTTTCATGGAAGTGGGTAGTGATTCTCAGTTTCACTATCTGCGCGATTGGCAACAGCAGGTATATGAAGCGGGTTATCTCGGCATGGCGTGGCCGAAAGAATATGGCGGCGGCGGTCGGGAGCAGGTGTATCAGGACATCGTCACAGCCGAGATGGCCAGGCTCAACGTTCCGTTCATGACCAATACGATCGGGCTGAACTGGGCGGGGCCGTTGATTCTGGCCATTGGCACCGAGGATGAGAAGCAACGCTATATCCAGAAGATCTTGAGTGCCGAGGAGATCTGGTGCCAGGGTTTCTCAGAGCCGGATAACGGGTCGGACCTCGGCAATGCCCAGACCAAAGCCGTTCGAGATGGCGATGAGTACGTGATAAATGGCTCCAAGATCTGGACGAGCCTCGGCAGCTATGCGAAACACATGATCCTCCTCGCCCGCACCGACTTTGCTGCCGAGAACAAATACGCCGGCTTGAGTTATTTTCTCGCTCCGATGGATGTGCCCGGCGTGCGGGTGCAACCGATCCAGAAGCTCACGGGTGAATACGGTTTCACCCAGACTTTTTTTGAAGATGCGCGCATCCCGGCAAGTTGTCTCATGGGAACGGAAGGGCAAGGTTGGCAGATCGCCATGTCCACGCTCACCTTCGAACGCGGCGCGGCGGGTGGCCAGGCGGGTGGTTTGAGCATGGTCGTCGTGCGCGTTGCCGATGTTGTGGAACTCGCTCACCACGCCATGCGCGATGGACGGCCCGCTATCGAAGATCCTCATATACGCGATGAACTGGTGAAGTTTCTGATCGAAGAGCAAGGCGATCGTTTATGCGAATCGCGCAGCCGCGTTGCCGCGCTTTGTTCAGAGCGGCCAGGATCGATTGCGTTGTCCGGAAAATTGCGGGGCACGGAGTTGCGCCGACGGCTGTGCCAGTTTGCCATCTCTGTGCAGGGCGCCAATGGCGCGCTGTGGGTAGGCGACCGGGATGCGGTGGCCGGTGGCAAGTGGCAGCGCTCGTACTTGAACGCATTCTCGGCAACCATCGGCGGTGGGACGAGCCAGGTGCAAGCCAATATTGTCGGCGAGCGGGTGCTTGGCCTGCCAAAAGGCTGAAGGCATGAACAAACCTCAACTCAGCCTGGCGGTTGACTTCAGCGATGAGCAGGCCATGTTGCTGGACACGGCAACCGAGTTCTCTCGTGACAAGTCTCCCATAAGTTACGTTCGCGAACAGCTCACGACCGAGATTGGATTCGAGCAAAGCCTGTGGCGGGAGATGGTCACTCTCGGTTGGTTAGGCCTCGCTGTGCCTGAGTCCTATGGCGGAAGCGGGCTTGGGCTCGCCGAAGCCGTGACCATCGCCGAACCCATGGGCCGATGCCTTTTCAACAGTCCGTTTCAGTCTTGTCAGATGGCTGTCCAGGCTCTACTTGCGGGAGGCAACGAACAGCAGCGTGGTCGATGGCTGCCTCGTTTGGCGGAGGGTTCCATTGCCAGCATTGCGGTGATCGAGCGAGCCGGGGACTGGTCGCTGCTTCGGCCTGGTTGCAACGGTATCCGCGCGGGTGAGCGAATCGTTCTCAGTGGCGTCAAAACATTTGCCGTGGATGCAAATGTGGCCGAATTGATCATAGTTTCCATCGATTTTGAAGGGGAGCCGGCTCTCGTGTTGTTGGAAAGTGCCGTACTGCCGGAAGGCGCGTTGACGCGTGAAGTGGTGATAGATGAAACGCGGCGCAGTTTCAGATTGGACCTCGATGGTATCGAAGTGATCGATACCGACTTGATTGCATCGAAAGCGGCCCTCGCCGCGCTGACCGCCATCCGCGATACCGCGTTGTTGCTCATTACCGCCGAGGCCTGTGGGGGAACCGCCGGTGTGCTGGATATCGTGGTGGAATACCTCAATACCCGAACTCAGTTTGGACGTAAGATCGGCGGTTATCAGGCCTTGAAACATCCGACCGTGGATATCCTGATTGGCCTCGAGCGTGCCCGTTCGCATCTCTATCACGCCGCTTCGGTTCTCGGAGATACCCGCCACGCCGAAGTCGCTTTGCGCATGGCTAAGGCACACGGCAGCGATGCATTTGCCTATGCGGGAGATCGAGCGATCCAGTTTCACGGAGCCTTCGGCTTCACCTATGAGTGCGATGCACAGCTCTTCCTGCGCCGGGCATTGTGGTGCCAGTACCAGTTCGGGGATGCGTTGCACCATCGCAAACACCTTGCGGGCCTGTTGTTTTAACCCAGGCATCAATATTAATGTTATTTATTCGATAAGTGAGGTAACTAATTGAATATTAAACTTTATCACTGTCATGGTGCACGTTCCATGCGGCCGCTGTGGACGCTGGAAGAAATGGGTCTGGACTACGAATTGATTACCCTGCCATTACCCCCGCGCTACCTGCATCGTGAATATCTCGAGATCAATCCACTCGGCACGGTCCCCTGCATGAACGACGGTGACGTGCACATGACCGAATCGGCCGGCATCAGCCAGTATCTGGTGGATACCTATGGTCCCACGCCGCTGAAGGTCGATACGGACGACCCGGAATATGGTGCCTATCTCAATTGGTTGCATAGAAGCGATGCGACCCTCACCTTTCCCCAGACGCTAGTGTTGCGTTACACCCGCCTGGAGCCGGAAGAAAGGCGTATTCCCCAGGTCGCCGAGGATTACCGAAAGTGGTTTCTGGCTCGGATGCGGTGTGTGGAAGATGCGCTCGCTGACCGGGAATTCCTTTGTGCGGGTAGATTCACTATCGCCGACATATGTATCGCCTATGCGATACATCTGGCCAACTCGCTGGATATCGAAGAGGTTCACACCCCGAACATTGCCGCCTATTGGCAGCGGATGATTAAACGGCCCGCTTATCAACGAGCGGCAGAGTTGTAGGCAGCCCGATTCACAAGCTTGAGTGGGTATGAAAGCAACGGCGGATGTCGTCGTTATCGGTGCCGGTATCATGGGGCTCGCGATCGCCTATCAGCTCGCGAGACGTTCCCGGCTCAACATCGTCGTTCTGGAGAAAGATGAACGTGTTGCAGCGGGTTCTACCGGCGCATCGTCGTCGATTCTGCGACACCGGTATTCGTTTGATGAGATGGTGCAACTCGCTCGGGACGGTATTACCAGCTACCGCGAATGGTCTCGCTTTACCCGTCTCGCACGGCCACGCGCGGAGTTTCAGCACGCCGGTGTACTGTGGATGCTGGGAGAGGACACGGCCTGGGCGGATAAGGAGCAACAGCGCCTTGCCGAATTCGAGGTTGAAACATCGGTTCTCGATGACACGGCGCTTCGGCAGCGATTTCCGAGTCTCAACGCTTGTGTGATTGCCCCGGACGTCGTCTCGGGCAAAGCCCATCTATGTCGAGGCGGTGGGCGCCATCTTCTGGAAATTGATGGCGGTTATATCGATCCGGTGGCGGCGGTCGAAGATCTGCTCGAAGCCTGCCAGCGGGAGTCGGTAGCGGTCAGGTTTGGTGTCACGGTCGCGAAAGTACTGACGGACGATGAGAAAGTGACTGGCATCGCGACCGCCGATGGGGTTGAGTTACCGGCACCATGGGTCATCAACGCGGCCGGACCGTGGTGTAACCGGATACTCGCGCAACTCGATGTGCCATTTCCGTGGACCCTGACCCCAACGCGCATACAGGTGCTGTACGTCGATCGCCCGGACAACGTGCAACTGCCTGTTCCCGTGTGCCTGGACATGGTGGGTGGGATTTACTTTCGCCCGCAAAACCGAGGTGCCCAGATTGTTCTTGGATCGACGCTCATCGACGATGAACAAGAGGTCGTCGAGAATCCCGACAACTTCGAACGCACTACCGATGCAGACTTCGAAACTGCCAGACTGCACGCACTGCATCATCGTTTCCCCACCTGGCCCTATCGCGGCAAAGTCAGGGGCTATTGCGGGATGTACACGGTAAACCAGGAGGACTTTCATCCGCTGGTCGGCGCGACGGCGTTACCCGGATTTATCGTTGCGATTGGCTTCAGCGGCCACGGCTTCAAGCTCGCCCCCGCAATCGGTTCGTTGATCGCGCAACTGCTCACCGGTGGATCGCTCGGCGATGACACCCGCGTACCGCCAGGTTTTTTAAGCGTAGATCGCACCCCGCTCACGCTCGCCACTAAATCGGTGCTGGCATGAGGATCGGCGGTTTTGCGGGTACGGTTGGCAATTGTGCAGGCAATCGGGCAATCTTTCCTTTTTTTGGGCTGGAGAGGGACTGATGCCAAAAATCACGTTCATTGAACATGATGGCACCGAGCATGTAGTCGATGCTGAAAATGGCGCATCCGTGATGAATGCTGCAATCGACAACCTGGTGCCTGGGATCGATGCGGACTGCGGAGGGGAGTGTTCCTGCGCAACCTGTCATGTGGTTGTCGACGATGCCTGGGTAGCCATCGTCGGCGGAGCTGGCGAGCGCGAAGACGAGATGCTCGATTTGAACCCGGAACGCGATGAGAACTCTCGCCTGTCCTGTCAGATTCCCGTGCGTGACGAGTTGGAAGGTCTCATTGTCCGTGTCCCTGAGTTTCAGATGTAGTGAGACACCATCCGCCATCGCCGCCAACAAGGGGAAATTGAACCATGAGCGAAGCCGACAGCGATGTAACCGCGTCGATGGATCCGGATCCGTACGCAATCCCGCTCGATGAGATCGATGTCTCCCGCAGAGAGCTTTTTGAGAACAACACCTTTGAGAAGTACTTCGAGCGACTGCGCAAAGAAGATCCCGTGCACTATTGTGCGCAGAGTGAGTACGGGCCCTATTGGTCGATCACCAAGTACAACGACATCATGCAGGTCGAGAAGAACCACAAGGTTTTTTCCTCGGAAGGTGGCATCGCCATCGACGACCAGGACGAGGATTTCGAGCTGCCGATGTTTATCGCCATGGATCCGCCCAAACACGATTTGCAACGTATGACGGTTACCCCGGTCGTGGCACCGAAGAATCTCGTCAAGCTGGAGTCGACCATTCGTGAGCGAGTTGCGGAGATTCTCGATTCACTGCCACTCGAGGAGACGTTCAACTGGGTGGATCGCGTATCTATCGAGCTGACGACTCAGATGCTGGCGACACTCTTCGATTTCCCATTTGAGGATCGCCACAAGCTGACCCGCTGGTCTGATGTAGCGACGGCGGATGAGGAGTCGGGGATCATCGAGTCCGAGGAGCAGCGGCGTGAGGAGTTGCTGGAATGTCTGGCCTATTTCACGGAACTCTGGAACCAACGGGTCAACGCGGAGCCCGGTAACGACCTCATTTCCATGTTGGCCCATGGCGAAGCCACTCGAAACATGGAACCGATGGAGTATCTCGGTAACCTGATCCTGCTCATTGTGGGTGGGAACGACACGACCCGAAATTCCATCAGTGGCGGAGTTCTCGCGCTCAACGAGTACCCGGATCAATATCAGAAGCTGCGCGACGACCATTCGCTGATTCCGAGCATGGTATCGGAAATCATTCGCTGGCAGACACCGTTGGCGCATATGCGGCGGCGAGCACTGGAAGATACCGAGCTTGGCGGCAAGCTGATCAAGAAGGGTGACAAAGTGGTGATGTGGTACGTCTCCGGCAACCGTGACGAGGAAGTCATCGACCGGGCCAGTGAGTTCATCATTGATCGGCCCCAGGCGCGACGTCACCTCTCTTTCGGGTTTGGTATACACCGATGCATGGGAAATCGCCTTGCCGAGATGCAACTGCGTATCGTGTGGGAGGAGATCCTGCAACGTTTCCATACCGTGGAGGTGGTGGGCGAGCCGGTGCGCATACGCTCGTGTTTTGTGAAGGGTTATTCGGAGCTACCGGTGAGGCTGCACGCTTAAGAATCGGCAGACGGCTCTGGCCGTTCAGCCAGCCCCGAGCAACAACAAACGTTGTTGATAAAAAACGTTTATAATTCAACATCATAAGAACGATAAACATCATTGACCGAAGATCCACCTCGGCGAGGAGTCACGTGCAAGACATCATCGAGCAACTGCGCGCAAAGCAGGCAGCGGCCAGATTGGGTGGCGGCGAACATCGAATCAAGCAACAGCATCTGAAAGGTAAGCTCACGGCGCGTGAACGTCTCGCCGTGCTTCTCGATGATGGCAGCTTCGAGGAACTCGACATGTTCGTCGAACATCGGAGCACCGATTTCGACATGGCCGACCAGAAAATACCGGGTGACGGGGTCGTTACCGGTTACGGAACGATCAACGGACGGTTGCTGTTCGTCTTCAGCCAGGATTTTACGGTCATGGGTGGTTCGCTGTCGGAAGCCAACGCCGAGAAGATCTGCAAGATCATGGATCAGGCGATGAAAGTGGGCGCTCCGGTGATCGGCTTGAACGATTCTGGGGGAGCGCGCATCCAGGAGGGTGTCGCCTCGATGGGAGGTTACGCCGAGATCTTCCAGCGCAACGTGCTCGCATCGGGGGTGATTCCTCAGATTTCGGTCATCATGGGACCCTGTGCCGGGGGGGCCGTGTACTCACCGGCCATGACCGATTTCATCTTCATGGTGCGCGACAGTTCTTACATGTTTGTCACCGGTCCCGATGTAGTCAAGACGGTCACCCATGAAACGGTCACACCCGAAGAACTTGGGGGGGCGAGCGTTCACAGCGCCAAATCGGGGGTTGCCGATCTCGCCTTTGAAAACGACATCGAAGCCTTGTTGCTGACGAGGAAATTCTTCGATTTTCTACCGACCAACAATCGGGAAAAACCACCTCGTTGGCCGACCAACGATCCCGGTTCCAGAGAAGAGCCTTCTCTGGATACCATTATTCCCGATGACCCGGTGCAGCCCTACGACATCAAGGAAATCATCCTGAAGGTTGCCGACGAAGGAAACTTCTTCGAACTGCAACCGGATTATGCACAGAACCTGGTCATCGGCTTCATTCGTCTTCAAGGTTCTACAGTCGGCGTTGTGGCAAACCAGCCTGCGGTGCTTGCTGGCTGCCTCGACATCAACTCTTCCAGGAAAGGCGCGCGGTTCGTGCGTTTTTGCGATGCGTTCAATATTCCGATATTCACGCTCGTGGACACGACCGGGTTCATGCCGGGCATTACTCAGGAGTATGGTGGCATCATTCAACAAGGGGCCAAACTGCTATACGCCTATGCGGAGTGTACGGTGCCAAAAGTGACCTTGATCACCCGCAAAGGATACGGGGGTGCGTACGATGTGATGGCGTCCAAACATCTTCGCGGTGACCTGAACTTCGCGTGGCCGACGGCTGAAGTAGCGGTCATGGGTGCCAAAGGCGCGGTTGAGATCATCTTTCGAAAAGACCTGGGCGACGAGCAGAAAATCGCCGCTCGAACCGAAGAGTACCAAAAGAAGTTCGCGAATCCTTTTATTGCTGCGAGTCGCGGTTACATCGACGATATCGTGATGCCGCATGAGACCAGAGAACGGGTGTGTCGAGCGTTTGCCATGTTGCGCGACAAGAAACTGGAAAACCCGTGGCGTAAGCACGGCAATATTCCTCTGTAGGTAGTTTAGAAGCAATATGTTCGAGAAAATTCTGATTGCGAACCGGGGAGAGATCGCGTGTCGAGTGATTCGCACTGCCCGGAAGATGGGCATCAAAACGGTCGCGGTCTATTCCGACGTTGACCGGACCTCGTTGCACGTGCGCATGGCTGACGAAGCGGTCCACATTGGTGGTTCTGCTTCTGCCGACAGCTATCTACGAATCGATCGAATCGTCGAGGCCTGTAACGAATCAGGTGCTCAGGCCGTGCATCCGGGTTATGGATTTTTGTCCGAGAATGCCGAGTTTGCCAAAGCGCTCGATGAAGCGGGCATCGTGTTCATCGGTCCCGGTATCAAAGCCATAACCAGCATGGGCGATAAGATCACCGCCAAACAACTCGCAAGCGATTCAGGCGTCAATATCATTCCGGGCTCGACGGATGTCATCAAAGATGCCAGACATGCGGTCAAAATCGCCAGGAAGATCGGTTATCCCGTGATGCTCAAAGCAAGCGCTGGAGGTGGTGGCAAGGGGATGCGCGTGGTAAGGGACGACGAAGAATGCCGCGACGGATTCGAGCGGGCGACGAATGAGGCGCGTTCGAGTTTTGGCGATGATCGAATGTTTGCCGAAAAGTTCATCGAAGAACCGCGACACATTGAAATACAGCTGATTGCGGATCGACATGGGAACATCGTCTACCTTGGCGAGCGCGAGTGCTCCATACAGCGCCGGCACCAGAAAGTGATCGAGGAAGCACCTTCGCCATTCATGGACGACGACACCCGTAAAGCGATGGGTGAACAGGCAGTAGCGCTTGCCAGGGCCGTAAACTACACATCAGCCGGCACGGTGGAATTCATCGTCGATGCCGACAGGAATTTCCACTTTCTCGAAATGAACACACGCCTGCAGGTCGAACACCCCGTGACCGAGTTTGTTACAGGCCAGGATCTGGTGGAGTTGATGATCCGAGTGGCGGCCGGAGAGAAGTTGCCATTCACCCAGGAAGATATAGTCATCAGAGGCTGGGCGCTGGAGTGCCGAATCTATGCGGAGGACCCTTCCCGTAATTTCATGCCATCGGTCGGTCGTCTGGTACGCTATCACGCGCCCGCACAAAACGCCCAGGTAAGAGTGGACACGGGGATCGAGGAAGGTGGAGAGGTGTCGGTGTATTACGATCCCATGATCGCAAAGCTGATCAGCTACGGGGACACTCGGGACGATGCAATCGATTCGATGGCGCAGGCATTGGATAGCTACTACATCCGGGGCGTCGCGCATAACATCAGCTTTCTGAACGCCGTAGTCATGCATCCTCGATTCCGTGCAGGGCGACTGTCCACCCGCTTTATCGAGGACGAATATCCAGAGGGTTTTCACCCCGGTGACGTTCCACAAAGCGACCCCACGACGCTGATAGTCGTGGCTTCGGTGATCCATCGAATGCAGGTTGATCGGGTCGCGGATATGACGGGTCAGATTCGCCGTTTCGAACGGAAGATCGGTGATGATTGGGTGGTAATTTCAGCGGACCAGCACTATCCGGTCACCGTAGTTTCTGTTGGAGATGGATATCAGGTAACCCATGAAGAGTCGGTTTATCACCTCAAAACCGATTGGCAGTTTGGCCAGCCAATGATTAACGCCGAAATTAACGGTTGCCCGGTGTGTGTGCAACTCGATGTCAACGGAGCGGGTTACCGAATGTTTTACCGTGGTGCGGAACGGGAACTGTTGGTCGTTACCCCGACGACGGCTGAACTGTCCCGGCTGATGCTCAAAAAGGCCAAACCGGATGCCGGACGCATCCTGCTGTCGCCGATGCCCGGGCTACTGATTCGATTGAACGTTGCCGAAGGCGACGAGGTGCAAGCCGGTGAGGAGCTTGGGGTCATCGAAGCGATGAAAATGGAAAATAGCCTCCGGGCTGTACAAGATGCGAAGATTGCCAGAATTCTCGTGGTCGAGGGCGACAGCCTGATGGTGGATCAACCGATCATCGAATTCGAATGAGCTAACCGTTATCGGCTCGCCACTTCTTCGAGTTCGATCAACGTTCCACAGAAGTCTCTGGGATGGAGGAAAACGACGGGCAAACCATGAGCGCCGATGGACGGTTTGCCGTCCCCGATTACCTCAACACCCTCGGCCCGCAGGTGCTCAATGGCTGCATGAATGTCGCGCACCTCATAACAGATGTGATGTGTGCCGCCTCGCGGGTTGCGTTCGAGAAATGCCGCTACCGGGGAGTGCTCTCCCAACGGATGCAGCAACTCGATTTTGCTGTTAGGTAGCTCTACAAATATCGTGGTAACGCCCTGCTCCGGGACTGGCACAGGTTCGGAAACGACCGCGCCGAGGGTATTTCTGTACAACGTTGCGGCCGCCTCGAGGTCCGGGACGACGATGGCAACGTGATTCAATCGGCCGATCATTCTCCAGCTTTACCTATCTGTTCTTGCCCGGGATCAGCTTCAGAATGTCACTGGCGGCATTGGGAATATTCGATCCCGGACCAAAAATAGCATGCACGCCCGCATCGTACAAAAACTGATAATCTCGCTTGGGTATCACCCCGCCAACAACCACGATTACGTCTTCGGCGCCGCTTGCTTGCAATTGGGAGATCATATCAGGGATGAGTGTTTTGTGACCGCCAGCCAGGGTGGAGATACCAACCACGTGGACATCCAGTTCGTTCACCTGGGCCACCACCTCGCTTGGCGTTTGAAACAGTGGCCCCAGATGCACGCCGAAACCAAGGTCGTTGAAGGCGTTTGCGATCACCTTGGCGCCGCGGTCGTGGCCGTCTTGACCCATCTTTACCACCAGTATCACGGGTTGTCGACCCTCGAACTCGGTGAACACTTTTATCTCTTCTCGAATACGGGCAAATTCCGGATCGTTCTCGTAAGCTTTGGAATAGACTCCGGGGGTTATCACCCCAACGGCCTTGTGCCGGGACCAGACTTTTTCCAGCGCGTCTGAAATCTCGCCGACCGTGGCGCGTTTGCGCGTCGCTTCTACGCTCAAGGCCAGCAGATTGCCAGAACCGTTGGCGGCGGCCTCGGTTAGCGCGTCGAGAGTCGCCTGGGTGCTGGTTTCGTCGCGGTTCGCGCGAATTTCAGCAAGGCGTTTCAACTGGGCGGCGCGCACTTTACTGTTGTCTACCTCGAGAACCTCAAAATCGGGTGTTGTTTCCTCCGTGATGTATTTGTTAACACCGACGAGAACATCTTCTCCCCGTTCGATCCTCGCCTGGCGCCGCGCGGCAGCTTCCTCGATACGTTGTTTGGGCATGCCTGTTCTGACCGCCTCGGTCATCCCCCCGATCGCTTCCACCTCCGCAATCAGCTTGCGTGCCTCCACCACGATGGAATTGGTCAGGCTTTCCACGTAGTAGCTGCCACCCAGCGGATCCACCGTGCGAGTCACCTGGGATTCCTCTGCGATCAGGATCTGGGTGTTGCGTGCGATACGGGCTGAAAAAGGTGTGGGTAGGGCGATCGCTTCGTCGAAGGAATTGGTGTGCAGGCTTTGAGTGCCGCCAAGTACAGCGGCGAGGGCTTCAATGGTGGTACGTACGACGTTGTTGTAGGGATCCTGTTCCTGCAGGGATACCCCCGAGGTCTGGCAGTGAGTACGGAGCATCAACGAAACAGGATTCTTAGGCTCGAACTGGCTCATGATTCCGCTCCAGAGAATTCTTGCCGCTCTGAGTTTGGCAATCTCCATGAAAAAATTCATGCCGATGCAGAAGAAAAACGAAAGTCGCGGGGCGAAGGCATCGATTTCCAGTCCTGCTGCTAACGCGGCACGCACGTACTCGAGCCCGTCGGCGAGCGTGAACGCAACCTCCTGGACGGCATTTGCCCCCGCTTCCTGCATGTGATAACCGGATATGGAGATGGAGTTGAAACGCGGCATATGCTCGGCCGTGTAGCCGATGATATCGGCCACGATCCGCATACTGTTTTCCGGGGGATAGATATAGGTGTTGCGAACCATGAACTCTTTGAGAATGTCGTTCTGTATGGTCCCCGATAACTTTTCGGGCGTGACTCCCTGTTCCTCGGCGGCGACGATGTACCCGGCCATCACCGGGAGTACGGCGCCGTTCATGGTCATCGAAACCGACATCTCATCGAGCGGAATACCATCGAAGAGGATTTTCATGTCCTCGACCGAATCGATGGCGACCCCGGCCATACCAACGTCACCCACTACGCGTGGGTGATCAGAATCAAAACCCCGATGAGTAGCGAGATCGAAAGCAACGGACAATCCTTTCTGGCCACCGGCAAGATTCTCACGATAGAAGGCGTTCGATTCCTCGGCGGTAGAAAAGCCCGCATACTGGCGGATTGTCCAGGGTCGATTGGTGTACATACTCGCGCGGGGTCCGCGCACGAAAGGATCGAACCCCGGCAGCGAATCGAGATGAGCGATGTTTTCCAGATCCTCCTGGGTATACAACGGCTTTATCTGAATTCCTTCGGGGCTCAGCCAGTTCAGGTCGTCCAGAGGTTTACCGCGCAGTTCAGATGTGGCGAGGGCGCGCCAGTCAGCAGTCTGTTCTGGTGGTTTGGACATCGATGACCCTCGAGCGTTGAGCTATGACCACCCTCGTAGTTGAACAGAGGGGGAGGAGGATTATAGCAAGCTCGCTCAACCGGGGTCTGTTAAGAGGAATCTGCATCCAGCTTGATGAGTCGATCGACTTGTTTCAGAGTTTCGCGGCGATGGGCAACGACGATGCGGGTAATGGACAACTTCCGGATGGCCGTTACGATCCGTGCCTCCAGTGCTGCGTCGAGGTGGCTACTCGCCTCATCCAGGATCAGCACTCGGGGCTTCTGGTACAGGGCACGGGCGAGCAATACGCGCTGTTTCTGACCACCAGACAGCGCGGCACCCATGTCCCCCACCAGGGTGTGATACTGCATGGGCATGAGCTCAATCTCGGCGCTGATGGCTGCCATCTGTGCACAGGCGACGACGAGTTGGTGGTCCGCTTCCGGATCAAAGAAGGAGATGTTGTCGAACAGACTGCCGGCGAATAGTTGATCTTCCTGCATGACGGCCGAGACTTGCGATCGGTAGGATCTGATTGCGTGGCGCTGCAATGGTTTTCCGTCTACGAGTACCTCGCCGCGCGAAGGTGACAACAGCCCCATGATGATTTTGATCAGGGTGGTTTTTCCGTAACCCGAAGGGGCCGTGATCGCTACATGTTCGCCCGCTTTGATGTGCAGGCTTATTCGCCTCAGCACAAATGGGTCGGTGTCTGCGTAGCGAAACCAGACATTGCGCAGCTCGATATCGCCTCGCAGTGCTCCGGCGGGGTCAGCGTTCAATTGATCTGGTAGAACCTCTGCCTGGGCGTGTACGACATCACCAAGGCGGTCGAGGTGGATTGTCGCCAGACGGAACTCCGCTATCCTATCGATTAGCGCACTCGAACGCTGGGTGAACTGGTTTTTATAGGCAAGGAAAGCAAGCAGCATACCGACGGTAAAAGTGCCATCGAGAATAGCCAAAGCACCGATCCAGATTACCGCGACATTCTGCAGGCCGAAGAGCAACTGATTTCCCGCAGTAAGCCAGATATCGATTTTTCTTGTTTGGGCAGACGCGTTCAGGGCCTTTGCGTGCTGGGCCCCAAGCCTTGATTCCCGGTGACTTTCCCTGGCGAAGCTTTTGATGCTGAGGATGCCGCGTATCGATTCGAGGAAATAACTTTCCTTGTTAGCCTCCGCCAGGAGCATCTCGTTGGATTTCAGCCGTAGCTGGGGTAGAAAAAGTACCCGCAACAGGGCATAAACGATAAGCGAAACCGCCACAATCACGGCGAGGGCCTCGTTGTACAGCAGCATGACGGTGAGCGTGGTCGTTGCCATGAGGCCATCGATCAGTGCCGCGACCGCTTGGGTGCTGACGAGTTCCTGCACCGCTCGAAGCGAGCCGAATCTTGATTGAATATCTCCAATGTGACGCTTCTCGAAGTAAGCGAGCGGTAATTGGAGAAGGTGACGGAAGAGGTCTCGAAACCAGGAATATTGCAGTTGGGTACTGAGATAGAGCACAACCCAACCCCGGGCAGCCGAGACGAGCGTATCGACGAAAACAAGTACGGCGAATACCACGCCAATCAGCACCAACAGTTCTCGATCTCCTGAGAGCAATACCTCGTCGATGACGATCTGGGCGTAGAAAGGCGCGATCAGTGCAAATACCTGCAAGGCAATGGAGAATCCGAGTAACTGCGCCAAACCGCGGTACAGACCGGGGCCACCGCGAAAAAATGACAGGA
>Ga0114950_10001866_pt1 | contig 16084 bp, 15 predicted proteins | sample N075metaG_FD_83503 | JGI IMG/M metagenome (GOLD analysis project Ga0114950, IMG submission 83503) | Deep subsurface microbial communities from Kermadec Trench to uncover new lineages of life (NeLLi) - N075 metaG | ecosystem: Environmental > Aquatic > Marine > Ocean trench > Sediment | place... | reverse complement strand
TACTGGGGTCCTCCGGGACCGCTGCCTGACGATGTTGAATATCTCGGATCCGAATCCGATCGTTTGTACCTGGAGAAAATTGCCGAGCGCGGCGGTTTCGCTCATTTGCTGCGCTCCAATCCCTTTACCGGCGTCCCGCGCGGACTGGGGTTGATTCGGCGCCTGCGTCGCGCCTTGCAACAAAATCAGGACTCCACTGACATCTATCACCTGAACTGGCTGCAATCGGCGCTCGCGATTCCCGGTAATGGCAAACGAGCCCTGGTTACGGTTCTGGGAACCGACTACAAATTGCTTGGCATTCCCGGTATCGCGGCGCTATTGCGCCGCCGTTTTGCCGGCAATCGTATTGTCCTGGCACCAAACGCAGAGTGGATGGTGCCGCAACTCGAGACCGCGTTCGGCGATCAAGTGGACCGAGTGGCATACGTTCCTCTCGGTATTGACAGCCGATTTTATGCGCTGGAGCACGCTCCGGAGCAGACGACGAAACGCTGGATAAGCGTAACGCGTCTCACGCGTGCCAAACTGGGCCCGCTACTGGAGTGGACCAAAGAACTGGCCGGCGAGAACAACGAGTTTCATCTCATCGGTCCGATGCAGGAAGAAATGACCCTGCCTCCCTGGATTCACTATCATGGTTCCGTGGCGCCAGACACACTCATTCGTGACTGGTATCCTCGCGCCTCGGCAATGGTTACTCTTAGCCAACATGACGAAGGGCGGCCGCAGGTTTTGCTTGAAGCAATGGCGTCTGGCCTGCCGGTGATCGCATCACGCATTCCCGCTCACGCTGACCTGCTGGATTCCACAGGAGGAGGATTGATGGTTGAAAGTCAGGCGGAGTTCAGCGCTGCGTTGCAGGCTGTGTCGAACCCGGACACGCGCGCCACCCTCAGTGCAGCAGCCCGACAGACGATCAGAGCAACCTACGGCACGTGGGACGACTGCGCCAACCGCTATCATGCGCTCTATGGCCAGCTCTTGCGGGATAGCGAAACGTGAAAATAGTGATTTTGGGTGCGACGGGCTTTCTCGGTGGCCTTGTAACATCGCGACTGGCGCATGAGGGGCATCAGATCGTCTGTCTGGTTCGCAATCCGGATCTCAGAAATACGCAAGCCAATGTCGAGTATGTACTGGCGACTCTCGATGATACGCAGGCTGTCGCAGAACACGCGAGCGACGCAGACTACCTGCTGCACTTTGCCTGGGATACGACGCCGGGTACCTCAAAAGCGCAGCCAGCGCTCGAAGCAGTAAACAACTTATTGCCGACGTTCAGGCTCATCGAACAGCTACATTCCTTGTCCGGTATTCAGCTGATCTTTGTCTCGAGTTCTGGTGCGATCTACGACGAATCAGGTGCGAGCAGTTTCTCAGAATCGTCCCCGTTGAATCCGAAGTCTTATTACGGTGCCGGCAAGCTCGCGGTTGAGATGTTCCTGCGAGCCTACAGCGCTCAGACCACACACCCGGTAGTGCTCGTCAGGCCCTCGAACGTGTACGGGCCGGGACAGCAGAGCAAACGGCAATTCGCGATCGTGCCGACGCTCATGCACGCCATCAGCGACGGAGCCACTTTTCCTGTTTGGGGAGACGGTGCGGCGACGCGCGACTACCTGTATGCGGAAGATTTCGCAGAGTTCTTCGTCTTGTTGACGGAGAGACAATGGGAAGGAGTCAGCACCTTCAACCTCGCATCACAGAAGTCATGCTCGATTAACGATCTCTGCGAGCTACTGCAAAAAGTCAGCGACAAGCAATTGTCGCTGGAATACCTGCCGGAACGCGGGGTCGATTTGCACGACGTCGCAATCGACTGTACTCGCGCCAGCGAGGAGCTGGGGTGGCAGGCAACAACCGAACTCGAAGAAGGTTTAGTTAAAACCTGGGAATGGTTCGTCCGCTCACAATGACATCCGAGGACAGCACTCCGGTCATTTCCGTTTGCATCGCCAACTACAACGGCGAAGATATTATCGCCGAGTGCATTGAGTCGATCCTGGGGCAGAATAACGCGCCCGAGTTCGAAATTATTGTGCATGATGACGCGTCGACGGATGGCTCACTGAAAATCCTCGCACAATTCGAATCGGTGCAGGTGATCGAGTCACCCGAAAATGTGGGCTTCTGCATTAGCAACAATCGAATGGCGGCGGCAGCCCGTGGCGAGTTCATACTGCTGCTGAACAACGACGCTCAGCTCTTCGACGATGCGCTCAAGACGCTTCTGGACGAGTCGCAAAGACACGCCGACAAGGCTGTTCTTGGACTACCACAGTACGACGCCGTAACCAGAGAATTGGTCGATTTTGGGCTGAAGCTGGACTACTTCTGCAGTTCCGTGCCGATCAGACAGCCAATAGAAAGCGACGTTGCCATGGTCATCGGCGCCTGCATGTGGGTGCCCGCAACTCTGTGGGCCAAAATTGATGGATTTCCGGAGTGGTTCGAAACAAATGCCGAAGATGTCTATCTGTGCTGCTATGCGAGATTACTGGGCTATAGAATTTACGTGCCGGGGAAGTCCGGTTTTTATCACCTGATCGGTCACTCCCTGGGCGGAGGAAAGCCTGCAGATAACAGGTTGCAGATCAGTATTCGGCGACGGTACTTCAGCGAGCGCAACAGGTTGTTCGTACAGTGGCTGTTTTATCCCGCCTGGCTGCTGCCGTTGACGACGATCATGAATATGGCAGTTCTGATCATGGAGGCCATCGTGTTGTCGATCGCTAATCGCAAAGCCTCGCTGATATGGGATATCTATCTGAAATCGCAGATCGACGCTTTCGCGGAAATGAATACGATTATTCGCACCAGGCGTGTCGTGATGCAGTCACGGGATATTTCGTTTGCGCAGTTCTTCGGAGCTTTCACTTTCATTCCGCAGAAGCTGCGCCTCCTGTTCTCGTCAGGATTACCGCGAACCTGAATACATATCCTCATCACCTGCCAACGGAAATGTTCGCGCCAACCAGTGGCTTGCCCACGTGGCGGAATTACTGTCCAGCAAGTCGTAGAGGCCCAGTCGCGAGTTGCGCATCAGCGTTACGACGTACAACACTGCAAAGAAATTTGCCAGGGACGCAGGTACAAGGCCGATGAGGAAGGACCTGCAACGATCGAGAACACTACCGCGACGACGCAGGAATAATTTGTGTTCACTTAAAGAGTAGCGGCTCTTGGCACGATTCTTCAGTAGCATCATCGTGTTTCGCCACGGTTCGGGATCGGCGACAAGCGTTTTCGCAGACGCTGAAAAATCGGGAAAACTGTGAATCAGCTCTGGCCACAGGAACATCCAGATCTCGAACGTGCGTGAAGTCCAATTAGCGTTGCCGAAGCGAATGGTTACCTGTGGCTCTGCGATGAACAGAGCGCTTTCGATGGCCGGCTGTTGAAAAATCACGCCGACGTGGATAAAGAGTGAGCCGAAGTACATCTCCCGATTTCTTCGCTGCCACACATCCCGTCGAATGATAACTGAGCCGATGAAACTGAGATGGTCGCCCATATCGGTGAATAGTTGCTCCGCATCGCCAGGTCCGTAACGGCGGTCTTCCGCAATGCCAGTGCGAGTCTTTTCCAGGACTCTTGAGAAATCCAGGATTCGGACCTCCGCTTCTACAAGAATCAGCTCGTGATCTTCTTTTATCGCTTCGAGTACTCGCGCAATCGCACCGGGACGCATGAGGTCATCGTCAGGCATCAGCCAGCAATAGCGGCCGCGCGCGTACCCCACAGTCTTGTCATAGTCCTCGTCAACGCCGGAGTTGGTCGCTTCACGCACATACCTTACATTGGGATGGCGTTTGACATAGGGCGCAACAATCTGCTTCGTATTGTCCGGTGAAGCGCCATCGACGATGACGAGCTCAACCTCATCCTGCAACTGGTCAACGATAGAATCCAGCGTCTCAGCGATAACATCGCCGCGCCCAAAAGTTGCAATGCAAACTGAAAGAATTATGGCGCAAGAACTCCTATGACTCGCGGATTGAGCGGGCCAGCTCTTCAAGCAAGTCTGAAATCCCCAGCCGGGGCTGACGGCCCAAAGCGTTTGTAAGTTTGCTGGCGTCAGCGACAAACGGCACGGATTCCGGAGCTACCCCCGCCGCGGGCGCGTGCAGCCACTGCTTGTAGTCCAGCTCATGCACCTTGAATGCGGCTTCGACCGCTGCTGCAGCCCAAAGAGTCTGGCCAGTGGCCACGACAAAATCCCCATCCAGTCCGGAATCCATCGCCCGTATCGCCAACTGCATGTACTCCTCTGCGCTGCCCCAATCAGCGAAAAAATCCAGGGAATTCACAGTTACCGGATCGCCACTCCCCGCCAGACCATTGGCAAGTGCGCTGGCGATTTTCGGCACGAAATAGGCAGGCTCACGGCGCGGCGACTCGTGATTGAACAGGTAGGCGACGATCGCCTGAACAGCGTGGTCGCGACGGTAACAGTCGATTAGGTGTCCGGCCGCGATTTTTGCCGTCGAGTACAAGCAGTCGGCGCGTTTCACAGTCGACTCGGCTATCTGACCTTGCGGCGCGTCACCAAACACCTTCGCGGAACTTGCATAATAGAGTCGCCCGCCGTCGGACTGGCGCAAATACTCGAGGCAAACGTGGGTTGCGATTACGCTGACGGCAAACAACTCCCCAACCACCTCTTCGTAGCGAAATCCGGACTCACCGTGTACAGCTGCAACGTGGTAGATATGCTCCGGCTGCTGTGCAGACAACACCGTTCGCAGCGCCTCCGGTTCACACAGATCGACCTGCTGGTAGCAAAACTCACCGTCGGGCCGCGGCCATGAATAATTGTCTTGCCGCCCAAGTGCGATCACGCGCTGCCCGGACGCTGCGAGCAGCTCGCAGAGATACGAGCCGTCCTGACCGTTTGCCCCGAGAACGATCGAAGTCATCACTTAATCCAACCCCACTTGCAGGAGAAAAGCCCGCAGATGATCGAAGCTGGACTCAAGCGCCGCATCGTAATTATCGATATCGACCACGAGTAATTCCGGCAGGGGAAATATCATCCGCGTTCCGGCCAGTATCGTGTCTTTTTCCCGTTCAAGGAACTCGCGGCGAAAATGCCACGGCAACACCAGGTAATAATCCGGTCGCATTGCCCGTGATTCCGCCTCGCTGATCACGGCGATGTCGGTACCAACAGTCCGGGCGCCTACTTTTTTCGGATTTCGGTCCGCCGCAAACGGCAGCTGATGATGGTCGAATCCGTACCACTGGATGAGAACATTGCCCTTGGTCGACGCGCCGTATACGTGGATAGTCTCGCCCCGGTCGCGAATCGACTGCACGAGGTCGATCATCTCCTGGCGTTGCTGCTTCACCCGGGCAACAAAGTCCAGCAATGGCCTGGACGTGTCGAGTCCGATACGCGACTCGTATTCGCGCAATATCGCAAGGGCCGGAGCGGGCTCTGCCAAACGCTCGCTACCGGTTTTGCAGAGTAACAACTGAATGCTGCCGCCGTTGATCGCATTCAATTTTGCATTGACGATTCGCATACCGACGGAATTCGCAATATGGTCAAGGACCGCGAGACTGTAATACTCGAGGTGCTCATGACAGACCGTGTCCAGGGAATTCATGCTGAGCATCATCGGCAGATAGGACATCTCAACGATCCAGATTCCATCGTCGGCCAACAGGCGCTCAACCTCCCGAGCGAATTCGGTCGGGTCGCTCAAATCGTAGTACATGGCTATCGAGGTCACGACGTCAAAAGTTTTCTCCCCCAATTGCGCGCGCAACGTCGCGGACGGAAACACATCCTGTACCAGTTTGACCGTGTCCGGAACCGTCGCGGCAATATCGGACGGATCAATCCCCCACTGTTCGATATCGGCCGGAAAATTGGCGAGCAGCGTCCCGTCATTGCAGCCGATATCGAGAACCCTGGACTCAACAAAATTCGCGTGCTCGATTGCCGTTGCCGCGATGCTCTGCAGATGATCGGTCATCGTGGCCGTCGTTCCGGATGTGTACCAGTAGTTCGCGTAAAGAACAGAGGGTGGAACCTGGTGACGTAATTGCACCAGGCCGCACGCTCCAGGTTGACCGCCCGTATCGCAGCGCAATAACTCCATCGGGATTCTGTCGCGGCTGGGCGATTCCATGCCCTGCATGACAAAACTGCCCTGTAGATACTGTGCGCCGATATCGAATACAGTCTCTAATTGCGCATTACCGCATACACGGCACGCGTCAATTGTCGTCAAGTCCATATTCTATGTCCGGCCTAAATGCCAATGGGTGCAATGGGGACCCTATGCTCCAATAGCAGCAGATCACGATTCACCATGTCGGTTACCATTTGATCGAAACCGATCTCTGGTTCCCAGCCAAAGTCTCGTTTGGCCTTGCCAAAATCTCCTACGAGCAGGTCGACCTCGGTCGGTCGGAAATATATTGGATCAATTCGAATCAGTGTTCGATTGTCGGCGTTGTCTACGCCGATTTCATCCGCACCCTGTCCTTCCCAGCGCAGCGATATGTCGACCTTGGCGAAGGCGGCTTCAGCAAATTCTCGAATGCTGCGCGTTACCCCCGTTGCAAGCACCCAGTCCCCCGGTTCATCCTGCTGCAGGATCTGCCACATCCCGCGAACGAAGTCGCGCGCATCGCCCCAGTCCCGTTTGGCGTTGAGGTTTCCAAGGTAAAGGCATTCCTGCTGCTCCAGCTTTATGGCCGCAACCGCCCGTGTAATCTTGCGCGTAACAAAAGTTTCACCACGTAACGGTCCTTCATGGTTGAACAGAATGCCGCTGGACGCGTGCATCCCGTACGCCTCGCGGTAATTGATTGTAATCCAGTGCGCATACAACTTGGCTACGCCGTAGGGGCTGCGCGGGTGAAACGGTGTCGTTTCGTTTTGCGGCACGACATCTGTTTTGCCAAACAGTTCAGAAGTAGAAGCCTGATAGTAACGAGTCTTCTCCTCCAGACCGAGAATGCGTATCGACTCAAGTATGCGTAACGTTCCGAGAGCGTCGGCATTGGCCGTGTACTCGGGCGTCTCAAAACTCACTCCGACATGGCTCTGGGCAGCCAGACCATAGATTTCGTCGGGTTGCACAAGATCGATAAGGCGCAGGATGTTGGTTGAATCGGTGATGTCTCCGAAGTGCAGCTTGAACCGTTTGTCCTCATCCTGGGGGTCCAGGTGCAGATCGTCGATGCGGCCCGTATTGAACGAGGACGAGCGCCGTTTCATACCGTGCACTTCATAGCCCTTCGACAACAAGAGGCGGGCCAGCAAAGAGCCGTCCTGACCGGTAATGCCCGTAATAAAGGCTATTTTGCCGTTTGCGCTCATGGAAGTTCTCGTGATCGTGCCTCACACGGTCTGGAACATGGAGTCTGCATGAGTTTGTCAACGGAACCAAGGTCGAGCTGACTCGAACATTGGAAATAGAAGAGGTTCACGGCGTTGTTGCCCGGCAACGTGTATGTTCTGTACGGAAATGATGATCCCTTGTAGAGTACGAAAATGACCGGGCAGGAAACCGATGCTTTGCAACGTAATTTGCTTGCCGGACTGGTCAACTCTGTCTGGACCGCGCTCGCAACATTTGCCGTGGTTCCGTTTTACATCGATTACCTGGGCATCGAAGCCTACGGAATGATCGGTTTCTTCATTACTCTCCAAGGCGTTTTTCTGTTACTCGACCTGGGCTTGAGCCCCACAGTCAGTCGCGAATTCGCGAAACACAATACGGATAAACGCTATGCGGGCGTTGCCAATTTCCTGCACAGTGTTGCCGTTGCATATTGGCTACTTGCAGCCGCTATTGCGATATTCTTCCTGATCTTTTCCGGTGCAATCGCCGACCATTGGTTGCATTCCGACGATCCCGAACTGACGAATGCCGGCCTGGTCCTCCTGATGGGAATCAGCGTCGCCAGTCGCTTTCCACACAGCATTTATCGCGGGGCGCTGATCGGCGCAGAAAAACTTGTGCTGCTGAACAGCATCAACATGCTGATGGTCACCGTGACCGCGGTGGGATCCGTGTTGGTGCTCGCCCTTGTGGACGCGACCTTGCAGGCCTTTTTCATCTGGCAAGCCATCTGCGGCTTGCTGCTGACCGCACTCATGCGTCAAGCTGCCTGGAAACTGATAATACCTACCGGACATCGCGCCAGCGAACGGCCACGGTTTGACCGAAATGATTTGATCAAGGTGTGGCGCTTCACGGCGGGGCTGACATTGGTCAGCATTGCTAGCGTCATCCTGTTGCAGCTGGACAAATTGATGCTCAGTGCGATGGTGCCGATGCGGGAGTTCGGTGTTTACATGGTCGCCGTACTGGCGGGCAGTATTTTCAGCGCCTTTTTCATGCCGGTTTTCAACGTGATCTATCCCCGCATGACATCGCTGGCAGAAGCAGCGGATGACGAGCAACTCAAAGCGCTTTACAGGCGCGGAACCAGAGCACTGGCGACGATCCTTTTTCCAATCGCCATGGTTCTCGGGCTTTTTTCAGAGCCCATTGTGACTCTTTGGACCGGTGACGCACAGTTGGCGAGCCAGGCTCGACCGCTCATATTCTTTATTGCTGCAGGATTCGCCATTAACGGAGTAATGCATTTCCCGTACGCGCTGCAACTGGCTTATGGCCGAACAGGCATCGCGCTGCAATGCTCCGTATTGATGGCCGTCATCCTCGTGCCACTGATTCTCATCCTCGTTGGCGAGTACGGCGTGCTCGGAGGCGCCGCCAGCTGGCTTATCGTGCAGTCAATCTACCTGGTCGTCGGTTGTTGGCTCACTCACCGCCAACTGTTGCCCGGCACTGGTACGCGGTGGTTGCTGGGTGACGTCGGCATTCCGCTGGGGGCGTCGATACTTGTGGGCACTTCCATATTCAAGCTGGTTACAATTGGTGCACTGGATGTCGTGCAGGCTGTACTCTGGTCAGTCGCCTCTGGCCTGGCTGCCGTGGCCCTGACCCTCTTCGCATCCCCGGTGTTTTATCCACACATCCGGAAAGCGTTGGGCCAGGGCGAAATTTAAGCCATAAAGAGAAGGTTCGATCGACTATGTTCAAGAAATTGTTCACGTACTACCTGTTGGACTTCCTTGCATGGAAACGCATCAATGCGGCAATTTCCAAGGGCGGCGTAATGATGCAGGCACGTCGAATTGATTTGTCGCAGCCTGCAACCTGGGAGTTTTCCGGATTCAGCCAGAATGGCGAGGACGGAATCCTGGACGTACTTCGTGCGCAACTCCTCCACAGCAATCGATTCTTCGTCGAAATAGGCGCTGCCGATGGTGTCGAGAACAATACATCGTGGCTCGCAGTGATGGAGAAATACAACGGCATAATGATCGAGGGCAACTCGTGGCTGGCGGGCCGGGCAAACCGCACGGTTATTCCTCTCAGTATCGGTACTGAGTGTATTTGTATGTTTGTCGACACTGACAATGTCGGCGGTCTCAAGAAGTTGATGCTGCACGCCGACCCGGATGTGTTTTCGCTCGATATCGATGGCAACGATTTCTACATCGCCGAAAGCGTTTTTGAATCAGGCATACGTCCCAAGATTTTCGTCGTTGAATATAATTCGGTTTTTGGTCCCGACCGGAGCGTAACGATCGAGTACCAGGAAGATTTCAACTATATGAAACAGGACTCCACGCAGTTGTATTACGGTGTGTCACTTGCAGCGTGGAAGAAGGTCTTCGAGCAACGAAATTATGAGTTCATTACCGTCGAGCGCAACGGCGTAAACGCTTTTTTTGTGGATCGAAGCCAGTTTGAGGATGAGTTTCTCAACGGCATTCACGGCCTGGAGTTCGCTGAAAACCGCTTTCAGCGCCGAAAATTCAAGATCCCCGACGAGCAGCAATTCAAGTTGATCGAAAAGCGCGAGTTTGTGGATGTTTAGGCAGGCAAATACCAGTCAATCGTCTTGCTGATGCCCGACTCAAATGTCTCCGTCGGTTGCCAACCCAGTTCATCGGCAATCTTGGTCGCATCGATGGCATATCGCCAGTCATGCCCCGCCCGGTCCTCCACGAAATTGATTAGCGTCTCGTAGGACTCCGCCATTGGCCGACGATCATCCAGCAAGCGGCAAATCAAGCGCACAATGTCGATATTCGCCCACTCGTTGAGGCCACCGATATTGTACGTTTCGCCCCGCCGGCCACGGCAAATTGCCGCATCGATGGCAGCGCAATGATCGACGACGTAGAGCCAGTCGCGGATATTGCTGCCGTCGCCGTAAACCGGGATTTCTTGCTGATTTATGCATGAGCGAATGATGGTCGGGATCAGTTTCTCCGCGTGCTGATACGGCCCATAGTTGTTCGAACAATTGGTCGTGACTACCGGCAATCCGAACGTGTGGTGCCATGCTCTTACAAGATGGTCGGCTGCGGCCTTGCTCGCCGAGTACGGCGAATTCGGCGCGTAAGGCGTTGTCTCGCAGAACGGCGGGTCATTCGGACCCAGGCTTCCGTAGACCTCATCCGTTGAAATGTGGTGGAAAAGGCAGTCGCCGGGTTCGTAACTTCTTTCGCCGAGCCAGAAGTCACGCGCAGCTTCCAGCAGCTCGTAGGTCCCAAGTATATTTGTGGCCATGAATGCCTGTGGGCCGGAGATCGATCGGTCGACATGACTTTCCGCGGCGAAGTGTACAATGCAGTCGATGTCATGTTCTCGCAACAGCTTGTCGACGACGGCTCGTTCATTGATATCAGCCTGGACAAAACTGTGTCGATCGACAGCGGCCATGTCTTCCAGGTTCCTGAGTGACCCGGCGTAGGTGAGCATGTCGAGCGTGACGATGGTCAGCTCGTCGTGCTCCGCCAGCATATGCCGCACGAAGTTACAGCCGATGAAACCGGCACCGCCGGTCACCAACATACGTTTAGGCTGAAATTCCGTCACTAACCAGGTCTCCGATGACCGTGTGGAGCGCATCATGCCAATCCTGAATCACGACCTCAAACCTGTCCTCAAGTCTGTGACAGTCAAGCACCGAATTTTCAGGGCGTTTGGCGACGCTGGAAAAATCGTCCGATGAAATGGGAACAATGTTTTTGACTGCCAGCGTCAGGCCATGCTGAGTCGCCGCCTCGAAAATCGCTGTCGCGAAATCGTGCCAACTCACTGCTTCAGGTTGTGCCAGATGGTAGGTTCCCCACGCATGCTGCACGTCTGCTGCAATTGCCAAAGAGATCTGTGCGATGGTCGCAGCGCTCGTCGGTTTGCCGATCTGGTCATCGACAACTCGTAATTCCGTGCGCGCTACGCCAAGCGCGAGCATCGTCTTTACGAAATTGCTGCGGTGGGCGGAAAAGATCCAGCTGGTTCTGAGTATCAGGTGTTGCTCGTGATGCGCACGCACAGCCTCTTCACCAGCCAGCTTGCTGCGGCCGTAAGCATTAATTGGGCCGGGCGCATCGTCCTCGACATAGGCAGACGCCTTAGTTCCGTCGAAAATGTAGTCCGTTGAGTAGTGAACAAGCGGGATCGAATGTTCCGCACACGCGGTCGCAAGGTTCGCAGCTCCGTCACGATTAGCCTGCAATGCCTGTGCCGACTGACTCTCAGCCTCGTCGACCCCGTTCCATGCCGCCGCGTTGAATACGACGTCCGGCGCGGTGTCTGCAACAAACTGTCGAACGCCGGAAGCGTCGCTAATGTCGAAATTTGCTCGTTCAGGCGCGATTACCTGGCATCCGTTTGCGAGCCCTTGCCGGCACAGCTCACGGCCGACCTGTCCAGACGCACCCGCAACCAGGATTCTCACATCTGAAACACCGGCAAGCTGCCGGCCTGTTCTGCATCGGACAACGTCGGTAGCACTTTGTCTTTGTCCGACAGCAGCGGATCACTAATCGGCCACTGAACAGCAATGCGCTGGTCGTCCCAGAGGATGCCGAAGTCATCATCCGAGCGATAGGTGTCCGTGCACTTGTATATCAAATCCGCCGAATCGGACAGCGCAAGAAAGCCATGTGCGAAACCGGGAGGAATCCACATCTGATGATTATTCTCGTCGGACAATTCGTGACCAACCCAGCGACCGAAGTCAGGCGAGCCAATTCGAATATCGACAGCGACATCGAACACCCGGCCGCAGCTTACCTGGACGAGTTTGCCCTGTGGAAATTCCTTCTGAAAATGCAAACCCCGCAAGACTCCGCGACTAGATCGCGAGTGATTGTCCTGCACAAAAGCGACATCGGGAAGACCGGCGTCACGGTAGCGATCCTGATGCCAGGTCTCAAGAAAGAAACCGCGTTCGTCCACGTGGACATCCGGCTCAATCAACAGCACGCCGGACAATTCAGAAGCAACAATTTTCATGGACCCTCATGCAACCGCTGCAACAAGTAATCGCCATAGGCGTTCTGTTGCAACGCCATTGCCAGAGACTCCATTTGTTCGTCGCTGATAAATTTCATTACCCAGGCGATCTCTTCGGGACACGCAATTTTGAAACCCTGGCGCTTCTCGAGAATCTCGATAAACTGTGCTGCAGACAGTAATGATTCGTGAGTTCCGGTATCCAGCCATGCGTTACCACGACTCAATATTTCTACGCTCAGATCGCCGGACTCCAGGTAAGCACGATTCACGTCGGTAATCTCAAGTTCGCCACGTGCAGACGGCTTGAGGTCGGCGGCAATATCAAGAACCCGGTTGTCGTAAAAATACAGCCCGGTTACGGCAAAATGAGACTTCGGCGTAGCAGGCTTTTCTTCGATCGAGATGGCCTTGCCGGCAGCGTTGAATTCCACGACGCCATATCGCTCGGGATCGGTGACGCGGTAGGCAAACACGCTCGCACCCTCTTTGCGCTGTGCGGCGGCCTGCAACCTGTTCGACAACCCGGTACCAACAAAAATGTTATCGCCGAGAATGAGTGCGCTCGAATCGCTGCCTACAAATTCTCGGCCGATTATAAAAGCCTGTGCGAGGCCCTCCGGATTCGCTTGCTCCGCATAGGACAGATTTACCCCCCATTGGGAGCCATCGCGCAAAAGCAGCTCGAAATTCGGCAGGTCCCTGGGCGTCGAGATAATCAGGATGTCACGAATACCGGCGAGCATCAGCGTGGTCAGCGGATAGTAGATCATCGGCTTGTCGTAGACAGGCATCAGCTGCTTGCTGACCGCAAGTGTTACCGGGTACAGGCGGGACCCAGCACCGCCTGCCAGGATGATGCCTTTGGATTGTCGTGCTGTTGCAGTCATCACTGTGAAAGTATGCCGATATAAAGAATTTTGGCAATAGAGGCATCGACAGTAAGAGTCATTTGTCGAAAGTACGACGTCAAGTACGCTCCAACACGCTTGTTGTGAACGCATAGTCGTTCGACTTTCCCGCACTATGGTCTGAGTGCAAGGTTTCCTGCCACTGCTCATCGTCGAGTTCCGGAAACCGCGCATCCCCATCGACGTCCATATGGACACGGGTCATGTAGATGCGCTCCGCCAGCGGCAGGAATAATTTGTAGATTTCGCTACCGCCGATCACCATGATTTCGCCAGCATCGCCAGCCCTTGCGATCGCGGCGTCTACAGATGACACGACGTCGCAATCATCAGCGGCGAACTCCGATTGCCTGGTGAGAACGATGTTCTGCCGGCCTGGTAACGCTCGACCAATTGACTCGAATGTCTTGCGACCCATGACGATCGGCTTGCCCAGCGTAAGTTGTTTGAAGCGTTTGAGGTCGTCCGACAGGTGCCAGGGTAGTTCACCGCCGCGGCCGATGACGCCGTTGTCTGATGTCGCGACAATCAGGCTAATCATGGCGATTCGCGCTTCAAGAAGCGCTCCAACAACTCAGACGGCGATGGCAGCACGGATGTGCGGATGCGGCTCGTAATTGAGAATTTCGAAGTCGTCGAAATCGTAATCGAAGATGCTCGGCGGGCGCCGCTTGATCGCCATGCGCGGTAGCTGCGCTGGTTCACGCTGCAGCTGCTCATCCGCTTGCTCAAGGTGACTGAGATACAGATGGCAGTCGCCGCCAGTCCAGATAAAATCACCGACGGCGAGATCGGCCTGTTGCGCGAACATGTGCGTCAGTAGCGCATAAGACGCGATATTGAAGGGCACGCCAAGGAAAATATCGCAGCTGCGCTGATACAGCTGGCAGGACAACTTGCCGTCGGCCACGTAGAACTGAAACATCGTATGACAAGGCGGCAACGCCATGTTGTCGATTTCGGCCACGTTCCAGGCACTGACAATGATCCGTCGTGATTCCGGCGTTTCGCGAAGTTGCTGCATGACCTGACTGATTTGATCGACCGTACCGCCGTCCGGCGTTGGCCAGTTGCGCCATTGCACACCGTAGATCGGGCCTAATTCACCGTCTTCGTCGGCCCACTCGTCCCAGATCGAGACACCATTTTCCTTGAGGTAACGAATATTGCTGTCACCTTTAAGAAACCAAAGCAGCTCGTGAATAATCGAGCGCATATGCAGTTTCTTGGTGGTGATCAGGGGAAAACCCTGACTCAGGTCGAAGCGCATCTGGTGACCGAAGACCGCCAAAGTGCCGATGCCGGTTCTGTCTTCCCGTTTCGTGCCAGTGTCGCGCACGTGCCGCATCAGAGACAAATACTGTTGCATGTCAGGCCACCGCCTCCTTCTTGTCAGACCAGTATGCCATGCCGAACATGATCACTCCCACGAGGATCATCGGCGCACTGAGAATCTGGCCCATCGTAACCCAGCCAAGCGCGAGGTAGTCGAGCCCAACATCGGGCACACGATAGAACTCGACGAAAAATCGAAATACACCGTACAGAATCAGAAATAGCGCGGACACCGCCGTGTACGGCCGCGGCTTCGCCGAGTACCACCATAGAATCAGGAATAACATGAGCCCTTCGAGTGCCGCCTCATACAACTGCGATGGATGGCGAACGAGGCCGTCGTAAAGAACACCCCAGGCGACGTTGGTTTCCTTACCCCAGAGCTCGGCATTGATGAAATTGCCAACTCGGCCGGCACCCAGGCCAATCGGCACGAGCGGCGCAACAAAATCCAGGATGAGCCAGATTTTCTTGCCGAGTGATCGCCCGTACCACCACATTGCGAAAATTACGCCGGCCAGGCCACCGTGAAACGACATGCCACCGTCAGTGATTTTGAACAGGTACAGCGGATCACTGATTAGCTCATCCCAGCCGTAGACAAGACAATAACCGATGCGACCGCCGATTATGACGCCGAGCATCGCGTAGAAAATCAGATCATCGACCTGGCTTGGATTGACCGGCGAATCAGCCCGTTGACAGCGCCGTCTCGCGAGCCACCAGGCAAATACAAAGCCGATGACGTACATCAATCCGTACCAGCGTATTTTGATAAAACCGATCGAAAAAATGATCGGGTCGATCTCGGGATAAACGAACATGAAATTCTTCGAGGTCCAGTAGAGGCCTGTATCATATCAAACCATGACCAATCGCCTCGCCAAAGAAACCAGTCCCTACCTGCTGCAACACGCCGACAATCCGGTCGAATGGTATGCATGGGGGAGCGAAGCTTTCGAGGCAGCACGCGAGGCGGGCAAGCCCGTTCTCCTGTCAGTCGGTTATTCGGCCTGTCACTGGTGCCACGTCATGGCGCACGAATCGTTCGAAGACGACACAACCGCCGAACTCATGAACCGCTTATTCGTCAATATCAAGGTAGACCGCGAGGAACGGCCGGACATCGATCGCATCTATCAGACGGCACACCAATTGCTGACCCAACGTGGCGGCGGTTGGCCATTAACAATGTTTCTTAACGCCGAAAATCAGCGTCCGTTCTTCGGCGGCACTTATTTTCCGAAAGACCGGCGTTACGGCATGCCCTCGTTTAGCGAATTACTGCATAGCGTCGCAACCTACTTCGACGAAAAACGCGACGACGTGCGGGAACAAGGCAACCGCCTGAGCGATGTGCTTGGCCAGCTTGAACCCTCGCCCGCCGAAGACGACACGTCATTGTCCGGAGAACCGATCCGCAAGGTCCGCGAGCAGCTAGGGCAAAGCTTCGACGGCGACTACGGCGGCTTTGGCGGCGCACCG
>Ga0114950_10001864_pt1 | contig 16095 bp, 12 predicted proteins | sample N075metaG_FD_83503 | JGI IMG/M metagenome (GOLD analysis project Ga0114950, IMG submission 83503) | Deep subsurface microbial communities from Kermadec Trench to uncover new lineages of life (NeLLi) - N075 metaG | ecosystem: Environmental > Aquatic > Marine > Ocean trench > Sediment | place... | reverse complement strand
ATATTTTCAGGGCTTACCCTCATGATTGCGTGTTTGGGTCTGCTTGGGCTTATATCTTTTACAACTGAACAGAGGACTAAGGAGGTCGGCATTAGAAAGGTTAATGGTGCCAGTGTTAGCTCAATAATTAGGTTAATCTCCAAAGAATTTGTTATTCTAATTAGCATAGCTACCGTAATTTCTATACCAGTGGCTTATTATTTTATGAATGAATGGCTGCAATCCTTTGCTTATAAGATCATACTTCTTCAGCAAATAGACTTATTTATCATCAGCGCTTTTATGGCTTTTGTCATCACCATGCTAACGGTGGCCTATCATACGCGTAGGGCGGCAACGGCTAACCCGATAAACGCTTTACGGGAAGAATAATCATCTTTAGGGCTCTTTTTGGCAGAGGAAATCCAAGGTAGATTCTTCAGTCACGGCCCCCGGCGGTAACCGTTATCGATTAACCTTCATTTAGGGAGCGCCGCCTTTTTTCTTCCGACTTCCGACTTCCGACTTCCGACTTTTACTACCTTTGCCGCATGACCGAAAAGATATTAATTCTGGATTTTGGTTCACAGTATACCCAGCTGATTGCCCGGCGAGTACGTGAACTAAATGTCTATTGTGAAATTCACCCATATAATAAAATACCAGAACCATTCGAAGGCCTCAAAGGCGTAATTCTCTCTGGCAGTCCATGCTCAGTACATGATGACGATAATCCTGATATAGAATTATCGCAATTTACCAATGTACCATTACTGGGGGTTTGTTACGGTGCTCAACTCATGGCTCAAAAGGAAGGTGGTGAGGTGCTACCCTCCGATATACGTGAGTATGGCCGGGCAAGACTATCAGAGGTTGACCATCATAATGCTTTAATGAAGGAGGTTACTTTAGATTCGCAGGTATGGATGTCGCATGGAGATACAATTGCCGGACTACCGGAAAATTACACAATTATCGCCAGTACAGAATCTGTGAAAGTGGCGGCTTTTAAGGTTAATGAAGAGGACCGTTATGGCATTCAGTTTCATCCTGAGGTTACCCACTCAGCTGAAGGTAAGACAATACTTAGAAATTTTGTTGTACATATTTGCGGTTGTAGTCAGGACTGGACTTCAGATATCTTTGTGGAAGCAACCGTGGAATCACTTAAAAAACAACTAGGCGATGACAAAGTTGTACTCGGTTTATCCGGTGGTGTAGATTCGTCTGTTGCCGGCTCACTAATTGATAAAGCTATTGGCCAAAACTTACACTGCATATTTGTAGATAACGGACTGTTAAGAAAGCATGAGTATGATGAAGTCTTGAAATCTTATGAGGGCATGGGCCTTAATATTAAGGGAGTTGATGCCAAGCAACGATTTTATGACGCACTTGCAGGAATTTCTGATCCTGAAGAAAAGAGAAAAGCTATTGGTCGGGTATTCATAGAGGTTTTTGACGAAGAAGCTCATAAGATTTCAGATGTAAAATGGCTTGGCCAGGGTACAATTTATCCAGATGTGATAGAATCTGTTTCTGTTAAAGGGCCATCGGCTACGATTAAGTCACACCATAATGTAGGAGGTTTGCCTGATTATATGAAGCTGAAAGTTATAGAACCACTTAATACACTTTTTAAAGATGAGGTAAGAGAGGTGGGTAGAACACTGCATATTTCCGAAAAAATTCTCGGACGTCATCCTTTTCCCGGCCCGGGGCTTGGTATTAGAATACTTGGTGATGTTACTGCTGAGAAGGTTCAGATTTTGCAGGAGGTTGATCATATATTCATCAGCAGTCTAAAATCGAGTGGCTTATACAAAGATGTATGGCAGGCAGGTGCTATGCTGTTGCCGGTGCAGTCGGTTGGCGTTATGGGCGATGAACGAACTTATGAAAGCGTGGTTGCCCTCAGAGCTGTTACCAGTGTAGATGGAATGACTGCCGACTGGGCCCATCTGCCGGCCTCCTTTTTAGGGGAGGTATCCAACAAAATAATTAACCAGGTTAAAGGGGTAAACCGTGTGGTTTACGATATCAGTTCCAAACCTCCGGCTACCATTGAATGGGAATAACCTCGGAAAGTACTATTTTAACAGCAATGAATAAGACAAAGTTTATACTTCTCACCCTATTAGTTGTGCTTATATCAGGGTTGGCTATGAGCCAGCCTGTAAATTATAAAACAGATTATGATGCCGCGAAGGCCCAGTTAGACGCAGGTAATTTTACTGCCTCCCTGGGTAGCTTCAGTAAGTTACTAAATAGCGACCCGGCGAATCCAAACACTGCATACACATCATTTTTCTACGCGGTATCAGCTTATTCTTTAGATCAAAAGGAGAAAGCAAGGGATATGTTTTTACAAATCACCAGTAAATATTCTTCCTGGGAGAGGGTTTCAGAAGCTTATTTATGGTTAACAAAAATATCTTTTGAATTAGAGAGCCCAAATATGGGGCTCCTCTATGCCGAACAAGTAAAAGGAGATGCCAGCCTACAGAATTCCGCAGATGAAATTAAGAACAGCTATTTAAAGCAGTTAGATATTTTAACGCTCCAGTCATTATTGGCAGAGGGCAATAATGATGAGTTTATAGCAAAACTGCTGGCCAGCAAAATAATGGAATTATCCTATGATGAACGTGATAATGATTATTTATATACACTCATCTCCGAATATAATATAGACTCTATGAGCCTTGGCCTTACTGTGCCAGCTGATGTTTTTAAAGAACGATATAAAGTAGCTGTTATGCTGCCATTATTTATCGATAGATTATGGCAAAGTGGTGTATATATTCAAAAATCACTAGCGGTTGATATTTATGAAGGGATTAAATTGGGCCTTGCTGAAATGGATACAACCAGGTTAGAGGTGCAGGTATTTGATACTAAGAAAGATGCTGATGTTACTCAGCAAATTTTAAATAGTGGTAAATTAAATGATATCGACGCTATTATAGGGCCTCTTTATCCAGAACCACTGGCTCTGGTGGCTAACTATGCAAATGAGCAAAAACTTAATTTTGTCAACCCTGTATCTACTAATTCAGAATTAGTAAAACACAACCCGTATGGATTTTTGCTGAGAACAGGGGCTGCGTCTATGGGTAAGATAATTGCCGAGTTTGCCCGTGAGAATATCACCAACAAGGCCTGCGCCATTTACTATGGCCCGAGAGCAACAGATTCATTGACAGCATATAATTATTCTGTTAGAATCAGGGCAGATTCTTTTTATGTTGCCATCGCCCAGAGGAGCCAAACAGATAAGGCCAGAGAGATTTACGATTCATTAACCTCGTCAGTACCGGTAGTTGATTCAGTAGCGCTGCAAAGAATGTGGAATGAAAAAATAAGAGTTCGCGTCCTGCCCAAAAAGGATTCTTTCTTACTCAAAATCGACTCATTGGGTCATATTTTTATAGCTTCAGATAATAAGGCTATTGCTTCGGAGGTAATGGCAGCTATTACCAGCAGGGGGGATACTACCCAAATTATAGGCGTTGGCAATTGGTTTTCTACCGCCAATGCAAGTCTGGATTTAATGGAATCGTTGGGAGTTTGGTTAGCGATGCAGGAGTATGAAAATATGCTCAATCCGGCTAACCTCAGACTTCGTGACAAGTACCAATCGCTGTACAATAAAAAGCCTGGTAAATATGTATATTACGGCTATTATGCTATGAAATTTTTAGGAGAGTCACTCCTGGAATACGGCGTATATTTTCAGAATGGCTATAAAAAAAGTGGTAATATTAGTAGCCTCTTCGACTTTGCCGGGAGCCAGGATAATCAAAAGCTGGTATTATATAAATTAGAAGCTGGTATACCGGTAATAATAAATACGCCCAATTTAGACTAGCTGTGTGAGTAAAAGACTGCGAAGTTAATCCCCATAAAATTATATATGCAGGCAATGATATCTAATACAAATAGGTTAACTTTCGGCTAGATACAGTTAATTTCACTTTAAAGCACAATTTCTAATAATTGATGTCTACGCGAAACACATTTTTTATCTGTCTTTTCCTTTTATACACATTTGTTGCTTTTGCTCAAGATGAAGGTGGAGAAGAAGAAATTCCAACCTATCAAACTATGTACGATGATCCATATGATATAAGAAATCTATATCTACAGTTTCAACCAATGTATGGTGATATTGGGGCATTGAATGTTACGGGTGGTTTTGGCCTGGAAGGCGCTTACTATCATAAGGAAGTATTTGATGTACAATTGGCTTTTAGAACAACTTATGGTAAACGATTTGACATCAATCGTCATGCGGCTATAAATAATGCCACCAATACCGACGAATTCCCACTTTATTATAATATTGAATTTGGCGGTACATATCATATTCTGGATATAATGAAGGAGTCTACATCAAAGGTGTTACTCTATAGTAAGAAGTTGAAAGGCACCGAATGGGCCTCTACAGTAGCTCGCCATGCAGAAATTACTGGCAATGTACGCACTATAATTGGTGGTAGAATAGGAGGAAAAATTAATAGTACAACTACCAATATTAATGCAATTCTGGCAGTACAAAATAAGGATCTCTTCGATTCTAATGAACTCCCACTTATTAATGAGGCCATATACAGTAATTTGCAAACCTTCGTAATTTACGCTGGTGGTTCATATGCATGGATTAGAAACTATGCAGTTGAATTTAGTGAAAGGTGGGATCCATCCGGAAGTGATCAAATACTTACCGCGTATTTCGATATTCTTTATGCCCCCTCAATAAACTTGAGTGACGTTACCCTAAATGGTGAGACCATAAGTACTGCCAATATTGAGGAATTAGTGCTTGGCTTTAGGGGAGGAGTAAATGTTAAGTTTAATAGAAAGCTAAGCTGGGGATATGGTGTTGAAGCTGGTATTAATCCTGGAATTAAGAATCGCGGTTTCTTTCTGGTCTTTAAAATGAGTTTCCCACTTTATGCCAAGGTCTTTGGTACCAAAGAAACTACCGCCGAAGAATAGGGGAATTAAAATCATTACCAGATGCTAATAAAGAATATAAAAAGCCTCATACAGGTTAGGGATAATACTATAGCATGGGTGGCTGGTACTGATATGCAGGTATTGCCTTCTCTGGATAATAGCTATTTGCAGACTAAAGGTGACAAAATAATTTCCTTTGGCTCAATGACTGAATGTCCCGGCTCAACCGATGATGAAATAATTGACGCTTCCGGCAAATATGTACTGCCAAGTTTTATTGATTCACATTCACATATAATTTTTGCTGAGACTCGCGAAGGAGAGTTTGTTGATAAAATTAAAGGCGCCAGTTACGCTGAGATAGCCGCCAAAGGGGGTGGTATATTAAATTCAGCAAAAAAGCTGCAACAAATGTCTGAGGCTGAACTTTTTGACAGGGCCATGCTGCGGGTAAAGGAGGTAATAGGATTTGGTACTGGCTCTCTTGAAATAAAAAGCGGTTACGGTCTTACAACCAGGGATGAAATAAAAATGCTACGGGTGGCCAGGCGCATTGGTGAAGAATCTCCGCTGAGGGTAAAAACAACTTTTTTAGGTGCGCATGCCATACCAAAGGAATACAGTAACCGCCAGGACTATATAGACCTTGTGATTAAGGAGATGATACCACAGGTTGCTGAGGAACAATTAGCGGACTATATTGATGTGTTTTGTGAGGAAGGGTTTTTCACCCCTGCTGAAACAGAAAGAATAGTGGACGCTGGAATAAATTATGGGCTGGTACCTAAGATACATGCAAATCAACTACACATCTCCGGTGGTGTAGAAGTGGGCGTGAAAACTGGGGCGCGAAGTGTGGATCATCTAGAAAGCATGGGTGAGGAACAAATAAATATCCTGCAGGATAGTAAGACGATGCCTACCTTATTACCGGGATCAGCATTTTTTCTCAATAATAATTATCCGCCTGCACGCAGGATGATAGACTCTGGTTTACCGGTAGCCCTTGCTACTGATTATAACCCGGGGAGTGCACCAGCTGGCAATATGGCTTTTATAATCTCTCTGGCTTGCATCAAAATGAAGATGACCCCGGAAGAGGCCATTAATGCTGCCACGATCAACAGTGCCTATGCCATGGATGTACTTGGCACGCACGGCTCGATAAGTGCCGGTAAAACAGCCAGTATTATAATTACCAAACCAATCTCTAGCCTGGCGTTTATTCCTTACTCATTTACCGGTGATATTATTGATAAGGTAATTTTAAATGGGAAGTTTGCCTATGAAGCAAAATAAGGGATGAGTAATAAATCAATATTAAGGGCCATTAAAGCCGAAAAATGCCCACGCTGTCGTCAGGGGGATTTATTTGTTACTTCTGCCTACAAGATAGCGGGGTTTTATAAAATGCATAAGTTTTGTCCCGCATGTAATCAAACTTTTGAGCCGGAGCCAGGTTTTTACTTTGGTGCTATGTTCGTATCCTATGGCATGATAGTGTTCATGTCGATATTTACCTGGATCATTCTGTATTTTGCCTTCCATCCTGAATTTGAAGCGTACGTTATTATTATATTGATATTGAATGTACTATTATTGCCATTCATTTTTCGATACTCAAGAACCCTCTTTTTATATGGTTTTGGTAGTATAAAATTTAATAAAGATATTCTAAATAAAAAAATATGAAATATATAAATATGCTGGTATTGTTTATGGCTGCATTTGTACTTCAAGGATGCTATTCTACTTCAATCAGTGCCTCTTGGATGGCAGAAAATCACCAGCCAAGAAATTTTAAAAAACTCATGGTTATAGGTATGTCAACGAATGTTGCCGCCAGGGCTACTTTTGAAGATGAACTTGTTTATTATATGCGCCTCAAAGGAATCAATGCTGTGGCGGCTTCCAGCGTATTACCTCCTGATAGAGCTATTGTTTCTGAAGCGCCTGATGTACGGAAAAAACGACTGGTTGATGAGGGTTTCGATGGTGTGTTCGCTATCAGTCTGCTTGAAAAAAATAATACCACCAAATATGTGAGTGGTACAACAACCTATGCCCCGGTGTCATTTTATGGAGGTTATTATGGTTCATTCTATTCTTATTACCCACATATGTATTCAAATATCTATCAACCGGGTTATTATGTGGCCTCACAAGAAATTATCTTAAACTCAAGTTTATTTGATATAGAAACAGGAGATTTACTCTGGTCGGCACAATCGGATACAACTGACCCTAGTTCAGTAGATGATGCTGCCAATTCTTATGCCAAGAGCATGGTTACCCAAGTCATAAAGAGAAAGGTCATTCTTCCGAATGCAGTTAAGAAGTGAGAGGACCTGCTGAGAGCGAATATTCAGAATTTATCTTCTAAGTGTTTCACGCAATATTATCATAGATAATCTTTGACTCAAGTCATATAATACTCTTATATTAGTTCTCTAACACGTTCACAAATGAAGATTACAGGGCAACACAAAGAAATTCTGGAAAAGGCAATTCACGCCATTCACGAAAGAACATTTTATGCTCAGTACCCTGAGCACCCATCACCAAAAATCTATGGTGAAACAACCGATAAAGAAGGCAGGGAGTGGTTTCAGGCAATGGTTGGCAGCAAGTTTGAAGAATTAACTCAGCAGGATGGTAATGGTTGGGTAGGCGATGAAGAGTCGCCATACTTACAGGAATCATTGAATATAACTTACCCTACCATTCCGACAGATAAATATGTAGACAATGCCGCCGCAGCATTTGATGAATGGCGGCGAGTAAGTCCGGAGGACAGGGCCGATATTCTTATCGAATCACTTGAAAGAATGAAAGCACGTTTTTTCGAGATTGCCTACGCCACAATGCATACCACGGGTCAGGGATATATGATGGCTTTTCAGGCTTCAGGTCCTCATGCTGCCGATAGAGCCTTGGAGGCGATTGCCCTTGGTTATGAGGAACAGAAGCGTTTTCCTGAAACAATTACCTGGGATAAACCTATGGGTAAATATAATCTTATTTTAAATAAATCATGGCGAAAAGTGCCCAAGGGTGTTGCACTTGTGGTGGGGTGCTCTACCTTCCCAACATGGAATAGTGTGCCGGGTATGTACGCCAGCCTGATAACCGGCAATCCGGTAATAATTAAACCACATCCTGGCTCCGTATTACCAATTGCCATCCTGATAGCAGAATTGCAAAAGGTGCTGGTAGAAAACGATCTTAACCCGTTTGTTATACAGTTAGCGGTAGATTCATCTAGCAATCTTATAACCAAGGAACTTGCTGAAAATCCGGCGGTTAAAATTATTGACTATACTGGCGGCACAGTTTTTGGCGACTATCTGGAAGGTCTTCCTGGCAAAATAGTTTTTACGGAGAAGACAGGCGTTAACTCCGCCATTATTGACTCCACAGATGAAGTCGATAAGATGATTGGCAATCTGGCCTTTTCCATTTCACTGTATTCAGGGCAAATGTGCACTGCCCCACAAAATATATTTGTACCTGCGGATGGTATAGATACTCCTGACGGTAAGGTAAGTTTTGATGAAATTGCTAGCAAGTTCGTTGAACAATTTAATGGCCTGATTGATAACCCTAAGGCAGGCCCATTTGTTTTAGGGGCAATTCAAAATAAGGCTACCTGTGATAGGGTGGAAGCATCGAAAAATATCGACGGTAAGGTCTTGCTGGAATCAAGAAGTATCGAAAATCCAATGTTTAAGAATGCCAGAATTGCCACACCTACGCTTATCGAGGTAGATGCGAGCCAGATAGATATTTATGCTAAAGAATCCTTTGGGCCCATTGCGTTTTTAATAAAGACCAAGAATACCAAGGAATCTGTCGCCCTTGCCAGGCAAATAGCTGAAGAGCACGGTGCGATCACATGTGCCGCTTACTGTACAGATAATGAATTAAAGGAGTATATAGCCGATCAGATGTCTTTGGCTGCCGCACCGGTTTCATTTAATTTCAAAACCGGCATTTACGTTAATCAACATGCAGGATTCTCAGATTTTCATGTAACAGGTGGCAACCCAGCAGGCAATGCTTCATTTACCAATCCAGAATACGTGATTAAGAGGTTTGTCTGGGTGGGCACAAGAGAGCCTGTTGCCTAGTGTTTAATACTGGAGTAATCTTGTGAGTTTCACTAAAAATATTTTTCTGGTAGGTATGCCAGGCTCGGGTAAGTCAACGGTTGGTAGATTGTTGGCGGCCAGGCTTGGGCTTGATTTTTACGATCTTGATAGTGAGATTGAGTTAGGGCAAGATAGAAGTATAGCTGATATTTTTGAGGATGGCGAAGAGAATTTATTTAGAAGGATAGAATCTGCAACTTTATTAAGATTTCTTAAGCGGGAGAATCGTTTTGTGATGGCAACTGGAGGTGGTACACCATGCTTCCATAACGGCATTAAGTTGATGAATGAGTCTGGGGTTACTGTCTATCTCGATACACCTATAGATATATTAATTAACCGGACAGGCAAAAAATTACACAGGCCATTATTGCAATCTAATCGCGATTCAACAATAAAGAAATTATTAAATGATCGTCAAAGCTGTTATTCTCAGGCCATTTATGCTCTCGATACAGCAGCCTTAAGCCTTGACCAAAAAATAGATAAAATAATTAGTTTAAGCACCGAATAATTCCTGAATAAATGCCCATGTGTGTAGCCAATTGGAGTGTGCTATAAAGCAAATCAGCTGGCTAATCTATTAAAAACTAAATCCCAGGGTAAGGAGGCCACTAAAATTATTCGTCCATAGCTGTATCTCAGGATGGCTATTGTCGGCTAATGTATAGGGAGAGTAATCACTATTGATCTGTGAATTTACAACTGTAAAATCAGCGTAGAAATTTTCCAGATGGAGTCCTATGCCAGCAGAAATTCTTTGGTTTGAACTCTTATAATCAATGTTAGCAGTAATTGGCACCTGGTCTAAAGCATAGCCTGCACGTAATCTAAGGGCATCCAATCTTATTTCTATCCCGGCTTTAAGGTTTAATGCCTCGCCGAAATTATTTTTAATATAGTCGTTATCTGCGTCCATTGAAAAATCATTTGATTCAAGCCAGGTGCTACCATAATCAAGGTATTCAATATCGGCAGTGATAAAGCCCAGCTTACCTAGAAATATAGCTGTACCAACAGTTGCTTTTAACGGCGTGCTCAACCTATACCTGGAAGCTACTTGTGCTGTACTGGCCTCCAGGTAATTTAGGGTAGTATCACCATTCACATCACTATATAAGAAATTATTCCAATCGGCAGCCAGCGTTCCATTATAAGTATCTTTTAATTGATACATGGTAGGCGTGGTAATTGAGGCACCTAGTCTAAAGAAGGCCACAGGTCTTATTATTAAACCAAAAGTGCCATTGATGCCTGTGCCGGTAATATTAAGTTCTTCATCCAGATTAATTGAATTAATCGGTTCATATGATGGATCATTGGCACTATAATCGAAATTAGATTCAACATATGTTTTCTGGGCATTATAGTTTAGCGAGACAACACCTAAGCCGAAGCCTACATAGAGCACATCGGCAAGATTACCACCATAAGACAAACTCCATTGGTATTGGCTGCCACTTGTTTTAATTAGTTCTTCCTGATTTAAAGATGGTCTTATAAAAGAAGTGACATCAGAAAAGTACTCATCATCAGGATCAGCTGGATCAATAACACTTAGCGGCCCAATGAGATAAGTATAATATGCCAGGCTGGTAATATCAGTTACTTCTTCCAGTGCCGGAATATTTCCTTCGGATATGCCATAAGCAGATTCAATAAAGTAGTCGACAAGACTATTCTGGGCATTGCCGGCTGAATATTTAAACTCACTATTAAAATCACTAATCTTGTTAACACTAAAGCCAAATGATCCACCTAACCAGCCTTTAGTGCCATCGCTGATATTATTTATTACCAGGCCAATATTATCCAGATGCCCATAAATACTTTGGTTATTAGTTTTGGAACCATTGAGCCTTGTTTGATTAGTGGCAAAAGTAAATCCCGGTGTAATGGATATTTCTGACCGGTTAAACATTCCTAACCCGGCTGGATTGCCACTTATCGAGGTCATTTCTGCGCCTAAAGCAACGTTACTTCCTCCGAGTGCCTGTGTTCTCGCAGAGCCCCCAGAATATGTGCTGCTAAACCTTAGGGCATCAAAATAATAACCATATGGCGAAGAATCCTGGGCTATAGTTTTCCCGGGCAATATGGCTATTGCTAGCATTATTACTAATAAAGCTTTCATGTTATTTAGATATAGTTATCTAATTTTTTCTCTTACTCGAAGAGGATTTAGTACTGCTACTTGATGATGATCTTGTAGACGATCGCTGGGTAGAACTGGATCGCGAAGGTGTAGATACTGATCGCGTACGTGAAGTATTTGATCGTGATGGAGTGTAACTAGACCTGGTTCTGGATTTGTTAGGGGCAGAATAACTTGATCTACTCCTTGTATTGCCAGATTGCGTACGAGTATAAGAATTAGTAGTTGATCGTCGGTAGGCATTACCCGACCCTGACTTAGCAGGAGTAGTATACCTGGTGCGAGTTGCTCGATTACTATTATTAGTTGCTCGATTATTATTATAGGCCGATTGCCTGTTGCTTGATCTGATTACATAACTCTTTTGCCCGGAAGTTGCCGGATTAACACTTATCTGTCGTTGAGTAGCTGCATTTCTGTTCACAGTACCACTACTGCCAGTATTGGCCACTGAACGTCTAACCTTAGTTGTTCTATATCTGCGTTCAGAATCACTTGTTCGCTGAATAGTACCTGACGATGGTGTTGATGACACCTGACGTGAGGCAATATTGCTTCCCTGGGAACTTCTGCGGTTAATCGTTACAGGATTGCTGCGTCCTACATTATAGTCAGAAGTGAATCTGGCATCTTCTATTGCTATTCGGCCAGTTTCATCTCCAGCCTTATAATTATCCCTTCTCACGACGTTATAATTATTCTTATTAGCATAGTAAGACACCGATGATCGTGATGTTCTTGGTCCGGTAACAGAACCATCGGAATTCAAAGTTTTAGTATTATAATCGGTGTTGTTATCACCATAATAGTTGGTCACATTATTGGCATTATAATATCCATTACTTAGATAATATCCACTGCTATAACTATTGCCATAAGTAATAGGGCAATATGCATAACTGGTATAGTAATTATTATTATAAAATGGGTCATAGTAACTTCGATATCCATAGTATGAGTTATAGGAATTCCAACTATATGGGTTGTAACCATAACTTACTGAAAAGTAAAATGGACTGAAGTACCTGCTTCTTCCGTAGAAAGACGAATAAGGACTATAACTATAATTACTCCAATTAGAAGCATATGGGTTTGTGCCATAATAATTATTCACCACCTGTGGTGCAGACGTTGCCGGTAGCTGATTATAACTGGCATAATCGTCAGTATAATATACATCACTCACACCGGCCACATTTTCACCTTCTTGTTGTACAAGATAATCAGGGTTTTGCGAAGCATCATAAAATGGTTGTTCGTATAGCTGAATAGTTGGTGAACCCAAAGTTGTTGAGTATAATGTTGGAGAATGCTGACTACTATAAGAAGAGATATCAGCCTCCGAAACAGTATTCGGAGCATCAGCAATTGCTACACTTGCAGTGGTAGCCAATGAGTTGGAATAGGCCTGTGCGGCCTTACGATCCTTGTGGGTGAAATATAAATCATCTGGTTCTACTTGTGCATAATTATTTTTGCTACATGCACTGGCTATTACCAGGATAGGCAGTAATATTAAACTGGATAAGCGTCTCATCGTATTTGGGTTACTTTTTTTATAATTCTTTTCACAAAAACCTAATGGTCAAAGGAACAAAATCTATATTTGCTCCCGATTTTCTTAGCAATTAATAAATATACAAATATCGTACCAATTATGGCTAAAGGTTTAACAAAGCGCAGCGAAAACTATTCAGCATGGTATAATGAGCTGGTAAAAAAGGCTGATTTGGCTGAAAATTCGGCTGTTAGAGGCTGTATGATAATAAAGCCTCATGGTTATGCTATATGGGAAAAAATGCAGGCGCAGCTGGATAAAATGTTTAAAGAAACAGGCCATTACAATGCTTACTTTCCAATTTTCATACCAAAATCATTTTTTAGTAAAGAGGCCAGCCATGTGAAGGAATTTGCCAAGGAATGTGCAATTGTTACCCACTACAGGCTTAAAAGCGATCCTGATGGTGATGGCGTTATTGTTGACGAAGATGCTAAACTGGAAGAGGAACTAATTGTACGGCCAACCTCAGAGACGATGATTTGGGATTCTTATAAAAACTGGATCCAGTCGTACCGTGATTTACCTATCCTGTTAAACCAATGGTGCAACGTGGTTCGTTGGGAGATGCGTACCAGGCTTTTTCTGAGAACGACAGAATTCCTCTGGCAAGAAGGCCATACTGCCCATGCTACTCGTCAGGAAGCCATAGATGAAACGGTTCAGATGATGAATATTTATGCCGAATTTGTAGAGAACTATATGGCCCTGCCTGTATTGAAGGGAAAAAAATCGGCAAGTGAGCGCTTTGCCGGTGCTGAAGACACCTATTGCATTGAGGCACTCATGCAAGATGGTAAAGCCTTGCAGGCAGGTACATCTCACTTTTTAGGGCAGAATTTTGCCAAGGCTTTTGACGTAAAGTTTTCTGATAAAAACAATAAACTTGAGTACGTATGGGGAACCAGCTGGGGTGTAAGTACAAGATTAATGGGCGCATTAATTATGGCGCATTCTGATGATGAAGGCCTTATACTACCACCTCGACTAGCGCCTATACAGGTAGTAATTGTGCCTATTTTTAGAGATGAAGAGCAACTTAAAGCCATTTCGGAAGTTGCCAATAAGCTAACGGATCAATTACGCAACAAAGGCTTAACGGTGAAATACGATAACCGGGACAGCTTTAAACCAGGCTGGAAATTTGCCGAGTATGAGCAAAAAGGTGTGCCGGTTAGAATAGCCATTGGGCCCCGTGATCTTGAAAATGGCGAGGTAGAGCTAGCGCGAAGGGATACCAAGGAGAAGAAAACTTATGCAATATCAGGATTGAGTGAAGTAATAATAAACCTAATGGATGAAATTCATGAGAATATTTATCAACGGGCGCTGGCGTTTAGAGCACAGAACACCACATATGTTGATAGTTATGATGAATTTAAGCAAGTACTCCTTGAGAAGGGAGGGTTTATTTATGCTCACTGGGATGGTACGGAAACAACAGAGCAGAAGATAAAAGAGGAGACAAAGGCGACAATTAGATTAATTCCTTTGGAAAAAAATGACGAGGAAGGAACATGTATCTATTCCGGTGAGCCCTCTCAAGGTAGGGTAGTATTCGCTATAGCCTATTAAGCTCGGTCTTAGCAGGAATTTGAGCCATCGCACATTCCGTTATCGCGGTAATAGTAAGGGCAGGATTAACACCAGGATTGGCTGATATCATTGAACCGTCACATACAAGCATATTTTTGTAATTAAATACGTTATTGTTGGCATCAATAACTCCCTCATTTATTGTTTCTCCCATAACAGCACCGCCAAGGATATGGGCTGTTGTTGGTATTCCTAATAGGGACTCATTGAGGGGCATATAGGGTTCACCATCAACAATCCTTGCATACTCCCTGGCCAGTTTTTTGGCGACGGGGTTATCTGCGGTAGGGGCAGGGCCTTCCTGTAGTTCAGATTTTAATCCACGCCAACCTAAGCTGAACTGCAGGGTGCTATCAAGGTGTTGCATAAAAAGAAGGATTGGAGATTTTATTGAAAAATCTCGCATGGTCATTATTCGCAAATGCCGCCATGGAGCCTTAAAGAAGGATGCAAACAAGCTAATAACCCGGCCAGGAAAGGTGCTTCCATGAGTCATCGGCAGCATTAGGAATCGCCAAAAAGCTGATCCCTTACCATAACGTACAGGTTCAAGGTGACTATCTTCATCAGTACGTAAAATCGAGCCAATGGCTATGCCATTAGTAAAATTTACTCCTTTTTTAAGACTGGGAACACCAATAAGGCTTTCATTATTAGTCCGGATATCTTTGCCAATTTGTGGAGATAACTGTGGCAAACTACCTTTTTTGAGTTGATGTAACAACTTCACGGTGCCTAGTACTCCTCCGGCAAAAATTATTCCCCGGGTAATAAGTGCTTGTTGTTTAGCAAATAATTTTGTCGAGCTGGAGAATTTTACCTTATAACCTTTACTTCCATTTTTATTTCTCGGTATTACATCAATTACTTTGTGCTGGGCGATAATTTCGCATTGATGCTGCTGAGCGAGGTACAGATAATTTTTATCCAGGGTATTTTTAGCATTAAATCTACAGCCCGTCATACAGGCTCCACAATTAATGCATCCGGCGCGGTCAGGCCCTTTGCCATTGAAGTAAGGGTCTGCTACCGTGGTGCCGGGCTCAGCCTGCGAGTTGTAGAACACAGCAACATCAGTAGCGCTAAACTCGCTTGCTCTGCCTATGTTCTCAGCCAACTTTTGCATCGCCAAATCGCTATCGCCAAGATATGGGTTTTTTGTAACCCCCAACATCTTGCCTGCCTTTTCATAATACGGTGCCAACTCTTCAGACCAATCCTTTAAATTAGCCCACGAGCCCGAATTATAAAACGTAGCTTTCGGTTGTGGCAGGGTATTGGCATAGACCAACGATCCGCCACCTACACCTACTCCTGACAGCACCCCTATATGCCTGAGAAAAGTAAGTTTGAAGATGCCAAAAAATCTTAGTGAAGGTAACCAAAGCCATTTCTTAAGATTCATATTTGTTTTAGGGAAGTCATTGGCAGTAAACCACTTACCTTTTTCAATAACCACAACTTTATAGCCTTTTTCGGCCAGCCGTAAAGCTGACACAGCGCCACCAAAGCCACTACCAATTATTAGATAATCACAATCAAATTCCTTCACTATAAGCCTGTGCTGATCTGCTGCCAAAAATATGCAGCAATTCCCATTTAATGCTATTCACCTATTGAATTGTTAATTATGCTTATTGTATTTTTGAGATACAAATATTAATAAAACTTAGATTGATTAAAACATGAAAACT
>Ga0114950_10001862_pt1 | contig 16097 bp, 11 predicted proteins | sample N075metaG_FD_83503 | JGI IMG/M metagenome (GOLD analysis project Ga0114950, IMG submission 83503) | Deep subsurface microbial communities from Kermadec Trench to uncover new lineages of life (NeLLi) - N075 metaG | ecosystem: Environmental > Aquatic > Marine > Ocean trench > Sediment | place... | reverse complement strand
TAATCTAACAATCCATCAAGGTAATGAACTATATTTAGTAATAATTTATAATTGTACTTTGCATAAGGATCAATAAACCCAGCTATATCTCCGGCTTCATCAATTTGTGATGAAAACGTATTCCCATCTGCAAAAATGACAATCTTTCCTTTCCCAAATTTCATAAAAGCACCTTGAGCAAATCCTGAAATAGATGTTGGTTCAATATTATTAAAATTCCATGCAATATCAGGAAGCCACTGTAGCCAACCGTCATCAAAAGTTATAATTGGTGAAGCGCCATCTGGTAATTTCATTGCCGCTCCACTGAATGTTATTATAGAATCTATTTTTTCGGTGATATCTCGCCCTTCGGTAATGACATTACTATGTAAAGTATTATTAGTTCTATGAAAATAACTTGGATATCTGATTGTGTCTAACGCATGTCCGTTAAAAAGCTTAAATCCAAATTCCGTTGCTAAGTCTTTTGCTGCACCAGCAAATGGATGATGATCAACAATTAGAAACAATGACCCGCCATTTTCTACCCATTTGTTAACTGTAATTATTTCTGATCGCTTAAATGCAGAGTAGGTAGGATTAAACCAATTAGACTCACCAAGGTTTTTTTTATTTTGAGCTAATGCAATTACCATTATTCTTACATCTTGAAGACTATTATTGGTAAATTTGTCTTTGAAGGATACAATTCGATATCCATCGCTACGTAACACATTTCTAAATGCTATAAAACTACCTAAACCGCCGTAAGTATGTCTGTTATAATGTCCTTCATCCAAGTAAATATGTAGTCCTTTATTTATTGGGTAAGCAGGATTAACAATTTCTGGATCATATAAAGAATCTGGCATTGTATTTATAATTTGAGCAACAAGACTGTAATTCGAAAATTGCATTATCATCAAAAAACAACCCAATACAAAACCTATTTTTGATTTTTTTTTCATTTCCTACTTAATTGTATGCCAACGGTTACGCTAAGAATAGTAGCTGATTACGAGCATTCCGTATCAAACCGTGATGAAGTTGATAGGGAAGAAGAAACTCTAAGTCTGCACTTTTTCAGCTATTATTTTTAGCGAGTGTTATAGAACGTTGTTATTATTATGTATTTCGTATTCTTATAAGATAATTGTCTTCTTCTTAAATGAAAAGCCAAAAGTTTCCATCTCTTTCAATATAGGTTCATACATTTCCTGTGTTGTTGGCATACAAACACCTTTTGCTTTAATTTTGTCCTCCAGAATAAGTTTTGCTGCAATAGCAGGTGGTAAAGAAACAGCCCTTGCCATAGCAGTATCACCATTAGGAATACCTTCAACTAACATACTGGATATTCTTTTTTCTTTTCTATCAGGAAATTCGGCAACAATTTCGTTATGAACAATTATCATATCCTTTTCATGCGGAGCATATGACATCTTTTTTAACATTAAATCCACCAGAATATCTGTATTAGTACCTCTTTTCAAAGGTATCTGAACATCATCAAATAATCCAAGCCAGTTCAATCTTTTAATAATATCATCATTTGTGTCTATATTTAGAAAATTTGCGACATCACTTCTGATCTTATCGGTTGTTTTCACACCAACCAGTCTTGACATAAATTGAGAATAGGTTGTGTTCTCTACGTCCGTCTCAATAGTGTTTTCAATTAATTTCAACTTCAATAAACTTGTAATTGTGTTACAATAACCTAAATATCTTAGTAAACCACGAATAATAGAAACATTACTATCTAATTCAAAATAAGGTATATACCTCGTACTGTCATCATTAGGGTAAACCTCAAATGTTCCGATTCCATCAATATCAACCAATTTATGATCCTCAAATTTAATTTTAGCAACGATCCTTTTACCCTCTATTTGATATACCGCTGGTTTTACAGCTGATCTCATGAGGCCCTTCGGATCCCATGAAAATTTATAACCGAAAGGAGTACGATTATGTTCAAAAGATGGAATGCCAGATCCGTAAGAAATAAGGCTAATGACTTTACCACCATCAGCTTTTACCAGATCTATCATTTGCTTTGAACACATATTATCAAGCCCTGGAGATTCACCAAGTTCTGTCAGAAAAAGAATATTTTGTTTTTTAGCTTCTTCATGAAAGGATATTATATCCGGATGCATAAAATCTGTTGTGATCAGCGGCTTACAATATTTCAAGCACATTTTCGAAACAATATGATGCACTGATCGAGGTACCATTAAAACAACTATGTCGATATCCTTTATAATAGTTTCAAGTAGATCAACCTGATCTGTTGTCCAACTTATTGCCGTTCCCAATGGTCTGCCTTCAATTACTTTTTCTGCTTTTGAAACTGTTCTTGTCGCAACAACAACTTCATATTTACAACGATCAATAAAATAATCAACCATTGGTTTTACGGTATAACCCGCTCCAAATATTGCTACTTTGCTCATTTTTTTACTACCTCCATTTTATTTGAATAATGTTCTATAACAATCGGATATGCCGCAATTCGGTATATATCCATTATGTCTTTTCTTTTAAACTTAATGAATCGACAGGACTTTCAACAGCTCCAAGGGGATTTACAGCCACACATTCACTTTGATGAATCTCTGCAAGTGATTGGTTCAAGTGTATCTGAACTCATGATTTTAACCGTATATTAAACGTTTGTTAAACGTGTAATCAACGGCTACAGAACTATTAAAATAATTCTTTGTTCCAGTTCATTATTAATTACCTGCTATACAATTTGCAAAACTTAGTTATAATTAATTGATAAATCTACTCCATATAATACAAGAAAAATTTATTTTTGAAGCTTAATCCCCAGTGAAGGTATGGCGAACACCAAGAAGAAGGATGGGAAGATTTTTGTGCTTGACACCTCAGTAATTCTCTACGAACATAATTCAGTTTTAAATTTTGATGAACACGATGTAGCAATTCCAATAACCGTATTGGAAGAGCTTGACAATTTCAAAAAAGGGAACGAAACCAGGAATTTTGAAGCCCGCGAATTTACCCGCCTGCTTGATAAACTTGCGTTCGGACATACCTTGCAGGATTGGATTCCATTGAATGGTAAATCCAAAGGAAATTTTAAAGTGCTGATGAATTCGGCCCCTCCGGAACTTGACAGTACCAAAGTCTTTGGTGAAGACAAGCCAGACCATCGGATCTTAAACTCTGCCCTGCTGCTTCAAGAAGCAGATAAATCAAAGAGTGTAATCCTCGTAACAAAAGACATTAATCTCAGGCTCAAGGCAAAATCATTAAATCTTGCCGCCGAAGATTACACCACAGGTAAAGTGAAAAATGTCAGCGACCTTTTCACTGGAAAAGAGGAAATTGATAAAGTATCACCCGACTTAATCAATGAGTTATATGAAAAAGGAGCAGTAACAACCGAATCTATATTTGGAAAAGAAAAACCACTGCAAAACAGCTATTTTATTATTAAAAGTGGCAAAAATTCAGTTCTCGCGTTCTATAACCCGATTTCTGACTTGATAGAAAAAGTTGAAAAACGACCCGTTTACAGGATACGACCAAAAAATGCGGAACAAACCTTTGCGATTCATGCTATTATGAATACCGATGTTCGCCTGGTTTCAATTAATGGAGTTGCCGGAACTGGTAAAACGTTGATTGCACTTGCTGCCTCTCTCGAACAAAAACGAGAATATAAACAAATCTATTTAGCAAGACCAATCGTTCCACTTAGCAACAAAGACATTGGATATTTACCTGGTGACATTAAGTCAAAGTTGAATCCATATATGGAACCTCTTTGGGACAACTTGAAATTTATACAAAATCAGTGGCAGGAAACGGACAAAGAATATGCCAAAATAGCCGACATGGTAACCAAAGAGAAGCTTGTAATTACCCCGCTGGCCTATATCCGGGGACGCAGCTTGTCAAATATCTGTTTTATTGTTGATGAAGCTCAAAACCTTACGCCGCATGAAGTAAAAACGATCATTACGCGGGCAGGTGAAAACACAAAAATAATTTTTACCGGGGATATTAATCAGATTGACACGCCTTACCTTGATTCACAAAGTAACGGGTTGTCTTATCTTATTGATCGGTTAAAAGGAAATAATTTGTATGCACATATTACATTGGAAAAAGGCGAAAGATCTGAATTAGCAAACCTGGCAAACGAAATGCTTTAATATGACACGAATCTATGAATGGGACGATCGTCTGGATTTTGGGAAGTATAAAGGCGAACCACTTGATGAGATATTCCAAAAAGATTCGGATTTTGTTCAGGAGTGCCTTGAGCAGGTAGAAGGATTCAGAATAACCATAAACACATGCAAACACCTGGAGAACTTGATCGAAGGATATCGGTTTTCAGACAAAGCACGGTCCAGTATCATTAATCAAAAAAAGTACAGCAGCCTGCCCGGAGCCAGCGAGTTTAAGCTCTACCCCACAGGAGATCCTTTCATCCAGCCATTGGATGACATCGGTTACGGTGACAAGAAATAGGCAATTTACCCATCGTTTTCAATAGGTTTTTCTTAAAGAAATCAGGACATAAGGTCAGCTACATTTGATTTTTAATCAATGACCAAAAACGATGTTTAACGAACTGCTTGAACTAAATAGTGAAATACTTCGATCCCGGGAAATGGACTACTATCGGTATCACAGCTTTTTAAATGCAATCAATATAGTGTTAGAAAAACAGGATGATGAAAAGAAGGACACGAAAAAAAATACTCCTCAGTTTCACCCGTGAACTAATTCAACAATTCAAACGAACGTGCGGTGTAAAAAGGGTTCCCGATAACGTCAGGAAGATGGCCCAGGAATTATTATTTCAAAGCAATGGAACTTCAACTAATTACCAAGACTGGTTACACGATTTGAAGAGAGTTTGAAAAAACATATCCGGGGAAAACGGCCGGCCACCCTAGTCATCCCTACTACTGCCAGGCCTCCATCACGAGTGGAGGTAAAACCCGCCAGTGAATAAGGATTTGCGAAGCCAAGATAGTCGATCGCATTCAATGAAAAGTTGTTTTTGTTATACCCCATAAGCACGATTTGGCTGCTGTTTGTAGTTGCAGCGTAGATAAGCGTGGGATTCCCATTGATTTGAATTTCTTTGACTTCAACCCTTGAGTCTGAAGTAAGCTCAGGAAAAGGATTCCCACCCAGATCAAGACTGGAAGTGATACTGGAAGTTGAAATGGATACGTTGGGGTTGATGTAGTTATCCCCGAAATTGAACCTGGATATGGCAAACAAGTCGTTTCCGGTAGCTGTAACGCTACTTATCCCACCTTCAGATTGCTGTCCCTGGCAGACACCGTTCGGAGTATCATCAGCCAGGTCTGAAAATACCAGGGATAATGTAAAATTGTAGAACCCATTAAAGAAATATAGCCCATTCGAAGCCTTTCCGGCAATAAAAGGGAGGACTCTCCCTGTTTGATTGAAGTGGTCTATGATTGGTTCTTCCACTCCTTCTCCCGATCCGATATCAAACTGAGCAGAATTCACAATGCCTCCTGTTGGGTCAACGATTGACAACACCGTTTTTTTAGAAAGATGATCATAACTCTGTAATATAAAATTGTTTCCGTCACTCGCAGCTGCAAGAGGGAAGGTCGCATTTACGGTAAATGCATTTAATACCTCACCAGCATCATCTAGTTCAATTAAGCGGACCCCAAGGCTAAATTGATCCATGCAGAAGAAATAGTATTTCCCCCCTTTTTCCATCAAAGACTTGACAGGGCTTACAAAATCATTCTGAAATTTTGATCCGGATTCATAGTCACCCAATTCGTTTACTTCGATGATGTTTAAACCCCGGAAATTAGAATCATCCCGACGGTAGGAAGATAGAATAATAAATCCTTTTGATGTTTCTACAATATCTAACGGATCGTACTGTTCGTTGAAGCGATCGTCGTCGTAAATTTTTACAAACTCCTCCTGTGGTTGTAAATCAATCTTTTCATTGCAACCGGGCAACGCTATGATAAGAAACAGGCTAATTAACTGCTTCATAGTTTTTGCTGATAAATTTTAAGGGAAACTGAATGCTCAAGCTAAACCACAATGATTGCAACTTTAAATCATCTTGAATGTCACCAATGCTAGCCAATTGATTGTTGGAATACCTGGCACCGGTTTGGGTAATGTTTGATAACCCGTATTTATAGTTGACATCAAAAAGCATTCTTACATTTCCGGCGTCATATACCACTCCAACTCCTCCCATAACTCCACCCGAGGATGAGGTGTACAAATCGGATGTCCCAATCTCTATGGGATCTCCTGAAAATGGGACATCAGATCCCGAAGCATTATCTATTCCTTCTACATCTAATTTCTTTCCTGCATTAATCAAAAGATTATAATAAACTCCAACCTGGATGAAGGGATGAATATTACCTTGTAAAAATTCATACTTTACCAGTAATGGAAGGTCGAAAACCTGCACGTTGTCTTCCACTTTAAATGTTTGGCTGAGTGAATTTGACGGATTGGCCGGATCACTCCAATTGTAAGAACTGGTGTACCTGTAAAACATGGTAGCAAAACCAGGTTGAAGACTTACGGTTATCCCTTTTGTATAAAATGCCAACTCCAATCCTGCCTGAATGCCTGGTTTACTAAACCCATCATACGATTTTACATTTCGTTCTGCGCTATAATTTATCGGACTGAAAGAGGTAAAACTCTCATCAGGAACGCCTTTGGTAACATTGGTTCCAGCTCTGAGGCCTAGCCACCATTGAGTTTTCAAAAACGGATCACTCCCGGGGCGTTTACTTTTTCTATTTGATTGGGGGTAGGTGTCCAGGCTCATTCCCAGCAGAATACAGAGAATAACCAGCCTCATTTTATTACGATCATTTTTGCTGAAGCCTTCCATTCTCCCTGGCTGATTTGATAAATATAGGTACCCGATTGGATTCCATGTAAATCAACAGGGACGTTGTATTCCCCTTGACTGTGATATCCTGAAAGAACTTTCTTTACAATCCTCCCTTTCATATCGAGTATACTCAGCTGAAGTTGCCCACTTGAATTTACATAAAACTTGATGTTTGTATAATTGCCGGCTGGGTTTGGATGGTTTTGCTCCAAAAAGAACCGTCGATTCAGGAAGTCATCAACTGATGTAACTAGGTTATTTCCAATCAACGGTAGTTTGGTATATGTCCCACCATCCTCATTCGGGCCGTCAATAAAATTCCCATAGAATACAGAATTGGTGACAATACTTTCATCAACACCCATCCAATCCTGCAGTATGGTTGCATACAACTGACGGTAATCGTGCTGCATTTCAACATTGCTTTGCGTTAAATCAGGATTTGTACCTACCACCCCGGGTTGTACTCCTTTGCCAAAAATCATAATGGGAGCACCTTTGCCGTGATCTGTTCCGTAACTGCCATTTGAGGCAATCCGTCTTCCAAATTCTGATGTTGTAATTGTCAATACGCGATCTTCAATCCCTCGTTCCTGAAGATCTTTTTGAAATGCCTCCATCGCCGAAGTGATATGAAACAGTTGAGCTGCATGCACACCCATCGTTGGGTCATAACTTTCAACTTGCTCTGCATGCGTATCAAATCCGCCAAGTTTGAGTAAAAAAACCTTCGTTTTCACTCCATCTCCTCCGCCATCCAGCAGTTTTGCGATCAACTTGAGCTGAGGGGTTAACCTGTTTCTAAGGCTATTTTTTGGCGCATTGAATGGGTACGTCTCCGGGTACGGAACGCTTGATTCACTTGCTTTCTGATAAACATCGAACAACCTTCCGGCGTAATCTTCGGTTTTATCTTCCAACCCCAAAAGCCAATCCATCTCTTTTCCGTAAGGTGAAGCTCTGAGAAATTCAGGAGGTGTACCCCTCGGATCAAGTCCTTCATCTTCAAATCCCTCCAATTCCTCCACCAGCCTTGCCAGGCTTTCCGGATCATTGCCGAGCGATATGGAAGCTGGAATATTCCCTTCCTGGTGAAAAATCAGGGAAACTTCACTTCCAAGTTCAATGGCTAGCGGATCTTTGTTATCACTGTTCGGATAATCATCCGGATATACTTTGGGAGCTATATCATTTTGTAAATAACGACCTACCCAACCAGAAGAATAGTAGTCGTCAGATCCGCCTCCCATGAATCGTATATCGCGACCCCGGAAGTGTGATCCATTATTATTTTTGTACGATACTCCTTGTACGAAGGTCATTTTCCCCTTGTCGTACAGCTTTTTTGCGGCAAGCATATCGGGGTGCAAACCAACCTGATCAGCAATTGGCAGTGTTCCATCGAGTGGTATCATTTTACGTACACCATTTTTTGCAGGTATTGCAATGTTGGCCCTGCGTGAATAATAGGTGTCGTATTGTTCAACGGGAATCAGCATATTCAATCCGTCATTTCCTCCATGAAGCTGCAAAATTACCAGTACTTTGTCATTATCCGAACCTGCAACAGACCTGAACATATTCAGGGATTTGGACTGGAGGTTTAAGGGTATTCCCGCAAGCGTGAAAGCTCCGGATCCTGCCACTCCTACATTTCTTAAAAATTTTCGTCGTTTCATGTCAGGCCAATTGATATTCTGGTGATTGCAACAGGGAGTTTATCAGGTTTTCAAGTTGTGAAACCATCACGTCTTTTTCCATTAATGTGTTCCACCTGGTGGTCCATGTACCCTCAGGGTCAGCATCAAGTTGTGGAGAGTATAAGAATGCAAACAGGAAATAGTTGAGCCTGGGAGCAGTAATTTCTGAATCATCATCCATAGAATCATCATAGGAAAGCGATTCGTGCATTGGCAATAAATATTTTACGAGCTGCTCGACCAAAATCCTGGGGTTTTCAGCAATATCCCCAAAGTAAATCGACACGAAGTCAAAAACTGAAAGTTTATTGGATCCGGGCATCATTTCAGAGCTGATAATATTACGGATAAAATTATATCTGTTTGCCAGGTAATTGGTTGAAATCCAGCTTCGGTTATAAATAGGATACTGGTGATAGGCTGAATATCCTGCTACTTCAAATGGCTCATACACGTTCATTCCCTGTAACCGCATTTCATTACTTAGCCATCCCGTAAATTCATAAAAAGATGCTGTTTCCGTGGCATAATCCGGAATCTGTGCATCAAACATTCTCAACGAGCCAACAACCAGATCTAAAGGTGACTTTATGATGGCCCCAAAATGATCGTCGTCGGTTCCGGTATCGCCTTCGTAAAAATATTTGCTTGTAAAAAGTTCTGTCAACACCGGCTGGATTCGAAATCCGCTGGCAACAAAAGTTTGTGCCATATCTTCAATTACCGTGTTGTCAATTTCTTCATTTATATCATAATAGGTATAAAATCGGTAAAGCTTGCGGCAAATATTCTTCGCTGTTTCAGGCATCCCAAATATCATGTCAATGAGCTGCCCAATTTCATCCAATGCACTTTCTTCTGTAGCTACACCGGCTGGAATCAATTCAGGTTTAGGAGCTATGGTCTGAAAATTATATCGATGACTAAACTGTTTGGTATCATTATCGTGGGCATTTGCCACCGCACCACCCTTAGCAACTCCTCTAGGTAATCCTGTATCCAAATCTATGGTTATGAAATCATCATCGATTCCAAAACCTGACAATACCCTTGCTGCTTCCTGTACATCCTGCTCTGTAAAGTGCGTATAATCCCCCGGGTCGTTTCCGGATGACAACGTTCCTTCCAAACCCCTCCCGATCGAATAGAGTTCTTGAAGTTCCCTTGCAAAATTTTCATTGGGATTTCCTTTTACATTTTGTCTACCATCTAAAAACTTGAGCATGGCATTGTCAACAGAAATTTTCTTTGTCAAGTCTTTAAAATTTCTCCATTCATCCACCGTATCATCAAATGCAAATAAGCGAAACAATTGATTTTGAAAATAGAGAGAACGGCTGCTATTGACCTTCGATATTTTTGTGGTAAAGTGTGTGTGCATAAAAAATGTAATTTTTTCACGCACGTTGTAAGCAATTCGCTCATCTACCGGAAGATCTTCTTTTCGTAAAGCCTGACCGATCAGCCATCTCTTGAAATATTCCTGCAGGGTTGATTCCTCACTATTTGCATCCGTTCTGCCAGAAAGTACCCATTCTTGCCCCGTTTCGGTATCAATTGGTAGCAAAGGGTCTGAAATATTCTTACGAAACACCCTTTCCATGGCAAACTGTGGTGTGAGAAGCGAGAATTCTTCAATCTCGTTCTTGTCAGCCCCAAAAGTCACACGACGCAACAAGTGAGCCGCACGTTTAATTCCTAATGGTTCTGTAAGGGGGATAAAGGCCATTTTGAATATTTAAGTAAATATCCCTTAAGATAGACTCAGGTAACTCCCTTTGCAGACCATTGCACTTATTTATCGTTAAATGGAGTTATATCTTGTTCAAATACGGTTATTCGTACGGTACGAACCAGCAATATTACTCATCGCGAAGCGCTTGAATTGGATTAGAGATTGCTACCCTGAATGACTGCCAGCTTACCGTGAAAATTGCAACCACAATTGCAATGAGCGCAGACAAAATAAACAGATCCCATTCCATATCAATTCTATATACGAAGCTTTCGAGCCACATACCAGCACCATACCAGGCAAGGGGCACTGACAGTACAAAAGCCAATGCAACCAGTATGATAAACTCCATGGACAACATCAATACAATTTGAATAACTTTTGCCCCGAGTACTTTTCTAATGCCAATTTCCTTCGTCCGTTGTTCTGCTGCATATGCTGACAAACCAAACAAGCCCATTACAGCAATAAATATGGCTAAAAAGGTTAGATGATTGAACATGGCAGCAAAAGCAGTTTCATTCTCGTAGAGAACTTCAAAATCCTCGTCCATGAAGCTATATTCAAATAAATTACCCGGGAATGATGATGTCCATTGTTTTTCAATTTCCGAAACTGTCGAAGAAATATCCGACCCTTCCAACCTGATTGAAACTACCGAATTGTTTCTCCCATAACGGAGATAAACAGGTTCTATTGGGTGCTGGATAGTAGCAAAATTGAAGTTTTTAACTACACCGATTACATTAAATGGCGTTGGATCTCCATCTGGTCCAATGTCGAGACTAATGGTTTTACCAACCGGGTCGGCCCATTGAAGCATAGCGGCAAGTTCTTCATTGATCAGCAAACTACTTGCAGAATCAACCTGTGAATCTTTTTCGAAGTTACGGCCATCGACAATCTGCATCTCCATTACTTCAATATATGTTTCATCGGCTTGCATTACACTGGTGATGTAATTGTCGTCCTCCGACGTCCCTTCGGGTGTAATAGAATTCCTACCAAGTTGTTGTCCAATTTGCACTGAAGAAGTACCAACTCCCGATACTCCAGGAATTGCCAGAAGCTTTTCTCTGAATACGGGTAGACGCTGTATCATTTCCTGTGTTGACATTTGAATGGTAACAACCTGATCACGGGAATACCCCATGTCCATGGTGTGGATGTAGTCCATCTGACGGTAAATAACCCCGGCAGTAGCAATTAGTGATATTGAAATAACGAACTGAAATACAACAAGTCCTTTGCGTACAAATGATCCGGATTTTACCCCCTTGAATCCACCCTTAAGCACATCAACAGGTTTAAAAGCAGACAATACAAATGCGGGGTAACTACCTGCGAGTAATCCCAATAATAGGGTGAGACTAACTATCCCTATCCCTACCTGTGGTGTAAGTAGCCATGCAAAGTCGGCGCTTCGGTGATACGTCGAATTCAATACCGGCAAAATAAAATACACAAGACCAAGTGCAATTACGAATGACACAATTACGATAAGCACCGATTCTGAAAGGTGCTGAAAAATAAGCTGTTGTTTGACTCCTCCCATCACCTTTCTTACACCTATTTCCATAGCTCTTGTAGAAGATTTAGCTGTAACCAGGTTCATGAAATTTACTGACGCCAATATCAAAATGATGGATCCAATTGAAATCATAATAAAAACATTACTTACATCCGTTTTGGCATGATTTGACTCAAATAAAATGTTCTTTGAATGCAAATGGACATCTTTCAACGGCTGCAGTGTTGGAGTAAAAAATTCAGCCGCTTCATTTCGTGCTTTAAGATCAATTAATTTCTCTATAATTGGATTAAGGTCGTTGTGTGGCTTATCGAGAAGTAGATAATTGTAACAATTGATTCCACTCCAATTGGTAAGAAACTGCTGCCAACCCGGTTGATCTTCAGGTGCAACCAATGAACGTATTATGTCAAACTGTATATGTGAATTGGCAGGGGGATCTTTCATCACGGCCTTGATATTCAATTCAGTGGTACCATCCAATCTTAATACATTTCCTATTGGGTCTTCTTCTCCAAATATTTTTTTTGCCAATGATTCAGTGAGCACAACTGAATTGGGTTCAGACAGGGCACTGTCTCTTTGACCATCAATGATTTCAAAATCAAATACCTGGAAAAAGCTGTTCTCGGTCATTATTCCATTTTCAGACTGAAACTCTTTATCGTCAATCTGTAATCTCCATTGACTTCCACCAAGGATCCTGACATAATTTTCAACCTCAGGTATTTCCTCCACTGCTGCTGGTCCTAAAGCCGCTTGTGATACGCCTACCACCTGACTCTGAACACCCTGCGCACTGTCAATTGTTAATACACGTACAATACGATCCTTTTTTGAATGGAACATATCAAAAGATAAATCCTCGAAAAGAAACAATGAGATAATTACAATGGCCGCAAGGCCGATAACCAGGCCAGAAATTTTAATAACAGAATAGGTTCCTTCCTTGAAGATATTCCTTACTGCAATTTTTAAGTAATTTTTGAGCATATTCTAATTCTATCCAGTAGTACTTATCTTATGCAAAATAGTTTCGTTTATTATACATTAGGTTGATTCCCATGGACAAATAGTTTTATTACTTTTATCATCGGTATCCAGCTCATCCCAATTTGAATTATTTATCTGTAGAAATGCTCAGCAAAAGCTTCGGAGAAACTCCATTGTTTGAAAATCTTACTTTTGGTATGTCAAAAGGTACAAAAACAGCACTTATTGCTAAAAATGGATCTGGCAAATCAACATTATTGGAAATATTAGTTGGAAATCAACCTCCGGATAAGGGAAAAGTCGTCATCAGAAACGGAATAACTGTTGGTTTTCTGCCGCAAAATCCTGTTTTACCCGAGGAAAAGACCATCGATGAATTCATTGCATCGGGTAATATCCGGTTAAGTAATATTCTCAAAAGCTATGAGACTGCCTTACTGAATCAATCAGAATTCAACACTCCGGAATCGCACATGGAATTTGAAAAGGCATCAGAAAAAATGACAGAAGCAGGAGGATGGGATTATGAAAACCGGATGAAACAAATTCTATCAGAATTTCATATTGAAGACCTCTCACAGCACGTATCAAGCTTATCAGGAGGAGAAAGAAAAAGACTTGCATTGGCCGAAGTACTAATTGATCAGCCGGATTTCCTGATTTTAGATGAACCAACCAACCACCTTGATATCGCTGTCATTGAATGGCTTGAAAAATACCTGATTCAAACCAACATGACATTATTGATGGTGACGCACGATCGGTATTTTCTTGACCGCGTATGTGACCACATATTAGAGTTGGATAACGGATCCATGTATTCACACCAGGGGAATTTTGCAAAATTCCTGATAAATAAAGCTGCCCGAGAGAAGTCAAATGAAGTCAGTAATCAAAAATCACGGCAATTTTTGAAAAAAGAAATTGACTGGATAAGGAGAGCGCCAAAGGCACGAACGAGTAAATCAAAATCGAGAATCGATGCTTTCTACAATGAAAAAAAGAAAATAAGTGGGGTTGTTTCACAACAAGACCTGCAATTGGATATTAAAATGTCACGATTGGGTGGAGTAATTCTGGAGTTAAAAGATGTATTTAAATCTTTTGGCCAAAATAAAATTCTGGATAATTTCAGCTACACATTTAAGAAAGGAGACAGAATTGGCTTACTGGGTAAGAATGGAGCCGGGAAGAGTACTTTCCTGGATTTAATCACAGCCAGTGTAGCCGCTGATGCAGGTGAAATCAAGAAGGGGGAAACAGTGCGTTTTGGATATTATAAACAGGACGGAATAAAACTGGCTGAAGATAAAAGAGTCATTGACGTATTGAAATCCAGCGCTGAAGTGATTAAAATGTCAGATGGAAGAGAAATTTCTGCCTCACAATTATTAGAGTTTTTTCTTTTTTCTACCGACCTACAATATAACTACGTTTCAAAATTAAGTGGCGGCGAGCGACGGCGATTGACGCTTTTGATGGTGCTCATTCAAAATCCAAACTTCTTAATCATGGATGAGCCAACAAATGACCTTGATCTCCATACGCTCTTAAAACTAGAAGAATTTTTGGAGTCATTCTCCGGTTGTCTGATAATAGTATCGCATGATCGTTTCTTTCTGGATAAGCTCGTTGAACACTATTTTATTTTTGAAGGAAATGGCATATTGAGGGATTTTTATGGAAATTACCAGGAGTATAAAGAAAGCTTGAAGCGTACGTCAAAAGAAAAAAAGAAATCAGTTGAAAAGCCAAACCGTACCAAGACCAAACGATCCTTTAAAGAAAACAAAGAGTACGATGAATTGGAATTGTCAATCAACAAGCTGGAAAAAGCAAAAATAGAATTGGAAAATCAATTGAGCCAAGGATTAACTGACTACAAGGAAATTGAAGAAATTGGAATCAGAATACAAGAAGTAAATGGCCACATCGATGATCAGACACTTCGATGGATGGAACTGGATGAAATTTAATTTACAACTATGAAAACGACACGCAGAACTTTCATTAACAACGCAGCAACAGCATCGGCAGGGATAACTTTCCTTCCCGGAACACTTGTTGGATCAATCTTCAATCCTGCCGACACCATCAATGTAGGCGTGATTGGCGCAAACGGGATGGGATGGTCCGATACAAATTCATTTTTAAAAAATGAAAACACACGCTGTATTGCCATCTGCGACGTAGATAATTCGGTAATTGAACGCCGAACAGCCGACTACAAAAAAATCAATTCAAACAAAGTTCAAGGCTATTCTGACTACAGAAAACTGCTTGAAGACAAAGACATTGACGCAGTTATCATTGGTACGCCTGATCACTGGCATTGTAAAATGATGGTAGATGCACTGGAAGCGGGAAAGCATGTTTATGTAGAAAAACCATTGGCTAACACTGTTGAAGAGTGTTATCTAATGGAAAAAGCAGCAGAAAAATATCAAAAAGTTGTTCAGGTTGGACAGTGGCAAAGAAGCGGTACGCATTACCAAAAAGCGATCGAAATTGTGCGATCTGGTGACCTTGGGAATATTCGTACAGTAAAGGTCTGGGCCTATCAGGGTTGGATGAAACCAATACCAGTCAAGCCTGACTCAAAAGCACCCGATGGTGTTGATTATAAAATGTGGCTTGGCCCGGCACCTGAGAGGCCTTTCAACCCCAACAGATTCCACTTTAATTTCCGCTGGTATTGGGATTATGCCGGTGGACTTATGACCGACTGGGGGGTACATGAGATTGATATCGCATTGTTTGCCATGGGCGTTAAAGTACCAAAGTCAGTAACAGCAACAGGCGGTAAATTTGCCTACCCGAATGATGCTTCAGAAACTCCTGACACCCTCCAGACAATATTTGAATATGATTCTTTCACTATGCTTTGGGAACACGCAACAGGAATAGATGGTGGTAATTATGGAAGAACAGAAGGCATCGCTTTTATTGGAAATAATGGTACCCTTGTTGTAAATCGTGGTGGTATGGAGCTGATCCCTGAGGAAGAAACAAAAAATGGAGTACGGCAGTTTAAAATGCCTGATATGCCGGACCAAATTCGAAGAGGCAACTACCTCGATATGCATACTTCTAATTTTATAGAAGCCATCAGGGACAATAATCCATCAAAGGCAAAATGTACTCCTGCAAGTGGAAGTACAGCTGCAATTAATGCCCATATGGGAAATGTGGCTTATCGAACAGACAGAAAAGTACATTGGGATAATGCCAATC
>Ga0114950_10001861_pt1 | contig 16100 bp, 17 predicted proteins | sample N075metaG_FD_83503 | JGI IMG/M metagenome (GOLD analysis project Ga0114950, IMG submission 83503) | Deep subsurface microbial communities from Kermadec Trench to uncover new lineages of life (NeLLi) - N075 metaG | ecosystem: Environmental > Aquatic > Marine > Ocean trench > Sediment | place... | reverse complement strand
TCGCAAATGTAATTCATCGGTGTCCCACCGGCGCGTTGAGTTATGAGACTCGCGAACAGGTTAAGACCGAGGCTCCATCTATTCCGACGCCCGTCGAATTGTCGATGTGTGCAGATGGACCCATTTATGTCCACGGAAATTTTGTCTTGAATTCCCCTGGCGGTGAGTCTACGGACCGGGACACACGTCTGGCCCTGTGCCGATGTGGGGCGTCCAAGAGCAAGCCATACTGCGACAATTCTCATGTGAATGTCGAGTTCTATGACGCCGGGATGGTTCAAGCCGGGAGTAATGATTCACCAGGGACGGAGGGAAGTCTGACCATTACTCCTCTGCCGAATGGTCCGGTTCTTCTGCAGGGACCCTTTGTGCTGACCAGCGCCGACGGATCGTGCGTGTTCCAGGGTGAAAAGGCCGCTCTCTGTCGCTGTGGCGAGTCAGCGAATAAGCCGTTTTGCGATGGCGCACACGCCAGGATCGAATTCCAGGCAGAGTGAGATACCGGAGTATTGTCATGTCCCCTATTGTTCAGATCACTTTCAAGGTCCTGCTGTTTCACCTGTGCGTTGTCTCCGCCGCCGTTGCGGCCCCGGCGGCCCAGATCAACGCGGACACCGTCTACCGGACGGTCTTGTTGCGTGCCGCGCCCGGGTCACTCAATGCGTTATTGGAACTCTACGTGAATCGCCGCCCGGTTTACCAGCAGGCGGGTGTCGAACAACCCGTCTTGATGCGGCATAGCCAGGGAGATCAGTGGGACTTGATGGCTCTGTTCCCGATCGGGAGCATGTCCGACTACTTCGGTGAAGATCGGGCATCCAGCCTGGATCAGGCCGGTCGCGCAGCCGGACTTTCGGAGGAAGCGTTTCAAGACTCGGTTCGCAATCTGGTAGCATTTCGTGAGGAGGTGTTTGTTGCGGGGCCGTCAGTGGAAGTCCTCCGCGAGCAAGCCAAAGGTGCCGGCTTGTACCACATTGAAATGTTCGTCGCCGTTGCCGGAAGATACGATGATCTTGTCGATCAGCGACAAATGGAAAACGCCTATTATCATGCGACCAACCGGGATGGGAACCTGATCTTCATTCGGCTGGCAGGTGCCAGATGGGATGTCATAACGATCGGCTTTTACGACGACATGCAACAATTCGCGGCGGATCCGGACCTGCCCCGGGAGGTACTTGAGCAGGCAGCGGTCGACGCGGGTTTCCAGTCCCGCTCCACGATCGGAACGTATCTGCGTGAACTTATCCATCACCATAATGACACGCTGGCTGTACCGGTGCGGTAACGGAACTACCAACACCTCCCGGGGTTCGCGCTAACAGTGCGTTGGTGGATCTTCGATGGTCTCGGGAGGTGAATTGAACGGTCGCAGCCGGTCCTTCGTCGTACTTGTTCTGGGACTCTCCGTCCTGTTGGTCCTGATCGTATCCGCGGTGCCAACGGGTGGAGCCCGGTCGGTGTCTGTTGCAATGCCGGAAACGGTCTCGGACCCGACGCCTCAGCTCCCGTCGCCGGACGGGCCTCTTGATCCATTGCGCCTCGACACCTTGCGCGCGCGCGCTGCCGGCATGCGACCTTTATCCAGTCTGCTGGTGTGGCATCGCGGGGAACTCGTAGTCGAGGAGTACTATCGGGGAATGCGGGCTGACCGCGTTGTAAACGTGAAGTCCGTGTCCAAAACCCTGCTTTCACCCCTGGTCGGAATCGCCTTGCGCGACAGTCTGTTTGAGAGTGTCGAACAACCGATCCGGGAATTGCTGCCGGGATACTATGCCAGATTGGATGCCTCGTCGGCCGACGATCCGCGCAAGGACGAGATCAGACTCCGACATCTACTGGACATGTCCAGCGGTTTACAGACGACGAGTTTTGGCAACTACGGGAGCTGGGTGGCATCGGCAGATTGGGGCTGGGATCAGCTGAGGCGACCACTCGAGTGTCAGCCCGGTCGTTGTTTCGAGTACACCACAGGAGGGACACACCTGATAGCAATCGCTCTGGCAAAGGCTGCAGATACTGATCTCCGCCGCTATGCTCGCAGGGTCTTGTTCGATCCGCTGGGCATAGAGCTGCCTGCCTGGGACCGGGATCCACAAGGCAATTATCTTGGTGGAAACAACATGGGGTTGCGGCCTCGAGACCTGTTGTCTTTTGGTGTATTGCACCTTGATGGGGGCCGGTTCGAGGGTAGACAGATCGTTCCGGAGGACTGGATCAAGGAGTCCTGGAAACCCCGGTTCCAATCGCCCTGGAACGGGCATGGATACGGACATCTCTGGTGGAGTGAGTCGTGGGGTGGGGAGACGGCACGATTCGCCTGGGGCTATGGCGGGCAATACCTGGTGATTGTTCCCCGGCTGGAATTAGTTATCGTAGCGACCTCAGCGCTCGAACGGCGAGAAGCCGGACACACAAGAAGAATGCGTCGCTTCTTCGATCGGTATGCGATCCCAGCATTCCGTCCAATGACCAGGGAGATTCGATGACCGTATTCAGTAATTCTGCGACTTCCGCTGGCAACGATCCGGATGCGTACATCGAGGCCATCCTCGCGTTGCTCGGTGACCGCATGCCGATTGACGTACTCAGTCACACGGCGGATGCTCTGCGTGACATGATCCGGGGAGTAGGCAAAGAGGTGCTCGATCGTCCAGAGGCCACGGACAAGTGGTCAGTTACTGGCGTTATCGCGCACCTTGCCGATTCGGAGCTCGTATGGTCGAATCGTCTTCGAATGGTGCTGGCCGAAGATCGGCCGGAGTTGATCGGTTACGATCAGGAATTGTGGGCCGTGCGCCTCGGTTACGATGATCGCGATGTTGGCCATGAGCTCCAGCTGTTCGAGGTAGTCAGACAGGCAAACCTGGGATTGGTAGAGCGTGCCGAAGAGACGGACATGCAGCGTCTGGGGATTCACCAGGAGCGCGGAGAGGAGACCGTGGAGCACATGGTACGGCTGTATGCAGGACACGATCTCGTGCATCTCGCGCAAGCCCGGCGCATCCTGGGCTCGATGGCCCCGACAGCACAATGATCGACTTCAGCCCCTGGATCACTCCGCTGTTGCTCATGCCGGGTGTTGCGCTGCTCATTCTGTCGACGGCCGTCCGGTACAACCGCCTTCATGGCGAAGTTCACGAAGCAGAAAAGCGTCATGTAGGACACGCTGTTATCCATGATGCGACGTTGGCGTTTCGCGCTCGACGCTTCTGCAATGCGCTGGTAGGTCTATATGTGGCCGTGTCCCTGATCGCGCTCGCGGCGCTGTCGGGCGTAGTCGCTGTCGTCGGGTTCGAGTCAGGATCCCGGGTGGGGATAGGTCTGACAGGACTGTCTGTTGTGGCAATCCTGTATTCGAGCACGCAGTTGATTCGTGAGGCAAGGCGATCGCTGGAGGTCCTCGAAGACCACCTGAATCGTGATGCGAGAGGAGCAGGATATGGCTAGCGAACGTGGAGCCGTCCGTCCCGCAGACGGCGTGGATGCCGTGAAAGTTGGAGCCGGCCGGCTGACGATCCGCCGCGACTTGATCAACTCGACGGAAGGCCCTCACTTTGCGTTGCGGTTGTTCTCAATGGCTCCCGGTGGCGGTATGCCGCGTCACACGAACGCCGTCGAGCACGAGCAGTACGTGTTACGCGGGCGTGGCCGAATCGGGATTGGCGACGAGGTGTTCGAGGTCGGAGCCGATGACGTCATTTATATCCCGGCCGGGATTCCTCACTGGTACGAGACAGTAGGTGACGAACCGTTCGAATTCCTGTGCGCGGTGCCGAATCATCCCGACGAGATCGAGATTCTGGACAGTTGACCGGCTGCGTGTCTATGTTCGCCCGGATTCGATGGTAACCCACTAACGACATCTGTCCTCATCGACGGGTATGCGATGACTGACTCAATTCTGACAGTAACTCTTCCTGATGGATCTTCCCGCGAACTTCCGGCGGGATCTTCTTCTGCGGACCTGGCCATGGCCATTGGTCCGGGGCTCGCGCGCGCCGCGATTGCTGCGAAGGTCGGCGGGGAGCTGCGTGATCTGAATCGTCCGCTTGCTGATGGGGATTCCGTTGCCATCGTCACGCGCAGCGACGACGATCCTGATGCACTGTATGTGATGCGTCACTCGGCCGCACACGCCCTGGCAACAGCGGTCCGGCAACTTCGACCGGATGCGGGCATCGGGTTCGGCCCGCCGATCGAGAACGGGTTCTACTACGATTTCGAGGTGGACGAACCGTTCACTCCCGAAGACCTCGAACGCATCGAGGCAAAGATGCGGGAGGTGGTCAAAGCCAAGTACGCGTTCGAACGCGCCGAGGTTGATGCGGCCGAAGCGGAAGCATTGTTCGCCGATGATCCCCTGAAATTGGAACGCCTGGCGGAGATTCCCGAAGGTGAAACGATTTCCGTGTACACAGACGGTCCGTTCACGGACCTTTGCCGCGGGCCTCACGTAGCGAACACGGGAGAAATCGGGCAATTCAAGTTGCTCTCTGCCGCCGGCGCATACTGGCGGGGGGATGAATCCCGCCAGATGCTCCAGCGAATTTACGGCACCGCGTTTTTCGAAAAACAGAACCTCGAGGAGTACCTGCACCGATTGGAAGAGGCCCGTCGCCGCGACCACCGGAAACTCGGAAAGGAATTGGACCTGTTCAGCTTCCAGGACGACATTGGCCCTGGACTCGTGTGCTGGCATCCGAAAGGCGCGAGAATTCAAATGCGCCTCCGGCGTTGGATCGAAGACCTGGTGATGGCCCAGGGCTACGAGTTGGTATATACCCCACATGTGAGCAACGAATCGCTGTTCGCACGGAGCGGACATCTGCAGGCCTATGCAGAGCACATGTATCCGGCGATGCAGGGTGAGAGGGAAGGGGAGACATATCGTTTGAAGCCGATGAACTGCCCCGGCCACGCGCTGATCTTTGCGGCCAGACCTCGAAGCTACCGGGAACTGCCACTGCGGTTATCGGAAATCGCCAACGTCTATCGCTACGAACGCTCCGGAACCCTGCATGGTCTGCTGCGCGTCCGCATGCTGACCATGGATGATGGCCACGTGTTCTGCACGCCGGAGCAGGTGGAGGACGAGATCTTCACGTGCATCGACCTGATCGATGAAGTCATGGGCACACTGGGTCTGGAGTACCGGCTCGATCTGTCTACGCGACCCGAGAATCGCATCGGTGAGGACGAGGTGTGGGATAGAGCGGAGATCGCGCTTCGGGAGGCGCTGGATCGCACGGGCCGGGAGTACGGGTTAGACGAAGGTGGAGGAGCGTTCTACGGGCCAAAAATCGACATCAAGTTTAAGGATGCGATAGGCCGCGAATGGCAGGGTGCGACGATTCAGCTCGACTTCAATCTTCCGGAACGCTTTGAGCTGGAGTACATCGGGCCGGATAACAAACCACATCAGCCGGTGATGATCCATCGGGCGATCTTTGGAACCCTGGAGCGGTTTATGGGCTTCCTGATCGAGCACTTCGCGGGAGCATTTCCAGTCTGGCTCGCCCCGATTCAGGTCAGGGTGTTGCCGATTACAGATGCGCATACTGAAGGTGCCGCAAAAATCGTTCAGCGGTTGCGCCAGGAACGGTGGAGTGTCGAAATCGATAGCCGGTCGGACACGCTGAACTACCGGATACGGGACGCGGAGCTCCAGAAGGTGCCGTACGTGCTGGTAATAGGCGATCGTGAACTTGAGGCTGGCACGGTAGCAGTCCGTGCCCGTCGGGCAGAGAAGAAGCAGGAAGTCATGTCCCTCGAGGACTTCGTCACCAGGGCACATGAAAAGATCTCTACGCGGGCGCTCGACCTGTGAGTCATCGCTTGCACCTTGATGACCTGCCCGGAACGTAAGCGGTCAGCGCCGGTCAGGCGGAGCTTATTTGTCTCCGTCCCACCACTCTTTCAGCGTCTTGACCCGCACGTGTCGATGCGACGCTTGGCGTACGGCCTGGCCGGCCTCTACGAGGATCACTTGGGGCGTTTCGTGACGGACTCCCAGTCGGCTCTCTGCCTCCAGCGACATGGAGCGATTCTCGATCACGTTGATCACGAATACCTCAGCAGCTGGGCAGGTCGCCACGAATTTCTCCACTTGGCGCCAGGCTAAGGCGCTCAGTTCACAGCGCGAACTGTGCTTGAACAGGATTGCTCGCTCAGCATCGAGCAGGGTCGATAGATCCTCGGTTGCTTCTATGGTCCGCATGAACTTACCTGTTATTGTTTCACTCAAGCTTGGTGGCTTTACCAAGTTTCCCCCAAATTACAGTCACGGCTGATCCATTCAATAGCACCCGTTTCCCCTTGCATTCGACCCCCACGATTCCTCCCCGGGCGGAGACCTGCGCCCCCATGAGTCCATTCCGACCCAATCGGCTGGCCCACCAGGGTCCCAGCGTACAGTGGGCCGAGCCCGTGACCGGATCCTCGGCCACTCCCACGGCCGGCGCGAAATATCGAGATACAAAATCCACGCCGATGCTCTCGGCGGTCGCCGTACCCGCTCTGCTTGTCACGATCACGCCTCGAACGTCCAGTTCTGCAACAGCAGGAATGTCAGGTGTCAGAGCCCGGACAGCCGCTTCGTCGATCAGCTCGATGAGCATGTCAAGACGACTTCTGCCAATCGCCCGCGGCGGTTCGGACAGACGCAGAGCCTGAAGGAGCCCCTCGGGAATGTCTCCGGACGGCAACTCAACAGCTGGTTCCGCCGGAAAGTTCATTTCGATGCCCGCGTCGGTCTTCCTTACCGTCAGTTCGCCCCCCAGAGTCTTGAACAGAATCACGGTTGCGGGGTCCGCCGCGCCTGTCTCAAGAAGAATGTGGGCAGCCGCCAGCGTAGCGTGGCCGCACAGATCTACTTCTACAGTCGGTGTGAACCAGCGCAGCCGCCAACCGTTGCCGTCAGGCCAGACGAATGCGGTCTCCGACAGGTTCATCTCGGCAGCCAATGCCTGCATCCAGCGATCGGGGGCCGGTTCCGAACATACGCATACGGCAGCCGGATTACCGGTAAACGGCCGGGTCGCAAAGGCATCGACGATGTACAGAGACTGTGAGTCGGACACTGTGCCACCCCGTGTGTTCAACGGACTTCTAGTCTAAAGATAGGGAGATCCTAACCAGGCCAGACCGTTGCGAACGCGTCTCGCCAATGACCAGGCATCAACTTCTTCTATCGTGAGGCGCCGTGCCCGGCCAATCTTTTCCCACACCACCATCTCAGCGCGAGCCGCGAAGTCCGGATCGTACGCTTCGACATTGAACTCGAAATTCAGGCGCAAGCTGCGCGGATCCCAGTTACCAGACCCGAACAAAGTCCAGGCATGGTCCACGATCATCAGCTTGGAATGGTCGAAGGGATGAGGAGTGAGCCAGACCCGACATCCGAATTTCAGCACCTGGCGAATCTGTCCGAGCATGGCCCAGCCGACGACGCGCAGATTGCTGTGTTCTGGTATGACGATGTCGACCGTAACGCCCCGCAGAGCCGCCAGGCTGAGAGCGGCTACGAGAGTCTGGTCCGGAAGAAAATAAGGCGTCAGGATTCGAACGCTGTGCTCCGCAGAGGCAAGGGCAGCGAGGAGTGTCCAGCGCAGCGTTTCGAAATCTTCATCGGGTCCGTCTGAGACACCGCGCGCCGCAATGTTGCCTTGAGGATCCAGGGCGGGCAACCACGCCTCTCCCTCCAGGAGCTCACCCGTAGTGAAAACCCAATCGCCTGCGAAACTGGCAACCAGGTGGCTGACGACAGGGCCCTCGACCAGGAAGTGAAGATCCTGGATGCGGCCATGAGGAGCCGTGGACAGACACCCGGCCCGGATGTTGATTCCACCCGTGAATCCGGTGCGACCGTCCACAACCAGGATCTTCCTGTGGTTGCGCAGGTTCAGGTACTGCGCTCGCCAGGGCAAGAACGATTTCAGGAATGAAGCGGTCCGAACGCCACGTGCCTGGAGGAGTCTCGGTGCCGGCGGTGAGCTGTACAGGCCGCCTACCGCGTCGATCAGCACACGCACACGAACATCCCGTCGCACCGCGTCAGCCAGTGCCTCAATAAACGGTTCGCCCGCCTCATCCGTGTCGAAAATATAGGTGGACAGCCCGATCGATTCCCGGGCAGATCGAATGGCCTCGAGCATCGCCGGATACGTCTCGTCACCGTCGATGAGCAGTTGGATCCGGTTGCCCTCAACGAGGGAGAGTCCGGTTACTTCACGCCCAGTGCGCAGCAGCCCGGCGAGGCTCGGATGATGGTCCGGTGGTCTCGCAAGGATGCTCGTCTCCGGTGATACCGGAGGTGCCTCTCGATGCGTGCCGAATGCCATGGGAGGGACTGTCGAGTCCGGCTGCAGCGAGTGCATCTGTCGGCTGATCCGACCCCCACGGCGCCTGATTCGATTGACGCCCAGGAGCGCGTAGAGCGCGGCCCCACCGAAGGGTACCAGCCAGATCAATCCCATCCATCCGATTGCACCGCGGACTTCGCGCTTCGTAGAGATCGCGTGCACAGAGGCTATGACTGACAGCGTGATTCCGATCAATCCCACGGCGATCGGCCGAATGTGCACGAAGATGTCCAAGCTTCTTCCGCATCCGTTGACGGGGTATGGGCACGAGAGGTTAGCTTACGTCATGACGAACGGTAAGGTAGCCCGGTTTGGGCCGGGTCGGGAATGGCGCGCTGCTCGATGGTTGCTCAGCGCTGCGGCGTTTGTCGTGCTGGTAGCGGGGGCACGCGCATCGGCCGATATCATCGTGCCATTCCTCCTATCCGTGATTCTGGCTGTACTGTTCGCCGGCCCGATGTCGTGGCTTCAAAGCAAGGGTGTGCCTCGCTGGGTGGCAGTCAGCTTGATCATCATCATGTTGCTGGGAGTAACACTGGCGTTCGGAACGGTAATCGGTGCTTCGGTCATCGACTTTTCACAGAGTCTACCGTTCTATCAGCAGCGCCTCGACGAAGAGGTCGGGGGGCTCCTGATCTGGCTTGCCTCTCACAGGATCGATGTTTCGCGAGACGTCATCGCGGACAACCTGGACCCGGCGGCAGTGCTGACGATCGCGGGTCGGATTTTCACCGGCATTGGCGACGTACTCGGTCGCGTCGGCCTGATCCTCCTTACCATGACTTTCATCCTGCTCGAATGGTCCGGGTTTCGGCACAAGGCGCTCGTAGCGTTTGCCCACTCCGACCAGCACCTCGCCCGGTTTGCGGAGATCAGCGAGAATATCAAACGCTACCTGATGCTGAAGACTTTGATCAGTCTTGCTACCGGTGTACTGGTTACCGTCTGGTTGATCATTCTGCAGGTAGACTTTCCGTTCTTGTGGGGAACGCTGGCATTTGTTCTGAACTACATCCCGAACATCGGATCACTCATCGCGGCGGTGCCTGCGATCATGCTCGCCTTCCTGCAAATGGGCATTGGCGGGGCGTTGTTAACCGCATTGGGTTACCTCGTAGTCAACTTCATCCTGGCGAACCTCATCGAGCCGCGGGTGATGGGGCAAGGTGTGGGCCTGTCGACACTCGTCGTGTTCCTGTCCCTGGTCTTCTGGGGTTGGGTGCTCGGGCCCATCGGCATGCTGCTGTCCGTGCCGCTGACCATGATCTTTCGCATCCTGCTTGACGCGGTGGACGAGACCCGGTGGATCGCGATCCTCATGGGTCCACGACCGCCGGATCCGGTCGTGGTAGAGTAGGGCCAATGCAGGGAAGACTGATCCGGTTATTTGAAGGCCATTTTGGTTATAGTCCGAGTTCCGTCGTAAGCCTTTCAGGGGACGGATCCAATCGGTCTTACTGGCGCCTCGTGTCAGATGATGGATCCTCGGCGATTGGCGCTGTCGGTCCTGATCGCGAAGAGAATCGTGCCTTCCTGTCGTATACCCAGGCGTTCTGGACCGCAGAACTGCCGGTCCCGGAATTGTATGCTAAAGAAGATGATAGCGGTATATATCTCATCGAAGATCTCGGGGATGTGACGCTATTTTCTGCGCTCGAGGAGGCGAGGGCGGGGGAAGACGGCGAGTTTCCCACTTCGATGGTGGCTGTGTACCGACGCGTGATCGGATGCCTGCCGCGATTTCAGGTGGAGGGACACCGCGTAGCGGACTACACGGTCGCCTACCCGCACCCGGAATTTGATCGGAGATCCATTGCATGGGACTTGAACTATTTCAAGTACCATTTTCTCAAGCTTGCCAACGTTCCGTTCAACGAGTCCCGGTTGGAGCGCGATTTTGATACGTTGACCGATCTGCTTCTGAGTGCCAGCCGCGAATTTTTTCTCTACCGCGATTTCCAATCCCGCAATGTCATGCTTGTCGGCGGGGAACCGAGGTTCATCGATTACCAGGGTGGTCGTCGTGGGGCTCCCCAATACGATGTCGCGTCGTTGCTTTACGATGCGAAGGCAGACATACCAGGAGTGATCCGAGACGAACTTCTCCAGCACTATCTCACCGAGCTCGAAACTCAGGCCGAGGTGGACCGAGCAGAATTCATGGCAGCGTATTCGGGGTTCGTGATCATCCGGATCGCTCAGGCGCTGGGCGCCTACGGCTATCGTGGATTTTTCGAACGCAAGCCCCGCTTCCTAAGGAGTGTACCATTTGCCGCCAGAAATCTGGCCGGGCTGCTGGAGGACGGGCTTCCCGCCGTGATGCCGGAGTTGGAGTCTGTATTCAGGCGGATTGCCGACACCTGGGGTGGTGACTTCGCTGCTCACGAGGCTGATCAAGGGCTGACAGTGCATATCCGCAGTTTCAGCTATCGTTCCGGCTATCCGGAAGATCAATCAGGTCACGGTGGAGGCCATGTGTTCGACTGCCGGGCGATTCCGAATCCGGGCCGGAAGCCGGAATTCCAGGCGCTTACGGGTCTGGATGCTCCGGTCGGCGATCATCTGGCAGACATGTCCGAGGCGGTCGCCTTCTTGAATCACACCACCAGTTTGAGTCTTGTCCAGATCGACGAATACCGGCGGCGCGGCTTCCGGTACCTGTCCGTTTCGTTCGGCTGCACGGGTGGGCAGCACCGATCAGTCTATTTCGCGGAACGCCTCGCTGAGAGGGTGCGGACTTCCTGTCCTGATGTCCGGGTCGTGTTGGAACACAGGGAGCGGCCAATGTGGCCGACGGCTTTCTAGCATGCAGGCTCTTGTGTTGGCGGCGGGTAGGGGCCAACGCCTGCAACCTCTGACGGATCGGATTCCCAAGGCGCTCGTCGAGGTTGGTGGCGTCACGCAACTCGAACGGACGCTATCCGTCCTGGAAGCTGCCGGCGTGCAGCGAATCGTAGTCAACACTCACCACCATGCTGAGCAGATCGAGTCGTGGCTCGCCGACCACTCTTCTGCGGCCGAGATCCTGGTGTCGCGAGAGAAGGAGGAGCCGCTGGAGACGGGCGGGGGCCTGGTACATGCGCGCCACTTGTTTTACGACGATGCACCAATTCTCGTTCATAACGTCGATATCATTACGTCTGTCGACCTGAAGGCATTGCTCGAGATGCACGACCCGTCTCGCTGCCTGGCGACATTGGCGGTGCAGGAAAGACGAACGTTCCGACACCTGTTGTTCGATGAGGTCGGACTTCAAGGTCGACTGGACGTTCGTGAAGGCCGTCGAGCGGATACGAGACCGGCTGTGGGTACCGTGCGTACACTTGCTTTCACCGGAATCCACATCGTATCCGGCACGATATTCGAACTCGTGGAAGAAAGTGGCGCCTTTTCCGTAATCGATCTCTATCTGCGCCTGTCGGGCGAGGGGTGGTTGATCGAGCCGTTCGATGTCACGACAGCCGAGTGGCTCGAGATCGGCACGCCGGAGCGATTGCGTGCTGCACGTCAGACTCTGAGTAACTGAGTTCGGGTGGCCGGGCTATTGGGTGCCCGGGCTTCCGATGTCTGCTTCGACGTGCCAGGTTCCGTCCTCAAGGCGCCGCCAGACCGTGAGGTAACTGCCGGTTTCGGTTACTGGGCCCGACTCTCCGCTACGCGTCATTTGATAGCTGCCGACCGTATAGCCCAGGTTTCCGCTTCCGACGGACGCAAAGGTAGGATCCCAGGTAAGCTCGAACGCCGGGTCGGCAAACATGGGCAGAACAACCTGTCGAATTCCTTCCTGGCCGATATGCACTACACCTCCGGAGATCATCATGCCGTTGGACCCGAACGCATGGAGCCAGGTTCCAAGTCCGCCGGACTGAACGGAACGCTGAAAGCCGCGATCCGCCTCTATGAGCTCCACTTTCCATTGCTCCATGAGAACGGTATCTCCGGCGAGCAAATACGGGCCTGTTGTACGGTCGGTCGAATCCGATCCTGTACCACAAGCCATGGCGGTCACGGCCGCCACCATGAGGAGTGCCCCTCGCATATCCTGTCCCTCCATTGATCTGCACGGAAATGGGCGACGATAGCCACGCCCAGCTGCGGCCGATACTTACGCCGTCTACACACCCCGTGCAACATGACCCATCCGGCGGCGCCCAGCCAAGGGATGCCGTTGACTTGCGATGTGCTCATGCCTAACTTCGCGGCAACAATCTAGGGAAGCGGGGCGAAGTTGCTCCCACCTTTCGGCGTGGCGAAGTTTGGTGCTACAGCCGCCGGGTATGAGGACGCAGTGGTCGAGAGGTCACTGTGTTCGCGTACGTATCGCCCGGTCGGCCCCAGCCGAACCGGGCGTTGTCGTTTGGCCAGGTTGCGTCAGCGATATCAGCGAGATCAGCGTGGCCCGTGCCCGATGAAACCATTCAGGAAAGAGGTGAAGTGAGCCAGGACGATCTACGCGTAAACGACAGGATCCGAATCAGCCCGATCCGCCTTATCGACCAGCACGGAGAGCAGGTCGGTGTCATTCCGGCGGACGAGGCACGTGAACTTGCCCTGGATGCGGGCCTGGACCTGGTCGAGGTCGCTCCGAATTCACGGCCGCCGGTCTGCCGAATCATGGATTACGGGAAGTATAAGTATGAGCAGGCGCGGAAGGCTAAAGAGGCGAAGAAGAAGCAGCATACGATCACCGTTAAGGAGATCAAGCTTCGGCCGAAGATCGAAGAACATGACTATAGCTTCAAGATGAGGCACGTCCGCCGCTTCCTGGAGGAGGGCGACAAGGTAAAGTTCACGCTTCGGTTCCGAGGCCGGGAGATGACACACCCGGAGCTCGGCGAGCGGGTGCTGGCCAAAATTAAGGCCGAACTCGGCGAGTCCATCGTCGTGGAAGCTGACATACGCAGGGAGGGGCGGACGATGACGATGCTTGTCGCTCCACGGACTTCCTGAAGAGGGGTACGAGATGCCGAAGCAAAAAACCAACCGATCCGCCGCCAAGCGGTTCACAAAGACGGGCACGGGGAAATACCGCCGCAACAAGGCGTTCCGTAGCCACATCTTGACAAAGAAGAGCCCCAAGCGGAAGCGCAAGTTGCGCCATTCGACTCTGGTGGCAAAAGCGGACGTGAAGCGCGTCAAGCGGCTGCTCGGCGGCTGACGGAAGACCGGAGGAAAGATACATGGCACGCGTGACGAGTAGCGTCGCCCGCAACAGGCGAAAGAAAAAGATACTGAAGAGCGCCAAGGGCCAGTTTGGCGCCCGGTCGAAATTATACCGTACAGCGAAAAATGCGGTCGAGCGCGGTTGGTCCGATGCGTACAGGGACCGGCGCCGAAAGAAGCGCGACTTTCGTCGTCTGTGGATTGCCCGAATCAATGCGGCGACCAGGCAGCACGATATGTCATACTCGCGCTTCATCCACGGCCTCAAGATCGCCGGTGTTGAAGTCAATCGAAAAGTGCTGGCGGATCTCGCGGTTCGGGAACCGGATGCGTTTGCCGAATTGGCGCGGATCGCCGGAGAACACAACCACTGACGATCTGATGACGTCCCGTGACGTCTGACGGCACGTCGCTGCAGGAGCGCCTGGAAGCCATTCGGTTGAACGGCCTCGCAGCGTTTGCTGGGGCGACGGATGAAGTTGCCCTCGAGGCCGCGCGCGTCCGCTACCTGGGGCGAAGCGGGGAGCTATCGGGAGCGATGGCCACTCTGGGTAGCACGCCCCAGGAGGCAAGACCCGTTGCCGGGCGCCTGGCGAACGAGGTGAAGAGAGTACTCGAGGCCGCCATGGCGGATCGGCTCACGGAACTCGCGGCTGAGTCGACGGCCGCAGGATCGGGGCAGGATCTGACCCTGCCCGGCCGTCAGATGTGGCGCGGTGGTTGCCATCCGGTGACCCAGGTCATTGATGAGATCTGTGAAATCTTTCGTGAGCTTGGGTTCTCGCGAGCCGCCGGTCCCGAGATCGAAACCGAGTGGTACAACTTCACAGCGCTCAATATTCCGCTCGACCATCCGGCAGCCGACATGCACGACACGTTTTATCTGGATGACGGGGTTTTGCTGCGTACCCATACGTCCCCCGTTCAAGCGCGCGTGATGATGGCCAGCAAACCACCAATCCGAATCCTCGCGCCAGGTTTGTGCTACCGGCGCGACCCGTTTGACGCGTCGCATGCGCCTGCTTTCGAGCAGATCGAGGGGTTGGCGGTGGACGAGGGGATCGACTTTGTCGAATTTCGGGCGGCGATAGACTTCTTCGTCCGGCGGTTCTTTGGTTCGGGAGCTCGTACGCGATTTCGGGCGTCATATTTTCCGTTCACCGAGCCATCGGCAGAAGTTGATGTGTCGTGTTTCCTGTGTGACGCCTCCGGTTGTTCGGCCTGCAAGGGAACCGGGTGGATCGAGATCATGGGTAGCGGCATGGTAGATCCTGCCGTGTTTGAGGCTGTCGGAATCGATTCGGAAAAGTATTCGGGATACGCCTTTGGCATGGGTCCGGCACGAATCGCAATGTTGCGTTACAGGATCCCTGACATTCGCCTGCTGTACGAGGCCGACGTTTCGTTCCTGGAGCAGTTCCTGTAGTGGACATCTCCGTTGCGTGGATACGATCGCTCGCTCCGACGATCTCTGCTCCGGCAGAGGAACTCGCCCGACAACTGAGTCTGCAGGCTGTGCCTGTGGATCGCCTGGAAGTGCTCGGCGAGGGTCTGGACGATGTCGTGGTGGCCCGGGTTCTCCGAGTCGAAAGACATCCCGATGCCGACCGACTCACGCTGTGCCAGGTCGATGCCGGTGGCGAGCCGCTCGAAGTCGTTTGTGGCGCTCCCAATGTCGTGGAGGGCGCCCTCTATCCGTTCATTGCACCGGGCGGGTGCCTTCCGGGTGGCTTGGTCATCGAGCAACGGAAGATCAGGGGCGTCGTCAGCAACGGAATGTTGTGTTCTGAGGTGGAACTCGGCATCGGCCGTGACAGCGATGGAATTCTACGGCTCGACGATGGTCATGAAGTGGGTGCCCCCATTGCACAGGCTCTTGCCTTACCCGACACCCGATTCCTGCTGGACCTGACACCGAACCGGGTGGACCTGGCGTGCCACGTTGGAGTCGCCCGTGAGCTGGCACCGGGCGGTGTAGCTGATATCACGCTTGCTTCGTTTGGTGCAGCCTGGAATCCCGCATGGACGGATGGCAAGGATTCGGCCAGTGCGGCGGGAGTCAAAGTCAGCATCGACGACGATTCGCGATGCTATCGTTATCTGGCGGGCGTCGTGCGTGGCGTTCGTGTTGGACCCTCACCGGACTGGCTGAAGGCCCGGCTACGGGCCACGGGTGCGCGGCCGATCAATAACATCGTTGATGCCACGAACTACGTCTTGCTCGAGTTGAACCAACCGTTGCATGCGTTCGACCTGGCGCGTGTCGAGGGTCAGGAAATCCGTGTACGTGCGGCGAAGACGGGCGAGTCTCTTGTGACCTTGGATGGTACCCACCATGACCTCGAGTCGACTGCCACGGTTATTGCCGACGCGTCCAAGCCAATCGCTCTCGCCGGCGTAATGGGTGGTGCGAATAGCGAGGTCTCTGATGTGACGACTGATGTACTCGTTGAATGTGCCTGGTTTGATCCAGGCCATACCCGAAGTACCGCATCTCAAGTAGGCGTGTCGACCGACGCTTCGTACCGTTTCGAGCGGGGAATCGACGAGCGGGGCATGGGAATGGCCCTGCAG
>Ga0114950_10001860_pt1 | contig 16105 bp, 10 predicted proteins | sample N075metaG_FD_83503 | JGI IMG/M metagenome (GOLD analysis project Ga0114950, IMG submission 83503) | Deep subsurface microbial communities from Kermadec Trench to uncover new lineages of life (NeLLi) - N075 metaG | ecosystem: Environmental > Aquatic > Marine > Ocean trench > Sediment | place... | reverse complement strand
TACGTCCCGAGCCCGAGCCCGGCGAGGACCGCGAGCGCGCCGGCCGCGAACCCGACCCGTGAGAACGGGGCTGCGCCCGCCACACGGCCCACCAGGAGGCCGAGCGGGATCATCCAGCACAGCGAGAGCACGGCGATCGGCATGTAGGGCCGGTGCTCGTTGACCATCTCGGCCAGCGGCACGACGGAGGACGTGGGGCTGATGAGCGCCAGGGCCGAGGCTGCGAGGAACACGAAGTACGGCCGGCGCTTCCACTGCGCGATGGCGACAGAGCCGAGGAGGACCCAGGCCCCGACCGCGAGGAGCACCTCGGGCTCGAGCATGGACCGGCGGATCGTGAACGAGGAATAGTCGCCGACGAGCCCGAAGGGCGCGAACCAGTGGCCGACGTAGTACCAGAGCGTGACCGTCTGGGTGATGGCGTACTCTGCCGTCGTGGCGGCGAGGCTCTTGCTCGCTTCGGCGAACTCGAACTCCGCGAGTGCCCGGACCCGCAGGAGAAAGTAGCCGGCGGTGGCCGCGACGAACGGTGCGAGGCGCCGCAGAGTGCGCTCGTCCACGGCCCGGATGACGTCGCCGAAGAAGCCGAGGGGCGAGCCCTTCTCGCGCGACACGCGCCACACCTCCCATAGGAAGAAGACCGCGAGGCAGGCGACGGCTTCCACCTTGGTGAACAGCGCCAGTGTGAATAGCGCGAGCGATGCCCAGAGCCGCCAGCGCGCGGGCCGGCTGCCTGTGGCCACGGGGGGCCCCATGTAGAGGAGGATTGCAGGGAACAGGAACGCGGCGGTGAGGAGCGAGGAGCGCGCAGAAAGATAATTGATGACCCCCGAGCCGGTCGGCTCGAGCGCGAACACGACCGCGGCGGCGAATGCGATCCACGCGAGCAGCCCGTCCTCCACTTCGATGGCGGCGTGCCGGATGACGCGCTTGCAGAGCTGGTAGAGACCGACCACGCACGCGGCGTGCAACGCGATCTGCGTGAAGTGCCACCACCACATCGCGTACTCGCCCATCGCGTAGTTCAGCGCGTAGCTCGCCTGCAGCACGGGTCGGTAGTCCGTATTGGACGGCAGCGTGGTGAACGTCGCGGCGTCCACGAAGAACTCGGGCACGTTCGCGAGGCTGCGGATGCTCGGGTTCTCGAGGACGGTGTGCAGGCTATCCAGGAGGAACGCGTGTGCGTACCCGTTCGAGTAGACCGCGAAGCAGATGGCGGTGAGGAGCACGACGTGGAGTGCGAGGAGGACCCGCCGGCGCGAGGTTCCGGTCGTGCGCTCGGTGGCGGTCGTGGTCGGCGTGCTCTCGCTCATGGCTAGTAACCCAGCGCCTCCAGCTGGCGGCGAAGGCTCTCGGGCACCGCCCCCGTCTCCGATTCGAGCGTCCCGGCGGCTGTGGACTCCACGAGGTGCAGGGCCAACCGATCCCGTAGCTTCTCCGCCAGCTCCGGACTGTCCGCGGCGAGGTTGCGCTGCTCGCCCGGATCCGACACGAGGTCGAACAGCTGCATCTCGCCCGACTCCACGTCGAGCACCAGCCGGTGCGTCGGCGTCCGGACCGTGCAGAGGCCCGGTCTGGTCTCCGTCGCGGTTCCGAAGCTCACCTCCTCGTCCGTCGCGAGCGACCCTCCAGCGAGCAGGGCCGACAGGTCGCGCCCCTGCAGCCCATCGGGCAAGGGCACGCCGGCGAGCGACAGGAGCGTCGGCATGAGGTCGACGTGCTGCACGATCGTGCCGACCCTGCGTCCCGCGTCCCGCGCGCGCGGCGCCCGCATGATCAGCGGCACGTGGAGCTGGTGGTCGTACAGGCTTCGCCCGTGGCTCCAGTCGCCGTGCTCGAACAGCTGCTCCCCGTGGTCCGAGGTCAGCACGACCCAGCTCGTCTCGAGCAGCCCGGCGTGCTCCAGGTGGTAGAGGAGCGTCTGGACGGATCGATCGAAGGCGCGCACGCCCGAAGCGTACCTCGTGCGCCAGTACGCGAGCCGATGGCGGGCCGCGTCCGTGGCCCAGTCGGGGCGCACCTCGATGTTGCTCCAGCGGTTGTAGGGGACCTGCGCCTCGCTGAGCTCGAGGTCGGCCTTCAAGCTCGGCGCGCCGGAGAGCGCGTCGAAGTCGACCTTCGGCGCACCGTAGGGCGCATGCACGTCCATGAAGTGCACGTACAGGAAGAAGGGCTCCGTGCCGCGCTCTTCGATCCAGGTGCGAGCGGCGTCGACGATGACGTCGCCCCGGGCGAAGCTCCACGCGGCGTGGTCGTCGTAGAAGTCGAAGCCCTGCGCGAAACCGTAGTCGTGATGCAGCCACGGGTTGGAGACGATGGCGGCCGTGCGGTAGCCCGCGTCGCGCAGCTCTTCCGCGAGCGTCACGGCACGGTCGGGCAGGATCCCGGTGCGGGCCTCCGCGCTCCCCTCGCCCCAGTACTTCCCCTCGTGGTTCGTGAGGCCGTGGACCTGCGGATAGAGCGAAGTCAAGAGTGACGCCGTCGACGGCTTCGTCCAGGGTGCCTGCGCGAAGCACTGCTCGAAGACCACGGACTCGCTCGCGAGCCGGTCGAGGTTGGGGGAGATGGCACCCTCGAAACCGTAGGATCCGAGGTAGTCGGCACGCAGCGTGTCGACGACGATCAGGATGATATTGGGCGGCAGCTGTGGCCTACTGCAGGCCGGGATCGAAAAGCCCACGAGGACGAGCCATCGCGCCGAGATCGGGGTACGTCGTCTAGCGTCCATCGCCTGTCTATCGAACGAAACCCGATCGTACGGTACCGGAACTCGGAGGTCAGGGCGCAACTACGGGGGATCCGAGTCGTCCGCGTCCGTTCGCGAGACGACAAGAGTCTTCGGAGGGCTCCGAAGCTCGCCCGCCAACCCGCGGCCGGCCTTGCCCAGAAGAATTGTCCCGCCCGCGAGACCGAGCACGACCAGGCACGTACGGAATGCGACGCTCGTCGAGACTCCGATCGCAGGGCTCGCTCCGAGGAGCCCGAAGAGGGAGCCGAACGCCGCCTCGCCGATGCCCCAGCCGCCCGGCGCGACCGGGATCGTGCTGATCAGGTTCGCGAGCGGGACGACGGCGAAGTAGCCCGCGTCGCTGAGCACCTCGTCGCCCATCGAGCGGCCGAGGATTCGCACGCCGAGGACGACGACCGCGCAGTTGACGAAAGAGAGCAGCAGCGCCGCCAATGTCGACTTGCGCCGGTCAGCAAACGTCTGGAATACGTCGATCATGCGCGCCGCCCGGCCGCCGAGCGGGTGTCGTGCGAGCAGCGCGTCGATGCGCAGGGCTGCGCGGAGTCGGCGGCTGCCGGCGATTCCAACCACCAGTCCCGTGGCGATCACGAGCGCCAGGACCGGGAGGCGGAGCTCGGCAAACGTCTCGCCCATGGCGAAGACGACGGTGGCGGCGACGGCGACGAGGGAGATCAACCCTATGATGCGATCGACGGCGACGGAGACGAGTGCGTCGGCCTTGCGCGCGGGGTGGCGCCGTGCCACCAGGACGGCCTTGGCCACGTCGCCGCCCCACATCCCCGGCATCGCGATCCCGAAGAAGAGCCCGAGCGCGGTGAAGCGCAGGACCTCGCGCCGGCTGGTCTCGCAGCCGATCGCCACGAGCAGGTGGCGCCAACGGAGGGCGACGATCACGTAGCCGAGGGCGAAACACGCGAGCGCGCCCAAGAGGCCCGCGGGCTCGAGCCCGCGCAGCACGCGCACCATCCCGGGCCGCCAGCGAATCACGAATCGACCGTCCGGGGCTTGCTCCGGGTCCCCATCGGTCCGCCCGACGTGGAGGAGCCCCGTGGCGGGGCTGAGGAACTCCGCGATCGGCGGGTGGTCCGCGGCGCTCCTGTCCGCGAGCTCGAACGCGATCCGTTCGGCGCGCCAGTCCCCGACGATCCGTCCCGCGTGGGCGGTCTCCTCGCCGTCCTCCGATACGATGAGCGTGTCGCCTAGCGGAACCGCGCGGACGACCAGCGCAATGAGCGCCGCGGCGACGATCAGCTTCGCGACGAGAACCGCGCGCCGGCGCCCGGATGTCGGAGGAGGGGATCCTACGGATTGCACGCGTGTTCCTGCTCAGAGTACCAAGCGTACGAGACGAAGCCATCTGCGTCGAAGCAAGGAGGATGAAGTCGAGACGGCGGAGGCGGTCCTGTCGGGCCGTCGAGCACGGATCGACGAGTCCGCCGCCAGCGGAGGAGATGGCAAAGTCGCGGTAGGGCGTTTTTCAACGGGCTGCTAGGCTCGTGCCCATGCGTTACTTCGAGGCACCACCCAAGGAGTTCTACTTTGGAAAGCGCAGCGCCAACTGCGAGAACATCTACTATGAGAAGTGGTTGCCCCAGAGGGATGGAGGGGCGAGCGGTGAGGATGCCTACCCCACCTATACCGAGTACAACTACCTGGGATCCGGCCTGGCAGCGCGGATCAAATCGCGGCACTTCGAGGTGGCCCTCCGCCTCACTCAGGATCTCTTCGGGGCCAATCACGCTATCGACCTGGGATGCGCGGACGGAGTCTTCCTACCTTCCTTGTCCAAGCACTTCGCAAGCGTGTGCGGCATCGAGCAGCATCCCCCGTTCGCTCGGCTGAGCCGGAGCCTGGTGGAGAGCGTCGGGCTCCCGAACGTAACGGTCCTCTGTAACGAGGGCATCGACCTGGCAGGCTTGAAGGAGCGCATCCCCGAACGCGAGTACAGGGTGCTCTTTCTACTCGAGGTGATCGAGCACGTGGGCGATAGGGATGCCTTGTATGAATCGAAGCTCGCGTTCCTGCGCGGCGTCTTCGGATTGCTCGAGCCGGATGGAGTCGTGGTCCTGTCGGTTCCCCGCATGGTGGGTCTGTCGTTCCTGGCTCAGCGCATGGGGTTTGCGGTGCTGGGCGTCCACCGGGAAGCGATCTCCATGAGGAATCTTCTACGGGCCTCATTCCTGTGCGACACCGCGGATCTGAGGGAGGAGTGGGACAGCAGCAAGCACTTGGGCTTCAACGACCGAGAGCTCGAGCAAAGCATCTATGGAAGCGAGTTCCGGATCGTGAAGAAGAGGAACCTCCTGTTCCAGAAGGTGCTCGTCATCTCGCGGAGGTAGGCCGCTGTTGTCGGCGATGGCTGTGATGGCGCTGCCGACCCGGAGCGCGATGGCCTGCTCGCGGGCATGGCTTGCCCAGCATGCGGTCCGTGATCGAAGTACACGGGGCTCAGGTCAACGATCCCCGCAGCGCTGCCGCGTGGGTCACGGCGCGTACTCTCGACGGCGTTCATCGGGTCGGGAGTGGCGGCTCCAGTCGGCGGTGGATGACCTGGCGCGGCATGCTGGAGAGGTCGTGCGTCACGAAGCCCAGGAGGAACTGGGTGCCGAGGATGATCGGCAGCGCGGCGAGCATGACCGTTCCGGTGGTCGATGGGATGCCGCTTGCTCCGCCCTGGATCCAGCGCACGGCTCCGAAGGTGACGCCGAAGACGACGAAGGCGAGGCCGACCAGGATCTCGATCGAGGCGATGTTGAAGTCGCGCAGGTAGTAGTTGTAGAAGATCCGCTTGACCGTGTTGCGGAGGTGCCCCCAGGCGAATTCACCGACCGCGTGCCTCAGCACGATCCCGCTGGTCTCGTCGCCGTAGACGGCCGGCATGGGCACGTCGACGACCACCGCGCGCAGCGTCGCCAGCCGGAAGAGCAGGTCCGACTCGAAGAAGTAGCGGCGGGAGAGCCGGTCCCAGGGCAACTGCGCCGCCACGGCGGCATGCAGCGCGGTGAAGCCGTTGGTCGGGTCGAAGATGTCCCAGTAGCCGCTCGAGAGCTTGTTCATGAAGGACAGGGCCGAATTACCGAGCAGCCGGTACTTCGGCATCGACGACAGTCCCTCGAGCTCGAAGAAGCGGTTGCCCTTCGCGTAGTCGGCCTCGCCGGCGAGTATCGGGGCGACCAGGCGCGGGATCAGCGCCGGGTCCATCTGCCCGTCGCCGTCGAGCTTGACCAGGATGCGGGCGCCGTCCTCCAGCGCGGCCCGATAGCCCGTCATGGTCGCGCCGCCGACGCCCTGGTTGACCTCGTGCCTCAGGACGCGAACGCGCGGATCCTTGCACTCGGCCTCGACGTAGGCCCCCGAGCCCTCGGGGCAGGCGTCGTCGACGACGTAGATGGCGGCGCACTCCGGCCCGATCTTCGCGAGGACGCCGAGGATGTGCTGCTTGACCCGGAAGCTCGGGATCAGAACGGCGATCTTCGGAGCCTCGGGCACCGGGGGGATGGCGTCGGGCATGACGGCGGCCCAGGATAACGAGCAGCCGGGGAGGATTCTCCCCCCGCGAGACCGCGGAGCCCTATCGTCGCGCCATCATGCCGGATCTCCTCTCCCCGTCCGCGCGCCGGATCGTCGCGGGACTGCCGGTCTTCGACGCGCACGCGGACTCATTGCAGCGCGCGCTCGACCTCGGACACGACCTCGGCCGCGCGACCCCCGGGCACTTCGACCTCGAGCGCGGCCGGCGTGGCGGGCTGGGCGCGCTCGTGTTCGTGGCGTGGGTGGATCCGAGCTACATCGCGCCCGAGCGCGGGGGTGCGCGGCGGCGGACCGAGGCGCTCCTCGCCGAGTTCCATCGTTTGATCGAGCGGCACCCGGACGCCGTGCGTTGGGCGGGCAACGGAGCGATGCTCGACGCGGCGCGGGAGGCGCGTTGCCTCGCCGGCATCCCGGGCATCGAGGGCGGGCACTCGATCGAGGGGCGCATCGAGGTGCTGGAGGCGTTCTTCGAGCGCGGCGTGCGCGTCATGACGCTCGTCTGGAACAACCACCTCGCGTGGATCCGGTCGTGCCAGCCCGGGGCGGGGCCGGAAGTGCCCGCGGGATTGAGCGATTTCGGGCGCGAGGTCGTGCGCACGATGAACGCGCTCGGCATGGTCGTCGATGTCTCGCACGCCGGCGTGCGCTCGTTCCACGACGTGCTCGCGACGAGCTCGAAGCCCGTGATCGCCAGCCATTCGGGCTGCATGGCGCAGAGCGAGCACCCGCGCAACCTCACGGACGACCAACTGCGCGCCTTGCGTGACACGGGCGGCGTCGTCGGGATCGTGTTCTGCACGCCCTTCCTCGACGCGGCGGCGCGCGCCGAGGAAACCCGCCTGCGCGAGAGCGAGGCCTACCGCGCGCTCACGGGCGAGAACGCGACGGCGCTCTTCTGCGCCCAGGCGGCGTTCCTGCAACGCGAAGCGCGCCCGCTGCCCATCGCCCGCGTCCTCGAGCACATCGTCCACGCCGTCGATGTGTGCGGCGTCGACCACGTGGGCCTCGGCTCCGACTACGACGGAATCCAGCGCACCCCGCAGGGCCTCGAGGACGCCTCGTGCTACGGCAACCTCGCCGACGGCCTGCTCGCGCGCGGGTTCGCCGAGGCGGACGTCGTGAAGATCCTCGGCGGCAACATGGAGCGCGTATTCAGGGCAGCGACGGGGCCGGGGACGCGCGCCTTCCAATACGGTCCCGCGACAAATTCTTCACAACTCGGGTTCGGCCCCCGCTCTTCGGCGCTAGAGCGTCGAAGAGCGGGGGCCGAACCCGAGTTGTGAAGAATTTGTCGCGGGACCGTATTGCGGGACCGTAGTTGGAAGGCGCGCGGCCGGTTCGCGTTGCTCAGGTCGTGAATCGACAGCGCGACGGCGGCCAGCAGCAATCCGGAGCCGATGAGCAGGTACCTCCCAGCGCGGCGAGTCGTCACTGTGTCCATGAGGTCGTGTCCCGGTAGCCCGCGTGGAATGGCCAAACCGTATCGTCGCACAACTCAGGCCGTGGTCATGGGCTGCTGGACCGCACTACAATAGGGAACCGCTCGAGGGACTCGATGAACCGCCCAGCTCCAGTCCATGCGAGAACCTCCGCTCTCGTTGCGCGGGATCGCAACCGCTGTGCCCCGAGGAGGAGCGGTCTCTGGCGAGCGCGCCACGCCGCGGCGTTGGGCGTATGTGCGATCGTCGGCGGGTGCGCAACCGTCGACTTCGATACGCCCAGGAAGTTCAGCACGGCGATCGAGCCGGCGCTCGACACCTACCTGGGTCGGAGGGTCGCCGAGGCGCCGCCGACCGCGCCGGATGAGTCGGGCTTCTACGTCCTCATCGACGGTATCGAGGCCCTCGCGGCGCGACTGAAGCTCGCGGAACGGGCCGAACGCACGCTCGACGTCCAGTACTACCTGATTCACGACGACATCACCGGGAACCTCTTCCTGGCCGATCTCCTGGCCGCGGCGGACCGCGGTGTTCGTGTGCGGTTGCTGCTGGACGACATCTTCACGCAGGGCTACGACACCCGTTTCTGGCTGTTGGATGCGCACCCGAACTTCGAGATCCGACTCTTCAACCCGTTCGCGACGCGAACGCTGAGATACCTGTGGAGTCTCGCGAGCCTCCGGCGTGTCAATCGCCGCATGCACAACAAGTCGTTCACCGTCGACAACCTGTTCACGGTGATCGGGGGTCGGAACATCGGAGACGAGTACTTTGGCGCGCGCGAGGACCAGAACTTCGGTGACCTGGACCTGGTGTGCGTCGGTCCGGTCGTGCAGGAGGTGTCGACGATGTTCGACGCCTATTGGAACGACCGCCTGGCGGTGCCCGTCTCGGTCCTCGTGCAAGCGCCGCGCGACCCGCAGCGGGAGGAACGCGAGCTACGCGAGCACTACGTGCGCGCCTTCGAGGCTGCGCGATCGACGCGCTACAAGGCCGCCTTGGACCTGAGCGCACAGGACCTCGTTGCGATCCAGGCGCATGAGCTCGAGTGGTCGCGCTATCAGCTCGTCTACGATCCGCCCGCGAAAGCCCGGGTGGGCTGGGCGGATGAGGAGGAGTCGATCCTCACGCCCCTGCGCGAGGCGCTCGACGCGACGGAGCACGAGCTGCTGTTGATCTCGCCCTACTTCGTGCCCCGCGCACGCGGCATCGAGAGGTTCGCGCGTCTCAGGGAGAGGGGCGTCGAGGTGCGCGTCCTGACGAACTCGCTGGCGGCCAACAACCAAGCCATCGTCCATTCGGGCTACGCGCCCGCTCGCCGCCCCCTCCTCGATCTGGGCGTCGAGCTGTACGAAGTGCGGCCCGACGCCGCGATCACGGGGCTCGAGCGGGTCGGTCATGAAGCGTCCCGGGCGACGCTCCACACCAAGGCCTTCATGTTCGATCGTACGCGGCTGTTCGTGGGCTCGTTCAACTGGGACCCGCGGTCCTTCTACATCAACACGGAGATGGGGGTCATCCTGGACAACCCCGGGTTGACGAGCCGGCTCGTCGACCTGGTCGATGCCGCTCTACCCGAGCAGACCTATCGCGTCGAGATCAACGGTAAGGGTGAGCTCCTGTGGACGACGTTGGAGGACGGGGAGGAGGTCGTCTATTCCTCCGAGCCCGAGACGAGCTGCTGGAGACGGTTCGTCACCGGCGTGATGCGATTGCTGCCCATCAAGGACCAACTGTAGGGGCGGAGAGCACGGACTCTCAGCTCTCCGACGCGCGCCCCATGGGCACCCGGTGCTGCACCGCCGCGCCCGTCTGCACGCGCCACAGCGCCGCGTACAGCCCCCCCGCCGCGACCAGCTCATCGTGCCGGCCCTCCTCGACGAGCACACCCTGCTCCAGGACGTACACCCGGTCCACGTGGCGGATGGTCGACAAGCGGTGCGCGATCAGGATCGTCGTGCGTCCGACGGAGATGCGTTCGAGCGAGCGCTGGATCGCGGCCTCGGTCTCGTTGTCGACCGCGGACGTCGCCTCGTCCAGCACGAGGATCGGCGGGTCCTTCAGGACGGCGCGCGCGATCGAGATGCGCTGGCGCTGGCCGCCCGAGAGCTTCTGGCCGCGTTCGCCGACGATCGTGTCGTAGCCCTCTGGGAGCGCGCGGACGAAGTCGTCGGCCTCGGCGACACGCGCGGCTTCGATCACCTCGTCGAGGGTGGCGTCGCGGCGGCCGTAGGCGATGTTCTCGAGCACTGTGCCGTGGAACATGAACACGTCCTGGCTGACGAGCCCGATCGCGCTGCGCAGGTCGAAGAGGTCCAGCTCGCGCACGTCGTGCCCGTCCACCAGGATCGCGCCGCCGGTCACGTCGTAGAACCGCAGGAGCAGCTTGAGCAGGGTCGACTTGCCCGCGCCCGTCGCGCCGACGATGGCGGTCGTGCTCCCGGCGGGCATCGCGAGCGAGAGGTGGTGCAGGACGGGCTCGCGACCACGGTACGCGAAGCTCACGTCCTCGAACCGCACGTCGCCGCGCACGTCGGCCAGTGCCAATTCACGCGTTCCGCCGCGGACCTGCGGCTCCATGTCGAGGAGGTCGAGGATCCGGTTCGTCGACGCCATCGCGCGCTGGTACAGGTCGAAGGTCTGCCCGAGGATCGTCAGGGGCCAGAGGAGCCGCTGCGTCAGGAAGACCATGATGCTGTACAGGCCGACGGCGAGATGGCCGTCGAGCGCGAGCCGCCCGCCCGCGACGAGCGTCGCCGTGAAGCCGAGCACGATGATCATCCGGATGAGGGGCGAGAACGCGGAGCTGAGCGCGATGGCCTTCTGATTGCTCGCGACGTAGGACGCGCTGCGCTTCCGGATGCGCTCGACCTCGTGCTCCTCGGCCGTGAAGCTCTTGATCGTCGCCACGCCCGAGAGGTTGCTCGATAGCTCGCCCGAGAGCAGCCCGACCTCCTCGCGTACGCTTGCATACCGGGGCGCCAGCCGCTTCTGGTAGGCGACCGATCCCCACAGGATGAACGGCATGGGCAGCATCGCCATCCACGCCACGCTCGGCGCGACGGCGAAGAAGATCCCGCCGATCACGATGACCGTGGTCGTCACCTGGATCAGTTGATCCGCGCCGCCGTCGAGGAAGCGCTCGAGCTGGTTGACGTCGTCGTTCAGGATCGACATGAGCTCCCCCGTGCTCCGATCCTCGAAGAAGGCCAGCTCGAGCCCCTGCACGTGCGCGTACGCGGCGACCCGCATCTCGTGCTGGATCGTCTGCGCCAGGTTGCGCCACAGGACCTTGTGTACGTACTCGAACATGGATTCGAGCGTCCAGATGACGAGCGTCGCCCCGGCGAGGACCCAGAGCTGCATCATGGGGTCCGGGACTCCGAGCCGCCCGAGGAGGGACCCCTCGCGCTCCACGATGACGTCGACCGCCGCGCCGATGAGCAACGGCGGTGCAAGGTCGAAGACCTTGTTCAGAACCGAGCACGCGGACGCGAGCCCGACTCGCCGCCGGTGCGCGCGGGAGTAGCGGAGGAGCCGGCGGAGAGGGGCTTCGCGGTTAGGGAGAGCCATGGCCTCGCCGCCGATTGTGCCACGGCGAGCTCGGGCGCTCCAAGGCCCGCGGCGCCGGGCGGGCCAGGGCCTGCATCTCATGCCTGACGATCAAGGACAGAAGCACAACCGCACGCCATTCGACAGGTTGAAGAACGACCCGCCCGCCGCGGGTCGAGGGTGAATGCGAGCGCCGTCTGGCCCACTTCGCGTCCGATATGGCAGCGCGGCGAACGCGGGCAGAGCGGTGGGAACAGTCGCGGACGGCATGTGAGCTTCCAGGCTCTGGTTTGTGAAGGAATCGTCGAGTCCGAGTACGATCTGAACCCCGAGCCAGGCAATCGGTCCACTCGTTGTACCCCCAGGCGCGCTTCGGAGTCACGGCACATGTTTCGGTCGATCCTACCCTCAATCCCGGTCCTCGCGTTGGCCCTCGTGGGACGCGCCGGCGCGCAGTCGGTTGCCGTCGCTGTCTCGCCCTGGCCGCTCGAAGTCGTGCGCGTCGAGCCGGCTATCAACGCCGTCGGTGTGTCGCGTACCACTCCGATCTCGATCACCTTCAACCAGCCGGTCGCGCTCGGGCAGTTCGTCTCGCCCGCGGTCCAGATCCTCGGCCGCTGGAGCGCGATGCACGGCGGGACGTGGACGGTGGCCGGCGACACGGTGACGTTCACGTCGTCCGCGGCGTTCTCCGCCGGGGAGACGGTCACGATCAACCTCGCGCGTCACCTCGCCGGCACGAGCGGCGGTACCCTCCGGAAGGGCTTCGCCTGGAGCTTCTGGGTCGAGGCGCGCGCGAGCAGCATGCGCTACACGGCCATCCAGACCCTCATCCCCGGCGACACGCCCTACGGCGGTTACGGCGGCGACATCGACGGCGACGGCGACCTGGACCTCTGCATTCCCAACGAGAACACCTCCGACGTGTCCGTGTTCCTGAACGACGGCACGGGCACGTTCGGATCGGTGTCGTCCTACGGGGTCGGCTTCCATTGCAGCCCGAGCGAGGCCGCGGACTTCGACCTCGACGGCAATCTCGACCTCGTCGTGGCGAACATTCTCGACCACGACGTGTCGATTCTGTTCGGGAACGGGGACGGCACGTTCAGGACCCAGGTGCGGTACGCGGTCGGGCAGCAGCCGCGGGGCCTCGCGCTGCTCGACGTCGATGGCGACGGGGACACGGACATCGTGACCGCGAACCGGAGCTCGAGCAACCTCTCCCTGCTCCTGAACGATGGCACGGGGCAGTTCGCGCCCGCGATCTCGATTCCGGGCGGCGTCCAGGGCGAGACCGGCGTGGCGGCGTGCGACATGAACAACGACGGGATCTTCGACCTCGTCGTCATCGGGATCAGCAACGACAAGCTCGCGGTCCGGCTCGGCGATGGAGCAGGCGGGTTCGTCGCGCACTCGTCCATGATCATCGGAGCCTCGCCGTGGATGGTCGTCTGCGGCGACGTCGACGGGGACGGGTGGAACGACGTGGGCGTCGCCCAATCCGGGAGCTCGTCGGTCGGCGTCGTGCTCAACGCCGGCGATGGGACGCTCGCGTCGCACGCGAGCTACGTGACCGGCTCCTTTCCGATTGCGATCGACTTCGGCGACCTGTCGGGCGACGGGCATCTCGACCTCACGGCGAGCTGCTTCTCGGGCGGCGTCTTCAACGTCTACCTCAACACGGGCAACGGCACGTTCGGGGCCGGTTTCACGCTCCCGGCGATCCAGGCCGGGAGCTGCACGGTGCTGCACGACATCGACGGGGATCTCGACCTCGACATCACGGCGATCGACGAGATCGCGGATGTCGTGACGATCTATCGGCAGGACGGGTAGCCCTCCCCGTCGCTCGACTGCTGCCGAGAACGCAGCACCCCCCCGTGTCCGAGCCCGTACCCGTTCCGTTTCCGCAGTCCAACTCCCGCCGCGGTCCCGAAGAACCGGAATCGGGCTCGGGCACGCGTGCGGCACGCGCCTGGGTCTGGCCCGCGCGCCCGCGAGGCCGACGCGCAGGGCGGCCCGGTACTTTCTCCAAGATTCTCTGCAACCCAGACGCCCCCCTCCAGTCGAGAGGCGACACCACGGATCGCGCCGACGACCTCGAAAGGAGATGGTATGCACTACGACTTCAGCACGGTGGAGGATCAGGACTCATTCAACTCGGTACCCGAAGGGCAGTACTCGTGCCGGATCGCGGAGGTCCGGACGGGGCAGTCGCGCGACGGGAGCGAGCGCTGGCGGTTCCGGCTCGAGGTCGTCGACGGCGACTACGCCGGACGGACGGCCGCCTGGGATTCCCTGACGTGGAGCGACCGGGGGATCTTCCGGGTGAAGAAGGTGCTCGAGGCGCTCGGATTCGACGTCGAGGGCGAGATGGAGATCGACTCCCAGGACCTGATGGGGCGTCGCGCCACCGTCGTCCTCGAGACGGAGGAGTGGGAGGACGCGATCTCGGGTCGGCGCCAGATCCGGATGAGCGTGCCCTACCTCGGCTACGCGCCGTGCGGCGATGACGGCCTCGTCGCCCAGGCGAACGGGGTCGGGGCCGGCGGCGGTTCTTCCGAGGAGGCCGAGCGGTCGGAGGGACCGTTCTGACGGCGGCAGCCCGCGCGTACGACCCGCGCCGGAGCGCCACGATTCCAGGGGATGACGGCCGATGCCGTTGGCCTGGAGCATCGGCGGCTCACCTCGACGTGCTCGGGCCCGTGCCCGTGTCCGATCCGTTCCGTATCCGCAGCCCAACACGCACCGCAGTTCCGAAGAGTCGGAAACGGATCGGGCTCGGGCTCGGGCTCGATGGGGAGGGCCGCCGATACCCGGCCTGAACGGCATTGGGTTGACGACGACCGGGGCAGGGAGAATCATGCTCACATGCCGCGCAACGAGCAAGGTAAGGGTACTTCGCAGACCGACGACGCACTCCTCCGGGCGGCGCGGGCGGCGATGGCGCGGGCGTGGAGTCCCTACTCGCGCTTTCGCGTCGGGGCGGCGCTGCTCGCCGAGGACGGTGAGGTCTTCTCCGGGTGCAACGTCGAGAACGCGAGCTTCGGGCTCACGATCTGCGCGGAACGCACCGCCGTCGTGAAGGCTGTCTCCGAGGGCCGGACGCGCTTCCTCGCGATCGCGGTCGTCACCGATTCGGATCGGCCGTTGCAGCCGTGTGGCGCGTGCCGGCAGTTTCTGGCGGAGTTCGCGCCGGACCTCCGCGTCCTCGCCGCCGGGCGGGAGGGTGCGCACGAGGAGACGCGGCTCTCCGAGCTCCTGCCGAGTGCGTTCACGGGCTCGGAGCTCGGCGAGGCCGATGCTTCGAGCGGGCGCGATCCGGGGCGCGAGCGCGGATGACCCGGCCGAAGTCGCCCGCGCGCCGCGCGGGAGTGCTGCGCGAGACGATCCTCCACCACGACCGTCTGTACTACATCGCGGGTCGGCCCGAGATCAGCGACGCCGAGTACGACGCGCTGTTCCGCGAGCTGAGGGAACTCGAGGCGGCGCAGCCCGAGCTCGCGACCGCCGACAGCCCCACGCAGCGCGTGGGGGCGCCGCTACCCGAAGGTCAGGGTTTCCCGAAGGTGCGGCACGAGGTCCCGATGCTCTCGATCGAGAGCCTGTTCGATGAGACCGAGGCGCGCGAGTTCGGCGAGCGGATCAACCGCTTCCTGGGCCTCGACGAGGACGTGGCTCTCGAGTGGGAGGTCGAGCCCAAGTTCGACGGCGTGAGCGCTGCCCTCCTCTACGAGCACGGCCGGCTCGTGCGCGGCGCGACGCGCGGCAGCGGTGGGGTCGGAGAGGACATCACCGCCAACCTGAAGACGGTGCGGAACATTCCGCTCGCGCTCGAGGCCGGCGCGCGGCCGGTGCCGGAGCTGCTCGAGGTGCGCGGCGAGGTCCTGATCGAGCGCGAGCGCTTCCGGCGCTTCAATGAGATGCGCGCGAAGGCGGGCGAGCCGATCCTCGCCAACCCGCGCAACGCGACGGCCGGAGCCCTGCGCCGCAACGATCCGGCCGAGGTCGCGCGCTACCCGCTCGAGTTCCACGTCTACGCGGCGCCGCGGATCTCGGGCGAGGCGTTCGCGACCCAGGTAGAGCTCTACGAGGCCCTGCGCGGGTGGGGGATCCCGGACTCGGGCTACGGCGAGCTCGTCGTGGGCGTCGAGGGCTGCCTCGCCTTCCACGCGGAGATGGAGCGCCGGCGCGCGTCGATCCCGTTCGACATCGACGGCGTGGTGGCGAAGCTGAACCGGCTCGACCTGCGGACCCGGCTGGGCGCGACCGCGCGCGCGACGCGCTGGCAGTTCGCCCAGAAGTTCGCGGCCCAGGAGGCGACGACCACGTTGCGCGCGATCGAGATCCAGGTGGGCACGAACGGACGGCTCACCCCGCGCGCGCACGTCGAGCCCGTCGCGGTGATGGGCGTCACGGTGCGCCACACTACCCTGCACAACGCCCACCACGTCGAGACGCTCGGCCTCCAGGTGGGGGACCGTGTCTTCCTGCGGCGGGCCGGGGACGTCATCCCGCAGATTTTCGCGGTGGCGAAGAAGGCGCGGGGCAAGGCCCCCGCGGGCTGGGACGAGGGCATGCCCGAGTCGCTCCGGAACGAGGACGGCGAGATCCGTCCGGGTGTCTTCTGGCGCTGGCGCGAGGCATTCGCGATGCCCGAATGCTGTCCCGCCTGCGGCGCCGCGGTCGTCGAGGAGGGGCGCTACTTCCGCTGTCCCAACTCGTACGGTTGCCGGCCGCAGATCGTCGGGCGCACGCTCCAGCTCGCCGGGCGGTCCGCGTTCGAGATCGACCACCTCGGCGAGAAGATGATCGAGCAGCTCGTCGACGCCGG
>Ga0114950_10001858_pt1 | contig 16109 bp, 16 predicted proteins | sample N075metaG_FD_83503 | JGI IMG/M metagenome (GOLD analysis project Ga0114950, IMG submission 83503) | Deep subsurface microbial communities from Kermadec Trench to uncover new lineages of life (NeLLi) - N075 metaG | ecosystem: Environmental > Aquatic > Marine > Ocean trench > Sediment | place... | reverse complement strand
TAAAGCGTCGACGCTTCGCTTGCTCAACCACTTCGGGATCCTCGACCCCCGCCGCATCGCGGCCGGCGGGATCTCCAGTCGCCCTACGGGCTCCCTCCGATCCCGCCGAGGTCCCTCTCTCTAGCAACATACTCATGCGTTGATCCTCCTCCACCCTCTACACTAATTTCAAGGGGCGAAGTGTCTCAGGGATGTTGGCACAGAGGGGACTCGAGACTAATGGCGGTCCCCTGTTGAGACTGTTCAGAGCGAGTCTTTCGCTCCCGGTAATGCCGAGGCGGTCTTCGGGGGGCGCTATTTCGCGCCGTTTGGAACCGGAAGGGTAGGGGCGCGCAACTATGACATCTCCCCGGACGGGAAGCGTGTCCTGAGGATCAAGCAAAGTGCGGGCATCACGGAGTTCATCACCGTCATCAACTGGTTCGAAGAGTTGAAGCGGCTCGTTCCCACGGAGTAGCTGCCATGCCTCGCTCGTCCAGCAGCAAGCTCGGCACGGAATCCGTTATTACCCTTACTATTACCCTTACTAGAGGGTATTACCTCTTCTTTCTCCATCTGGCCGCCGGTCCCCGGCCGTGACACTCGAGCTCACCCGCCTTACGCAGCTGGGCGAGAACACGGCGCAGCATGTCTCTGCTGATCCCCGGGCACGCCCGCTCGAGCTCGGCGACGGTGAACTCGCCGGAGAACGCTTTCACTGCCGATTGGATCAACTGGGTCTTCGCCCCGCGTGGGCTCTTGAGCTGCCCCACGCGTTCCTCAAACTCCCGATACGCCTCCTTGAGAATGAAGAGAATGAACCCGATGTGAGGCCATGGATCGTGTTTGCCTTCATGCCAGCCTTGGGAGCCGATCTCGAGCGTCTCGTAGTAGCGCTCTTTGTTCTCCTCGATGAGCCTCTCCAGACTGATGTAGCGGCCGACTTCATAACCCAGGTGATAGGACTGGAGTAGTAGAAGTAGTCGCGACGTTCGCCCATTCCCGTCACGAAACGGGTGGACAGAAAGGAAATCCAAGCTGAAAGCCGCCAGCGCAATCAGCGGATGGATAAAACGCTCATCCAGGCATCGCGCCCAGAGCTCAATGAGCTCATTCATGGCTCGAGAGGTATTGGCTGCCGAAACGGGCGTGAATCGCACGCGAACGGTCCCGTTTGGAAAGCGTTCGATGATGTCGCTGTCCTTCTGCTTGTACCGCCCCGCGTCACCAATTCCGCCACGCGCCACACGATGGAGTCTCCGAATATTCTGATTCGAGACTTTCAGCCCGTCGTGATCCTCGTGAATGAGCTTCAGCGCGTTACGGTACCCGCGAATTTCTTCTTCGTTGCGGTCTCGCAGGTGCGACTTTCCCAACACGACTGCCCGTACCCGCGCCTGATCTACGACGACTCCCTCGATCCGGTTCGATGAAACCGCGCTCTCGATCACCGCGTGCTCCCTCAAGACCTTGAGGGTCTGCGGTGACTGACGCCGGAAGAGCTCCTGCTTTCCCCGCGCCTCGCCTAGATCTGCCAGATACCAACCGATCGCTGCTGGGATCTCGTCCTGCCCCAACTCAAATCTCTTGAACGTCTGCACGAAGTTCGTCTTATCCCTTCCCCGCCACGCTCGTCCCTGCCATAGTCTCGACCTCGTAGTTCCTCATTACCATAACCGATAACAGCGGAAAAAACGTCCCGGCCCACAACATCCGACTTCATGGCCGCCAGTCGGTCGACACATCGCGTACGACGAAGTACACCCAGACTGGTTTCGTTCTCGGCTTCTTTCCGTCGGCGCTGAGCCCGTTCCGTGCCCGTGAGGAGTTTAGCGAATCGAGCACGGCATTGTCGGTGTGACAATAGTAGTCTTCGATACGCATCTCGTTCAAACGAGATACATAAACAGGTCGGTACTCCACTTTACTTGCCTTCGCGCCAATCACGGTGTCCCTGGTTGCCCACTACCCACCGTTGTCGTAACGTCATCGCGCTGAAATGTCACTCTCTCGCGGCCACAAACTCGCCCACTACGAGATCCTCGAGCCCATTGGCAAAGGCGGGATGGAGAGGTTTATCGGGCGAGAGACTCAAAGCTCGGTCGGGATGTGGCGATCAAGGTCCTACCGGATGAGTTCGCCCAAGATGAACAACGCCTGAGACGATTTCGGCGGGAGCCGAAAGTTCTGGCGTCTCTCAATCATCCGAACATTGCCGCGATCTACGGCTTGGAGCAGTCGGGCGACGTTCACTACCTCGTTCTCGAGCTCGTTCCCGGAGAGACGCTTGCGGAGCGCATCGCACGCGGACCGATTCCGGTCGACGAGGCTCTCGAAATTTCCGCGCAGATCGTGGAGGCGTTGCAGGAGGCGCACGAGCACGGAATCGTTCATCGAGATCTGAAGCCGGCGAATATCAAGCTCACCGAGGACGGCAAGGTCAAGGTGTTGGACTTCGGTTTGGCCAAGGTGTTCGCGGACGAGACGGCCCAACCCGATGGCTCGATGTCTCCGCCGACGCTAACCCGCCTTCGCCAAGGCTCCGGCGGGCAGGCCCGCGATGCGACGCGTGTGGGTGTGGGTGTGGTTCTCGGCACCGCCGCTTATATGAGCCCGGAGCAGGCGAAGGGGAAGCGCGTTGATAAGCGGGCGGACATATGGGCGTTCGGCGCGGTGCTTTACGAGATGTTGACGGGGAAACGCGCCTTCGTCGGGGAGGATGTCTCCGATACGCTGGCGGCGGTTTTGCGAGATGTGCCCAAGTGGGACGCACTGCCCGTAGATTTTTCGACGACGCTTCGCACGGTTCTCGCTTCCGCTGCCACCGGGCGACTTCCTGACAGGGTTCTCTCGTCACGTCGTGGCTCTCTCTTCGGACGGTACCAGGCAGTTGGTGTCTCACGAAGGGCAGCCATTCGACCTCAGAGTGCTTTCCCTCGACGGCTCTCCGCAGCCGCTTCTGGCGACCGAGTTCATCGAACGGAACGCGGAGATCTCTCCCGACGGCCGGTGGCTGGCCTACCAGTCAGACGCCTCGGGCCAGTACGAGATCTACGTGCGGCCGTTCCCGAACGTCGAGGATGGACACTGGCTGATCTCGAGCGGCGGTGGTGCGCGGCCTCTGTGGGCTCCGGACGGCCGTGAGTTGTTCTATCTGGCTTCCGGCACAAGACTGATGGCGGTCCCTGTTGAGACTGCTCAGACCGAGCCTAGCTTCGCTCACGGTAACGCCGAGGTTGTCTTCGGGGGCCGATTCTACGCACCGGTTGGCGGCGGACAATCACGCACCTACGACATCTCCCGCGATGGCGAGCGCGTCCTGATGATCAAGGAAAGTGAGAGCCCGTCCTCGACGGAGTTTATCCTCGTACAGAACTGGTTCGAGGAGCTCAAACGCCTCGTTCCTACGGACAAGTAGCAGATTCGCCAGGGAGACCGATAGCGGCTCGCTAGTTTTGCAATTTTGTTGGGAGTTTGGTGTAAATATCGGTTTTGGCCGCGACAAGTTGTTCCTTAGAAAGTTTCGCGCCACGGAGGTCCGCCCCGCTGAGGTCCACCTCGTGGAGGTCCGACCGGAGGAGGTTCGCGTCGGAGAGGTCCGCCCCGTTGAAGCGCGCCTTGTAGAGGAACGCCACGCGGAGGTCCGCCCCGGAGAGGAGCGCCCCGCGGAGGACCGCCCGACTTAGGTTCGCCTCGCGGAGGTCCGTCCCGCAGAGGTTCGCCCCGCAGAGGTCCGCCCCGCCGAGGTCCGCACGCCCGAGGTTCGCCCCACGGAGGTCTGCAACGGCGAGGTCCGCCCCGAGGAAGTTCGCCGCGAAGAGCTTCGTCGCGTAAAGGACCGCCTTGATGAGCCTCGCCCCACTGAGATCCACTCCGCTGAGGTCCGTGCCGGCTAGGTCCGCTCCGCGGAGGTCTGGCTCGACGTCGGGGTGCTCCGCTCGCCACGCGTTCCACACGCGAACGCCTTGGCGCAATATCTCAACGTGTTTTTGGTTTGCCATCCCGACGCTCAGAATGTCGGTCGTCGAGCTCGCCACGGCGACGGTGATGTGGCTATTCATGATTCCCTCCGCTTCTGTCCGGGAGCGATGGCGATTTGCCTTCGCTCCCGACATGCAATTTGCAGTTTCCGTGCCATCGGATGAACCGTACTTGTTCGAGCGTAACCCGTTCAAAACGCGGATGTTGGGCTGCGAATCGGGGAGCGTACCTGTAGCCTGGTTCGCTACAACGCCAGCCTGATGTACTGGAAGGCACCGACACAGCAGTCTAAAAATCGGTGGGCCGTGTCGCGGACGATGCCTCTCAAGTAAACTGAACTCTTCTCGTAACAATGTTCATAGACGAGGAAACGCTCAAAGTGAAGCGCCAAGGCTCTGTAGAGGACAGGTGTTTAGGGATGGCGGCGACGATTGTGTATTGAGGTTCTGCATTTCGGTCTCGCGAAAGCGTTCGCGCACGAAGCCACCGACAAAACCTTCGGCGCTTTCGCCGACGACGCGTGCGGCGTCATCACCCCACGCAAGTTTGTCAAAGACTCAGATGCAGCCGAAGTGCAGCATCGAGCTCCGACATGAGGGACCCCGTGAGCTCGCCCACACGTTCCCCGACACGCTCTACCGCAACCGAGCGAATCTGCTCAGCCTGTGCTTTTGAGTCGCGGGGCAGTCCCGAGTCTAACGCTGGAAGAAACACTTGAAACGGATAAACCCGAGTCACGTTCGACGTCACCGGCACAACGGTGATGACACCACGGTTGAGGCGGGACGCTGTCGTGTTAGCACCGTCATTGCTGACGATCACCGCGGGACGACGCTTGCTGGCTTCGGAGCCGCGCACGGGCTCAAGCGCATCATTACCGATTGAGGATTGCGCGCCCTTCGAGCGTGCGACTTGCCATGTGCCGCAAAGTCTTCATAATGGCCGCTCACATGAGGGAGGTTGGTAATGACAAAGACCGTTTCCATTATTCTGGCGCTACTCGTCGGCGTGGCCATCGGCGCCACGCTGCCCGCGACCCAAGCTCAGACGTCGGCCGACGGCGAGAGGACCGTGTGGTACTTCTACCGCGTCAAGTGGGGCCAGCAGCAGGAATTCGTGGAGCTCTTCAAGAAAAACCACTACTCCATCTTGAAAGAGCAGATGGGAAGCCGGCTGGTGGACTTCAAGGCCTACGCACCTTTGCACCACGGCGACGGGCGCGCCGACTGGACGTTCGCCACCGAGCTCACTTTCAAGAACGACGCTGAGTTCATGAAGGCGTCGCCCGCGCCGGAGATTGCCGCACGCCTGTTCTCGGATATGGAGACATTCCACGCCGAGGAACGGCACCGCTTCGAGATCCTCGACGCCCATTGGGACGTGCCGCTCGTCGAAGTGCCGATGGAGTGACAGCGGGACACCGCCCGGGCGCCGTACTTGTGGTATAGAACATCTGCTCGCGTCACAGGGGAGGGCTACGATGAAGCGGATTTCTCTTTGGGTCACTATTTTCTCAATGTTCCTCGCATCGGAAGCGCTCGCACAAGAGCTTCCTCTCGTACAAGACGTCGAAGGTCAGCCTTTCATGGCGCAAGTCCTGCGGCTCGAAGAGGCCTTGTCGTTTCTCGGAAGTAGCCTCGCGCCCGAGGACAAGGCGCGCCTCGCGGCTCTTCGTGACCGGGCTCCCGATGAAAGTGTCGTCGAAGCCGTACAGCAGATCCTGGATCCCTATTGCCTCGCCATGGTCCAGATCAATCCCGAGGCGCGCGTGAAAGTCGTTCGCGGCCCCGCCGAGGCGGAGCTCATCGAGACGGGCTGGCGAAGCTTTCTCATAAAAGTCCATAACGACGCCGACGTCAACGCGGAGCTCGTTGTCGAAAGCCCCAATGCCATGCCGATTCTCCACAGGTCCAGCAACAAGGATCGCGTCCAAGAGGAGAACGTTCTGACGGCCGGCCAAGTCGCCAATCGCTTTCTCGAGCTCGCCATGTACCAGAACCGCCCGCTCAAAAAGAGTCTGTCCGGCGTGAAGCTCGAATATGCGGTGCTCCAGGTTTACTCCCGAGAGGCGGGACGGCGAGAGGCAAAGATCGGCTTCCACGTCGGCCAGGGAACACAGGACATTGGCTTTCGCAACACCGTGGACATTCTGTTCGAAGTTCTGCCCGCGGTCGATGTCGTATTCCTCGTCGAGGACGAGAACGGACGCCCGACGATGGGCTCGTTCGTTATTACCGACGGTGTCGAAAGGCTTCTCGCGAATCCGGTCGACGATCCCAAGCCCGACAACTACCGCCACGCGATGGCGCGCAAACAGCCCTGGGACACGAATCGCAATTTCGTAGACACGCCGGCGCCCGTGAAACGTTTGATCGGGATCTATCCACTGCCCTCGCGTCGCGTGGCCATGGACGCGACGCCGGACTTCTTTTTCCATCCCCAGGTCTACCGGTCCTATGGAGAGGTCGTGAAGTTGCCACCGGGAACCTACGATATCGAGTACCGCCGCGGTCCGGAATATCTCGTCGGGCACAAGACCATCACGGTGCCTGAAGGTGTCGATGACTACGAAGTCAGCTTCAAGCTCGAACGGTGGGCCGATCTCTCCGCGCTCGGCTGGCACAGCGCAGACCATCACGTGCATGCGGCAGGTTGCAGCCACTACGAGAGCCCGGAAGAAGGCGTCTTGCCCCAGTTCATGTGGCGCCAGGCGCTCGGTGAAGATCTCAACATCACGTGTGTTCTGAGCTGGGGGCCTTGCTGGTATCACCAGAAAGATTTCTTCGAAGGCAAGGTGCATCCTCTTTCGACCGGTGAGAACTTGATGCGCTACGACGTGGAAGTGTCGGGCTTCCCTTCTTCGCACGCGGGCCATCTCGTTTTGCTGCGTTTGAAAGAAGACGACTACCCAGGCACCCGCTTGATCGAGGATTGGCCGAGTTGGACTTTGCCCATTCTGAAGTGGGGTCAGTCGCAGGGCGGGGTCGTCGGCTATTCCCATTCGGGCTGGGGACTCGAGCCCGAAGAGCCAACGACCGATTTGCCGAATTACGTGACGCCTAAAATGGACGGCATCGGCGCCAACGAGTACATCGTCACCGTGACTCAGGACGCGGTGGACATCTATTCCGCGGGAGACACGCCTATTCTTTGGGAGCTCAACATGTGGTACCACACGTTGAACGTCGGCTTCCGGACGCGCATCAGCGGTGAGACCGATTTCCCGTGCATCTACGACAATCGCGTGGGCATGGCGAGAAGCTACGCCAAGCTCGACGGGGAGCTCGAGTTCGACAGCTACATGAGCGAGCTCGTGAACGGCCGAAGCTACGTCTCGGACGGCAAGTCCCACATCATCGACTTCAAAGTGAACGAGAGAGAGCTCGGCACACAAGGCAGCGAGCTTCATCTCGACGCACCTCGCTCGGTCAGCGTGACGGCTCGCGTCGCCGCCTATTTGCCGGAGGAGCAGGACGCGATCGATCGTTTTCTCGCGTCCCGGCCTTTGGACAAGCCTCCTTATTGGGACATCTCGAGAGCGCGCTTGGGAGAGAGCCGGAGAGTTGCCGTAGAGCTCGTGGTCAACGGTGAGTCTGTCGCGACGAAAGAGATCGTGGCGGACGGCGACTGGAACGAGCTCACGTTCGAGCACGACATCGAACAGTCGAGCTGGGTCGCGCTCCGTATCCTCGCGACCTCGCACACGAATCCGATTTTCGTGCTCGTCGACAACGCTCCCATTCGTGCTTCGCGGCGAAGTGCGGAGTGGTGCCGCAGAGCGGTCGATCGTTGCTGGGAGATGAAATCGCCCAGGATCCGCCCCGAGGAGCGCGCCGCGGCGAGTCAGGCCTACGACGAAGCGCGAAAAGTCTACGACCGGATTCTGCAGGAGACAACGACCCGCTGAGCAAGATCGTTCTCAGTCGATGACCTCTAGCTCGAAGGTCTCGACTTGGCACTGGGCTCCATTCTCACGACACATCCGGACGGAGATTGTTGCCAAGCCCGAAGAAACAGGCTCCAGTATCGAGCCGGTCTTCTGAGCGCCGGGCGGATAGATCGCTAGCCAGAACACAACGTCTGGTCGATCGCTCTGCCATTCCACCGTCCACGCCGAGGGCTTCTGACAGCTCGCGGGCGGCGTGAGACGGAACAACCAGTCTTCACCGACACGGATGGTGCTGGGGCGGGTTTGGGGCAACAACTCGAATCTGAAATCGGTCGCGTCCTTTCTCTCTGGCCTCCCCGCAGTCAGCACGTTAGTGGATGCGAGCTCTTCGCCCCACTCAATCGACACACTTTGGCGCTCGATTTGCGTTGTACACGGCGCCGATCCCTCACTGAACGCTGCGATGGTGCCTACGGCTGACCTGGACCTGAGAGCCGGCCAACATTGGGAGCTCCTGATCGGCGCAAACCTTTTTGCGCTCGAGGGAAGGCTCAAGGGAAACCGGGTGGCGATCGAATGGGCAATCCCAATCTACACGAATCTGGTAGGCCCCCAGCTAGAGACTGGGGGACGCTTGAGTGTGGCGTGGGAGTTGACGTTCGAGTAGAGCGGGCGACGATGGTTCTTGCGCAGCGAGAAACGACGCGGGTTCGTGGGCGGCAGCTCGTTGCCCTGGCGACGATTCTCGTCGCCATAGCGCTTGGCTCCGCGTCGGCCCGGGAGTGGGCTGAAGACCCCAGAACGAAAAAAGAGTACGCGCTCAAGGCTGCGTTTCTCTACAACTTCGGAAAATTCGTTACCTGGCCTACTGGAGATGGAGAACAGGACGAGCCGTTCGTCATTGCCATCTTGGGAGAGGATCCCTTTGGGCCATTCATTGACCAAGCTCTCGGCGGGAAAAAGATAAAAGGAAGAGAAGTGCGAATCCGGCGTGTCGCAGGGACCGATGGACTCTTCGGCGCCTATGACCGAGGAGAGGAAAACTGCACCGTGGAGCAGCGATTGCAGCACACACCGATCGTGACGGTGACCGCCAATGCGATGGTTGGGGATCGGGAAACGCGCCTGGAAGCGGGAGCCGACGCCTACTTGTCCAAGCCGTTCAAGGCCGACGAGCTCGTCAGTGTCGTCGCTATGCTGGGCCTGGATGCTGCCTTGGCGGACGATGCCGCAGCGCGACGTTCCGCGTAGAACAGAATAGCTTTCTACTTCTTCCTCTGCCTGGTGCTTCGCGTAATGGTCCGTTTCTTCACCCGAGCGGCCTTCTTTCTCAAAGGCTTCTTCTTGGCTGGCGTTGCCAGATCCTCGTGGAGGACGCCACGCATATCGATGTCGACGCCGAAGACCGATGACAACTCGTCGGACTCAAGCACCCTGGCTCTCCGGGATTTGCCTCCCGACGATGGCCGGTCGATAGCAGCTTCCACCATCTCCGCGGGGTCGACAGCTCGCAACGTAAACAGAAGCGCCGGCTCGTGGTCGAGCCGCGCGCCAACCCCGTAAAGCGTCGCCGCCACGTGCTTGCACATGGTCGCCCAGTCGGGGCACGAGCAATAGAGCGCGATCTCTCGGGGTGAAGGGAAGAGTCCCTCTGTCTTGCCGGTCACAATCTCCATCACGCCCTTGCTGATGGAGCCCTGCAGCAGCTCGATCAGCGAGTCGATCTGGCCCGCGCATTGGCGCTTGATGCCCGTCCATCGCCGCTTCGCCAGGGGCTCGATCTCGATGTCCACTTCGTAGAGGTCGCGGCCGCTGACGAGAGAATGCACGAGTCCCGTCTCGATCTGCAGATCGATGACCGAGCCGTTGCGCGCGTAGGTCCGGCCGCGAGGCAGGCGGTTCGAAAAGTCGCTGTACGATTCGAGGTTCTTGCACCAGGCGTCGCCCCAGAAGGTCGTCGCGATCTTGCGGCCCGCGATCTCGACGGGCGAGACCTTCCGACCGGACTTTTTTATCTTGGCGAGCTGCTTTGCAGCTTTACGGCGGCGCTCGGCCGCTGAAACATAGCCGCCCCAACTATCGTCCGAATACCAACCCATGGCTCACCTTTATCCCGAAAGAGCGCTGCTCAGGTCGAGCGACACCATCGAGATCAACTCCTCGTTGCTCATCTCGGTCAAGGTCGACTCCGCACCGCCAGACAGAATCTCGTCGGAGAGTTTTTGCTTGCTTCGGATCAGCGCGTCGATGCGCTCCTCCACCGTGCCCCGGCAGACGAACTTGTGAACGAGCACGTTTTTCTTTTGGCCGATGCGAAACGCACGGTCCGTGGCCTGGTTCTCGACCGCCGGATTCCACCACCGGTCGAAGTGGATCACATGGGACGCTGCGGTCAAGTTGACCCCGATGCCCCCCGCCTTCAGCGAAAGCACCATGAAGGGTATTCGATCATTCTCCTGAAAGTTCTCCACCATCCCCTGCCTCTTCTTGACCGGCGTGCCGCCGTGTAGCACGAGGCCGCGGCGGCCGAAGACCTTGGCGAGAAAGCCAGCCAGCGGCTCCGTCATCTCGCGAAACTGAGTAAACACGAGCACCTTGTCCTGCCGCGCAGCGATGGACTCACCGAGCTCTCCCAGCCGCCAGAGCTTACCGCTGTCTTCCGCCTCGTAGTTCCCATCGCCGAGCCACTGGGACGGGTGGTTGCAGATTTGCTTGAAGCGCATCAGAAAGGCCAGGACCACACCGCGCCGCTCGATGCCCTCGAGCTCCGCGATCGCCTTCTTCATCTCATCGACCGACTGCTTGTACAGGGCAGCCTGGCGCTTGCTCAGCAGACAGTAGGCATTGACTTCGGTCTTGTCGGGCAAGTCGGCGATGACGCTCTTGTCAGTCTTGAGCCGCCTCAAAATGTACGGCTGCACCAACCTGCGCAGCGGCGCGTAGCCCCCCTGCTTCCCCGACGCCATGGACTTGCTCAGGCGAGTGAAGGCCTTGGCCGAGCCCAAAAGCCCCGGGTTCAGAAAATCGAAAATCGACCACAGGTCACCGAGCCGATTCTCCACCGGCGTGCCGGTCAGCGCCAGGCGCCACCTCGAGTCCAGCGCCTTGACCGCTCTGGTCTGTTTGGCGCCAGGATTCTTGATCGCCTGGGCCTCGTCCAGGATCACGTAGCGCCACGCATAGGACTTTATCCAATCGGTGCGCATCACGGTGCCATAGGTGGTGATCACCGCGTCGTGAGCATCCACGTCTTTGCCACGCAGTTTCTTGAGCTCGGACGAGGGGATGTGTGACGGATGGGCGATGAGCACGTCGAGCTGCGGGGCAAAGCGTTCGATCTCCAGGCGCCAATTGTCGATGAGCGAGGCCGGCACGACCAACAAGTCTGTGCCCTTCTCCTTGCGCTTATCGCGCCGAGTCAAGGAAAGCACGCCAAGCACCTGGATGGTCTTGCCCAGCCCCATGTCGTCGGCGAGGCAGCCTCCAAGCTCCAGGCCGCGCAGGGTCCATAGCCACTGCACGCCGAGCTTCTGGTAGGGACGGAGCTCGGCCCGCAAGCCAGCATCCGCGTCGATCTCCGCCCGTAGCTCGGGCGAGCGTAGCGCGTCGAGCTTTGACGAGAGCCATTTCCCCGCAACGACCTCCGACCATTCCGGCCGAGCGTCCGCGTCGCTGCCCGCGCCGCCGACATCGAGGTCGGCGCCCGCAAGCATCCGCATGGCCTCACCGAAGCTCACTCCACCCGCCCGCGCTTGCTGCTGCACGTCGCGCCATTGGTCGAGGACTTCGCGGAGCTTGTCCCTGTCCACCTCGACCCACTTGCCTTTGATCAGGACCAGCCCCTCGGTGGATGCGAGCAGCGTGTTCATTTCTTTCCGAGAGAGGCTCTTGCCGTCGAGGCTGAGCTTCACGTCGAAGTCCAAGAGCGCTCCCATGCCCAGCGTCGACGGCGGCTTGGTACCCACCGAGACCGAGACCTTGGGGCGGGGACGATGCTTGGCGCTCCACCAGTCGGGCATGCGTACGACCAGACCGGCTTGCTCGTAGAGTGCGATCTCGCACAAGAAGCGGTGAGCCTCTTTTGGTGTCCAGGATAGTGGGTGGTAGATATCGCCGGAGTCGACGAGCTCGCGGATAAATGCGCTCTGCTCAGCCGCGCGCGACAAGGGAGAGAGGAGCGCGAGCAACTTCTGGCGGTTCTTCGCCCCGGCGTAGTCCGTGAGCGCACGCCCGAGCGGCAGATGTTGGGGCTTGGCAAGCTTCGAGACCTTGTGCACGTAGGTCGCGATGAAGGCGAATGGATAGGAAGGGTCGCGCTTGTTCTCCGCCAGATGGAAGCAAACCCGTCCGACCACGTTCCAGACCGAGCTCTGCTTATTCAGATAGCCCTGGACCCCGTCGTCGAACCGCGTTGCCTCGGCCGTCAGGGCCTTGCCGATATCGGACCACAGGTCGACGAGCAGCTCGGGGGTGAGCAGCTCGGCGCCTCGCATGGGAGGGGTCGCCTCGAAGAAAGCCGCGAGCTCGTCCGCGGCGAGGGCTGGGAGGACCAGGGACGTCGGGTCGGTCGGATCCAGCGCACCGCAGACGCTGGCCACGAAGGACCGCCCGAAGTCGCGCCAATGCGAAAGCGTAGGATGAAGGTCGGTGCTCAACTCTCCCGCGCCCAAGTGCAGCACACCGTGCCCGCGCCCGACGTTGAACGCATCGACAATACGCCGTTGCACCGAGGTGGAGAGGCCAGGGCCCTCATCCGGCGAGCCGGGGTAGATGTCGATGTGGCCGCTCGGGGTCCATCCGCAACACAGGGTGCCGCTTTCGACAGGGGCGCTATCGAGCAAGAGCTGGGTCATGGCTTTTCGAACTTGGTCTCATAGGCGACGGGAAGACCGGGCCGGATGCCCATCGCCAGCACTTCCCCACGGCTGCTCGCCCCCACGTCGATGAACATGCGCTCGAGCGGAACCATCTCGTTTCGCTCCGCGGGGCGGAGGATGTGACCCGACTTCATCCCGGTATAGCCGACAACGCGGCCCGACGCCGTGAGGATCGACAATCTCTGCGTGAGCACGCTTTGAGCAAAATAACCGCCAACATTATTAATATAGATGAATCCGTCGTCATCGATATGGCGGACCAGAAAGCCGACTTCGTCCATATGCGCCATGACGAGAACGCGCGGCCCGCCGGGATCGCCGGGGAGCGTGCCCAGTAGATTGCCGATACCGTCGGTGTGAAGATCGGGGAGCAGCTCACGCCACTCGCGACGAAGGATCTCGCGGACCTCGCCCTCGAATCCGCTTACCCCGTGCGCATTGGTCAATTCCTCGAGCAAGCGCTCCGTATCGTCGAGCGGTGGCTGAGTGAAGCCTTGTCGCGGCGCGACGAGCGCCAATAGGATAAAGAGCCCTCCTGCTAGTTTCAAAACCATGCGCGTCCTCCTTGAAAAAGCTCCGCCTGAAGTTGCTAGGATAACCTAACGTGCACGGCCTAGAGATCGGAGCTTGGTGGGCACTCGCCCTCGCGTGGCCCGCCTTGCTCGTGGGCGAGGCGCTCGTTCGGCGGGTGCGCCTCTTCTCGGAGTTCAACATACTAGACCGTCACCGAGTTCCTTCGTAAACCGCTTACCGGCATGCGTATTGGCAAAGTGCCCCGCGTCTTAGGTTCTGCGGCGATCGCCTCGCTGATCGCTGTCGGGTCAGCACTCTGGTTGTCGCGCTTCATCGGCCTTTGGGGCTACGCCATCGCGCTCTTGCTCTTCCCTTTCTTCAATCTTCTCGGAGCCGTGCCCGTCAACGCTTTAGACTTCTGGTTGCGCCGATCAACGAAAGACGAAATCTGGCTGAGGTCTCACGAAGGCAAGCAATGGCTTCAGACGAAACAGGGCCAAGCGTGGCAGAAAGGCCAGCGGGTTCAAAGAGCGATCCACGCCGCCATGGACCGGTTCGAGGAACAACGCTCCGAGCGCACGAACTGGAGCTCGACGATGGTGTTGGCCGTAGATTCGGAGAAGGTCGTCGTGCGGATTGTCTACGGCACTACCAGACCTCAAAGCCGAGCCTACTTCGCCGTCTTCGACTCGAGCGCGATCGAAGAGCTGAGCTTCGGCCAGGTCGCGACCGACTATGGCGAAAAGCCCTGGCGCTGAACCTCGCCCTCACGCGATACGCCCATCCCCACAGGCAGGAACAAGAGGGTCGTACCTGTTTGGGAAGATGTAAGGTGAAGAACAAAAGGGTGCACTTGTTGGAAGAGACGGTGAAATCTCGTTCAGACGAGATTCTTATAGAATATAACTAGTGTCATACCGAAAATATCGTGCTCGGCTCGACGCAGTCTCATTCGCGCGAGCCGAACTGACTGACCGCTTCCTGGAAACAAGTGCCTGGCACCAGTGGAGGTGCGACTCGCGAAGCAGACGAGCCGCAAACTTGCCGCGCATTTCCACGCTGACGGACACCTCAGGATTTGTTTGCTCGACGACGCGGATCGCTCGGCCGAGACGTTGGACATGCCCGCGTCAGCGGTGCGTCTGCTCGTCAACATCTTAGAGCACATGTCCCGAGGCAACGCGGTCGCACTTCTGCCCATCCATGCCGAGTTGACGACCCAGCGGGCAGCGGATCTGCTGAACGTCTCTCGCCCGCACCTCGTGGGGCTGTTGCAGGAGGGAAAGATCCCATATCGCAAGGTTGGCACCCACAGGCGCGTCCGAGCCGACGACGTCCTGTGACGGAGGCTATCTTCTCGAGCTCGAGAAAAGGGGCTGGGTCCGCGCCGGTCCGTTCACGCCCGAAGTCGTTTTGAATAATCCCGACGCCCTCCGCCAGCTTCATGTGGAGTTCAAGACAGCCGGAGCCGAGGTCCTTCAAGCCCTCACGTTTTACGCCAGCCGTGACAAGCTAGCCACGGTAGGACTCGCCGACAAGCTCGAGGAAATGAATCGGGCGGCAGTGCGCATCGCCAACGAGGTCGCAGGTGAAGACGTCCTCGTGTCTGGAAATTTGAGCTTGACGTGGATGTACGATCCTGAGGACGAGGCCAGCTCCGACCGCGTGCGCAAGCTCTTCGACGAGCAGCTCGCGCTCCAGATCGACGAAGGCGTCGACTTCATTATCGGTGAGACCTATTCGTGGCTTGGTGAGGCGCTGCTCGCAGTGGAGCGCGCGAAACCGAGCGGGCTTCCGGTGATGGTAACGCTGTCGTTCGAGAACGAGAACGTCACCGAAGACGGCTTTTCCGTTCAGGAAAGCGCAAAGCGCCTCGAGGCTGCCGGCGCTGATATTGTCGGCGTCAACTGCTTGCGCAATCCGGGCACCACGCTGCCCCTTCTCGAAGAGATGAAGAGCGTTGTCTCGTGCCACTTGGCGGCGCAGCCCACCGCCTATCGAACGCCGGCCGAGCAAAAAGACTTCACCGCTCTAGCTGCTTTTCCTATGGAGCTCGACCCGCTCCAGATGACGAGAAGCGAGATGGCAAGCTATGCCTCCGATGCGCGCGACGCGGGCGTCGGTTACATCGGCGCGTGCTGCGGGGCCGTCGCGACCCACATCCGCGCCATGGCGATCGAGCTCCAGAAGCGCTCACCGGACGAAAGTCCCTGGAAAGTCTATGAAGGTCGCGCGATGTCGGCCTTCGAGTTCTACGAACACGATCGCGAAAAGCTGCCCTAGTCCCATCTCGCAGCCGCCCAGTATAGGCCCATCGCCGCGATCCCGATTGAAAGCGGGATCGTCACCCGCGCGCGGTACCACAGCTCGTCGCGGAACCAGCCAATCGTCAGAAACGCCGCGGTAAGAACGCTGATCTGGCCAGCTTCCACACCGAGGTTGAAGCTCACGAGCGCAGTGAAGAATTGGCGCTCGGGGATGGCGAGCTCCCCGAGAGCTCCGGCGAAACCCATTCCGTGCAAGAGCCCGACAGAAACACGACGAGCGGCCGCCACGGTTTGAGCTCACGCGTGACGAGGTTCTCGATGGCAACATAGGCAATGAGGGGCGCACGTCACCAGTGTGAGGAAGCTCGGATCGCGCGGAAAGTAGTAGTTTTGCGAACTCGATTCCTACGGCTATAATGACCGTAGGAGATAAAGATGAAGCCCCGAGAACCGATCCCCACAGTTGTTCGTAAGCTCGCTAAGGAACTGGCCGAGCCGACTCCGATACGCCGCGGCTCGGTGTCCGAGCGGTTTATGAAATGTGGTCAAAAGGAGTGTCGCTGCCAGCACGACCCGCGGGCGCGGCACGGCCCGTACTTCAGT
>Ga0114950_10001857_pt1 | contig 16110 bp, 21 predicted proteins | sample N075metaG_FD_83503 | JGI IMG/M metagenome (GOLD analysis project Ga0114950, IMG submission 83503) | Deep subsurface microbial communities from Kermadec Trench to uncover new lineages of life (NeLLi) - N075 metaG | ecosystem: Environmental > Aquatic > Marine > Ocean trench > Sediment | place... | reverse complement strand
AGGTATTTGATATTGTATCACATGATACCACAGCAACAGGGACTAATCTTACCGAACTAACAGACGCCTCTGAAACAACCTTGCACTCACATGCAGCAGGCGGAGGAGATGTTACAGGAGATAGTGCTTCCATAGATGGTGAAATTGTGACATTTGATGGTACTACAGGTAAGATCATTGAATCTGGGATGACAACTAATTCCAATTATACGCAGACTCTTGGAGCTGCTACTCTAAATCTATATGATGCAACTAACAACGGAAACCCATTTATTAGGATTGGTTCATCCGCAACAAACAATCTAATCATAAACCCAATATATGATACAGATGCTCAAACACTTAATCATGTTAGTTTTACTACGGCTACTGCTTCTGCTAGTGGCGATGCCGGAGAATTTAAATTCGTTGTAGATGCAATACCAATATTTCAAATAGATGATGGTGGAATTGAGGTTGTTGGAACAGTAATGATGAAAGAACAAGCAGCGGCTAATACTGATATAGCAGCTTATGGACAATTCTGGGTAGAGACAGCTACTCCTAATCGTCCTAAGTTTACAGATGACGCTGGAACTGATTTTGAGCTAGGACAACTAAGAGTTGCGAACAAGCAGCTAACTAACGCTGAAATATTAGCTTTTAGAGCTACTCCAATTGCCGTAGTGCCTGCGCCGGGGGCTGGTTTGTGTAATATCGTCCAGAAAATCTACATAGTGTGTGACGACGCGGCTGGAACCTATACCAACACTTCCGATGATCTTATAGTCGAGTATGCTGACGGCACCAACATCAGCACCGGTATTACAGCCGATAACCTTCAAGGTGGTGGAGTGAATCGTATTTACACTACCCCTCTTGTTGCTGAAGAAGTTCCTGATGATAATGCAGCAATACAAATCTTCAACGTCGGAGATGGAGAATGGGGTGGGGGAAATGTGGCTAATACAATGAGCATTAGAATTTGGTACACAACTGTACCAACAGTAGCATTCTCCTAATATGTAGTATAATGAAGTTAGACCATATAGACTAGTATAAAAAAGGAGGTGTTTCACATGAAAGGAACACATGGAGTAAAGAAAAGCACGAAGGTAAAGGATCAGAACGGCCCTCTAACCCCGTCACCCGATGTTGGACACGGTATCAAGAACCGTGGAAAGTATAGTTCTAACCGCATTCCTGACCGAGTAAAGAAGGTTGGTAGTGGTGGAAAGGGAGGCCCATTCTAAGTGGCTCATAAAACAGGACATAATATAGGTAATATTGCAAAGGAATTGATGAACCCTGCGAATGCTATTATGGCAGTACCTTTTCTGGGGAAAAGAACGAGACCAGCAGGCTCAGGGTCACACAGAAATTCTAATGCTTCTTCAGGCGGTGGTGGTAGACGAGCAAGTTCTTCTAGAACATATGTAACGGCTAAACAACAGGTTGCTCGTTTTGCTCAAATTCGTGAAGCAAAAAAAGCTGCTGCTGAAAGGAAGAAAAAGAAGGAAGAATCGAAGCCAAACACTAACGCTGCATCAGGAGGCGGAGGCAGAAGATCATAAGTGGTAAAACAAAGGAAACCATTTAAACCAAAGAATATCTCTAATCCTCGTGGCAAAGGTAAGCATATGCACTATAAGAAGCCCAAGGGGGTTAGCGAAAAGTATAAGGAGAAATAGACATGGCTCATAGTATTGGTCATATTGCAAGAGATTTAATGAATCCTGATAAAAATGTTGATTCAACTGTAGCGTCGAGAGAGGCTAGAGATAAGAACAATGCAAGAAACGCCAATACCTCTTCTAGTGGTAGTAGTACTAGTACATCTTCTAGTAGTGGTGGGACGAAGCCTAAGTTTACGAAGGCCGACCTAGTGGCATTTAACAAACTACCAGACGATGTTCGAAAGGCTTCTAAGAAGAAGATCGCAGCGTTCCAAGCAGCGGGCATAGGAGTCTTTGAAGACTTCAGCGTACACACATCGGGGAAGGGCTTCGGCAAGTTCTTCGATAAGACCAGCCCGAAGTACAAAAATAGATAAGGAGAAATAGACATGGACAACATGTACACAGTAAAGAAATCATATGAGTCACGAAGGTATACGAGTAAGGGATATACTTCTACGAAGTCATCTCCTCTCGGTCATCAGGTGGATCACTTGAAGACTCGAAAGCTTCCGGGGCATCACAAAGCCGATCCTCATACAATGATTCCTCATCCACGAGGATGTGGCTGCTATGTTAAAACAGAGAACAGACATAAGTAGATGCCACAGTCGGTTTTACGACTTGTTTTCACGTCTATAGAACATAAAATGGACTATCTATACACGAGAGAATAGGAGAACACCATCCCTACAAGTTATACAATAAAACAACTTGACGCACTAGATAAAATAGCGGCGATAAAGAATGCTCGTAATAGGGTTGGGAAAGGTTTAACCGGAAAACAAGGCATCTCAGGGCTACGCGGAGGACAAGGAGATGTAGGGCTGCGTGGTGAAGTTGGATCACGAGGAACAAAAGGAGAAAGCGGTGATACAGGTACCACAGGAACACGCGGGGAACGTGGAGAGCGCGGGGAAAGAGGTGATCCGGGTCTAGATGGTAAAGACGGAGCTAATGCTGAACTTAAAGGAATCACAGATGGAATTCTCAAAGGCGATAAAGGAGAGATAGGAGAAACTGGCCCACAGGGAGTCACAGGAGAAGGACTTGTCGGATTAAAAGGAGATAGAGGTGACGACGGAATAGATGGCTTAATAGGAGCCATTGGTAAAACAGGAACTATAGGAGAGAAAGGATCAACTGGTGCCGCAGGAATAGACGGGCTAGCTGGTATAGATGGACTGGTGGGTCTTACAGGAGACCCCGGTAGAGATGGCAAGGACGGAAAAGATGGGCTACGAGGAGCCAAAGGAGAAAAAGGAAAGGATGGAGTAGAAGGAAGAGTTGGGCCTACTAATATTATTTCTGGTGGGCCTGCTTTTATGCCTCGAAATGCAAGGGAACAAACTATTGGCCCCGGAACAAGCGATGACCAAGAAAGAGGGTATCTCGTCGGATCGCGCTGGTGGGACACTACTAATGATAAGGAGTATGTATGTTTAGATAAGACAACTGGTGCTGCTGTGTGGAAAGAAACTACAGCATCTAGTGGCTCTGGTTCTGGTGACGTAAGTGGCCCAGTCCTATCCACTGATGAAGCTATCGCACGGTGGAACGGTACTGATGGAGAAACCCTTCAGAATACAGGTCTTAAGATTAGCGATACCGATGTTTTAAATATGGCACTCAATGAGTTTATCAATATCAAGATAGAAAATGTCAATCCAACTCCGGCTGCTGGAACTACAGGGCGGCTGGTTTATCTATCAACCGATAACCATCTATATCTAGATCAAGGATAGGAAAGGGGAATAATGAGCAACAAAGAACGATTCGAGCAAACATGTAGTACGTGCGGGACACTCAACCTAGTTACCAACCATTACAACTGTACTTCTTGCAGAGCATACAATAAATTTGGTATAATAGAAGAGGTGAAGCCTGCAAAAGTTACGAAGTCAGATACAAAAAGGAGTAAAAAGAAGTGGTTAAGTTAAACCTAACGAAGACCCTAGATAAAGAAGTTCGTAAATTAACCGAGCTTGAGGGGTATAGTACTATTGAAGACTATATCACTGAGAAACTAGTTCTGTTGGTAGTTAATGAACTTACTTTTGCAGATGTAGAGAGCACACAGAAGAAGATTTCGGCTCTACAAACTGATCTAACTAAAAAACGACAGGAAATACTAACAGAATTACGAGAGGAAGGAGGTAACAACTAATGGCTTTTGTAAAATTACTTTTAACAGGAGACGCAACAACAGAAGTTGAGGCCGAGGCTACTCTCGTTCTTGCAGGAGACGTAACTGTTTCTGGTTCAGGGAAGAGTTTGACAACTAATGACTTCAGACTGGGATCAATTGCTAATATTCAGATTTCAACAGGTGATGTAACTCAAACAGGATCATATCACTCAATTGAAGCTGAGTCGGCTGCTGATGACTTACTAGATGGAATTAGTGCTGGGGCAGACGGACAACTATTGTTCATTCGTCCACAAGACGACGCTGAAACTATCACAGTACAGCACGACCAAAATAATGGGGCAACTAATAACATTCTTCTAGATGGAGACACTAGTTATGCAATGGATGATATTGATGACTATCTGTTTCTTATTTATGATGTGGCCCAAGATACTAACGGGGCATGGATTGAAATATCAAGAGGAAGTGGTTCAGTTGCACAGCTAACATCAAATGCTCCCGAAAGTGTGGGAGTAGCTAATGCAGTTGGTGCTGGAACAGAAGCAGCAAGAGACAATCACGTTCACGATACAGCCGCAGGGTTTATTGATAATAATGATAAATTTGCAGCAGCAGTAATTGAGAACTCTGCTCTAGCAGATAATGCCGTTGACTCAGAAGAGCTTAACACAAACGCGGTAGGAAATGACGCTATTGACAATGCTGCAACAGATATTGCTTTTGCACAGATTATCATAACTCCAACAACGGATGGAACTGGAACTACAGTAGGTACAATTTTCTATGACTCAGACGACGACCACCTATATGTATTCGTTACATAATGGAGAAACTTCATAACGATATAACTCAATTGATTCAATTTCATATCACAGAAGATAAATTGAGTGTAGCTGAAGTTGTTTTGTTACTTGAGATGATTAGGTCTGATCTAGTCTCTCAAGTGACAGCACAATCTTACACTAAGAAACCTATAGAAAAGATAGTACCAATACCAAAGGAATAACATGGCATTTGTAAGACTAGTATTAGTTGGCGACTTGATAGCTGTTTCAGATGGAGGCACAGGAGTTACAACAATCACCGATGGTGGTGTTGTTGTAGGTGCTGGTGCCTCCGCTGTTGAATTTACTGATGCTGGAACAATTGGTAGCGCAACTCTTGCAGACGAGTTCCTACAGGCTAAGGGATCAGGAGTCAACCCAGACTATAGGGGAATTGAACAGGTAGTAAGTATTACTATTGAAGACCCTGTAGCGGGGGATAACATTACTCTACGTCACTTCAACCACGGTGCTACAATTCAGGAGGTTCACTCACTCTGCACAGGTGGTACGAGTGTTACCTTCAACCTTTATATGGATGCTACTCGTACAACAGAATCAACTAAAGCATTCACTTCAGATCAGGCAATTACTGCTGGTACTACTATGACACGAGACCTTCCAAACGTAGCAGCAATTGCAGCAGATGACATTCTATTCATCGACCTTTCAGCAGTATCAGGATCGCCAACAGAGTTTACTGTAGATGTTAGATATACTACAACATAAGGAGGAAATAATTTAATGTACAAAACGGGAGGATTTACAGTTTATGGGGATCACGAAGAAGACCCCGGTGGACTCAGCATCCTGATTAGACCGCACACGCCATCGTATGCGTGGTGGTCTGAGGCTACCGCCAATGTTCTAAAGGCTATGCACAACCTACCAATTAAGGGCGCATCAGTCTTAGACCTCGGATGTGGTGGATCAGTAATCCTTGGCTTAGCTGCTAAAGCATTGGGAGCGAGTGAAGTAGTAGCTGTTGAAGATCAACCTGAACGCCTAAAGACGGCAATACAGCAGGTTGGTGACCGAGGAATTGAAGTCCTAAAGCTCGTACCCTCTGAACGTAAGTTCGACATTCTTCTTGTCAATATCGGTGATGAGGACTTTGTGAAACGACTGATGAATCATACTCCACACGGAGTCGGTACAGATGTGGAAGGAAAACTACTCAAATGGTAAGCAAATGGAAACTACAAGCTGTAACACCTGACACCTGCGACCCGCCTAGCTGCAAATATGTCGAGATGTATGACATCGAGCAACCGCCACCACGGACGATCACCGTTGTTGCGTTCATGCGAGTCTGTCCCGCCCATGCAACCACTCTTCCGGTTGGCAAGATGCTTTGGCAGGATGGTAACTGGAAGAATCTCAATGACTATATTGACTATCAACGAAGATGGTTTCGTCGTCTGAATCACGTTCAGTGGCTTGAAAAGCATCCTAATGAGCCGTTGCCTTCGGGAATCGTAAGTTTTACTTCTGATCCCGTCACTCCCGGCAGCATCCCGGCTCCACCACAGATCGAAATTGATAACATGAATCAGGCATACAACTTGAATAAGGAACACAACCGCTGGAAGAATCAGGCGGTGGGTGCTATTAAAGCTGCTATCGGAGAAGACCCACAGGAAGTTTCTTGGGAATTCTCTGGCGTTGGTGCTAATCGAACTATGGTGGTAACATCCCCAGATTTGTCGGTCTCACAACGTAACCAAGCACGTTCTGCTATGGACATTCAGTTTGGCCCCGGCAAGGTAAGCATAGACAGGTAACAGACTTTGGCTTTTTGGCGTATATTCTCTGATCCCGCAGCTCTTACTGAGGATGGTTCTGACCGTTGGTGTCCTGTAATTCTGGCTACCGGAGACGGTGGTAGCACAACACAGGTGTTGAGTTTCGTTCACGAAACGTACACGATGAGCGACCTACGGGTAAAAGTTGTTGCGAGTACTGGTGGAGATGATGGCTCTTACTTCCGTGTCAGGATCAACAATACTGAAGTGAATGCCTTGGGCATCCTCATCACAGTTAGTGGGTGGTTTGAAGACCTAGTTACCACCGAAACTCTGACCGATGGAGATAACTGTTTCTACGTCTTCCAGAACTTCGGAATGCACGGAGACGACATCGACCTACGCAACGGTGGAGCTATGGTAACGTTCGAAGGTTCTACCCTCGGCGCTCAATATGGTTACGGGATTCCTACGCAATCTAATGCATCTTCATGGACTGTGATGGGAAGTGTTGGTATTTTCTCAACAGCAGGAATTACTAATCAGGAGCACGATATTCAGCGCGCTATGGTTCTCTCTGATCTATCCGCTGCTTGTGACTCTGAATCTTCTTCAGATTTCGATCACTCTCCTACAAAGAACGGCACAGCATCTACTAGTGTCTCCGTCAATGTCACCTCTACAGGAAACTTCGAAGATGTAACTGGTACGGAGGCATATGCAGTAGATGACCGCGCTGCGTTTGAGCATCTTCGAACTGGGGGTGCCCAATCAGCAGATGTTGTAACTATCCGGTCGGACATCGAAGAAGCATGGCTGACCTGTCAGGGAAACTCTGTCACTACTCGCGAATATTACTCTTTCACTTCTCGTCTGATTGGAACGTCGCCAGACGATGAGTTCGAAATGCGTATCGGTTCCCAAAGTGTCGGGCACTTAGTTGCTAGAGTTACATCGGCTGGGGGTGGAACAACTGACATCTCCGCGCGGATAGAAACTACCAACTCAACAAATCTAACCATCGACGGAACCTCTAGCGGCTACCTCGAAGACCTTACGGGTTCGGATACCGTTGCAGACACCAACAGCATGGTAATCACCGCTGCTGCATCCAGTGGTACACTCGTATTCTCCTTCGCTGGCCTTGAATGCCCGTGGACAGACCCATCAGGTGGTGGTGTTACTAGAAGAGTATTTATTACTTCCTCATAGTGTTATACTAGAGGTAGTGATAAAACATGCAAGGGGGAACTTATGTAGATGGCTGGTGAAAATAGGTTTACAAACTGGATTGTAGGGGCTGTTATAGGCACCCTACTTACTATTATCGCTGTATTTCAAATAGCTGACTACAATGTTTTTAACTCTGAATTTCACCCCCTAGAGTACGTAACTCCACTTGAAATCGTTAATGAAGACCCAATATTAGTAGGAACTGAACTTGAAGTTAGGCTTCAACGATGTAATGTATCAGATGAACCTATAAGTAATGTTATCTCTATTCACTTCCAAGGAGTAGTTGAAGATGGACAAGGTGGATTTATAGAGATAGAGGGGCTTAGAACACTTCCCAAAGCATTTGCAGTAAGAGAGTTCGATCCGGGGTGTAAAGATCAAATATTCACAGATGAATTACCGGATAATGTAACAGTCGGATTTTGGAAAGAGGTGGGCGCTACAACAGTATTTAATAATGGCGATTCAGACGTGGTTCGGTGGGAATCAGAGGTCTTTGAGGTAGTTGATGCCGATTAATGGAGCACCAGAATGGAAAGAATCAACAGGACGGTTAGACGAGAGAGTTAAATCAACAAGTAAGCGTCTAGAGAGTCTTGAGGACGATGTTAGGTCAATTAGTAATCGTATGTGGGCAGCAATTGCAGGTATCATAGGAATCTTAGCTGAAAGAATACTAAGTAGAGTCGATGCAGGTGCTCCTGAGATGACTGAATTTGTTATGCGCTTGGTTTTATCCGTATCTTAGGTCGTTGCTTTAACGGTGTATATGGAATCTCCTTAAAGTCAGCCGTTATCTTATAGTCTCTCCCGGTATGAGTAACACTCCATATAGCCCTCTTAGGAATCTTAGCTAACTTAGCTACTGCAAAGAACATTTCCATGAATGCGGTAGCTGTTTTTTTATTTAGCTCTGGTATTGTTACCGATGTAGTCCACATTATCTACGTGTCGCATCGAGATATTTCTGCTCCTGATTAACTGCTTCTTGGAAAGCTAGAAGTACATCATCTGCTGAGTCTGAAAGAGCTTGTTCAACTATTTCCTCTAGATCATCATCTATTAATCCGGGGGCATGGAACTTAATTGAAATAAGAACTTCTCTCTCATTCTCGCGCGTAGGCGTGATACTGACTGTTGGACTTAGTTTCTTTGTTTCGGGTTCCGGTTCCGGCTCAACTTTAATTTCTTCTTTCTGTGGTTCCACATATAGTTTCTCTACATCACTAGCTTTTAATGATTCCCATCCTTCTGTATCTACTTCTTCTTCAGGCTTCCCTTTGTGGTTCGGAGATAGTTCTTTAACCTCTTCTTTAACCTCTTCGGTTGTTGTCTCTGTCTTCTCGTCTGCCATAAATAATTTACTCCTTCTCTACTTACTACCTATATTATACCCTATCTTCACTCGAAATGTATGGTATTATAATAGTAGAACAACTTACAGATAGGAGATATAATGGTATTATCTAGTTCAGGGCTTTCACCCAAGAAAGATTTAGCAGCAAGACTGCTCTCACAAGGATACACACAGGTTGAAGTAGCACGAGACGAACGTGTTGATGTTACTAAGCAGACACTAAACAACTGGTGTAAGGATGAGGTATTTCAGAAAAGAGTTGAAGAGTTTAGAACAGACTTAGTTAAGCAAGCTGAAGAAGTATTCGCTCGTAACGTAGGAGAAGCTGCGGAAGCAATCGTTGAAATTGCTGTCGGAAGACCGGCAGATGAAGATGGGAAAGCAATTGACCATAGATTCATTGCATCCAAACTAAAAGCGGCTCTGTTTATCGTTGATCGAATGATGGGTAAGAAGTTACCTCCCCCAGTAAAAAAGGGTATACCAAGCCTTGAAGATGAGGAAGAAGAGGAACTACTAGACCCGAAAGATGTAAAAGACATGATAGAGTACGCAAATGCCTAAAGCCTCCAAGAGGAAGCAATACTTTGATATAATTAGGAGATCAAGAACCCACTTTGAGACATTTGCTCGAATCGTGGGAGAAATTAAGCCGGGGTACCACCAGAAGGAATGGTTTAGGATATGTCAGGCTATTGGAGATGATCCATTTGATGGACACAAGCACGTTATCACAGCCCCTCCGGGGAGTGGTAAATCACAGCTAATAGCGGTACTATTCCTTGCATGGATGATTGGACGCTACCCAGAAGAGCATTATGGTCTTATTGTATACGCAGATGACCCTGCGAAGGAGAGAGCATCTGGTATTAGAGACATCATTGAGAACTCTGATCTGTATCACAAGATATTCCCTGACGTGCTTCCCGATAGGAGAAGCTGGGGAACCAAAGCATTCCGAGTGCAGCGTAGACGAGTAGCTGACTTTCATCCAACTCTACGAGCAGCGGGAGCCACAGCTAGTGTTGTATCTTACCGGCTAAGTGGGATTGTTATTGATGACCCCCATGACCCTAAGAACTCCGACACTCCCGCAAAGAGAGAGAAGGTATACCTCAACTGGGAACAGGCTATTAAGACTCGACTACTAGACGGTGCCTTCCGACTATGTATTACTACTCGGTGGGCAGAGGATGACTTCGCTGGAAGCCTTATTCGAAAGGAGAAAGGGTGGAACGAGACTGTTACTCAAGCAATTACAACTAAGGGTAAGAGTTACTGGCCTGAAAGATATTCAATTGAGACCCTAAGAGAGATTGAGGAGGAGAACCCCGGTACATTCGCTATTCAATACATGGGAGACACCACTAAGGGTTCTTCTGGGATGTTTACTGGGCTAGCTACCTATTCAGGAGAGATCAAACAAGAAATAGCTAAGCTAAGGATAAAGACAGGTAGATTAGACCTATTCAACCAAACAATCAATTATATGCACCCAGAGAAGGGGAACCTTGATCTTCTTGTGGGGGTAGGGATTGATACAGCACTTAAAGATGGTGAGAAGAATGACTTCACTGTTATCTATATCGGTGGACTAGACCAGCAAGGAAAGGTCTGGATACTCGACCGAAGAAAAGGAAGGTACACACTACCAGAACTAACAGCAGAGATTGAAGATGTATATAATGATTTTCAGCCCTATGCAATCTGGGTAGAGGATAGTGCTGCTGGTACACCAGCGGTACAGACACTAAAAGCAGGTCTTCCTCACATGCCCCTTGTATTACAGAATCCCACAGTAGGTGGAAAGAGAAGTAGGGCGCTATCAATGCAACCATACATAAATTCGGGGGATATTATCTTTCCGAAGGATACAGATTGGTTTCAAGACGCTGAATATTTCATTATGAGAATAGGTTCCGCAGCACATGATGATGACCTAGATGCTCTCTTTATGTTGCTAAAGAATATCCTTGAAGTGCGACATCCCTCAGAATATGATATTGAGGGTCGTTTACAAGCCACACTAGTGTTTAAATAGGAGGAAATCAATGCCTACGTATGAGTATAAGTGCAAAAAGTGCTATAATGTAATTGAGAGACTGAATATACCAATGAAGGACTGGAAGAAATCCATTAAGTGTCCCTCATGTGGAAAGAAGGCTGTTCGGATACCATCGTTACCCGGACTAATAATCATATAGGAGAGATGCTATTTATAAGATACCTGTTCCTGATGGAAGAAGTGTACGACAGTTACATGAGAAGTTAAACAATGAGTGGGATGCTCGCTTTTATATTGATGAAGAATTTAGAGACATTGTTCATCAACGAAATACAGTAGAGCTTCTCCCAGATCGGGACGACAGAAATATGAATCCAATCGAGATTCATTCAGGTCGTGCCGGAGGAATTATTGACCACGCATTGGGTCTTCTTATGTCTCTACCTTCATTTCATGCTGAGCCGCCAACTCTTACTACAGAAGACGCGCGCGCAGCCGAGGATGTTGAAAAGTTCCTAGCTGCTGTATTTGAGCAGCAATTACTAGCAAATGACTTCTGGCCTTCTGTAGGACGAGAGGTTCTAATCTATGGACGAGCATTTGTGAAGGCAATGCCGATGCCGTCTATGTGGACAATTCAGGAAGGGTATCCTGTAAGAAATAAGAGTGAGTCTGCTAAGAAGTATCTGAAGAGAATTACCAAATGGAAAGAAGAAGAGGGGAAGTTCCCGTTTGTTATCAAACATGTTCCTACCCTTAACATTCTTCCGATGTTGGACGCTAATGATAATGTAATAGCCACAATTGAACAGAAGTGGGTAACAGCTCGAATGCTTGCCGAAGAGATGAAGTCGGAAAAGGTACGAGAACTTATAACTAATGGGGGCATTGAGTGGCACGATGAGCTTCCTGTAATTGAGTATGTTGATGGAGAACATGTTGCTTACTTCCTAGGAGGAATCACGCCGCGAGAAAGAATGAATCGAGAGGAAACAATTCTCGATAGAACAAAAGAATATGATCTGTTAAGAACATGGAAGCATGGATTGGGTAAGTGTCCAGTTGTTATGATTACTGGTGTGAAAACAGAGTTACCGGAGTACGAGTGGAGATTCAAAGGATTCCTACACGATGCTAAGGATGCTCTCCTAACATACGACTTCCTACTTTCAAGACTAGCTACAATGGTTTACGCTTACTACCTGCCGTCATACTCATGGAGAATTGCGGCAACGAGTGCTCACTTCCAAGGACGTGAACGCCCAACAATGAATGTAAACCTTGGTGGTGTTACAGTTGTATATGCTGATGAGATATTAGAGACTCTTTCATATCCAACTGATCTTCCTGATGCAGGAGACCTACTACAACAAGTGGACGATGTTATTCAGAGACACACTCTTGAAGATGTTCTATTTGGTCGAGTACAGGGATCAGCACCAGCGTTCCAAGTAGCCCTTAGAATCAATGTTGCTAAGAGTAAGCTTGTTCCTATCGCACAGCATATGGCGAATGGAATGACGCAGGTAATGAGACTACTTCTACGTGGTGTACAGACAATTGGTGAAACAATCGTTGTACAAAATGAGAAGATTACACCTACAATGGCTAAGAAGTATCAAGATAGAGTTACGACACGAATCGAGCCTAAGAGTCCTGTTGATAGGAACCAAGACATCGGTTCAGCTAGCATGGCACTTGAGTTTGGTCTACCTTGGGACTGGATTGCTGAGAATATTCTCGGTATCGAGAACCCAGCGTCTCTACGTCTTCAGAAGGATATTCTTGAGATTGAGAATATGCCGCAGGTTAAGGAACGTCTCATGGCTGATGCTCTTGAACAACTTGATGCTCTTATCCAAGAGGAAGAGTTCGAAGATGCTGAGAACATTGACCTTGGTGCGCTTCCACCCGCTTTCGGAGAAGCTCTTGAAGGCTTAGGTGGCCCAGCAGCCGGTGGCCCAGATGGAGAAATTCCTCCTGAGCTTCTAGCAATCCTTGGACAGGGAGCAGCAGGTGGAGGCGCACCAGCCCCACCAGCGGGGGGTGATCTAGCTTCTATTGTTCAAGGAGCAGGAGTTCCTCCACCAGAAGGAGGTCTTGGAAGAGGCCCATATCCACCGGGAGCAGCACCACAAACAGTTCAAGGTGGTCGAGGACTAAATACACCAAATACACAGCCAACACCGGGGTCTCCTAGTGTTGATCTAGGACAACTTGGGGTAATACCACAAGAGGAGCCGATTTAATGTCTGATCCATCACCGCAACCACCGGGGGCGCAACCACCACCGCAACCACCGGGGGCACAACCGTTACCGCAACCACCGGGGGCAATGCCACCGGAAGAAGTAAATCTAGCAGCGGATACTGCTGCTGGGGGAGATGCAATTCCTCCTGAAATTCAAGAAGCACTAGATCAGGTAACTCCTGAATCTGGAGTAGCAGAACCAAAGGCGGAGCCTGAACCTGTATTAGGGGAAAAAAGAGTAGACACAAACAACCCTACTCTAGATAGAGGTTCTTACGTGGGAGACGCAGTTTCTCGTGTAGTAGATAAAATGGATGATAAGATTAAAGGGAATAAAGATGGCCCCGTTCCTAAAGAGATGGCTCCTAGATGGGAACTTATCGTTCGAGAAGCACGAAATGCTATTAAGCAAAAAAGAGATGATATAAAAAAGGTTATTGGGGATAGACCATATCAAGGATTTCCCTTAGATAAAGAAGAAGCAAAGACGAGGTATCTTCAAATGAGAGAAGATGTTGAGTTACAGACTACAGCATTAGAAGCTAACATACAGAAGTCTAAAGAGGGACGGCTACTAGTGAACAAAGAGTATTTGAAGGCCATGATGGACTTTGAAGAAGGAATTAGGAAAGGGGAAATGATATGATTCTAAGAGAGGCAATAGAAGAATATTCTCAGTTACATAAACTTTATTATGTTATTGGTGGCCCGAAAGACCCAGAAGTAACACATCCATACAGCGGAAATACAGCGCCTCAACCAAAACCCACGTTCGTTCCAGAAACAGACGAAGAAAGACGACGAAGGGAACTTTTAGACAGTCTAGACGATCTTCCGTGGCCGGGAGCGGATGACGGAGGAGGGAGTAGTAGTGTGAGTTACCCACCGAGAACAGTTGCAGAAGACCTTGAGCTTCTAAGAGGGAAGCTACCGATTGATATTAAGTTCCTTGAGAAGGAATATGAACTTAGAGGATTTGCTGATATAAAAATGGAAGGTGTTCGATTCAAGAACGCTAAAGAACTAGCAGCAATGGATGTCAAGGCACGAATGGCATACATGAAGGAGCAGTTAAGACTGACAGCAAAGCAAGAAGTTGCAATGATGCTTCAGTCGCACGAGAACTCTAAAGAACTTGTGAACTTGAAGGCAGAGATTGATCGTGTTATGCAGTCAGATCAGAATGACTGGCAAGGGGCTGAAAATGATTTAGGTAGACAACTTGATAGAGAGCTACAGGGACTATCTATTGAAGCACGAGCAGCTATTTCTGAAGCTACGATAGCATCTTCAGAAATGATAGCAAGTATGCAGATAAGTTCTTCAGAGAAAATATCAGGGGCACAGATTGCATCCTCAGAGAAAATATCAGCAGCAGGTATCGCGTCTCAAGAAGGAATGCAACTAAAATCGTTTACCCATGCTGAGATTATGCAAGCTGCTCAGCAAGCATTTGATAAGGTTATGCAAGCAAAGGGATTTGAAGATGATAAGTTCCTACAGGCGCGCGACCTTGCAATGCGACTCACTATAAACAAGAACACAATTCAATCTCAAGAGAAGATTGCAAAGGAACGAAATGAACTTGATATTCTTATGCAGGATAAAGGATTTGTGCATGAGAAAGAACTACAAGAAGAACAGTTAAGAAATGATCGACAGAAGATGGTTGTTGAAATGATGAAGGACAACCCTGTTCAAGCAGTTTTACTTTCAATGGGAATTGGTGGAAACGTTCCGGGTGGTGGTGCATTTGAAGGACTTGGTAAAACAGCTAGTGCTGATCAAGACCAAGCAAATATAGAAGCCGCACTTAGTGGAATTGAAGGAGCTACTGTACCGGGAGGTGCAGGAATAACAATTGGAGAAGAGGGAGTGGGTGGATTACAGGGAGTTCACAAGCAAGCGTCCTCATTTGGTACGGGGTCAGATGCACAAAAAACACTTCTAACATCTGCTCACTCAATCATAGGAGGAGAGCAAACTGGAATGTCCGCAAGAGAAGTAAACCAGAAAGTTAGACAAGTAACCCCAAAGGGGCTTGATCAATTGGGAGCCGCTGCTGGAATTGGTATGGACTTCAAAAATATTATTCCTCCTCTTAACTATGCGAGGGCTGGTACTGGTACTGGAACTTACGTTCCTCCACCTAACGACTTGAATGTTATGCACATGTCTGGTGTTGCTAGTCAACTGGGCTTTACTACGCTTGCTCAGATACTAATGCTATGGGATAGCGGCCAAGGCCCTCCTCCAACTCAGGAACAATTAGCCCCAATTTTGGCGAGCCTACCTACAAAGATTGCTGGTATTTATAATGATTGGATGGTAACTCAGCCAGCCCCGGTTGGAACGCATACCGATGCTGCATATCCACCGCCACCGCCCTTTGAGCCTCCTGAAGGAATGGTAATTAACCCTGCACTTACAGGTTCTCAGCTTGCTCAGTGGGCAATGAGACAGGGTCTTCCTAAGAGCGTTTCGGACTATTTCCTGAATGTCGGAGTTAATTTCGCCAATATCTATGATGATCCTCTCTTCGCTGGTATGTATAATCAACTTGATCCAGCGAGCGCCCCATCAGGATTCTGGGTAGCCCCTGCGCCCGCCGAGCCAGACCCAGACGCCGTGATCGTAGGTTGGTACGGTGCTTGGGATGATCGAAAATACTGGGACGGAACCACTTGGCATGACGCCGGGACTCCGGGACTACCCCCTGATCCAACTGGTGGCTACCCGCCACAGCCTGAACCTGAGCCTGAGCCGGAACCTGAGCCTCCTCCGCCTCCCCCACCGCCACCTCCTCCACCGCCTCCGCCTATTCCCGTGCCTCCTCCACCGCCACCCCCTCCACCTCCGCCTCCTCCGCCGCCTCCACCTCCGCCT
>Ga0114950_10001856_pt1 | contig 16115 bp, 11 predicted proteins | sample N075metaG_FD_83503 | JGI IMG/M metagenome (GOLD analysis project Ga0114950, IMG submission 83503) | Deep subsurface microbial communities from Kermadec Trench to uncover new lineages of life (NeLLi) - N075 metaG | ecosystem: Environmental > Aquatic > Marine > Ocean trench > Sediment | place... | reverse complement strand
CCTCCACCATTCTGGCGCTGACCCGCTCCAATGCCACCCACGCACTCATTTACCTGATTGTTTCACTGCTGGCCGTCGCCGTGTTGTTTTTCCTGATGGGCGCCCCCTTCGCGGCGGCTCTGGAAATACTCATCTATGCCGGCGCCATCATGGTGTTGTTTGTCTTCGTCATCATGATGCTCAACCTGGGGAAAGAGGGTGTTGCCCAGGAGCGCAGTGGCCTGCACCCACGCAACTGGATAGTACCGGGCACCATGGCCGCCCTATTGTTTGTCGAATTGCTGTACGCACTGGAGCAAACCAGCACCCTGACCAGTGGCATTGCGGTATCACCCAAGGAAGTGGGCTTAACCTTGTTTGGGCCCTATGTGCTGGCGGTGGAACTTGCCTCCATGTTGCTGCTGGCCGGCCTGGTGGGTGCCTACCATCTGGGGCGACGGTTTATCGTGCGCAGCGGGAGTGACGACTGATGGGGGGCCTGCAAATACCGCTGGAGCACGTCCAGGTTCTGGCAGCCATGCTGTTCAGCTGCGGCTTGCTGGGCCTGATGCTGCGCCGCAATATTATTTTCATGTTGATGTCTTTGGAAGTTATGTTGAACTCGGCAGCACTGGCCTTCGTGGCAGCGGGCGCGAAATGGGGCCAGGCCGACGGCCAGATTATCTTCATGTTAATTCTGGCGGTGGCCGCCGCGGAGATTTCCGTGGGCCTGGGCCTGGTATTGCAAATTCAGCGGCGCTTTAAAACCCTGGATATGGATACCGCCAACAGGTTGAGGGGCTAGAGGGCTATGAATTTACTCGCTCTGGTTCCAGCCCTGCCCCTGTTCAGCGCAATACTGCTGATGGTGAGCGCCGGGCGCTTGCCCAAACAAATTGCGGCCGTTCTGGGCGTGGGGTCCGTGGGCCTGTCAGCGGTGTGCGTGGTGATAATCAGCCAGGGGTTTCTGGCGGATGGCCAGGTGCGGGAAGTCACTCTGTGGACCTGGATTGCCGTCGATGGCTTTACCCCGGCAATCGCTTTTTACGTCGATGGTTTAACCGTGGTGATGATGTCAGTCATCACCGGTGTGGGGTTTTTAATCCACTTGTACTCGGTAGAGTTCATGGCGGACGACCAATCTTTCTCCCGCTACTTTGCCTATATGAATCTGTTTGTTGCCGCCATGTTGCTGTTGGTGATGGCGGACAACCTCCTGCTGCTGTACCTGGGCTGGGAGGGGGTGGGGGTCTGCTCCTATTTGCTGGTGGGTTTCTGGTACCGCGACCCGGCCAATGGCAGGGCCGCCCGCAAAGCCTTCGTGGTAACGCGGGTGGGCGACACCGCCATGGCCCTGGGTTTATTATTACTGTTCACCGAGTTGGGAACCCTGGACATTCAACCGCTGATGGCCGCAGCCAACAGCCAGTGGCAGGTGGGCGGCAGCCTGCCCGTTCTGGCTACAGCGCTGTTGCTGGGCGGGGCGGTGGGTAAGTCGGCGCAGCTGCCCCTGCACACCTGGCTGCCCGACGCCATGGCCGGTCCCACACCGGTCAGCGCCCTGATTCACGCGGCCACCATGGTGACCGCCGGTGTCTATTTAATTGCCCGCACCCATGAATTGTTCCTGTTGGCGCCGGCCACGCTGACCGCAGTGGCCTGGCTGGGGCTGGCCACCTTGCTACTGGCGGCATTCGCCGCCCTGGCCCAGAACGACATCAAGCGCATTCTGGCTTACTCGACCATCAGCCAGATTGGCTATATGTTTATGGCACTGGGTGTGGGTGCCTTCAGTGCGGGTATTTTCCACCTGATGACCCACGCCTTTTTCAAGGCCCTGCTATTTCTGGCGGCGGGGGCGATTATCCACGCCCTGCACCACGAACACAATATTTTTCGCATGGGCGGGCTGCGCACGCGCCTGCCGGTGGTTTTCACCAGCTTCCTGATTGGCTCAGCGGCGCTGGCGGCACTGCCTTTCACATCCGGTTTCTACTCCAAGGACAGTATCTTACTGGCCGCCTGGGCGCTACCCGACATAGGTCCTATCTTGTGGACGGGCGGGCTGCTGGGCGCCCTGCTCACCGCCCTCTACAGCTTTCGCCTGGTTTTTGTGGTGTTTTTTGGCGAGGCCAAGACCGAACCGGACAAAGAGGTCGGCTGGAAAATGGCCCTGCCCCTGGTGATACTGTGTGCCCTGGCGGCGCTGGGCGGGTGGATTGGCCAGCCCCTGGGTGATGTCTTCCCCGCCAGCGAACACCCCGTGGCGCATGCCGTAGAGGCCATTGGCATCGCTGTACCCCTGCTGGGCCTGCTGATCGCCTATTTGATTTTCCTGGGCGGGCAGTTGTCCGTTGCACGTGTGACAGAATCAGCCGTGGGCAAAGCACTACAGGCGTTCTGGCTACAGGGCTGGCGCCTGGACGGCCTCTATCACGCCGTCTTTGTTCGCCCCTTTACCGCTCTGGCCCGTTCCTGCCGCAATGAACCGGTTGACCTGGTTTATAACGCGCTGGTAGCGGTGACGCGCTGGGGCCACCGCGCCCTGGTGACCACACAAACCGGTGAGCTGCGCTGGTACGCCACCAGCATGGTATTCGGCTTGATTGTACTGGTGGCCATTATGCTGAGGAATGCCTCGTGAGCCTGGTGATTCTCATTGTCATTCTGCTGGCCGGGGGGCTGTTGGCAATCTTCGCCCAGCGCCTGGGTGAAAACCTGCCGCGCTGGGTGTCGCTGGCCACCATCGTGCTGGCACTGGTGTACCTGCTGGGTGTGGTCAGCAGTTTACCGCCCGAACATCTGACCATTGCCGGTGCCGGTGACAACTGGCTGATCCATCTTAAACTGGAATGGATCCCGCGTTTTGGTATCGCCTTCGAATTGGCCATGGATGGGCTGAGCCTACTTTTGGTAGTACTCACCCTGTTACTTGGCCTGGTGGCAGTGTCGTCCTCCTGGAGTGAAATAAACTTCAAACAGGGACTGTTCCAGGCCAACTTACTGTGGACCCTGGCGGGTGTCAGCGGCGTCTTCCTGGCCATGGACCTGTTTCTCTTCTTCCTGTTCTGGGAAGTAATGCTGATCCCCATGTACTTGCTGATTGCCATATGGGGGCACGAAAACAAAGCCTATGCGGCCATGAAATTCTTCATCTTCACCCAGTTTTCCGGGCTGTTGATGCTGATCTCGATCGTGATACTGGCCTGGCAGGCCTCCCTGGCCAACGGCGCTTACAGCTTCAGTTATTTCGACCTGCTGGGCACGACACTGGACGCCAAACTCGAATTCTGGGTAATGCTGGGCTTCTTTCTGGCCTTCACAGTGAAGTTACCGGCCTTTCCCTTCCACACCTGGCTACCCGATGCCCACACCCAGGCACCCACCGCAGGCAGTGTGCTGTTGGCGGGTATCTTGCTCAAAACTGGCGCTTACGGTCTGTTGCGATTCTGTATTCCACTGTTTCCCCAGGCCTCCATGGACTTTGCCCCCGTCGCCATGGCGATGGGGGCGGCGGGGGTTATCTACGGCGCCGTGCTGGCTTTCGCCCAGAGCGACTTCAAGCGCCTGGTGGCCTACAGCAGTGTCAGCCACATGGGTTTTGTGCTGTTGGGCCTGTACGCCTGGAACATACTGGCCCTGCAAGGCGCTGTGATGCAGATGGTTGCCCACGGCGTCAGCACCGCTGCCCTGTTTATGATGGCGGGGGCGATTCAGCAGCGATTACACACCCGCGACATGCACAAAATGGGCGGCCTGTGGCACAACGCCCCGCGCATGGGTGCCTGCGCCCTGTTTTTTGCAGTGGCATCTCTGGGCCTACCTGGTCTGGGCAATTTTGTGGCGGAATTCCTGGTACTGCTGGGCTTGTTCGCCGTACAACCCTGGATTGCAGCGGTCGCGGCCCTGGGTATGATTGGTGCCGCCATCTACGCCCTGTGGATGATGCAATTGGCGTTTCAGGGAAAACCCGATGAGCAGCGACACTTTGCCGACTTCGGCACACGGGAAATGGCCACCATGGCCGCCATGATGCTGGCTCTGATATGGCTGGGCCTGTACCCACAGCCCGTACTGGATATCGCCCAACCGGTAGTGGACAGCCTGCTCACCCTGGTACCCTCCTTGAGTGACGGGGCAGCCGCAGCGGAAATAGCCGGCGTAAGCCTATGAATGCTGCCGACTTTCAGGCCCTGGCCCCACTGTTGATACTGGCTGGCGGTGCCACGCTCATCATGCTGCAAATCGCCTTTCGGCGCGATACCCGGTTGACCGCAGCCCTCACGGTGACAACCTTTGTGGCGGCGGCATTTTCGATTATCTATGCCGGCGACAGCGCACCACGGTTCGTCACCCCCCTGCTCAGGGCAGACCACATGGCCCTGGTCTTTTCGGCACTGTTTTGTATAGCGGCTGCCGTGACCAGCATATTGTCCATGGACTATCTGCGGCAGCGCGGCGATGAACCGGAAGAATACTTCCTGTTACTGGTACTGAGTACGCTGGGTGCCTGTGTGCTGGCCTACGCCGCGCATCTGGCCTCTTTGTTACTGGGAATGGAGTTGATGTCTGTTGCCCTGTACGCACTGATTGCCTACCCCGATAAAACCAAACTGCCACTGGAGGCGGCCATCAAGTACCTGGTGCTGTCCGGTGCTGCCTCGGCCACTATGTTGTTTGGTTTCGCATTGCTGTACGGCGCTACCGGCACCATGGCGTTTGCCGCGATGGGAGAGCAACTGCTTGTGGCCTCCGCCGACAATGCCACCCTGTTGGTGGCAGCGGTGATGATCGTCTCCGGTCTGGGCTTCAAGTTATCGCTGGTACCCTTCCACATGTGGACCCCGGACGTATACGACGGGGCCCCCGCCCCCATCACAGGTTTTTTGGCCTCGGTGTCCAAGGCAGCGGTGTTCGTCGCGCTGGTGCGCTGGTTCCTGGCATCGGATTTATTTCGCTTCGAGATCCTTATCGACAGTATCGCCCTGCTCGCTATCTTCAGCATGCTGGTGGGCAACATCCTGGCCCTGCTACAGAGCAACATCAAACGGATGCTGGCCTACTCCTCCATTGCCCACATGGGCTACCTGATTATCATTCTGGTGGTGGGCAGCAATATAGCCCACCGGTCTCTGGCCATTGAAGCGGGCATGTACTACCTCATCGCCTACACGGCAACCACGGTGGCAGCTTTCGGCCTGTTGACGCTGCTGTCCAGCGAGGGCAACCACCGTGAAAATGTGCAACTGCATGATGTCAGTGGATTGTTCTGGCATAGGCCGCTGTACGCCGGCCTGATGATGGTTGCCCTGCTGTCCCTGGCGGGGATACCGTTGACCGCGGGCTTTATCGCCAAGTTTTACCTCATCACCGCCGCGGTCAGTGACCTGCGCTGGATTCTTCTGGGGGCACTGGTGCTGGGCAGTGGCATAGGTATTTATTACTACCTGCGGGTTATTTTTTACATGACCCGGCGGGTAGAGGAACACAACAGCAAGCCGGTTGCGCCCGGTGGCTTCATGCTGCGAGCCGTCTCCTGTGCACTGATTGCGGGTATATTACTCCTGGGGACGGTGCCACAACCCCTGATGGAGTATTTGGGGTCTATACTTCAAGATATAAATTGAAAAGCCATACGAGGGAGCCATTATGCTTAAGTCTGTCAACCTCCGGGACTATATGTTGTTACACCCGGTCAAAGTAAAAGCTGATGACAATTTGCTGGACGCCATGCAAGTCATTATCGACAACAAGATATCCGGTGTTTGCGTGGTCGATGACGAGGAAAGCCTGGTGGGTATTTTGTCGGAACTGGATTGCCTGCGCGCCGCACTGGGTGCAATTTACAACGACAGTGGCATAGGCAATGTGGGGCAGTATATGGCCAGCGACAACCTGGTTGTGGCGCACCCCAATGAGGACATCGTCGATGTCGCACAGGACATGCTGCTGAAAAACAAGCGCCGCCGCCCGGTGGTCGAGGACGGCAAGTTGGTAGGCCAGATTACCTGCCGGCAATTACTCAGCGCGGTAAAAGACTTCAGAAGTTAGGGCCCAACCCCCAGGTGGTGTAGCACAAAGCTGATTTGCTCGGCAAATTCATAGACGCTATCGTAGCGGCCAGATTTGCCGCCGTGGCCCGCACCCATATTTATTTTCATTAGCAATTCATTGTCATCGGTCTTGAGGGCGCGCATTTTTGCCGTCCACTTGGCCGGCTCCCAATAGGCTACCCGGGGATCATTCAATCCACCGGTCACCAACATGGGCGGGTAGTCCCGCGCTTCGATGTTGTCGTAGGGGCTGTAACTGCGAATCAGTTCGAAAGCCGCCCTGGATTCTATGGGGTTGCCCCACTCCAGCCACTCCGGCGGCGTCAGTGGCAGATCTGCGTCCAGCATAGTGTTCAGTACATCGACGAAGGGCACATCCAGTACCGCGGCGGCCCACAACTGCGGCGCCTGAATGACGGCTGCGCCCACCATTTCGCCGCCGGCACTGCCGCCCGAGATGGCCATGCGCTTCGGGCCGGTGTACTTCTCTTTTACCAGAAAACGCGCTACATCGACAAAATCATTAAAGGTATTGGGGCGTTTTTCCAGTTTGCCATCGAGATACCACTGGTAGCCTCTTTCATCACCACCGCGCACATGGGCGATGGCATACACCACACCGCGCTCCAACAGGCTAAGTCGCAGGGCGGAAAAATAAGGTGGGGTGCCGCTGCCGTAGGCACCGTAACCGTACAGATAGAGTGGCGCCTTGCCATCGCGCGCCAGCCCCTTGCGATAAACCACTGACACGGGTACTTGCACCCCATCCCGGGCGGTTGCCCACAGTCGCTCTGTCACGAAACGGTCTTGGTCATAACCGCTGGGAATTACTTGCTGTTTCAGCAATTCCAGCGCCTTGGTGGTGGGATTGTAATCAAACACCGAGTCGGGTGTGATCATCGACTCGTAATCGATGCGCAGTGTAGCGGTGTCGTAGGCGGGATTATTTCCCAGGGAACTGGTGTACACCTTCTCCGGAAATGCCACATAGTGTTGCTCCCCGGCGTGGCTGCGAATTCGGATGCGACTGAGCGCATCGGACATCTCCTCCACCGCAATAAAATCCTTGAACACCGTAACATCCTGGTAGTAGACATCATCGGATGCCGGCAGCAAGGTGCGCCAGTTTTTCGGGGAGGGGTCGCTCTCCGGCGCCGTGGCAATACGAAAGTTGACGTGCTCATCATTGGTCAGGATGTAAAACTGGCCGTTGCCGTGATCCAGGCTGTATTGGTGGTTATCGCGGCGGGGGGAGACCAGTTGCAGTTCAGCGCCGGGGTCATTGATCGACAAATACCAGACCTCGGATGACTGGTGATTGCCCCGTTCGATAAACAGGTACTGCTCCGATTGGCTGAGCCCCAGTGACAGGAACAAACTGCTGTCGTCATTGTGGAATATCTGAGGGTCGGTGTCCGGGGCCGTGCCCAGAGTATGTACCTTCACCCGCTCGGTGCGCCAGGCATCCTCTTCGGAGGGGGTGTAAAAAATCGTGTTGTTGTCTGCGCCCCACACAATAGGGCCGTGGATATTGTCCAGGCCATCCCGGTAGCGCTGACCGGTCTCCAGGTTGTCCACAATCAGGGTATCTCTCTCCGAGCCATTGTCATCTACGGTCCACGCCAGCAGCTTGCCATTGGGGCTGATCTCCACCTGGCCCACCGCGAAAAACTCACTTCCTGCGGCCTCACCGGGCTCATCGAGAATAACAACGTAGTCACCGCCCGTGCGCTTCTTCCGCTCCCAAACCCGGTACTGTGAGCCCTTTTCAAAACGCCAGCGATACAGGTACTCGCCCTCCACCCAGGGCACGGCAGACTCATCGTCCTCCATGCGCCCCTTCATCTCTGCAAAAATACTCTCCACCTGTTCCAACCGCGGTGCCACCTGCTGCTCATACCACTGATTCTCGCTGTTAAGATAGGCGAGGATGTCCTCGTCATCGGTAGTGGGATAGGAACTGTCCTTTAGCCACAGATAGTCATCGGACAGGGATATTCCATGAAAGAAACGTTCGCTGGGCCGTTTATCGGCAATGGGGGCCTGCTGCATAGTCGAGTTTTTCTCCGGCAGTTTTTTGACCTGACAGCCCATCAATAAAATTAAAAGAGACAGGAGTACCACGGGGCGAGATTGCTTGGGCATGATTTTTTCACTTATCGATTCACAGCCTGCAACATACACAGTTTTTGGAAAAATACCAGATCGAAATACCGCACAGACTGGCGCATAATCTCCAGCTGTTTTGCGACTACCAGCCACCATCACCCACAAGACCACAAGATATGAGTAAAGTAATTTCCAGACGTATCGCGGACGAACTGTCCGTACGCGAAGCCCAGGTATCTGCCGCCATTGCCCTGTTGGACGAAGGTGCCACCGTGCCCTTTATCTCCCGCTACCGCAAAGAGGTCACCGGTGGCCTGGATGACACCCAGATGCGCCAGCTGGAGGAGCGACTCCATTATTTACGGGAGTTGGACGAGCGCCGCAAGACCATCTTGTCCCGTATTCAAGAGCAGGGGAAATTAAGCCCGGAACTACAGGCTTCCATTTTACAGGCCGACACCAAGAACCGCCTGGAGGACCTGTATCTTCCCTATAAGCAAAAGCGCAGAACCAAAGCGCAGATTGCCCGGGAGGCCGGTCTGGCGCCCCTGGCCGAGGCATTGCTAGCCAACCCCCTGCTGAACCCGGAAGACACCGCCGCCGCTTATCTGAATATGGATGCCGGTATTGCCGACAGCAAGGCGGCCCTGGACGGTGCCAAGCAAATCCTGATGGAGCGCTTTGCCGAGGACGCGGACACGCTGGCAACCGTGCGTCAGTTTTTACAGGACAATGCCTTTCTGGCGGCCCGGTTGATAGACGGCAAGGAGCGGGAGGGCGCCAAGTTCCGCGACTATTTCGAGCACACAGAGCCCCTGGAAAAGGTGCCCTCGCACCGGGCACTGGCCATGTTCAGGGGGCGCAATGAGGGCATTTTGACACTGGCCCTGATGATGCATGCCGAGGAAAAACCAACCGATGCCCACCCCTGTGAAGCCATGATCGCCCAGCATTGGGGGATAGAAAATCAGCAGCGGCCCGCCGACAAATGGCTGGCTGAAACCGTGCGCTGGACCTGGCGCATCAAGCTGCTAACACATCTGCAAACGAACCTGTTGGGGCTGTTGCGTGAGCGGGCCGAGTTGGAGGCCATTCGGGTGTTCGCCGGCAATTTGAAAGACCTGCTGTTGGCCGCACCGGCGGGGCCGCGGGCTACCATCGGCCTGGACCCAGGGCTGCGCACCGGTGTAAAAATGGCCGTGTTGGATGCCAATGGCAAGGTGCTGGACCACGGGGCCATCTTTCCCACCGCGCCACAAAGGCGCACTGCCGAGGCCGCCACCGTGCTGCTTAAAATGATACAGCAGTACGACATCGAGCTGATCGCCATAGGCAACGGCACCGCCGGGCGCGAGACGGACAAATTTGTGGGGGATTTGCTGCGCGACCACCCGCAGCTCAAGGTGCAAAAGATAATGGTTAACGAGTCCGGCGCCTCAATTTATTCCGCCTCGGAATTTGCCGCAAAAGAATTCCCCGACCTGGATGTCACTATACGGGGGGCAATATCCATTGCCAGACGCCTGCAAGACCCTTTGGCAGAGCTGGTAAAAATAGAACCCAAGGCCATAGGCGTGGGCCAGTATCAGCACGATGTCAGCCAGATACAGTTGGCCCGACAATTGGAGAGGGTGGTAGAAGATTGCGTAAACGCCGTGGGCGTGGATGTGAACACCGCCTCCGCGCCACTGCTGACACGCGTCTCGGGCCTGAACCAGACCATCGCCAATAATATCGTCGCCATGCGCGATGCCAAAGGCAGCTTCGCCGATAGGAAAAGCCTGTTGAAAGTGGCGCGCTTTGGCGACAAAACCTTCGAACAGGCCGCCGGATTTCTGCGGGTGATGAACGGCAGCAACCCCTTGGACAGCTCAGCCGTTCATCCGGAGTCCTACCCGGTGGTTGAGAACATCGCCAGAAAACAACAGCGCGAGGTGGCCAGTATTATTGGTGATTCCAGCTTCCTGCGCGGCCTCAATCCCCAGGCCTACACCAGTGACAGCGTTGGCCTGCCCACGGTAAAAGACATACTCCGGGAACTGGACAAGCCCGGCCGCGACCCGCGCCCGGAATTTAAAGTGGCGGTGCTGCAGGACGGCGTCGAAAAAATGTCCGACCTCAAGCCCGACATGGTATTGGAAGGCACGGTGACCAATGTCACTAACTTTGGTGCATTCGTAGATATCGGAGTCCACCAGGATGGACTGGTGCACATTTCAGTACTGGCCAATCGCTTCATCAAAGACCCACGGAATGTGGTAAAAGCCGGCGATATCGTCAAGGTCAAAGTGATGGAAATTGACCAGGATCGCAAACGTATCGCACTGAGCATGCGACTCACAGACAAGGCAGAAGACGCCGCCAACGACAGGCGGGGGCAGCGGCCGGGGCAATCACCGGGTAAAGCCAGTCGAAATCAGCGGGCCGGCTCGAAGCCGCAGCGGGACAAGCCGGTGGCGAATAATGCCTTTGCTGCGGCATTTTCGAATGCCAGAAAAGGTCGGTAGAGATCGCTGACAAACGACAGTTGTTGCGACGGAAGATTGGTCAGTAAGTCTCGCTGCATGGTGTCTGTGGAGCTACTCCCGGTTGAAACCCCACGCCCTAGAGCAGGTCCCCAAACACCATGCAGCTACTGTAGTGGAAAATTCCAGACGTGTTGAACATGACCGGGGGTAGCTGTTCTTCCATGAGTTTATACCCTGCAAAGGCGTGGGGTTTCAATTGAGCAGGGTATAAACTCATGGGAGAACAGCGGGACGTGCCCATCCATATTCCAGGTATGAGCTGTACATCAGCCAGCTCAATGCTGCCGAAGTAATATCTCCGCGGCCTCATCCGCACCCGCAACAATTTGCAGAAAATCCAGATCATCGGGGCCTACATAAGCCCCCAGCTTCACCTGCGCCACTAACCAGTCGAACAGGCCGCACCAATAGTCCTCGCCCACCAACACGATGGGACAGCGTGGCAGCTTGCCGGTTTGCATCAGGGTTAATATTTCAAACAGCTCATCAATGGTGCCAAAGCCCCCGGGATAGACGGCAAAGCCAATGGCATAGCGTATCAGCAGAAATTTGCGGGTGAAGAAATAGCGGAAATCGAGATCGATATCCAGATAGGGGTTGGCCAGTTGTTCGTAGGGCAGCTCTATATTCAAGCCAACCGAGGTGCCCGCTTCCTCACTGGCGCCCCGGTTACTCGCTTCCATCACACCGGGTCCGCCGCCGGTAATCACGGCGATATGGTGGGCCGCTAATTTTCGTGCCAGCTCTCGGGCACTGCGGTACTCCCAGGAGTCCGGCTGGGAGCGGGCACTGCCAAAAATACTCACCGCGGGGCCTATGTCGGCGAGACTCTCTATGCCGGCCCGCAGTTCGTCGCCAATTCGCGCTATGCGTTCGCGCTCCGCCGCACTGATGCCGGGAGCTGCGCTAGGCGGGGGTCTAGTAGGCAACGACAGTACCGTCCTTGCGCATCTCCGTGGCACCGGAATAGGAGCCCTTTTCACGGTCGATGGCTATCGCCTGGTAACCGCCAAATATCACCCCGTTGTCGATCACCTCAACCTTATGACCCATGGCTTTTAACCTTTCCACAGTTTGCGCTGGCACACCGGGCTCAACATACAAAGTACCCAACAGGCTGTCTGTGACACCGGTACTCTGGCGCCCACCCTCGTGCATAAAACGGGCGGCATCACCGGCGTGCTGTATGTTCATGCCAAAATCGATCATGTTAACGAGGATCTGAACATGGCCCTGTGGCTGCATGCCGCCGCCCATCAGGCCAAAGCTCATTATCGGCTCGCCATCTTTCATCAAAAACGCTGGAATGATGGTGTGAAACGGCCGCTTACCCGGCGCATAGACGTTGGGGTGGCCCTCTTCCAGCGAGAATAACTCGCCCCTGTCCTGGAACATAAAACCCAGACCATCGGCCACTAGTCCGGAGCCCATGCCGCGGTAATTGGATTGAATCAGGGACACCATCATGCCGCTGCTGTCCGCCACGGTCAGATAAGTGGTGTCACCCTCGCCCTCCAGCATGGGCTCGCCGGGGCCAAAGTCCGGGGTCGCCTTTTCGGGATCAATAAGGTCAAAGCGCCGTTTGCCATAAGCATCCGACAGCAGGCCCTGCAGGGGTATTTCTGCAAACTCCGGGTCGGCGTAGTAGCGTGCCACATCCTCGAAGGCCAATCGCTTGGCCTCGGTCATATAATGAAAAACCTCGGCTGAACCCCGGGGCCACTGACTGAGGTCGATATTTTTTAAAATACTGAGCATTTGCAGGGCGGCGAAACCCTGGCCATTGGGCGGTAGCTCGAACAGATCATAACCGCGATAATTAACGCTGCCCGGGGTCACCCAGTCGCCACGGTGCGCCGCCAGGTCTGCGTAGCGCATATCCGCGCCTATGCGCCTGAAGTAGGCGTCCATGGTTCTGGCCAGGTCGCCCCGGTAGAACGAGTCGCGCCCCTTTTCCCCCAGGGTTTCCAGTGTTGTAGCCAGGTCTGGATTACGGAAAATTTCCCCCGCGACCGGCGCGCGGCCATCGGCAAAGTAGGTGCGCCAGGCATTATCGGTCTCCTCGATCATCGCTGAAACAGCTTCCAGCCCCTTGAGGCTGCGTTGCAGGTAGTAGGCAATTACGGGCGATACCGGGAAACCCTCTTTGGCGTAACTGACCGCCGGCGCCAACACCTGGGACATGGGCAGTCGGCCAAATTTATCGTGTATGGCGAACCAGCCATCCACGGTACCCGGCACGGTTACGGCCAGCGAACCATGCGAGGGAATTCCCTGCAGATCGGGCGGCACCTTGCCCGCTCGCTTTAGCTGGTCAATTTGATCTTTCAGCTGCGCCAGGTCACGACCCGCGGGGGAGCGACCAGAGCCATTGTATCCATACAACTGTTTGGTGGCGGGGTCCCAGATGATAATGAAGATATCACCGCCCACGCCATTGCCGGTGGGTTCCATCAGCCCCAGGGTGGCATTGGCGGCAATGGCCGCATCAACAGCACTGCCCCCGGCCTTGAGTATGTCGATGGCTACCTGTGAGGCCAGCGGCTGGGCCGTGGCCGCCATGCCATTGGCACCATAGACCGGGCTGCGGGAGTAACTCGCCCCCAACGGACGGCCACCGCCGCCCAATAGCAGCTCTTGCTCAGGCCCACCGGGTGCCTGGGTCGTGGTACAGGCACCGACCACCGTCATCAGCACGGCCGCAACCACGGTTTTACTGCGATGTAGAAACGCCTTACTGGCTCGATAAAACATTGAAAGCTCCCGTTTAAAGTCCCGGCCATGCCAAAACCCATGCCTCAAACTCTTCCCGGGGAAGAGGTTTACTGAAGTAAAACCCCTGGGCGTGGTCACAACCCAGCTCTCGCAGCAGCTTCAGGCTGTCCGCGTCCTCCACGCCCTCGGCAACAACCGACAATCCAAATTGATGGGCGATGTGAATGATAATTTTTACTAACTCAAGATCCTGTGAGTCGCTGCACATATTGCGCACAAAGGACTGGTCAATTTTGAGCTCATTGGCCGGGATATGCTTGAAATACGATAAAGAGGAGTAGCCGGTACCGAAATCGTCAATGGCGAGGTTTATCCCCAACTTCTTCATCTGCTGCAGGGCGTCAAAACCCGACTCCTTGTCGACAATAATGGCACTCTCGGTAATCTCAACCGTTAGCTTCCCGGGCTCAACCCCCCAAATGGCAATCGCATCCTTGAGCAGGGTAAGCAGATCCGGGCTGTTTACCAGGTCGGCTTGCACATTTACCGCCACCGATACATTTATACCATCCCGCCAGGCCTTTATCTGGCGCAGGGCTGTGTGCACCACCCATTTGGTCAGGGAGTAAGCACAGCCGCTAGCATCGGCCAGTTCCACCGCAACCTCGGGTGAAATAAAGCCCCGGCCCGGAAGCTCCCAACGCAACAGGGCCTCGGCAGATTCGGCCCGCCCTGTGGCCAGATTTATTTTGGGTTGATAGTACAGCTCAAAAGCATTCTCGTGCAGGGTCTCAGTGAACAATCGCTCCAGTTCCATGTCCTGGGAGGGCTCGGGCTCTGCACCCACCAGTTCTTCCAGTTTTAAAGCTTCACCGCGCTTGACTTGCGCCAGCGATGCCTCGGCCACAGACAACATCTCCATTGCGTCCAGCTGCCCCTGGCGATTAATTGCCAGACCAATTTTAATATCCACGCCAGTGACGTCATCGTCAAGCGCTAGCTCAGTGCGCAGTAATCGATAGATTTTGTTCATCGCCAGAGCGATAAAGGCCGGGTTGCTCAGGCCACACAGGATAAAGGCAAAGTGATGGCTGCCGATTCTGAATACCGTATTCGGGAGCTTGCTAACAGACAGTAAATGCCGGTAGGTATCGGCGAGAAGGCGATCGCCGGTTGGGTAGCCGTGATAGTGGTTGATGCGGGTAAGATTACTCAGGTCTACCAATAACAAGCCCAGGTTTGAGGAGCCTCGTTGGGCCTCGCCCACCTCCTGTTCCAACACTTTTGAAAAGGCGGCGCGTCTGATCTCGGGCAACTCGTCCAAATGATCTACCTGTTTAGAGCTGTATAGCGGCCATGTCGATGCCGTAGGCATCCGGCTCGAGACTGTTGACAATATCCAGGGGCCGACCGTCTTCTGCCTCTTTTTGATTGAGTAAATCGATCATTTTTACATCCAGCAATGGCTGCTTATCACAATCGAGTAATACCATGACCTTGGGGCGTAGCCTGCGGGTACGATACTCGGCTATGACTACCGCCACTTCACCGGACGACAGTTCTACCAATGTGCCGGCGGGATAGATACCCACCGCCTGGATGAACTCCTCCACCAGTTCGGCCTGAAAATCCATATCCCTCCATTCATAGAGCTTTTTGATCGCAATGGAGGGGGATGTGGCCCGCGCATAACTGCGATGGCTGGTAATGGCATCATAACAATCAACAATGGCGGCAATGCGGGCAAAAATGGGGATTTTATCGCCGGATAAACCCTCGGGATAACCCGAACCATCGTGGCGTTCATGGTGATAGGCGACCATGTCGATGACATCCTGGTTCATGACGCCACCCTTTGTAATGGCATCTACTCCCAGTTGTACGTGTGATTTAACCGTTTCGAATTCTTCTTCTGTCAGGGGCCGTTTGGCATTCAGCAACTCTTTATCCAGCTGTAGTTTTCCCACATCAAACAGCAAGCCGCCGATTGCCAGGGAGCGAAGGTCAGATTTTGGCAGGCCCAGTTGGCGCCCCAGTGCAACCGCCCAAATGGAAGCCCCCAGGGAGTGCTGATAGGCGTACTGGTCTTCCTGCTTCATACGCGCCAGCCAGATACAGGCATCCGGGTTGCGGGTAATGCTGTCTATCATGGGCTGGACCGCCAGCTTGACTTTAGCCATGTTCAAAGCGCTGCCCTGCGCGACATTATTGAAGATGTCTTCAAGCCCCTCAGACAGGGCCTTGACTGCACTTTGCGCTTTGGGGTATTCGTCTTTCCAGTCGGTGTTATCACGATAGGGCTGCAGTTTCTTTTTGGAAAACATTTGTGCCCTGGACATACGCGGCCGGTTGCTCACCTTGCGGCGAATGGTAGTCTCCTCTAGCAGGCTCTGCTGGGTATCGATGTAAACGTAGTCGCAATGCTTGCGCAGGCGCTCAATGTCGCTGTCAGACTCCAATTGAAAGCCCTGCAACACAAAAGGGGTTTCCAGCCACGGCCTATCAAGACTGGATACGTACATTCCAATCTCCAGGTCGGCTGTGAGCACTTTTACGATTTCAAGCATTTTTAAACAACAATATAAAAGGTATCAGATGGATTGAGCATAGCCCGTTTACCCGGCAAATCCTAGGCTTGACGCCTAATCTGACTGACAGCTGTGTGACCAAGTTGGCATTAAACAGCTTTCTTACGCGGTTTGGCTTTCCTCTTTGCTTTCACTTTTGCCTT
>Ga0114950_10001855_pt1 | contig 16115 bp, 16 predicted proteins | sample N075metaG_FD_83503 | JGI IMG/M metagenome (GOLD analysis project Ga0114950, IMG submission 83503) | Deep subsurface microbial communities from Kermadec Trench to uncover new lineages of life (NeLLi) - N075 metaG | ecosystem: Environmental > Aquatic > Marine > Ocean trench > Sediment | place... | reverse complement strand
GGGTGGCTTGCTCAAGGTGTTCGCCCCCCCGGAACACAGTTCGGCCGAGATGAATGATGTCGTCGCACGCTGGCGTGCGGAGCTTGGCCACACGGATTGGTTGCAGTGGCTGTCGACGGAGCGGGTACATGAGCTGCTGTTGGAGTGGGATGAACTGAACGGTATTGCGGACTGGCTCGAAGATTTACCGGAACAACTGGCGATCTTCGATGCGCTGGCCAATGAACAGCAACGCCGCGCCCGGACCGCCGGGCAGCAGATTGAAACGAACGGGTTGGCCGAGAACCGGGAGCGGCTTGGCAAGACGATTCGCGCGGTGCACAGCTCACTCGTGGCATTGCGCGCGGTGCCGCCGAGCAGAACCTCGGACTGGATGTTCCGGCTGGCCGATCCAGCGCAGCGCGAACTGCTGATGCAGTTGCAGATGCAACGGCAAAGGGTCCACCGGTTGCCCGAAGGTCAACGGGACCCCTGGATAGAACGGATCGATCGACTCGAAGGCCTGGTGTTCTGGGACCTAGTCGACCAGAGCAGCCAGCGCACGCGTGCGTTGGAAAAGCTCGTGCGCGACGATACCCGGGCGCTTGCTGAAGTCGACGCGCGTATCGTCAGGGTGCGCACGGCCGAAGAAGCCCTGGTGGCTGGCGTGAAGATGGACTTTCTCGCCTTCCAGACCCGCGCGGATGCGATCACCCGCTCGGTCGGTGTGGCACTCGCGCAGCGCGAAGCGATGCTGGGCAAGGAACTCAAAGCGGGTATGGCGCGCGAGATTCGGCAGGTCCAACACCATCTGCTGGTCACGCGCATTGCCATCGCCCGTGCGACCGACCGGTTGGCGATGAGTGAACCCTGGTGAGGCGAGTCGTAGCACTGGGCGCCGCCCTGGCGCTGGCCGGTTGCGCATGGCTTGGTGGCGGCGATCGCCTCGAGCTTCGTGGCCCGGACGTTGCCGGGGTTGTCGCAGACCTGCCAGACGTTGCGATGCCTGAAGTGCGACTGCCGCCGCCGAGCCGAGCCGAGGTCATGGCGGCCTATCAGCGCGTCTACGGTGCGATCCCGAACGTTGCGCAGAACTATCAGATCGGCAAGCGCCTTGCCGATCTGGAGATGGAAGGCGGCGTCGAGAATGACCTGGAAGGTCGCGATGCGCCCTACACCAAGGCGATCAGCCTGTACGAGTCGCTGCTGCTCGAAGCCGATGGCGCGGATCGCGACGCAATTCTCTATCAGCTCGCCCGGGCCCACGACGTGGTCGGTCAACAACGAGCCGCGGCGGGCTATCTCGATCGCCTGGTCGAGATGCATCCGAACAGTCAATACATCGTGGAGGCGCGATTCCGGCGCGCGGAGATCGCATTCTCCCGGGATCGTTATCGAGAGGCCGGCAGCGACTACGCGTTCGTCGTTGCCAGCGGCCAGGACGGTATCTATTGGCGCAACGCGGTGTACATGCTCGGCTGGTGCCGCTTCAAGACATCGGACGTGGACGACAGCCTGGTAAGCTTTTTTCAGGTCGTCGAATCGGTCATCGATCAGGAACGGCAGGCGCCGATCGGCCGCGGCGAGCAGGAATTGCTGGATGACGCGTTGCGAGTGGTCGTCCTTGGGGTTTCCTACCTGGATGGCCCGGATACGCTTGCCCAACACATGGATCGACTGGCGAAACCAAGCTGGCAGCATCGAGCGTACGAGCGGCTGGCCAGCGACTACCGAGCAAAGGAACGCTACCTCGACAGCGTCGCGACCCTGGAGACGTTCATCGCGCACAACGCGCTGGACCGGCGCGCGCCGGCGTTTCACCAGCAGGTGATCGAAATCCTCCTGGAAGGGGATTTTCCGAGCGAGATCAGGGTGCGCAAGGAAGCCTTCGTCACTCGTTATGGTGTGCGCAGTGAATTCTGGCAGGTTCACGACAAACCCGAACGCGCCGACTACCTGCCTACGTTGAAGAGCTACCTGGACGAGCTCTCGACCCTTGCCCACAGCGAGGCGCAAGACAGCGGCATTAGTGCCGACTACCTGAAGGCCGCGGATTGGTATGAGCAGATCGTCGTGACGTTCCCGGAGGATCCGGCCGTGGCGGAGCACGTGTTTCTGCTGGGCGAGGTGTACACAGAAGCTGACGAGCACGCTCGCGCGCTGCCGGCCTACCAACGCGTGATGCGCGAATTCCCCGAATATCCGAGGGCCAACGAGGCGGGTTACGCCGTCATTCTGGGTCTCTCCACGTTGCTCGGCGAGGTCGACGAGGCGGACCTGGAACTCTGGCAGCGGGCCAAGATCGATGCGCAGATCGAATTCGCCATGCGCTTTCCCGATGATGAACGGGTTCCGGCCGTCCAGGCCAATGCGGCGGATGCGTTGTTTGACCTTCGCGAATTCGTGCAGTCCGTGGATCTGGCCGAGCAGCTGTTGCGGGACCACCCAGCCGTTGAGGTTTCGACGCGACGGACGGCGTTGCTGATCATTGGCCATGGTCGCTTCGAGCTGGGCGATTACGTAGCGGCGGAGCAAGCCTATCGTAACTTGCTGACGTTGCCGGTCGATCCGTCCGGCGACGCGGCCGGCAGCGCGATCGCCGGCGAAATCGACCAACGGCTGCTCGCGACGATCTACAAGCAAGCTGAATCCGCTGAATCGTTGGGCGATGCGGACGCTGCCGTCAGGCATTTTCTGCGCCTGCATGACGAGGCGCCAGACTCCGAGTTGGGCATTCAGGGCTTTTACGATGCGATCGCGGTCGAGGAAGGACAGCAGCACTGGGTGCGAGCCGCCGAACTACTCCACGGGTTCCGCGCCAGTTATCCGGATCACGAATTGGGCGGCGATGCGGACAAGCGCCTGGCGGAGCTCTACGAACGAGCCCAGGACTGGGATCGTGCGGCCGGCGAATTCAGCCGTATCGCAGCGTCTGACCCGGATCGCGAGGTTCGCCGTCAGGCGCTGTACCGCGCCGCGGAGCTGTACCTCGAGGTGCAGGATGTGGCCAATGCGGTCGCGAGCTTCGAGCAGTACGCCCGCGGCTATCCGCAACCCGTGGCGATTCAGGTGGAGGCGATTCAGCATCTCGACGAACTGTTCCAGCAGACCGGTGATCAGGCCCGGCGTCGCGTATGGCTGCGCCGCAAAGTCGAGCTGGCAGACCAGCTGGGACCGCAAGCCATTCCACGTTTGAACTTTCTCGCGGCGCAGGCGCAGGCTCTGTTTGCGGCGGAGGATCGCGCGCTTTTTGATGCGCTCGAACTCGAACACCCGCTGCTGCAGCACCTCACGGCCAAGCGCGACGCACTCAAACGCTGCGTAGCCGCGTTCGAAAAGATGGCGGGATACGGCGTCCAGCAGTTTGTAACCGCGGCTACTTTCGAGATTGCCGATCTGTACGCCGCGCTGAGTCGCTCACTGTTGGAATCGGAGCGGCCCGCGGGCTTGAGCGATCTGGAACTCGAACAGTACGGAATACTGCTCGAGGAACAGGCGTACCCGTTCGAGGAGCAAGCCATCGCGATCCATGAAATCAACGTGCGGCGCAGCTGGGACGGAACGTACGACGCATCGGTGCAACGAAGTTTTGCGGCGCTGAGCGTGCTCATGCCCGCACGCTTCGATAAGCAGGAATTACAGGTGAGTTATGTCGACTCGATTCAGTAGAACTGTCTGGTTGGCCGCCGTGCTGGTCATGGTCGGCTGCCAGGGCCCGGGCGTGAATGGTCGTCCGTCGGCAGGCAAACCAGCGGCGAAGGTCGAAGTGAGCCGGCGCAGCGCGAACCTGTTCGCAACGGCGGTACGGGCGGTGCAGGAACAGCGCTTCACCGATGCCGAGGTGTTGCTGCTGGAACTGACCACCCGGGAGCCGGACCTGTCCGGGCCGTGGGTGAATCTGGGAACCGTGTACCTGGCGTTAGATGATTCAGAGGCCGCCCAAGTGGCTTTTCGACGCGCGGTCGAGATCAATCCGGACAACTGCGCCGCGTACAACGAGATGGGTGTGATGTCGCGGCAAAGCGGAGATTTTCTTACCGCGGAAGCGAATTACCTGGCCTGCGTGGAGCGGGTTCCCGATTTTCGGGAAGCCTATCTCAATCTGGGCATTCTTTATGAGTTATATCTAGGCAGGCTGCCCGAGGCATTGGCGGCCTACCGGACCTATCAGTCCTTGCTGGAGGCTCCGGACCGTCGCGTCGAAGGCTGGGTGATGGATCTCGAACGACGATTGAAGCGGGCGGAATCATGATGATTCGGAATGCCTTGTTGACGATGAGTCTGGCGGCTCTGAGCGCTGCATCAGCTATGGCCGACGCCGAGCGACGCGGCGTCATCCGATTGGACGAAACAATCATTTCGGGTAACCAGGAACTGCCCAAGGTGCTTTACATCGTTCCGTGGAAGGACCCGGACGGTATGCCGAACATCGAGCTGGACCCGGAGTTTGCAGAACTCGAGGTGTTCAGAAGGTTGTATCCGCCGGCCTACCGGCGCGAACTGAACTACTACGAATTACTGAATGCCGTTGAGAACCAGGAGTAACCATGGACTTTTACACGACGCTAGTAGGGTTTTTTCAGAACGGCGGACCGTTCATGTACCCGATTGCCGTGGTGCTGGGCATCGGTTTTGCCATTGCCGTTGAACGCTTCGTCTATCTGGCGAAAGAAATGCGTGCCAACCGGCGCGACTATGACCGCATCATTCCGATGCTGCGCCAGAAACGTATGCGCGAAGTGGCGGAGACGGCGCGAAAATCGCAGTCGGCGGTCGGCCGAATCGTTGCGGACGGACTGGCGCGCATGAATGCGTCGCGGCGGCGCCAGGATCTGGAATACGCGATGGAGGAGCAGTTGCTCGAAGTACTGCCGAGCATCGAGCGACGCACGCCTTATCTTGCGACCTTCGCCAATATCGCCACCCTGCTTGGGCTGTTGGGAACCATCATCGGCCTGATCGCAGCGTTCACAGCGGTTGCGAACGCGGACCCCGCGGAGAAGGCGACCTTGCTGTCCCAGAGTATTTCGATCGCGATGAACACCACGGCGTTCGGCTTGATGGTCGCGATTCCATTGCTGCTTGTTCATTCCATACTGCAAAGCAAGACCAGTGCAATTGTCGAAAGCCTCGAAATCGCGGTGGTGAAGTTCCTGAACCTGATGGAAGAGGGCGGCGCGGCGTCGCAGAATCCCGCCGTGGCTTCCACCGCCGGCGGCTCTGTCAACAAGGCCAAGAACGGCTGATCCGTTGGAAGATCGAGCAGAGCCATACCAATAACAAACGGATCGATCTATGGACAGGGTGAGGCTGCGACGCCTGCAACATAAACAAGCCGAAGACCTGGACGTGACGCCCTTCATGAACCTCATGATCGTGCTGGTCCCGGTGCTGCTGCTGTCGATGGTGTTTACCCATACGACGGTCATCGAACTCAACTTCCCTGCCGGTGACGCCGGGAGTGAGATCGATCCCGAGAATGTGCACCTCGAGGTAATCGTCCGGGACGATCGGCTGATCGTCGCGGATGGACGAGGTGGAACCATCCGGTCCATTCCCATGGTGGATGGCGCACACGATTACGAGCAGCTTTCGTTGGTCATGCGGGAAGTGAAACGCCGCATGCCGGAGAAGCGGGATATTGCCGTGCTGCTCCAAGCCGATACGGACTACCAGACGCTCGTTTCCGTTATGGATCGGGTGCGATCCTACAAAGCGGTTCAAGGACTGGAGGTGGTTGATGCGGAGTTGTTTCCGGTGATCTCGTTGGGAGATACGCCCCGTCCCGTGGGTGCGCAGCTCGTTGCTGACGCGTCCTGACGATAAGGATTTTCGATGACTGCGCACCGATTGAAACTGCGTCGCGACGGCCAGAAGAAACGCACTAGAGGTGCGTCTCTGAACCTGGTTTCCCTGATGGACATCTTCACGATTCTCGTGTTCTTCCTGATGGTGAACTCCTCCGAGGTCGAAGTGCTGCAGACCACCTCGAACATCGTACTGCCGGACTCGAGTGCGGAGAAACGGCCCAAAAATCAGTTGATGATCACGGTCAGCGACACTGACCTGATGGTGTCGGGCCGATCGGTGGCGAACGTCGCGGAGCTGCGCAACGACGGCGCGTCGACCATCGCGGGGCTCCAGGAAGAGCTGGCCTATCAGGCGAGCCGTAAGGGTTCCCGTAAGGGTTCCCGCAAGGGCGTCATTCCGGAGGACGGCTTTGCAATCACCATAATGGGTGACCGGGAGATCCCCTACTGGCTGCTGAAGAAGATCATGCTGACCTGTCAGCTGACCGATTTCGCGCGCATTTCTCTGGCGGTCAACAAGATTGAAACGGATGATCCCCAATCGAATGAGGGGTCGAATGAGGCGCTGGTGGGTTCGAGGGACGGTGCCGCGTCGTGAGTGCTGTCATGTCCGTCAACCCCTACGGATTGCCGTGGTCGATCGGTGAGGCAGAATCGCGCCGTCTGCGCAAACTCGTTTCAATCTGCCTGCTCGCAATCCTCGCGTTCGGGCTGATCATCCCGATGCTGCCCCTGCCGGAAGTCGAACGGGAGGCGCTGGAAGAGCTGCCGCCGCAGCTTGCGCGGATCATGCTCGAGAAGCCGGAACCGGTCATTCCGCCGCCGCCAAAGGTGGAGCCGAAGAAGGAACCCGAACAGAAGACAGTCGAGCCGGACCCAAAGGTGGAACCCAAGGTAGAGCCGAAGCCGGAACCCGTCCCAACGGTTGCCGATGCCCGGGAAAAAGCCGAGATTTCCGGGCTGCTTCAGTTCAAAGATGCGTTCGCCGACATGCGTGATGCGGTCGACGTATCCAAGCTGAACGACACGGCATCGTTGCAGCGCGGGGCGGGTGAAGCCGCCCGTCTGGATCGATCGCTGCTTACGTCCAGGCACGCCTCGCGCAGCGCCGGGGTCAATGTTGCGGCGCTGTCGAGCAACACCGGTGGCGTGGCGTTGTCAGGCAGGGAAACGACCAAGGTCGAGGCGCCCGAGGACGTATCCGGACAGAACGGCACGCGTGAACGCCGCGTGGCCGATCCCAGACAGCGCAGCATCGAGGACATCCGGCGCGTGTTCGATTCGAACAAAGGGGCCATCTTCGCCATATACAACCGTGCCCTGCGTAAGGACCCGACGCTGCAGGGTCAGGTCGTATTGGAGTTGTCGATCGACCCCAGTGGCCGGGTTGTGGATTGCAAAGTTGTTTCCTCGGAACTGTCAGACGCGACGATCGTCGCGAAGCTGGTGAGCCGCATCCGGCTGTTCGACTTCGGCGCGCGCGACGTGGCGATGACGACCATCAGCTACCCGGTCCACTTCCTCCCGACCTGATCGTAAGAATCGATCCCGCGTCGGTACGGTATCGCGTTACCGGAAATTGCCCTTTGCCGGGATCCCCGGCAAAGTAACTCTCGACCCAGGTTGGGAGATTCACCAGGATGATCCGATGCAGAGGTGTTGCCGCGTTGCTGTTGATGTTCATATGCGCCTCCGCCCACGGGCAGTCAGAGGCGGCTCCGGGGAAGTCGCCGGCGCAACGGGTGGAGACCCGGACCGAGCAGGCGATCGCCATCGCGGGTGAAATCTGGGCCCTTGCCGAATTGGGTTATCTCGAAACTGAAAGCTCGGCGCGGTTGCAGCGCTATCTCGCGGACGCCGGCTTCGACGTGGAGGCCGGTGTTGCGGGTCTTCCGACGGCATTCGTTGCCAGCGCTGGTCGGGGCCGGCCGGTGATCGGAATCCTTGCGGAATTCGATGCACTGCCGGGGATGGCTCAGGATGCCGTGCCGAGCCGCCAGGTGCGGGCCGGGAGCCGGGGTGGTCACGCCTGCGGTCATCATCTGTTCGGGGTGGGTTCTGCGACTGCCGCCATCGCCGTCTCGGAGTGGCTCGAGTCGAGCGGTACGGCCGGCACCGTACGCCTGTACGGCACCCCGGCGGAGGAAGGCGGTTCCGGCAAGGTCTACATGACGCGTGCGGGACTGTTCGAGGACGTCGACGTGGTGTTGCATTGGCATCCGGATGATGCCAACGACGCGTCGCCCGGGACGACCAACGCGAACAAATCCGGGCGATTCCGCTTTCACGGTCGGGCGGCCCACGCGGCCAGCGCACCGGAGCGCGGGCGTTCAGCGCTCGATGGTGTGGAAGCGATGAACTACATGGTCAATATGATGCGCGAACATATTCCCCAGGAGTCACGCATTCACTATGTAATCACGGATGGTGGTGAAGCGCCGAACATCGTTCCGGAAAACGCCGAGGTGTACTACTACGTTCGACACCCGAAACCCGAGATGGTGGTGTCGCTGTTCGAGCGCGTGGTCGCGGCCGCCCAGGGCGCAGCGCAAGGAACGGGCACGCGGGTTGAGGTTGAAGTCATGCATGGCAACTACCCGGTGTTGCCCAATCATGAACTTGCGGGCCTCTTTCACGAGAAGATGCGTACCCTCGGCGGCATCAGCTACTCGCCGGCTGAGTTCGAATTTGCCAGGACCATTCGAACCACGTTGCTCGGCGACCTGCCGCCGCTCGAGAGCGCCGCTGAAATTCGACCGTCCATACCCGGCCATACCATGGGCTCCACGGACGTAGGCGACATCAGTTGGAAGCTCCCGACCGCCGGATTTCGCACCGCGACCTGGGTGCCCGGAACGCCAGCCCACAGCTGGCAGGCGGTTGCGGCCGGTGGGACCAGCATTGGCCACAAAGGTATGCTGCTGGCGGCGAAGGTTCTGGCCGAAGCGGCGGCCGAGCTGTACACCGACCCGGAGCTCATCGACCGGGCCTGGGAAGAGTTCGAGCTGCGTCGCGGTGACGATTTCAAGTATGAGGCGCTGCTGGGCGAGCGCGACCCGCCGTTGGACTATCGGCAATGACTCGACTGTGCGTGTTGCACCCCGGTGCCATGGGCAGCTCCATCGCGGCCGCACTCGGCGAAGCGGGTCACCAGGTGTACTGGCTGGCGGCGGGCCGCAGTGACGCGACCCGGCGGCGTGCGGCGCGATCGGGCGCGCTGCCGCTGGCCAATGAAACCGACCTGGTTGGATTCGATGCGGTCGTCTCGGTGTGTCCGCCGGATGCGGCGCTCGCGGTCGCGGACGCGGTGATTGCCATGGGATTCACGGGCATTTTTGTCGATGCGAATGCCGTTGCGCCAGCGACGGCGCGCGCGATCGGAGATGCTGTGGCCAGCGCTGGCTGTGCGTTCATCGACGGCGGCATTATCGGACCTCCGGCCTGGCAACCCGGCACCACCCGGTTATACCTGTCCGGTCCCGACGCGGATATCGTGGCGGGTTGGTTTGCTGGCAGTGCGCTTCAGGCCCGCGCGATAGGCGCCGAGGTTGGCGCGGCGTCTGCGCTGAAGATGTGTTACGCGGCCTTCACGAAGGGGTCATCTGCATTGCTGCTGGGGGTCCGGGCACTGGCGGAGGCGGAAGGCGTGCAGCAGGAGTTGCTGGCCGAGTGGGACCTCTCGCAGCCCGGGCTGGCGGCACGTTCTACCTCGACCGCCAGCGCGGTTGCAGCGAAAGGCTGGCGTTTCGTGGGCGAGATGCGGGAGATCGCGGCGACGTTCGAGTCTCGGGGGCTACCTGGAGGCTTTCACCGGGCCGCTGCGGATCTCTATCAGCGCCTCGAGGAGTTCAAGGATGAATCCGACGCCGACGTCGCGGCGGTGCTCAGGGCGCTGATTCGAGCATCCGATTAGGCGTCTGCCGGGTCCTTTTCTGACTCGGATGGGCCTGACTCGGGGGCGGCGGACGCCGGCGCAGAACCGGTGCCGCAGGTCCAGCCCAGTCCCTCGAGCTTCGCCACCAGTTCCGCTGCCCTGGCCTCGCAATAGCCGGATTCGTTGGTGGCGCGCCACGGCGTGCTCTGGGCGCCTTCGCTGAGTTTGTCGTAGAGCACTTCACAAGGCACGGCCTGGCCTGGATCGGAGTAGACGACCTCGATGCTGCGGGTCATATCCTGCAGGGTACATACGGCCGGGGCCGCCAGTGTCTGAGCGCCGCCCAGCGCCGTAAGCAGCGCCGTAGTCAGCAAGGTCAAGGTTCGCATCGTATTAGTCCTCGGATGGCCGGTGGCACGATTGTAGATCGGAGCGCGCAGGCTCGCTATCCGGTGGCCGACCTAATTCCCGTTCGAAAAACTGTACCGAGAGGCGGTCGATCCGGGACTTCAGCCGGGCGGTCTCCACGAAGCCGCAATGTCCGCCGTAGCGGGTGATCTTGATCGAGAGATGCCGATTGTGGGGCAAACGGTCATAGCCGTGGAGCGGGATCACGGGATCGTCGGCGGCGGCAACGATCTGGGTGGGCGCATCGAGCCCCTCGAGCAAGTCGTTGGCCAGGGAGTAATGGCTGAAATAGTCCTCGCTGTCGCGGTAGGGCGTGAAGCGCTCGACGAAGTAGTCGGTCAGCGCCTCGACGCTGGACAGGCGCATCGCGTCACGCAAGTCGTAGTCATCCGGGAAGGCACGTTGCTTAGCGGCAAATGCCCGGCGCCAGCGGCGCACGAAGTACAGCCGATATCCATACCAGCCGTGATCGATTGCATAGGCAGACGGTCCCGGTTCGATCACCGGGCACACCGCCAGGGTCGGTAGCCGAAGTGTCCCGCAGGCGGAACTTGCGGCGCGCAGCGCGAAGTTGGCACCGAGCGAGAAGCCCATCAGGCCGGCGCCACCGCAGCCGTAGGTGCGCGCGAGTTGCGCGCTGGCGTCGATGATCTCTCCGATCCGGCCGGAGTTGAACATCACCTCATTCAGCGCCTCGGTATCGCCGTGATCGCGCATGTTCAGGCGTGCGACGTTGAACCCGGCCGCTCGCAGCGCCATGGCATTGGAGAGCATGTAGGACGAACGATCACCGCCCAGCCAGCCGTGGATCAGGATCACCAGTGGCGCCGCGGCGTGGCTGACCGCCACTCGTGCGCGCAGGTGCACGTCGTCATCCGTTGTCAGATCCACGACCTCTGATGATGCCTCCAACTCGGCGGCTGCGCGCCGCAACCACCATTGTCGGGTGGGCAGGCTCGACAGGATGGTCTGGGCATGTGCGGGGCGCAACAGCGCACCGGGATCAAAGGCGTCGAGCATCCGGGGCCTTGGGTCAGGGACGCAGCGCGCCGCCGTCGACGTCGACGGTTGTGCCGGTGACGAATTCGTTGCCGAGCAGGAACATCACCGCGTCGGCCACTTCGTCGGCAGTTCCGGCTCGCTTGATCAGGTTGTTCGCCGTGGCCTGGTCGAGGAACTTGCTCCGGTCGTCGCCCTGGACGGGAAACATCGGCGTGTCGATGATGCCAGGCGAGACCACGTTGATGCGTCGCGGCGCAAGCTCCGGTGCGATCGCGCGTACGAAACCTTCCACGGCATTACCGACGGACGAAATCGACGACATCCCGGGTTGGCATTTTCGCGCCGGCGAGCCGCTGACGAGTACGATGCTGCCGGTTTCGCTCATGTGGTGCGCGCCGAATCGGACCGAATTCACGTAGCCCCAGAGCTTGCGAAACGATCCCTGGAAACCCTCGGGATCCATGCTCAGGAACGGGCCAACGGCCCGGTCGCCGCCAGTCGCGGCATTCACCAGCACGTCGAAGGATGCGCAGTCGCTGAACAGCGCCTCGAGCGCGTCGCGGTCGAGAACGTCGATCGCACGAAAGGTTGCGCCAGGAGCAGCCTCGGCTGCGCGCGCGATGTTGCGTTCCGAGCGTCCGCCCGCGGTCACCTCCACGCCCGCCGCCAGCAACTTCTGGACGGTTGCCAGTCCGATTCCCGAGGTACCGCCGAGCACCACCGCTCGCTTGCCTGTTAGATCCACGATTTCCCCTTTTTACCGCTTTGCGCGGCAATGATAATGCAGCCGAGCTTACAGCGTCTCGTTCGATCCGATGCGCCGTGCCCGGTACCCTTGGGCCTCGAGCAACGCGACGATCCCGTCGGCGCCGGTAAGATGGGCGGCGCCCACGAGCACGAAATACGTCCGCTGGCTGTCGAGAAATCCTTCGATTCGTTTCGTCATGGCGCGGTTGCGCTCACCCAGGAGCCGCTCCATGAATGCCTGGTAGGCGTCGGACTGCCCGGATTGCTCATCGAACAGACGCCGTAGCTCGACGTCGTCGCCAGCGAGCCAGGCCACGACCAATGCCGCAAGCGTCGCGTTCATAACCGGCATCTGCGTGAGCGTATCCAGTAACAGCTGCTCCTGAAGTTCCATCGCAGGGCTCATCAGCACCTCGAGTTGCTGGTCGATGGTCTCCAGTTCGAGAATCGGGCGATCTCCGCTGCGGCTGATGAAGTGATGTTCGAGTCCATGATCGGGCAGGTAACCCAGCGCCATCAGACGCATCACGGACAACTGCGTGGCGATCATCACGGGCTTCAGCATCGCCAGGCTCGCGGGGGGTATGGCCTGTTCGGTGAGGTAGCGATTGAGCGCGGTCAGTGTCCCGGGCGCGATGACCTCATCGAGCGTCACGCCCACCGGCAACAGCGTGTACTCGAGCATCCTTTGTTGCAGGCCGTCGAGCCCGGGCGATACCGTATCCACTTCCACGACCAGCGTGTCCGATTGCTCGAAGGCTGCTTCGAATGGACGCGGAAGGGGGTAGAGGGTGGCCTTCAGGGCGTGCACGGAGCCCGCCAGGTACACGGTGGCCTGTTTCCCATCGACCTGCCAGAGAAACAAGGGATGGCCTTCCCGGGGCAGGCGTTGGCGAATCTCCGCCCCGGTGTGAATTCGCTCGCCGTTGAGGCGCACGACTTCGCACGGATTGTGGACGCCGAGTTGCGCGCGGCGTTGTGCGCAGGCGGCCAATGCGTTCATCGCAGCGGTCACGTCGCTTGACTGATCGTAGCTGATGCCTTCGGCGTTGAGCACTGGGTCGCTGGCCAGCGCCATTGCTTTACGCTCCGATAACGCGTCGTAGCGCTCTGCGGCGCACGGCAACGCAATGCAGGAAAGGCCAACGCCCAGCAACGCCGCCAGCATGATCGAAGTGACGGAGTTCATCCCGATTCGATTTCGCGTGGGCTCTCACCGGCCTCGATGATGATCGACTTGACGTCTTCGAGCATGGCGTCGAGGTCTCCCGTATCAGTTCCGCGCATGACCAAACTGGTGCCATACCGGCCGTCACGCACGAACGGGTAGCTGCCGAGATCAATGTTGGGGTAGCGCGCCTGAATCTCTCCCAACGGGCGCGCGATCTGGCTTTCGCCGAGAAACGCCGTAACCGAGCGCGATCGAACCGGTGCGCCGCCGTCCAACTGGCCTTCCAATGTGCTCAGCATCGCCTGCATGACCGAAGGGATGCCGGCCATGACATAGACGTTACCGATGGCGAAGCCCTGGGGCCCGCCCGTGGAGTTGTCGATCAGACGTGCGCCGTGGGGCACCCTGGCCATGCGCAGCCGCGCGGCCATGACGTCCAGTGGCGCCTCGCGTTGCCGGATACGCGCCGCGATTTCGGGGTGCTCCGCCAACTCCACGTTGAACGCGCTGGCAATGCAGTCGGCGGTGATGTCATCGTGTGTCGGGCCGATACCGCCGGTCGTGAATACGTAGTCGAAGCGCCTGCTGGCCTCCCGGACTGCAGCCACGATGATTTCCTCGACATCCGGAATCACCCGGGCTTCCCGAACCCTGATGCCCCACTCGTTGAGCTGCCTGGCAATGTGGTTGAGATTGGTATCCTGCGTGCGACCGGTGAGGATCTCGTTACCAATGACGAGCACGCAGGCGGTGGTGATCTGCTCGGTCATTCGTACTCCCCAGGAACGCGCAATCGTATCATCCGTGATGACGACATTAACATCGACGGCTAACCGACTGATTCCGGACGGATATAGACCGCTCGCATACAACAAACATGTGCAGGCGCGCTGATTAAGCCTTTACCCGAGATGTAAGGGTAATGTAAATTGGCGCGCGACGCGCTTCCATGCGGAAGCCGAAACGTAATGCTTTGTATCCTTTAGGTTTTTTCTTTCGTTTGCGTGTTGTCGCGCGCTGGACATGATGTCCCGAATCTCATCGGACCTTCGTAAACTACCTTATTCTGCGCTGCGGCTGCGGCGTGTGCTCGTCGTCGTTCTCGTCAACCTGTTCGTGCTTGCCGGATGCGGCAGTGGCAGCGGTGGTGGGTCCAGTTCCGCCGAAACGGCGGCGGCCGGTGGTGCATCACCGCCTGGAATCAGTCTCACGGCGGACCCCCAGGTGGTGGCATCAGGCGAAACTGCCTGGATCTCCTGGAGCACCACGAACGCGGACAGCTGCACGGCGTCGGGCGCCTGGTCGGGCGCACAGCCCACCAGCGGGAGCTTTCGTGCAGGTCCGTTGACCGCCACGGTGAGTTTTACCTTGAGCTGTTCGGGGCCCGGCGGCGGGTCCGTCGCTCAAGTTGCGGTGGGAGTCGCCGGAGAGGGTGTTCCCACCGTGCGGATCTCCGCTTTGCCTCCCGGCGTTGCGGTTGGTGGATCCAGCACCTTGAGTTGGACCTCGACCGATGCGACGGCGTGCGAAGCGTCGGGAGGTTGGACGGGCAACCGGCTGTTGAGCGGCAGCGAAAGCACTGGACCGGTCACGGTGGACACCAGCTACTGGCTATCGTGCTCGGGGCCTGGCGGGAATGCGCTTGCGCTTACCACCGTGATGATTCGGGTAGCCGAATTGAGCTGGGATGCGCCGACCGAGAATGTGGATGGCACGCCGTTGACCGATCTGGCGGGTTTCAATCTCTACTGGGGCAACGCATCACGCCAGTACAACTTTTCCGTGGCGCTGACGGATCCGAACCTCCTGTCTTATAAGATCCAACTTGCGCCGGGGACCTATTTCTTTTCGATGACCGCAACTGATGTCGACGGCAACGAGAGCGCGTTCTCGAACGAAGTCTCCAAACTGATCATCTAAAAAACCCTCACCGGTCCATGGTTCTGTCGAGCCAGTCACAGATTGGCGAAACGCTTACAAATAGACTCCCTTCGAAGTTGTGTGCGGATTTGCGTCGGATAGTTATTGACGCACTGGCAAAAGGTCTACCGCACTGGACAGGAGGAATCCCATGCCGGTTGCTACGGTTTCAGGTGTCTTGCGTATCTTACGGTGGGTCATCGTGCCGCTCACCGTTACAGGCGCTGTGACGGGTTGTGACAGTAACTCCTCGAATTCGGATTCGGCGGCTGCGGCGATTCCTGTCGTGAATCTGGCGGCGAACCCGACCACGGTCATCCAAGGCGGACGAACGACGCTGACCTGGTCGAGTACCGGCGCAGATGGCTGCGAGGCATCGGGGGGCTGGTCCGGTAGCCAGCCTAGCAGCGGTACCTTTCTCACCGACCCGATAGACGTTAGCCAGACCTACACATTGAGCTGCGATGGCGCTGGCGGCGGCACGGTCGCCCGAACGACGGTCAATGTGGCCGGAGGCGCGGCGGCACCGAATGTGCTCCTGACCGCCTCACCTCCGGGCGTTCCTGTGGGCGGCACCACATCATTGAGCTGGACGTCGGCAAATGTCACGGCGTGCACCGCAAGCGGTGCATGGAGCGGAGCACGTGCCACGAGTGGAACGGAAGACAGCGGTCCGATCGACACCGATCAAACGTTTCAACTGATCTGTGACGGCCCGGGCGGTAGTGCCCTGGCAATGACCACGGTCACCGTGCGGCTGGCCTCGTTGAGCTGGGACGCGCCGACTGAAAACGTCGATGGCACGGCGCTCGACGATCTCGCGGGATTCAACCTGTATTGGGGGGCAGCGTCGCGCAGCTACGGGGTGCCGGTGGCGTTGTCCGATCCGAACGCGACCTCGTACAGCATCGAGCTATCCGCAGGAACGTACTACTTCGCGATGACTGCTTTCGACCTGGATGGCAATGAGAGCGCATTTTCCAACGAGGTCTCGAAGATCATCTTCTAAACCGACCCGGGCCGATCGCGCAACTGTGGACTGGGTCACAGGCGCGCAAATTCCTTACAAATAGACTCAGCTCCCTACATATAGCGGGTGCGACGGAAATGGGACGTCCGTCGCCTGGCCACGTGCCGACCTGCTCGAAGGAGAGACCTGATGCAGTATCAAATGCAGGTCGACCCTGCGCGGAGGGGATTCCGT
>Ga0114950_10001852_pt1 | contig 16119 bp, 21 predicted proteins | sample N075metaG_FD_83503 | JGI IMG/M metagenome (GOLD analysis project Ga0114950, IMG submission 83503) | Deep subsurface microbial communities from Kermadec Trench to uncover new lineages of life (NeLLi) - N075 metaG | ecosystem: Environmental > Aquatic > Marine > Ocean trench > Sediment | place... | reverse complement strand
CTGTTGACATTGTAAGGTGAAAAATTTTGTAGATTTATCTTCATGGTTTTTCCATCAAGCCTTGCAATGTCATTTTTCTTAATTTACCAGTGTAACAAAATAATGTTACACCTTTGGTCAACATCTGTTTCATAGGCATCAGGTGTAGGCATAGAACGTATCACATCAATCACCTAGAACCATTGAAACGAAGGTGTTAAGTACTTGTATCCCTATCAAATGTCGATGGAAAAACACAATTTATCCAATCAAACGATGGTGTATCAACTAATCCCTGATACTGTATTTGTTGACTTGAATAGAGTTGCAGACGAAATCGAATTAGCAAAGAAAGTTGCAGTACAAACTGCAAACAAAATTGCTGACAAGATTCAAGCTGATAAAATCTACAAAAAGTTTTCAGACATAGCAGAAGGATTGTTTATCACCAAAGAGATAATCTACAAGGGTTATCAAAAATTCAATCTCGAATATGTCGAAATTGCCGATTCTCGAAGATTGAACAACAAAAGTAACAAACGTTCAAGAAGCAAATCTTCTTCAAAACACGTAGCAAAAAGTGAGGTAATCAAAAATTGACCTACTACGAAAATGATTTTCCAGAGTTTACTTTCATTAGTACACCTGATGTTTTAAATGAAAATCTAACTGCAAGAGATTTGTCAAATCCATACTTACTTCTAAAATACAGACCTACATGTGAATGTGGAAAAGAATTTAGAAGTTCTGGAAAAGACAAGGCAGAAGCACAGTTAATCAAACACACTTCTCACAAAAAGTATTCCAACTGTAAACCAGTTGTATCAGAACTTGATTACAGCAATGTAATTCCAAGTGTTCATACAATCAACATGGTAGCAGGTTCAGATGCTAATAGCAAAAGAAATAACATTCTCAAAGAGAAAATTTCTTATGCAGGATCAGTTCCAGATATTTATTCCAAATTTGCTGTTAGAAACAGTTATGGAATCCATATTCAGTTAGACGGAACATATTGGAATATGAATGAAGGTACACAAATTCACTTACCTACACCACCAAAAGTAATTGAAGGACTTCAACTCAAAAACGGTTTGAACATTACTGCAAAAGTTATTTCAAAAACAAAGACAAGATTAGTGAAGAACGATACTTTGAAAGTCTGTGAAGTAACTTTAGAAGATGCAACAGGTAAAATTCCAATGACACTTTGGAATGATCAAGTTACATTATTCAAAGTCGGTGATGTTGTAAAATTTACAAACGCAACAGCAAAAGAAGGCAAGTATTATGCAGGTAGAGAATTTGGTTATGTATCAAGAACCGAACTAGGTGCTTGGAAAAACGCAACTCAGATAGAAGTAATTTCTTCTGAGGAACCAAAGGAGATTGTAGCATAATGTCTAGTTCAATATTTTCTGCAAACATTGTAGTAAACGGTATTGAAAACCCAACAGGGAACAAACTTCTCATGACCATTGAAACAGTTTTTGAAAAAGAAGATTTCAAACTGGTATCAATATCTGCTATCAAAAAGCAAGGTAGACCACTAACCAACTTCAAAGTTCAAGTAAAGACAGACAGAGATTATCAAATCATGGATTTCATATCTTTGTTCAACAAACAATTCAGTTTCAATGAGGTAAGTGTAAAATGACTACAATAACTACCGAAGATTTGATTGGAAGTGCTTCATTAATTGAAGTGCAAGATTTCAAATTGGAACCAAAATACAGTGGCATTAAAGAGAAATTTTTGATTCTCAAACACTCACAGAAAAAAGTTCTAGGACTTTCAATCATTGCATTAGTAATGGGGATGTATAGACCATGAATGTTTTCAACATAATATTCAAACATGCAACCAAGAACTTTGAGATTAGTATTGGTATTAGTATCAAGAAACTCAAACTCGAAGATAAAAAAGGTGAAAACACGTTGGAGATTACACAGGAATGATAGAAGGATTTTTCCAATTACTTGTTCAAATCTTTGGACTTGATCTACTTCCTGAAATCTTAGATACGTTTGGAGAAGAAGAAATTGTTTAATGCAGTAAAAATAATTCTAATGGCATTGTCAATTAGATACGTTGCAAAAACAATTTACAAGGAGTTTGCAGAATAATGTCTGGAATATCAGATAAACTACCAGTTCTAAGTGGTGACTTTGATTCTACTGAATTAACAGAAAATCAAAGTAGAGTTCTTGACATTCTAAAAGGTCTTGGAAAGATTTCTTTGATTGCTTCTAAATCAAGAGCAGTTTACAGAATTGAAAGACCTGACGGACTTCAATCATTTCTAAGAAAGGTTGAGGAAAAAGTTCAAGAAGGAAAACCATTAGGTAGAGCAGAAGTTGAAGAACTTGAAAACAAAATTAGATATGAAGAACAAGAAGAAGAAATTGGAAATCAATCTCAATTTCTTAGAGTCTTGTTAGGCAATCTAACCAATGATGCAAACTTCCAGAAATTCTTAGGTGAACTTGTAAGAGAACAAATGGATCTATCACACAAAAGAGCAGACATTAGAGGACTAGCAGAAAACCAAATGTCAAAGGAATTTGGAGTATAATGTCTATCAAAGTTAGCAGAAAGAATGTGATTCCTATGTTACATAGAATCGTATTCAGATTAGATATGACATTGTACAACACCAACAAACAACTTCTTCTTGCAGGTCTAGGATTTATCGGACTTGCTATTGTAGGATCATTGTTTATTCAAGTCATTGATGCAGACCAAATTCAAGTGGGGTTCACTGATTAGATATGTCTACAACAATAGGTCTTATCATTGGTGGAATAGGTGCTACATTTTTGTCAGTATCATTCCCTGAAGTTGCTGTGCAAGTTCATGACGGTGTACTAAAAATTGTAGTGCTGATAACAGATGCAACAGGAACTATTCAATAATGTCTTACAGTTTTAGAGAAAGACTTAGAATGGCATTAAAGAATGATGCAAAGAACAGACTCAAAACCAAACTAGGTTTGTCACAAAAAGATGCTGACACACTTATGGATAACATTAGAAGGGTTTGTCCTATCTCTGATGAGATGTTAAAAGCATTGCAAAAAGAAATGCCAAGATTCTACGACAAAGACATTGATCAAATCATCGAAGAAATGACAGATGCAGAGTTTGAAGATTTCTTAGCAGAATGGGTTGAACGTGCCTTAGCAAAATTAGGTATGACAAAAAAATCCAAAGAGGAATGTGAAAAAGAAAATGCAGAAGAAAAAGAAGATGAAGAAGAAGTTGAAATTGAAGAAGAAGCTGAAGCAGAAACAGAAGAAGCTGAGTGTAGCGAGGACAAATAATCATGGCTAGAATACAAGAAAAGATGTTAGAAGGTAAGATGATTCTTGTCTGCTACGATTTCTCAGATAACTTAGAAAGAGCAAAACTCAGAGAAGAACTAACTTCATTCCCTTTCTATGCAAAGATGATGACACAATCAGTTTACTATTTACCTGAAAGTGTTCAATCATTAAGAGCAGTTAGAAAATGGGCAAACAGTTCTTCTGAAAGAGATAAGATTGTTGTCTTTGGTGATGTTAACACAACAATAAGAGATCAAAAGAAACTTGTTTACCAATACTATACACACCTTCAAGACATTGTTCAGGAAGTAACTGATACTACAAAAAGAATCAGAAAAGAACTTCTTGAATTTGAGGAAACCATTGAGTATGATGAGGTAACGGTAGTAGAAGAAGTAAAGCAATCTGATGGTACAATCAAAAAAATAAAAGTAACAAAACAAAATACCATGAGAGGATGGGCAACCAAAGTTTCAAGCATCAGAAATCGCTTTGATGAAATCAGAAGTATGATCAACAAAGTCGGTGATGAGGATGACGAATTTCATCTTGACATGGTAGCAACTTTTGTCACAAAACTTGACGAAAGATATGAGAAAGTCAGAATCATGAAAGAGAAAATCAACAAGGAACACAAGAAAAAGAAATGAACTACGAACTAGCATCCGATGGTAGAAAGAGAACTCCAAAAGAAATTGAAAAAATAGCCAAACTTCTTTTGGAATTGGAAAAGTTAGAAAGGAGTCAGTTTGAATGACTTCAACAATCCAACCAACTCCTTTTTGGTTGAGAATACTTTTTCTCTTGACAGGACAACCTGAGAAAATAATTCTCGACTATGATGCAGGAAATAACAACCATGAGTTTAGTAACAAAACTAGGGATGAATACAAATGAGTGACCAATTAAAAGTGATTGTATCTAAGGACTTGGAAAAAACAATAATGAATATATTGTGTCCAACTGAAGAACTACAAAAACATGTAGCAGTAGAACCATTCGATGAAGGAACACATCTACATGAATCAAAAATCATCTATGTTACTTTCCTTTACTTAACAAAAGGTGGTAGCAGTAGTATGATACAAAATCAACAGATTGAAGAAATGCAAAAACTTGGTTACAAATTTGTTTCAGTAGACTCTGATGCAAACATTGGAATGAAAATGACTTTCACCAAACAGGAGAAATTCACAACGATATGACAACTTCACCATACGGTACAGATGTTCCTTGTGGGTATTGTGGAACTGCATTAGAGATTGATGCATGTTACATGAACAGAAAATATCACAAGTACAAACCATTCAACTGTGGACAAAGACACAATAGTTTCAATGCAAAGATTCGTAGAGGACTTGCATCAGATTCAGAGTTTGTTGTAAGGTTCTGCAAATGGGCAATCAACCAACTCAAAGCAGGAATTGTAACAGAGTTTAGAATTGATCCATTACTCAATGTGATTCTTAGAAACAAGTTCTATCCAATGATCAAGGCAAGTAGGAGAAAACAGAAATGACCAAATGCCCATTGTGTAAAAACACAGTTTGGATTGAAAACACCAAGACAGGTGTTGGAGAATGTAGAGGAATGTTTTGTCCAATAATAACATTCAACGTTTCAATCCGAGTAAGGAGAGAACAGGAATGAAAGACAAAGAAAAAGAATACATCAAAAGAGAAGATCACCTGATGGATGAATTAGCAGACTTGGAGTTTGATATAATGACAGATGTTAATTATCTAATAAGTGCAAAATGGGATTCACCAACAATGAAAAATGAGATTGAGAAAATGAACAAACAACGCACTAAGATATGGGATGAAGTTTTTCTGTTACAAGAAAAGGAGAAAAAAAAGAAATGACAAAGCAACATAGAATAGATATAATCTATGAAAAACTCAATGATATACGATTTGATGTAACAGAGAAAATCAATGACTTGATTAATGTCAAATGGGATTCACCAACTCTGAAAAAAGAGATTGAAGCATTAACCAGTAAAGGTTTCAAGTTATTTGCAGAACTAGAGAAGTTGGAGAAAAAATAATGACAAAAGAGATTGAAATACTTAATCAAATGACAGATGACTTCTTTAAAAAACTAGAGGAGATAAATCATGAGTTATGATCAAGTAATCAGACTAGCAGAACTATTATGGAAAAATGATTCTGTATCAAGAGAAGAAATTAACTCTGTAATTAGGGGATTAGATAACGAGAGTTTTATAGATATTCTTGAAACAAGTAGAGAAGTATTGCATGATAATTCAGGTGATGACTTGTTAACAAAACAAGTTGTAAAACTTATTGAATACATCTATGCAGAACAATCAAGTAGATTAGTTAGTAATGGTCTGTCAAAGTTTCTGAATATATTCAAGAAATAGGCAAAGCTCATTACCGACTATTCAATCAGGTGATTAATGAGAACCCTACTTTTACTTCCTTTATTTTTTATTTTATTTTTTAATCCTGCTTTTGCACAAGTTCTACCTGACGAAATTGAAACATTTACTGAAGGCATGGATCCAGACTCTACAACTGACTTGGGAATCAGGGAATTTATCGGTGATATATTTGACACCATTTCAGGTTTTGGAGAAGCACAAACAAACTCATCAGGATTGCCACAAGAAAAAATTGATGAGATAAACAAAGTAAATGAAATTGCAATAGAAACAGGAAAGACTTCAGTTGATCTTTGGTGGAACTTCCACGAACTAATCGTAAACTCTGTCTTTGCAGGTTCACCTGTACCCTTTGATAGAGGAATTATTGTTTTGATTTCACTTGTAATTACAACCATTGTAGTTACAAAATTGTTTTGGGAGTTCTTCAAAAAGACTTGGAAGATTGCATTGGCACTAATTGTTTTCATTACAATCATTTGGATTGCAGGTATAGAGTTCATAGAAGTTTAGAAAAGGTTTTGTAGACGTTGACTTTGTAAAAATCATGCGAACACCAAAAATTCCCAAATGGTTTCTCGGTGGATTTATTACAACACTGATATTTTTCCCTGTAATCTTTGGTTACTTTGGAATTGAGATGACAGATAAACTTTGGATTGCAGTTCTAATGTTTGCTCTGTTATCAGGTGTACTTACATCATTTTGGGGTAGAGGTTGGTTCCATCAAGGTCATACTCCTGTAGTTATGGGATTCATATTTGTTGTAGTTGGTTTGGTTCTGACCTATGGAACATTTACTTACACAACTATTGATGACTCCACAGGAGAGTTGGTAGTTAAAGAGCAGATGTGGGATTTGACACCACAGGAATCAGGAGTTTTTGTCCTTTTGATTGTTGCAGGAATTTTATCTATTGTTTCTGGAATGAAACAAATATTTGCAAACTCCTATTGGTGGGGAAGAAGATAGAGTTGATTCAGGCTTAAATAGACCTCAGTGTCAGAAAAAATTGTTACAATGCAATTCAATGGCTATAAAGTAATAATTCTTCTAGTAGTATCAATAATTGGAATTGCTTCAGTTTCAAATGCATTTGCAATAAATGAAAAAATCCTAGTAAGTGAGAATACAGTATTTGACTTTGGTAATTTTGGTGAGTTTGATAATTCAAGAGATTTAGTTGTAATAGGAGAAAGGGGTTTTCTAACATGGACAGAAGATTTTGCTACAGATAAATTATTCTTCTCAAAATCTATTGATGGTTCATCATGGTCAACACCATTAGAACTAACCGACAATCGTTCAGCAGGATCAACTGTTACAAATAGAGTGTTCTTAACAGATGGTGCAGGAAATATTCATATATTTTATCAAGTAATATTAGCAGGAACACCAAGAATATATGAGCAATTTAGTTCTGATTTCGGTGACACTTGGGATACAGCAGGTGGAATATCTTTTCCATCTGAAGGTTGGAGTGTTGCAATTAATGGTGATACGAAGGTTGTAGCAAATAGGCAAAGTCAAGATGGTGCAGGTGATATGGCAGGTGACGTATTTGTGTATGTTTCACCTGACAGTACTAATGCCTTTTTCCCTAGAATTAAACTTGTAAATAGTGGTTTACCTAATGCTGATCCTGATTTAACAACTGCCACTAATTTTGGTATTGGAATAAGTGAAGATGAACAAAATATAGTAGTTGTATTTAATGCTGAAACATTTTTTGAAACTCAAACAGACTTGTATGAAACACACAGTACAGATAATGGTGAAACATTTTCAGCACCAACTAGAATCTCACAAGAAGTAACAGAAGAAAATGAAGGTAGAAATATTATCAAAGTTTACTTTAGTGGTGTGCATGTATTAGTATTATTTGATACAGATGGAGATGGAAAATTATCACAAGTGAAAAGTTCTGATAATGGAGTAACATGGGGTTCTCAGGAAGATTTTAATCTCCCTTTGAATTGTGTGTTTATTTCTGGAGTCAAAAACATTGTCCAAGACCAATTTGACAAATTTAACATTCATCTCATGTGTGGTGGTAGAGAAGGAATTGATCCTCAAACTTTACTTCCAGATATAGAAATGCAACATATATTCACTGATAATTTTGGAGATAACTGGCAAGGACTAAGTGACATTTTAGATGTAGGTAGAGAATTATCAACTACTAATTATGGAATAGCAGTTTATGGAGATAACTTATTTTTTACATTTCAAAATGTTCTTGATGGCAAACAATTTATTGTGAATAGTACAGACGGTGGTGACACGTTTAACGGTGAACAAATATTACATGATCCAGATCCCTCTAGTAATTCTAATATGCATATAGAAATGTCAGGTGATGCAGTATACCTTGCAGGAGAAATATCAAACGAAGTTTTTGCATGGTTTTCATCGGGATTACCTCAGTTTGAATTACCTGAAATCACATTGATAGGTGATTCATTTATTCTACTTGAATTTGATGGAATATACAATGAACTTGGTGCTACATGTCTTGATGATGTTGATGGACAGATAGACGGAAATGTAATAATTGGTGGTGACACAGTAAATACATCTGTCCAAGATATTTACACTGTAACTTATGATTGTTCAAATTCCTTGTCATATAATGCAGTTCCAATAATTAGAACTATTAAAATTGCACCTGAACTTTTACCACCTTCAGCAATACAAACCACTGAATTATACACATGTGACAAAGGTGGTTCAAAAGAAATTCACGAAATTGATCAAAGTGACGGAACAATAATTTCAAGTAATGCAGTAAGTGTTTCAGGTTTCACTTATAACGGTTGTAAAAATATGGCAACTGATCCTACTGACGGACAAATGTATATGATTGCAGAACTTGATCTAGGTAGAGCTTTAGTTACAATAGATCCAACTACAGGTGTTGGAGATTTTGTTACTTACTTTGCTGATTCTTCCATGAATGACATTGTATTTGATATTGTCGGAAATATGTATGGTGGAATAAGTACAGATGATGATGGTTATCCTTTCTTTTCACTTGATCCATCAGACGGAACAATAATACAACTCTGTACCTTTAGCGATGATTACAATTTCCACACTTTGAACTATGATGATGGAATAATGTATAAGATAGATGATGAGTTTAATTTAACACCTATTGATATTGGTGAAGCAAATTGTGGTGAAGCAAATGATCTTTACATGTCAGAATTTGATACAGTAAGAGATTCAAGTACCTTTCATGATTGGGCTTATGATTCAAAGACAAACAGATTCTTCATGCAAACAGACAGTTCAGATCCACAAATCATCTACACATTTGATGTAAACAATATTGTTGCAACAAACATCAGTGGAGAATTAAATGACGGTTCACAAAGAGGTATGGCATTTGCACTTACAATAGAACCACCACTTGTATCGGGTATAACTACAACTGATCTATATACATGTGACAAGAAAACTGAAAGTGGAAATAATGAAATCCATAAGATAAGTGAATTTGATGGCACAATAATTTCTTCTAATACTTTTACGGTTACTGGTTCAGGTTTTGTAAATCCAATATCGGGTTGTTTTGCAATGGCAACTGATCCTACTGATGGACAGATGTATGCTGTTATGGAAGATAATACTGATGACAGATTTGTAACACAAATAGATCCAACTACAGGAGTAGGAACAGCGATTGCACAGTTTACCAAAAGTGGATCAGATTTTAAGCCAAACGATATTTCATTTGATATTTCTGGACAAATGTTTACTCATACAGGAAGTCTTTCTCGAAGCTTATTTGAAGTAGATAAAACAACAGGAATAGTAGAACCAGTTGCAGAATGTGTGTATGTTGGATCTTCCCTCAATCCTTCGACATTGAATTATGATGATAGTTTTATGTATCATATTACAGGTGGTGGAGTAACTATTGATCACTTTATTGGAAAAGTTGACATTACAGAAACAGATTGTATAGTATCAGAATCATTAATGAATACTATTGAATTTGAGCCAGTTGGAGTATTTCCACAAGCACCAAGTCAAGCATTTGATATGACTTATAGTACAACTCAGGGATTATTTTTGCATAGATCACATGATGATGTAAATTCTTCCATACCACAAACATTGCTTACAGTTGAAATAGATGGAACAACTGTTATCATAGCCACTCAAACTCCAAATGTATCACAAAGGGGTTTGGCATTTGCACTTTCATTAGATGTACCAACATCTACATCTACAACTACTGATGATCTATACTCATGTGACAATCCAAATGAAGGTGGAAATCTAATACACTTGATTGATGAAACAGATGGATCATTTATTTCAAGTCAAACTATTGTTGTGTCAGGTTTAAACCAAGATGGTTGTCTTGGATTGGCAACTGATCCTACTAACGGTCAGATGTATGCTATCCTAAGAGATAGTGATAGATACTTAGTTTCAATAGATCCGACAACAGGTGTAGGAACAAACATTGGACAGTTCACTTACATAGTTGGTGGATTTGATTTCTATGCTAGATCAATTAACTTTGACATTGACGGTCAGTTGTATGTAACTGAATCAACTACAAATGAAGATCCAGATGATTATTGGAAAGCCGACAAGACAACAGGAATAGTAGATACAGAGAACTTGCTTTGTAATTTCAATACTAATGGTTCTACTCCATTTATGACATTGAACTATGATACAGGAAAAATGTGGTATATTGATGCAGGTTCAGCTTCAGGATCATTTATCGGAGAAATAGATACAACATTTGCAGGTGGATCTTGTAAACTAACAAATATTGAAACAGACAGGGGTACAGAATCAAGTTTTGGACAGGGATTAGCATACGATACTGTAACAGGTGATTTATTTTTCTTAGATAATTACAACCAAGCACATGACTTTCTTCAAATAACATTAGCAGGAACCCATACTGAAATAGGAATACTAGGAGATGGTAGTATCCAAAAAGGTCTATCATTTTCAATTACATTAGGTAGTGGTAGTTTCCCTGATCCAATTAATGCTGACTTGAACAATCCTGATCATTTGTATTTACTTGATGGAGATGCAACAGATGAAAAAGGTGGTAACAGTTTGGTTCTATCAGATGGTGAAATAGGATTAAATTCTACAGGTTGGAGTTATCTTGCAGGTGACAGAGCAGATTTAATTAATTCAATAAATGATACTCAGTATGCTATAGAGATTGTATTTACACCAACTCAAACAGTTGATTTCAACAGAATTTTAGATTGGCATAATTTCGGTGGAAGTGTTGTAAATGACCAAACAAATTATGGATTATATCTTGAAAATAATGGATTTAATTTCCATAACCTTGAAGATGTAGAATCAGTATATTCTCCTAACGAAGAATTACATATTCTTGTTCAAAGAAATAACACAGGCTTTGTTGAACTTTGGCTTGATGGTTCATTGGTATTAGTGCAGAATGATTCACAAGAAGAATTTACATTCAATGATGACAACACTTCAGCAAACAATGATCAAAGAATAATATTTTTCAAAGATAATACTGATGAGCATTTTGACGGATATGTAGAATGTATTGCAATCTATGATGGGTTTATGAACTTTACATCAGCATCTACAGTAACTAGCGTAGATGGTCAGTGTTATGCTGTACCTGAACAAGTTGACTCACCATTAATACTTCTCAATGGAATATCACCTTTGAATATTCCTTTTGGTTCTGTTTACAATGAACTTGGTGCAATTTGTGTAGATGATGAGGATGGAAATATAACAGCAAATATTGTACAAGGTGGAGATACAGTTGATACGAATATAGTAGCACAGTACATCATAACTTTTGATTGTCAGGATTCAAATCAGAATGATGCAACTCAGATAAAAAGAGTAGTGAATGTCAATGATTTAACAAACCCAATAATTACAATTACAGGTGACGTTTTTACATCAGTTTTTGTAAATGATCCCTATGTTGAACTTGGTGCAACTTGTGTTGATGACTTTGATGGACAGATAGATGGAAATGTAGTAACTTCAGGTGATATAGTAAACACAGCAGTTGTAGGAACCTATGTTATAGATTTTGATTGTGCAGACTCATCAAACAATGATGCAGACCAAAAATCAAGAACCGTAACTGTATCAGCAAGTATTGGACTTAACATACTTGGCAGTTCACCATTCTATGTAGAATTTAATACACCATTTGTTGATCAAGGTTCAACTTGTATAGATGCTGAGGATGGTGGAATATCAGTTGTAGTTGGTGGAGATATAGTTGACACACAAACAGCAGGAACTTACAAAGTAACATACGATTGTACAGATTCAGAATCAAATATTTTCCCTAAACAAATTAGATATGTCAATGTATTAGAAGATCAAGATGATGGTGATTTGGTTCCATTCCGTCTTTCAGACAGAGGATCTCAATGGTTAACTAAAGAAGCATACAATGAATCTCCACAAGATATTCCTGTAGGAGATAGTGACAAAGTAACTACAATGCATGATGGAGATACAGACAATGCAACTTTCATGTATTATGTATCTCAGGGAGATTTCAACCTTCCACCATTCGGTGCAGATGGTACTTTTCCTGATGGACATGAATCATTAGAGATTACAAAAAGAATTGATAGAATACCAATTCATAATACTTTGATTGCAGGTGAGAATGATGGTTCAGATGATTTATTTTTCCCTGCAACTACATTCATCAAAAATGACTTAGGAACTGATGACATTTACATTTCTTGGTTGGAAGGAGATATTAGTGCAGGAACATTCTTCCAGAAAATTAGACATAGTTCTGATGAAGGAGAAAGTTGGGGAAGTACAAATACCATTACTCAGTTATTCAATTTCACAAACTTTGATTACACACAAACTGTCCTAGTTGCAAATGATGGATTACTACATTTCATTTACAATGAATTGGATGGAACCAAATCATTCTATGAAAATCTAATCTATACTCGGAGTTCTAACGATGGTGCATCATGGAACCCAACTACAATTTCTTCAGGAAATTCAGTAATAGATGATCCTCATCTTGGAGAAAGACACCTTACTGCTAATGGAAATAATGTCTATGCCTTGATTACAGGAATAGATGTAGCAACAGGATTAGAAGCAGTTTGGGTACAGGTTAGCAATGATGGTGGAAGTAGTTGGCTTGGTTCTCCATTTGCATTAAGTGATCCTACAACTTATGAAGTCAGTGATACAAACTCATGGATTTATGCATCAGGATCACAAGTAGTTGCAGTTTACTTTGATATTGATAATGACATTTGGTACGCATCTTCTAGTAGTGATAAAGGCGAATCATGGACTAAGGATATTGTAATTGATAATACAGATTGCCCAAATAGTTATGGATATGTATCAGGTTCAGGACACGATATGTTCTTGGTTTGTACTGACGGAAATGCTGATGACTTGTTTGTTATTCCTAGTCCTGATGGTGGAGTAACTTGGGATTCAAGTGTTCAAATAATTTTTGATGCAGGAGATTTGACAGGATACAACAATATCCAAGTGCGTACAGAAAATAATAAATCAGTAATTGCAATTAAGAAACCAACTACTATAATTCGTCTTGCAGTATCAGAAGATACAGGTAAGTCATGGACAAATATGAACGTAGAGAACTCCCATTCAGATAGCCCTTATGATGATAATGATCATTTGTTTATTCACAGTTCAGGTAAAAATTGGTATTTAGAATCTTGGGAAAATGACGATGATCCTTTTTCTTACAAACTAGCTGTTGCTTTTGATTGGCAACACACAGAATATCTACCACCAATAGTTTTTGGATCCAAAGTTGTAATAGCATCTAGTCCATCCACTAGCAATAATCAAGAAGTAAAAGAACAAAAAGCCACTATGGGAGATTCAGTAATAGGTGAGAATAATATACTTGGAGTATTATTTCCAAGAGAAGTAGCAGGATCAGGAAATGCTTTTAATTTAGACACACGAACACAACCTATAGTATTTGCAGGTGTTGAAACTTTACTAGAAGATGAAGTAGGTGTATTTTTTACTGACGGATGGCTTTTCAAAGATAATGATAAACCATCAGATAGAGTTTGGTCATATCTTGAAGCATTTATGAATGGAGTTGGAGATGCAGATTATAATACCTATGTTGTTACAAGTCTTAATGACGGTAACACTTGGGGTTCACCTATACAAATTACAAACGAAACAACCTCAGTATTTTATGGGTATCATCAAAGTGGAGATATAATTAATTTCTTATTACGAAGTAGTCATGACAGTGACGGTGCAGGTGCAGGTTGTAGAACTTTATTCAATAATGGAGAACTTCTTCCATTAGGTGATCCTCTATGTAATGCAGTATGGATGGTAAGAAGTACAGATGCAGGTGCAACTTGGTCATATATTGAAATGGATGATGGTATTTGGGAATCAGATATATTAATGAAAGGAGATGGTGCGAATGTAAACATCTACTTAGGCGATGGTGATTATCATTATTTCATTACACGAAGTACAGACACAGGTGCAACTTGGTCTGCAATAGTACCATTAGAGAATCTTAATCCAGAAGAATTTGATATGGACACACCGATAGAAGTTTTCCATCAAGGAGATGATGTTATTGCATTTATTGAAATAATGAATATCAATGAGGATTATAGATATGGAATATTACGAAGTACAGACAGTGGTGATACTTGGACTACCGAACCTGAAATTTTCTTGTGGCAAGGAAGTAGCATTTGTAGTTCATTTGGTGCATACAGTGATTGGGAAAACAGTTTTGGTACATCCAACAAAGAAAACGATGATGCAAGATTCATACAAAATGGAGATGACATTTGGTATTTCTGTCATGATGATGATAGAGTATACCAAAGACATTCAGGTGACTTTGGTGCAACTTGGGATGAGTTTGTTCAAGTCTTAGAATCAGGTGGAAATAATAATGAAACACCTGTAGCAATTAAACAAATTGGCAGTAATATCTACATGGCTTGGTTAGTTTTTGATGGTGTTTATCATTATGAGTTTATTGCAAGTACAGGTAACGGTGCATCTGGAACTTGGACAGTACCAACTGTAACTGAAACTGACACTTTTGGTTTCAAAGATCCAAGAATTGAAACATCAGGTGATATAGTTTCAATAATTGCCTATGATCAAATTGTAAGTGGTTTCCCAAATCAAGTAGAGCAAATCATTGTATTCCAATCTACCGTTGAACAAGACCAACCACCAACCATAACTTTGTTAGGTAATGCAGTAGTAAATGTTCCTCAGTTTAGTTTCTATATAGATGCAGGTGCAACGTGTAACGATTTTACAGAAGGTGATATTTCAGATAAAATTATTACAGATAATCCTGTGAACACATTTTTTGTTGATACATTTGAAGTAACTTATGATTGTCAGGATAGTGCAACTAACAATGCAGAACAAGTAACTAGAATCGTTAATGTTTTGGATCAAGAAATTCCTGTAATCACAATAATCGGAGATGTTATAGTTGAACTACAACTTGGAGATGTTTATGTCGAACTTGGTGCAGTTGCACAGGACTTGGTTGATGGAGATATTTCAGGTGATATTGTACAGGGTGGAGATGTAGTCGATGTTAATACTGTAAATGCATACTTGGTAACTTTTGATGTACAGGATCAAAATGGAAACGATGCTGTACAAAAAATTAGAACCGTTTTGGTAACATCTATCTCAGGTGGTTCAGGTGGTGGAAGTGGAACTGGTACAATAGGTGGACAAGATGTTAGTGGTTTACCACCAACTCCACCTGAATTTGACATTGATGACTTGGAACAGAGTCAGATTCAAGACTTGTTAGATTTGTTAGCACCATCATTAAACTCCACATTCATTGAACAGATTATACAGACATTCTTTGAGTTCCAAGTACTTGACAAGACACATGACAATATTACAGTTAACTCATTTCTTCAGAATGAACAGTTAGGAATCAGATGGTCTAATGGAGATGATATTGTTATCACTGAAGTTCTTGTATCACCATCACCATTCACATTTACATTTGAAACATTACCTGTAATCAAGGTAGGATCAGATATTGCAATATCTGAAAGTGCAATAGCCTATAATTTGTCAGTTCCAACTCAGAAATGTCCAGAGAATAATTTTTCATTTGATTGTGTTTCTGACATTAGATACAGTATTCCAGTAACAGTTAATGCTGTTATTCAAAGCGTACAGGTTTCAGCAGAGGGAACAATAATAGTAGATTTATCAGAGGAAGATATTGATCCAATTCTATTAATTCTATTCTTTACTATACTAATTCCAATAGTTGCAGGAATAATTTGGAAGTTAAAGGGTGGACATAACCCATCTAACGTGAAGGAATTATTACATTAGTTCAGT
>Ga0114950_10001848_pt1 | contig 16127 bp, 20 predicted proteins | sample N075metaG_FD_83503 | JGI IMG/M metagenome (GOLD analysis project Ga0114950, IMG submission 83503) | Deep subsurface microbial communities from Kermadec Trench to uncover new lineages of life (NeLLi) - N075 metaG | ecosystem: Environmental > Aquatic > Marine > Ocean trench > Sediment | place... | reverse complement strand
TCGTGAGTGACATCGTTGAGCCGCCAGATGCAGTGATGTCTCTGAACGAGGCCAGAGCGGAAGTCCGGAGAAAATCACTAACGAAGGCAGGATTTGAATCTGAAGAAGCGTTAGGCAAAGCCGCTGGTGAGCTAACGCTGGCAGAGCAATTCACCATGAAAGGTGTATCGGAAAGTCGAGAAACTTTAGGCGACGAGATAAATCCGAAAATTGCCGGGCTGGTTTCCGCGCTCAACAAGGCCAACATTGTTACAACGATGAGCGGGGATCTGTATGCCAACGATCTCGTTTACGTTGATCTCAGGGGGCCAGTAGATCCGAAGCTGATGTTGCCTGTCGGTTGGATTGTTACCGGAGTCGATTCGGCGCTCTCGTATGCCGACATCACAGGCAACCCGGTGGTTTACGCGAACGGCGAAACGATGCCGGATGATGTTATTGCATCGCGCAGGCTGGAAGCGAACGGTGGTAGAAGCCGTATCGCCAGAGCCGGCGGTAAAAAGGTCAGTAAGGCCGACATCAAGGCGCTCGTAATTGCGCTCGCTGACACAGCACTCAGGCCGCCTGCAGTAAGCGAGTCGGCGATCGCTGCGGCCGAAGCTGACACGGACACGGACGCGACCGATGCTCAGATCAAGGCCAACAACTACAAGAAAGGCCGGTTGATCTTACCGGGCGATATTGAATTCGCTACGGAAACACCGAGAGGGGAAAAGCGACAGGGCAATCTGAAGATGCGCGATACCTACGGTGAGTTCACCGGCACTGAAGGTGCTGATGGCGATCCGGTTGACGCATTCGTCAACAGTAAGATGCAAGAGGATTGGGCTGGCGATATTTACATTGTCGATCAGGTCTTTCCTGAAGTCGGCGGCTTCGATGAACACAAAGTCATGTTCGGTTACAACAATCTGATTGACGCACGTCGAGCATATCGTCGTAACTACAACAAGGATTGGAAAGGTGAAGGCGCTGTCACGAAGATGACGCTGGACGAATTCAAATCGTGGCTCGCGGAGCCGGGGCCACACAAGACGCCAGCAGCACTCTCGAAAGTAACCGAGGCCGGCCGCAAAGCTCGCGCGGAAAACGCGAAGAACCAACGCTACGCCAGTGGCAAATATATTCTCGGCGTCAATAAAGCATGGATTGATGCAGCATTTGGCGGTGGCGAGAGAAAGTTGGGTGACATGCCCGACACGGTTCCGCTCAACACTGCGGTCAGTCAACTGTTAGCGATTCGTGAAGAACGTGCTTTATTAGAGGCAGATATTGCTGGCACTACCGAAGATTTCGGCACATGGTTCGCCGATTCGAAAGTGGTGGACAAGGAAGGTGTACCACTCGTCGTATTTCACGGAACCGATCAGGGCTTTGAGACATTCGATCCTGCAACACAGGGCAGGAACACCGGAGCGCCATCAGCGAAAGAGGGTTTCTTTTTCAGCAGCAAGTTGCGCTCGGGAGAGTATTACTCAAGAGGCCAGTCGCCGAATATCGAGTCTGCCTGGCGCAGGGCCAAGCATGAAGGAACGCCGGGGCCAAGTGTGAAAACGGTCTATCTGGCGATGCAGAATCCGTTGATCCACGACTTCAAAGGCAAGGTGTATCGCGAGACAAGATACAGCGAGCTAGTCGAGCGCGCGAAAGCCGCCGGCCACGATGGCGTCATCATGGAGAACACTTACGACGCCGGCGAGTATTCGAAGATGGACGCGATATTGATGGGCCGCTTCAGTGGCGAAACCATCTATGTGGTTTTCGATGCCTCACAGATCAGATCAGTTGACCAAGTGCAACGCGACAGTGCGCCGGCAGCACCAGCACAGCCATCGTTCGAGGCGATCGCAGCCGCAATCAAGCCGGTAGAGGACAAGTTGCCGGGCGCACCAGTCACGTTGCTCAACAATTATAAGCAGGCTCCGGCTGCAGTTACAAAGGCTATGGAGGATCGAGGCATGACACATGTCAAAGCAGTGTTCGATCCGCAGACCGGTAAGATCTACATATTTGCTGACAAGATCGGATCGATCGATGAGGCAGTACGCACTGCACTTCATGAAAAAACCCATAGAGGTTTACGAGTGGCCTTCGGCGAACGACTCAATCCTTTACTCGATGACATCTACAAGAACGCGACTGACCAGCGGCAAGTGAACATGAACACCATCGCGGAGCGGTATAAGCTCGATCCGAATAGCCGCGAAGATCAGCGCCAGATCGCGGAAGAATTGCTGACGCACATGGCCGAATACGATGTCAATAATGGCATAGTCAACCGGGCCGTCGCATTCATTCGCAAGCTCTTGCGTGGCATGGGTATAACGCTGAGATTTACAGATAACGATATCCGCGCGATCATTCGTGAAGCTCAGGGTTCGATAACTCGCAAGCAGGCCAGTCTCGCTGGCGTCATGATCGATGAAGAAGTGACCGTCGAAGGTAGTGATGAAGTCTATATTGTCGAGCAGGATGCTGAAACGGCAATGGCAAATATCAATAAGCGCATCGAGATCTGCAAAAAATTGAGGGCTTGCGTGTGAGACAAGTATCCGAAAGTGAGTTAAAGCGGCTCAGGAAAAAAGGCACAGTGCGCAAGAAGATGGGCGCACAGCCTGAGAAAGAACGGCCGGAGCCGGTTGCAGACGACGACAAGGGGATGTCGGGTTCCGTGCCGCCTGAGCAGCCGGCCCCGGTTTTAACTTCTGAGTCAGAACGTGAGATTCCGCCTGGCATGGTGGAAACGTCCCGCGACAAGGATCATACACATCTTGTTCCGTATGCAGCGATGGCCGTCAGCAATGACGCGCGCGATGCTGCGTTCGATGATCTGGTCGCAACGAACAAGAAAGTCATCGAGGACTTCACCGTCGAACTGAAAGAACAACGGGCCAACGTGCGCAAGCGTGTGCCGTGGGATCACGATCTAATCCGTGACGACAAGACCGGCCTTCTGAAGAAGATCCGCTCTACACCGTTGGAGAGTTAAGTGAGCGGCGCTACCGTACACATGGGGCCAGTCGAACGTCCAGCTTCATCGGGCGGCGCACAGGTTTCCGCCGAGTATCGATTCAGCACATCGATCACCGAGGCCGATCCCGGCAACGGTCGCTTCCGCATGGACAATGTTACGCCGGCGTCTGTCACCGAACTATTTATCTCAAGCATCACCGACAACAACAACGACTTCGACAACATACTTAGCTTCCTGAGTTCCGGCGATCAGATCTACATTCAGCAGGACAACGACGCCACGAAGTTCATTCTGTTTGATGTCACGGCGAACGTGGACAACACCGGCTGGTGGTCGATAGCCGGCACGATCGCCAGCAGCGGCGCGCTCTTTGACAACAACGGCAAGTGCCACATTCTCATACTGTTCGGCGGTACAGGGCCGGGCGGTGGCGGTGGCGGCGACGTATTCAAGGTCGGCACTCCGGTCGATGGTGAGATCGGCGTCTGGACAGGCGACGGCACGATCGAAGGCGATCCTCATTTTACTTGGAATACCGCAACAGGACTTATGAGCATTGGCTCGAACGCATCGCCGGGACTCGGTGCTAGTCAACTGGTAGCCATTCTAATAAAGCAAGCCGATGGCGTTCAGCTTGGAGCATTCGGCTTTGCCAACTCTGCGGATTTCTCAATTATAAGTAACAATCACGGCGGCAACATGATCCTCGGTGGTGAGGATGCTGGCGGCGTTCCAATAACGTACTTCACACTCGATCCAGATACATTGAGAATCCGTGCGGAGGTTCCTATCTACATCGTGGAGCAAGCGGCGCGTGGACTCAGCTTCTCCACTCAAGGGCAGTTTTGGGTACGCGACGATGTTCCTAACGTCCCAATGTTCACAAGCAACTTCGATTTTGACTTCGAACTGATTGGCTCAGATGGTAGCGGGGCCAGTAGTCGCATCCCTTTCTTTACTGGCCCCCATCTTGTTGCAGGCAGTGCCAATTTCACCTACGCAGGCGGCGGCAACCCTGAACAGATGATGATTCAGGTCGTTCAGGAAGGAAATCTCAATGAAGTTGGCCTTCTGATTATTGATTCCAACAGCGTATTGAATCCTGACGGTTATGGAATCATGCCGGGACAAGCCGGTTTGTTCGACGGTTCGCTGATCTTCACAGATGACCCGACTGATACGATCAACAATCGCAACATGACGATGGTCAAGAACAATTCGGTGGCCTTTGGAAAAGGTGCTGCGGTAGCTGCCAATGTTTCTTTCAGGTCAGAGGCAGCCGGCGCACTCGCATTCTTCATGCCGCAAGACACTACCGGACGCGAGGAAACAAAAATCTCATTCGTTGGTGAGGTCGGCGGCACTGGACATGAGGGCGTGTTCAGCATCGAGGGCTTCGCTTACGGTAACAGCGGCCTGCAATTCCATCGGCTCTTTCAATGCGTTATTGATGCTGACTACACGCTACACATGGATGCTTACGGCAGGATCACTGTTGGTAACGTAACTGGTGCGGCGGCTCCTGTTGTGGCTGGCGACAATGCTTCGATGGGATATTCTGTAGCAAATGGATTAGAGCTAACAGGGCAAGGCTCGACCAATGATGTAACGATTTTCAACGACACGCACACTCCGGTCATTGAGATCCCGACTGGCACTTTGCGAGCAAACTTCGCTGGCACTGTCGCATTGGTCGCGGGTCACTTGAACCTACCGAATTACACGGATGCGGAGTTGGACGACATCACAGATGCGGTCAACACCAGCGCCGATAAGGTGGCCGGCTCGATGGTGTTCAATAGCACTCAGGGTCACGCGGTCACGGCGCAAGGTGCGGCTGACGGTAGCGTTTGGAATGATGGCGTCGGCACGACGACGAACACACCGGTTTAGGAAACGACATGGCGAATCCAAATCAACTCGGAATCAAGTGGTGGAAAGTCTGCCCGGTCTGCGAGTGGGCGTCGAAAACGAAAGGCGCAGTCGGCCAGAGTGAAACTGATATGACGGTCTGCCCGAACTGTAACAACCCGGCTCTCTTTGTTGAGATCGATGACAACGTGTTTGAGGAAAGGCGCTACGATGTTCGCGTTCGCAATTCACAAGGCCAGGCGGTAGCCGATGAAGTTCGACAGAATGCCGGCCGGCCACCAGCGCCACCGGATACCGAGGATCGCTCGAACAACGGCCACAATTACGGCAGCGGCCCGAAACCTTTTCCAGATCCATAGGATAGATAATGGCTCAAATTGTATTCACAGCGTATTGGGAGTCGGCAGACGGAGTGCCGATGGTGGCGCCGACCGATCCGCCGGAGATCCGCATCAGGCGGCTCGATACTGATGCGCTTGTCGTCACCGATGATACGATGGATGAAGTCGGCGACGGCATCTTCAAGTACGTGTTCGCCGTTGCAGTCAACAGCATCGAGTACGCTGGCCGGGCCGATGGAGATCCGCAAGTAACCGGGCAGGCCACTCAGCGGTTCCAAGCTGGATCGGGCGACACGAAGGTCGAGGAAACGTGGAAAACGCTCGGCCTCGATCGCCTCGATCCGGTGGAGATAAGGCCGGGCGGAATCGATAGTGACAGTGGTGACATCGATATTAACTTCAGCGGCGACGGCATTGCACTGACACGGCAGGAGCGCCAGTGACGATCGAGCAGGACATCAACAACAAGACCGGCACGTTATCGCCGATCAACGTGGCAACGCAGGGGCTATTCAACACTCCGCTGTCGGTTGCTGCGGTGCGTGGCCGGCTTATCATTAAGACGATTCTGCGCGGCGGCGATTCAACGAAAGGCATGTACCAGAAATACAAAAGATTGCTGGAACCAGATGAAAAGCTCGCTCGACAATTGAAGCGCGAGGACGAAGAAATCACGATAGTCGTGATGGGAATTACGGAGATTTTAGACGATGAGCCTTGAGTCATGTATCAAAAAAGCCGGGCCTGACCTGACTAAAGAGGACGCTGCTGCGATCCGCGTTATTCGCGATGACATCGTGAAGGGCGGCGGGGTTCGTGCTGAAAGTGAAATGACCCCAAACGAGCAGGCGGTCGCAGAATATCTCGATATCCTTGATATAGAACGCGACTTCATTATGACTCAGGTGGAAGCTGTTGGTGGCACTCTTGCAGATCCAAACCTGTCGGCATCAGAGTTCGCACAGAAGGCCGCGGCGAATCTTGAAGCGGCTGCCCGTAAATTCCCACGCAAAGGAATCATGCGGCCGGCAACCGAGACAAGGGTCATCGATGCTAAGACTGGCGAGTCAATATATGACGAGCCAGGCACAACGGTCGGCGATGCAAACATCAAAGCTGCTAGGCGGAACATGGCCGGCGACATCGTGAGAATGAACGATCCGCAGCAGCGTGTAATAGATCTCGTAACAGAGCGCACCTATCGAACGGTCGAGCATTTGTTTCCAGACTTCTACACGTTGCCGCCCGATCAAGTGCTGGCGATCGTCGCTCAGTTCGATACGAAAGCTGCACTCGGCTTGGCAAAACACTTCGGCATTCTGCCGCAGAGTGCGCGCAAGCTGATCCCTGAGAACTACAACGTATTTCGCATGAAGCAGATCCAAAAGAACGCCAGCGATATAACGAACGAAGCCGACTGGTTCTACGGATGGAGCGGCGAAGTCGTCGCCGACTGGATCACGAAGAACGAAACCTTGCCGCTGTACTTCAAGGTCGATGACATATTCGAGCGCGATTTTGCAGATAAGAATCCGGACTCGCCGCTTGCGATAACAACGCGGTACGGGCAAGTTTTGCTGGAAGCCGAAGAAACCAAAGCAGTTGGTATTCGCAGACTGATGAATTGGGTCATCGACAAAGGCGAGGTGACGAAAGAGTGGGCGCTCGGCGCGGTTCCACAAACGAAGCTGAAGGACTTCATAAAATTCGGTTTAATACATGTCGAGCGTTACACGAACCTTGTGAAGCAGATGGACGCATGGATGAGCAACGTCATCGAGGGCGACGGTGAACTGGCGAAGCGATGGATGACATTTAATCAAAAGCAGGGCAGAAAAAATGCTCGGTTGCTCAGTGAGTTCGCGACTGCATCTTCTTTGGCCGGTGTTGATGTCCCAACATTTCAGATGCCTGATGCTGCCACGTACACGAAAATGAATATGGAAGATCGGGCGAAGTGGCAGGAACGTCAGGTAAATTACAACAAACTCAAGAAATTTTGGTTCAAGGATCTTGCCGGTATGGGTGAGAAAACCACCTACCAAAAAAGAGTTTACAACACGACCACGGATAAATTCGATCTGACCGGTGAGTCTATTCAAGTGTCAGAAGGGCAGTATATCTATCTGTCTGCGCGCGATTCATACGCCAACCAGCGCAAGATGCTGATCCATAACCTTAACGAGCGAATCCAACAAACTGATGCTAGTCAAGAAGCGAAGTCTCTGCTGATTGCAAAGCTGCGCAAGCAATTCGAAGCCGGCCTGATTGTGCCGTACTTCCCGTTACAACGCTTCGGCAAATACCATGCGGTCGCGAGAAAGAAAAATGTAGACGGTGTTGAGGGCGAGATCGTCGCCTACATCAAAAAGGAAACTCGGCGTGAGCGCAATCAGTGGATGAACACAATGCGCGAGAAAGGCCTTATGGTCACACCGATCGAAGAACAGGCCAGTGATCTCGATCAGATGAATAAGATTGATCCCGGCTTTGTTGCCAGTGTGACCGAACTGCTCACCGACACTACAGTCGTTGACACTGATGGCAATTCGATCCCCGGTACTTCGGTGGCCGATGACATCTGGCAGATGTATCTCAAAACCTTGCCTGATATGTCGGCGCGCAAGCAGTACATTCATCGTAAAGGTCGAGCCGGTTTCTCACACGACGCATTGCGCACATTTTCCGATCACAGTTTCCACGGCACTCACCAAGCTGCCAAACTGAAGTTTGGACATGATCTGAATGAAGGGTTGAGACTCATTCAAGAGAACTCGGTTATCTTGTCAAAGCGTGTTGAGAACATACGCAACTGGCAGGACGGCGATCGACCAATAGGATTGGAAGATGCAACGCTGCATGAAGTGCTGCAAGCCCGAATAATTGATTATGATATTTTATACGGAAAGGCACAATCAGATCGCGGCGAATCTGCTGGTATCTTCAATCAAGAAAGCCATGAAGCCGTAATGGCGAAGATCATACAAGAAGCGGAACACGATGGGCCGTGGGCCGTGCCGATGGCGAATGAAATGGTGCGTCGTCACAACTACAACATGAACCCGAAGTCGGCGCCGTGGTCAACGAAGCTCACCGCGCTCGGCTTCCTGTGGTTCCTGTCAACGTCACCAGCGGCCGGCATACTCAACCTTACACAGACGCCGATCGTGGCGTACCCGATCCTGCGCGCACGTTTCTCGGGACAGGGCGCCGGCATGGCATTGCTCAAGGCCACAAAAGAATATGCAACCGCGCCGACTCTTGAAAAGATCACAAGCAAACTCCGCGGCGACGAACGTCTAGCAATACAGGAATTCGAAATCAGAGGCATGTACTCGAAAACCCGTACTCGAGAATTGTTGGGCTTCAGCGAATCCAGATCTGTATATAGCGGCCGGCAAGAACAGTTCCTTAGCATGACTGGTTGGATTTTTCACAAGTCCGAGGAAATGAATCGCGTCGTGACTTCTCTTGCAGCCTACCGCCTGGCACGTAAGAGCGGGGAGTCTCATTCGCTGGCTATTGAAACGGCCGATAAAATGGTCGAAATGTCGCACTTTGATTACACGAACACGAACCGGCCTCGCTTCATGCAGGGCGACAAGGGCCGCGTTGTGTTCTTGTTCCGCAACTACAGTCTGAACATGACGTACAGATTGATGCGCGACTTCAAGGACGGCCCGTATGCAATGATGAAGAACGACCCGAACGTGCGAGCAGAAGATCGCGTAGCAGCGTTGCGTCGTCTTACTGGCATCCTCGGTATGACATTCCTATTCGCGGGTGCTGGTGCTTGGCCGCTGATGTCGGCCCTTCAAGTGATCGTCAACAACATGTTCGGCGACGAGGACGATCCATTCGACAGCAAGACAGAGCTAAGAACATTGGTGTACGACTCGGTAGAAGAACACTTCGGCGAGGTTTGGGGGCAGAGAATAGCAACCGGAATTATGAAGGGGCCGTGGTCTGTACTCACTGGCGCGGATCTGTCACAACGCGCCAGCCTGAACAATCTTTGGGTACGTGATATTCCTGAAAATCTGAAAGAGAAGCCGCGAGATCTGCTGCTGCATTTATCAGGCGAAGCACTCGGGCCGATCTTCGGTATGGGATTGAATTTCGCTGGCGGCATCGGAGACTTTCAGGATAATCGAACGCGCCGGGGCATCGAGAAGTTCATGCCGAAGGGTATCAGCGATATATTAAAGACGATCCGCTATGCACAAGAAGGTGCGCAGACGTACCAGCGCGACATGATTCTTTCGCCTGAAGAATTTACGAGCGCGGATCTGACTGCACAAGCTCTTGGCTTCACGCCGACAGCCTTGTCCGATCGCTACGAACAGAATCGGGCGATCAAGGATCTCGAACAGAAGCTACGCAATCGCCGTTCGGATCTGATGAATCAATTGTTCATGGCATGGCGGCTCGGCGATCGGGCCGCGGCTCGCGAAACCATGCAGGCGATCGCCAAATGGAACAGGACGAATCCGAGATATCCGATTTCACCAGACAGCATCCGACAATCAGGACGAACTCGCGCGGCATACGACATGCGCACGGTGGGTGGTGTGGCCGTCGATAAACGTCTGCAGTACCTAATAGAACAACATCGATTCATTGCGAGGCCTGCACGATGAATTTCACAAAAGAACACGCATTCGATCTTGCACAACGCTACATCGGTTCCAAAGAGATTGGCGGCCAAGTTGATAACCCGACGATCCTTGCAATGCTGAAGCTCGACAACGAGTGGCCGCAGAACGACGAAGTGCCGTGGTGTTCGGCATTCATGAATCACATCTGCTGGCTGGCCCGGCTGCCGCGCTCAAAGAGCCTGATGGCTCGGTCGTGGTTGGGTATCGGCAAGGGAATCACGCTCGATCAAGCCGAGGCCGGCGACGTGATTATCTTGAAGCGTGGTACTGGCGATCAGCCCGGCCCTGAAGTGCTTAATGCACCCGGTCATGTCGGCTTCTACGCCGGCCGCACAGGCGATCTGATCGAGATACTTGGTGGCAATCAGGGCGATCAGGTTAAGATCTCACGATATCCGAAGTCCAGACTACTCGGCGTAAGGAGTCTCGAATGAAACGCTTTGCTCAAATTGTCATTGCAACAATCCTGCTCGGCTCTCTGACTGTGACCGCAGATCCCTTCAAAACATGGAATTGGGACGGCCCTACCGAGTACGAAAACAATATGCCAATTCCGGTCGAGGACACTTTGTCTTTCAATCTTTTGTGCGGCGCGACCGAGGGAGGGCCATACACAATGTACGAAGCGTTGATGCAGCCCATTCCCCCATCGATCGAGGACATGGAGTCGCTGGTACAGAATACACCCGGCACGTATTACTGCGTTGCAACTGCAACATCGTCGCTTCATGGATCAACTTCGGTGCATTCCAATGAGGTAAATTTTACTGTACTCCCGACAGACATCGGCCTGACGCCCAAGTCACCTGTATTGTTTTTCCGGTGAGAGGATCTGGCTGCACATAGGAGATAGGTATGAACGCACCATCAAGCACAATCAAAGCAGCAACCGGTTGGGGAATTGGAATAGCACTGATACTGAGTGCCGTGTCTGTTTTCTGGCCTGAGTATTACGCTCGCATTCCGCCTGGCACAGAGGGCTATCTGGTAGCCGCTGCAGCCATGATCGGCGGTTACTTCAAGAAAGAAAACGTCCTGCCACTCAGATGAAACTCTGGACTTGGTTTAAGGGACTCGGTTGGGTGGCGATCGTTGGCGCGATCGTCACTGCGATCCTGATGGTTCTCGGCAGTGCGAAGGTTAGCCGGCAAACTCGGGCGGCCAAGCACCTTGAGGACGAAATTACAGCGTTGGCACACGATCGCACGAAGCATGGCATCGCGATTGCCGCGAAGAAACAAAAGCAAAAGGACGAGTTGCTGGATAGTGCCGACGCTACCCTGAAACTTACGGAAGCCCGATTGGAGAAAATTAGTGAAGATGACACGATGGCTGATATTGCTGAACGCTTTAACAATCGTCGGGTGCGCAAGCGCGCCGATCGTCCTGCCTGATTGGGATCTGGCAGAGCGAACGCAACGCAACGTAGCAGAACCATTAGTGCTACCGGACATCTGCGAGATACCGTCCGATGGCGTATGGCCGAGAGAGTGTTGGCTCGCGCTGGATGCCTTCGACATTGTTGCGACCGGGAACACCGACATCGCACAGGATCTTGCTGGTGCATTGAACAAGTCGGACGAATCATACGATGCACTTCTTGGGGCGGCGAAAGTGCAGCAGGAGTTAAGTCAGATCCGACAAGATTTACTTGAACGTGAGCGCCAGGCGCATACGTGGGACAACTGGTTCTACCGGGGCATTATTGCTCTCGGCCTGATTGGAGCAGTGTTATGAAAACGATAAGAAGGATAGATCTCTTTATGGGATTCTTGGTGATCGTCGCCCTGATCTTGGTGATCGCGCCGGTGTGGGCCAGCGACGACGACGACGACAGCGATGGCAATGGCGGCAGTTGCAACGGCATCGCGAACTGCAATACGCACAATGACGGAGGCGACGGTTATGGCGGCGACGGATACGGCGGCGAGGGCGGCGATGGTGGAACGGGTACTGGCTATGGTGGCGAAGGCGGCGAAGGCGGCGATGCTGACGCAAGCTCAAACTCCGAGTCCGAAGCCAACTCAACGTCGAGTGCCGGCGCCGAAGCCGGCGCATCAGTTATCAACAACATCACCGGTGACACGATTCCGGCCGACACGACACACCGCGCAAAGATCACGATCGAGAACACACCGGACATAGTGACGATCACGCCGGCATCTGGCGACACTTGCAAAGCGCATATCGGATTCGGCGTATCGATACCGGGCCTCGGAACCAGCATGAACATTCCGCTGCCGGGCAAAGAGTGCCGCAAGCTGAAGGCCTACGATCGTGCGATCGCAATGCGCCAGTGGCGAGCGGCCGAGATCATGTTCTGCGCGTTGAAGGAAGTGAAGGCCGAGTTCAAAGAGCATGGCCTAGTCTGCGTTGACATCTTGACGCTGCATCTGCATCCACTTACGCCTGATCCTAAGCCTGACAATCCACGGCCGACCGCCGGCAAGGTCGTCATCACAGAAGATGAATACCACGGTTTGTTGCTGGCCCAAGTGCAGGCAGAAGATTACGAAAAACAGCAGCAGATGGTCGCGGATAAATTCGCGCAGTACGACAGCCTGATCGAAGAACGCCAAGCAGAACACGAACGCGACGACGCAGAGATCGAGCGGCTAAAGCATGAGGCGGCGGCCTTACGCGCGTTAGAGGAAAAACGCGGAGAACGTGAAATGGTACAGCAGTCAGCATTCGGCTTGCTATACGACAACCGGGTAGCACAAGAAATCGAAGAACCCATCCAAACAGAGGAAGAATCAAATGAGTAAGGAAGCTGCGAAGAATCTCGGCTCGATAGTTGAACGAGTGCTGGCCGGCTGGCCGGTCTATAGCGTCGTGTTTGTGTTTCTTGCCGGATACTCGGAACTGTACATCGAGAGGAAGATCTCGGATGGCATCAAAGAGGAAACCGGTCAGGTCGTCACTATCACCGACATGCAGACTTCCGTGGCACTGAACACCGATGCGGTCGAGGACTTGGACGCGGCAATCGTTACGTTGACTTCCAGCATCAACACACTCAATTCGGACATAAAGGAAACGCTCAGAATCCTTGCGGCGCGTTAGGGAATAACCTGTAACCCTCGGTGATTTCTTCGTCGGCCTTGATGTCGCGAAGCGCCACGCATATCTCGGAACCCTCACCCTTTGGCAAACCCATGTTCGGATCTTCGGTGTGGTTACAATACTTGTCGTTGTCCACGCCGATGTGCATCAGGCCGTAGCTGTCCGTCCACGCATACCGGTAGATGTACTGCCGCGCGATCGGGAACAGGGTATTCACTTGCGCCTGCGTGAGAATGATATCGAACACCGGGTTGTCCATTTGCATGGGTGTGCCGCGGCGGATCGAATCTCTTGCGAACAGGCCGAGTCCGTGAATCTTGGACTTAGCCACGTAAGTCCGGACGAGCATCATTCCTCATGTACCTTCAAATAGCGCATGGCTTCTTGCCGCTTGCGCTTCATCAGCAGATCTACGGAGTCGATGTGAGCCACGGTGCGGCCGGCCAGTTCGAACACCGGCACAGGGAATATCTCAAGCCGGATCGCGCGCCTGGCAGCCCTGATGTTGGTGTATTCGAAGATCTCAACCAGTTCGGCGAGTTCGTATATCGGGAGTAAATTGTCGTTGTCAGTCATCGTCCATTTCCTTGTGTCGGGTGAAGTGGCATGGACGGCAGATCCAGTTCACTTCTAAGGGCTTGTCGTAATCTTCGTGGTGCGCAAACACCTTCCTCTCGTCACCAAAGCAATGCTCGCAGATGCCGGGGTTGACTAGCTCGCCAGCCTTGATGGCTTGGGTGACGATATGGTGAGCTTTCTTCTTCGGGCATTTCTGCGGCCCATACGCTCTGGTGAATCCATTCAGGATTGCTGGCGTAGTCGCTACAGTGTATCTACGTGCGTCGGGGTGCGTCATGCTGCCATTCTGACATATTCTGCGAGTCCTGCCTTCATTTCGTCCTGATTCTTGGCGTTGCGATCCAGCGTCAGCTTCACGTTATCCTCGTAAGTGTCCACCGTGACGATATGGTGCATCTGGATCTTCTTGCCAACGGCCCTGTGACCGCCTGTGAGCCGCGCACACGCCTGTTGATACTGCTCAAGTGACCATATCAACCCGTACCAGATCATGTCCTGACAGCCGTTAGCGTAGATGTTAATGCCGTGTCCAGCCGATTTGGGCGATAGCACCAGCACATCTATCTTGCTGTCGTTCCAATCGTCCTCGTCCTGCTCCGTTTTCAGTAGCCGGAACCGAAGGCCGTTCAGTGAGTGACCGCGCTGCCGGCTGACCTTAGCCAGCGCCGCAAGGATGCGCGTCTTATCGGGAATGTAGTTGTAGCAGATCATCACCGGCGCCTGAGCGGCCTCTATGATGTCCAGCATGGCCTCGGTCTTGCGCTCATGGAATGGGTGCGGAACCCTGTCTGCGTCGTATATGAAGCCGTTGGCAAGCTGTAGCAGCTTGTTTGCCAGCACTCCGGCGTTGACAGCCGTGATTGTCTTGTTGCCGTACTCAAGAATGTAGTGCCGCTGCATTTCCTGATATACCAGGCGCTCGCTCCGTGACAGATCGACCCTGTGCCACACCGGCCACGGATCTTCGATGTCGAGGTAGTCTTTGGCCTGCAGCGACATGACCACATCGGATAGCCGCTTCTGGATCTGCCGCTGTGCGAAGCTCCGCGGCTCGAACTTGTTCACGGCCGGATCGAAGCGACTCGGTGCGATGAACCAGCGATCGAGGAATTCCTTCTCACTGAAGCCGAGCCGCTTGCCCCGATCGAGTAGGTAGGCCTGCGCCCACAGGCCTCTCAGGTTGCGTGTGTCGGGCGTACCGGTTAGCTCGATAACACGGCACATCTTCTTGCGCATGAGCCTGAGCGACTTCCAGCGTTGGCTGGATTGATAACTGAAGCTGCTGCTCTCATCGATGATAACGGTGTCCCAATGCCACTTTTTAATAAGCCGCTTGCCTTGAACGTGCTGCTCCATGAGCCATGTCACGTTCTCGCGATTGATGATGTGGATCTCGGCGCGCGTGTTCATGGCCTTCTCGCGCTCTTTGGCCGTGCCGAGGATCTTCTGTACGTCGAACTCGCGTATGTGATCCCACAGCTTGATCTCGTCAGTCCAGACCTTACGGGCGACCCTGAGCGGCGCGATGATGAGCGTGTGAGCAGCCTCGTAGTCGTCGTACATCTTCTGCAGGCCCATCAAGGTGGCAACGGTTTTGCCGAGGCCCATGTCGATCCAGCCGGCGCAGTACGGATTCTCGTAGCAGAACTCGGCCCACCGATACTGGTACGGCTCGATCAGATCTTCACTTAGCGTTCGGGCCACAGATCCCCCAATGTGGTCGCCGCCTTCTCGGTCGGCCGATACGGACTGCTGGTGGTGTAGGCGTGAGACTTCGGTTTCTTCGGATGACGATCGTGCAGATGCCGGCCCTTCTCATAACGAGTTTTGCCGTTGCGCTTCTTGTTCGCTTTCTTACGGTGGTGATCCGACATCAGCCGTTTACCGTTGTCGCCATAATTTCTTCGTAATCGAAGTAGTCTACGATGTCATCTAACACCACCACCGGCTCTCTAAGTCCGTAGCATTTGTCGTTGTAGATGATGGCAAACTTTTCGATCGACTCACCGAACAATACTCGCCGCCCTTTCTTAGTGACGCGCCACCAACCTGAGCATTTTTTCTTTGGATCGTCGCTTGATTTTGACTCTAGCAAACCCCAATGCTTGAGAGTTGTATGCTGGTTCGATTGCACCAGCCACCGTGGCCCGGTTGTCGCTACGTCGATGTAATGGCCGGGCCTACTGTTCTCGAAAATCCAAAACAAACCGGACACCATCGCTATGTTGAGCGGCCGTGGTTGCCACTTCGCCCATCTATCGCAGCATGGACATACGCCACCACTGCCCTTCATCTGATCCCACAGTTTTTCTCTTGCCCTCTGCAACTTATTCATGTGGGAATTCTCAAACGAGCTTTGAACATATCGACGCTATCGCACCAGCTTGCCATCGCGCCATGCTTCGAAATCTCATTCAGTTCGTGCAACTGCAACTTGGTCGGCAGCTTGCCAGGCGCTTTGAATTCGATGAACTCAACTCGGCCGCCCCTGATGAAGATCCGATCAGGTACGCCGCGATTTGATGGCGACGAGAACTTGCGTGTGTACCAACCGTTTGCTTTGGCAATGTCGCAACAGCGTCGTTCGAGTTTCTTTTCCGAGATCATTCGTAGTCCCTCAGATGCTTGTCGCCGGCG